>Ga0265314_10003866_pt1 | contig 14271 bp, 11 predicted proteins | sample 4126metaG_FD_203106 | JGI IMG/M metagenome (GOLD analysis project Ga0265314, IMG submission 203106) | Rhizosphere microbial communities from Carex aquatilis grown in University of Washington, Seatle, WA, United States - 4-1-26 metaG | ecosystem: Host-associated > Plants > Roots > Rhizosphere >... | reverse complement strand
ACGACTGGGCCCACATCGACGCCGCCACCAAGCAGTACGACGGCTACAAGGTCCAGGCCATCCTGAATGAAATCAACGGCTTCGACCACTCGGGCAAGACCTGGGTCGGCACGCCCGCGATCTTCGGCATGAACTTCCAGACCGTATCGGTCGCCGAGAAGATCCGCTCCACGCCGACGACGCTGATCGGTCCGGACGCGAACGGCAACTACACCACCAGCGCCCCGCAAGCAGGTGGCTACCAGTGGGTCAACGGGCAACTCGTGCCGGGCCCGGTCCTCGCCAGCGCCCTGGACTACGTTGACGCTCAGCTCGGCCGCATGGTCGCCGCCATCCACAAGCACGGCCTGGCCGGCTCGACGACGATCATCGTCACCGCCAAGCACGGCCAGTCGCCGCAGGACCCGAACCAGCTCGTCACGGTCAAGGACGGCCCGATCATCAGCGCGATCAACGCCGCCTGGGCGAAGACGCACCCGGCCAACACCAAGCTGATCGTCGCCGGAACCGACGACGACCTGTGGCAGTCCTACCTGTCGGACAACTCGCAGGCCGCTTGCGACTTCGTCAAGAACTACCTGTGGAACCACACCGCTCAGGGTCTCGACGTCAACCTGAAGCCAGTCACCGTCCAGCACTCGGGCCTCGCCCAGATCTGGGCCGGCGCTGACGCCGCCAAGTTCTTCGGCGTCCCGGTCGACAACGGCCACTACCCGGACGTCTTCGGCAAGGTCCAGGTAGGCATCGTCTACTCGGGGCCGACCAAGCTCGCCGAGCACGGCGGCATGAACCCTGGCGACCGTCACGTCCTGATGGTTGTCAACGGCCCGGGCATCCCCACCCGGGTCGAGTTCGACTCCGTCGAGACAACCCAGGTCGCGCCGACGATCCTGTCCCTTCTTGGGCTCAACCCGGCCGCGCTGACGGCCGTTCAGGTCGAGGGCACGCGGGTCCTTCCAGGCCTCCGTTGAGGCAAGCTGGGACGCCCGCCAGGCGTGGCCAGCACGCCAACTAACTCGCAGTACCGGGAGGCCGGGACGGAACCGCCCCGGCCCAGCGGACGAACGGATCGACCCGGAGCTGACCGTGCAGAAGAGAGGGCCGAGGTGGACCTGTGCTGGGGGATGGGCGGCGAGGCGTACTTCGCCGCGCTGCACCGCCTCGCCGACGGCACCTGGGACGCGCGGCTGACCCCGTCGCACGTGCAGCCCGCCCGTAGGGAAGAGCCAACCGAGCTGCTGACCCCGGCGGGCGTCAGCTACGAGATGGCGCTCGCGGCCGTCTTCCGTGCCATGGGCGACGACATGTCGGCAGCGTTCGGGCTCAACTACCTGAACACACGGATCACGCCGGGGCTGCCCGGCCCAGCATAGGCATCGCCCCAGTATTCGTCTGGCCGGACTAGTGGAAAGCGAGGACTATAGAGGTCACTCGACGCGCCCGGAGGGCCGATGACTGAGAAAAGGCCAACGCTGCGCAATCGCCTCGGGGTTGATCGCCTGGTGCGCCACCTAGCGAACGGGCACTATGACCAGGCCTTGGCCGACTACGACCGCGCCATCGAACTCGACGCTGTTAACACCTGGGCCTTCCTCGGTCGTGGCGATACCTACCAGGCCATGGGACGCTATGACCAGGCCCTGGCCGACTACGACCGCGCTATCGAACTCGACGCTACTTTCAGCGGGGCCATCGCCAGCCGCGGGGCAACCTATCAGGCCATGGAGCGCTATGAGGAGGCCCTGGCCGACTACGACCGCGCCATCGAACTCGACCCTGCTAACGCCGGGGTTTTCGTCGGTCGTGGCGAGACCTACCAGGCGCTGGAGTGGCATGAGGAGGCCCTGGCCGACTTCGACCGCGCCATCGAACTTGACCCTGCTTACACCTGGGCGATCGCCATCCGCGGCCAGACCTACCTAGCGATGGGGCGCTATGACCAGGCCCTGGCCGACTTCGACCGCGCCATCGAACTTGACCCTGCTAACACCTGGGCCATCGCCGGCCGCGGGGAAACCTACCAGGCCATGGAGCGCTATGAGGAGGCCCTGGCCGACTTCAGCCGCGCTATCGAACTCAATCCCGAGGATGCCTGGGCAATCGCCAGCCGCGGTCAGACTTTCCAAAACATGGAGCGCTATGAGGAGGCCCTGGCCGACTTCAACCGCGCCATCGAACTCGACCCAGGTGAAGATGACTACATCATGAAAAGGGCCGAGATCCAGCGATATATAGCACCGGCAGAGCCGACGGTGTTACAGATCGCTCCCCTTTACGAAACGGCAAAACGAAGACCGGTCTACGGATGCCCGCCCCTGAGCAGAACCCCACACAGAGGGATCGGCCCGGCAGGGCCGCTTTAAGTCGGCGACGTTCCGAGCAGTCCGAGCAGTGACCTGAGGATATCTTCCACCTGGTCGAAGCTGTCTTGCTGGCCGTCGAACCTGGTCATGTGGTCACGACCAGCTTTGTCGCGGAACGCTAGCCTCATCGTTAGCGTCGTCACTCCGTCGGTTTCGTGCAGCTGCATGGTCTCGACCGCCTCCGCATCCGGCCAGCCTTCGAACAGCCACGTCTCCACGGTCCGGATCGGCGGCTCGACCTCCAGGTAGGTTCCGCGGAACGAGCACTCGGTTCCGTCGTCGGTCACGAAGACGTAGTGGTAGGCCCCTCCGACGCGCAGGTCGATCGAGCACTCCGTCATCTGGTCCGGGGGTGTAGCGCCCCATTTGCTCACATGCTCGGGCTTCGTCAATACGTCGAAGACGAGAGCGATCGGAGCGTCGAACTCTCGTGTTATGAGGACGTCGAGCTCGTTCGGGAATTCGATGTGTGCCGATCCATGTCTATTAGGTGTCACTGCCGTTCTCCCTTTTCTGCAGCTCTTTGAGGTAGTCGTCCATCCGGTCCAGGCGCTCATTCCACATCTGCTCGTACTTGGCCAGCCACTCGTGCAACGGCCGCAGAGGCGCGGGCTCCAGGCTGTATAGCCGGTGACGCCCCTGAGCCCGGCACTTCACCAGTCCCACCTCGCTGAGCACCCGCAGGTGCTTGGACACCTGAGGCTGGGACAGCGACAGGTCGGCCACGATCGTGCCGACCGTCTTCTCGCCTGCCATCAGCGCGTCGAGGATCTCGCGACGGCGCACTTCCGCGATCGCGTTGAAGACGTCCGAGGTCGTGGGGGAGCGGGCCACGACTCAAATATATTCCGATATAGGAATGAGTCAAGGCCACTGAGCCGTCGGATAGGCCACGCCGACGCAGATCAGTACATCTGTCCCTGCATGTGGAAGCTCATGGTTCCACAGACCGCTCCCGGTACGAGGCAGCAAAACGAAGGGACCGGGCTACGGCTATGCGCGGATGCCCGCCCGAGCAGAATCCCCGACTCGGGGCCTTACGCGCTCGCGTCCTCCTTACCAGCCCCGGGCGCGCCATTCCTCCAGGTGCGGCCGCTCCGCGCCCAGCGTGGTGTCGCCGCCGTGGCCGGGGTAGACCCAGGTCGCGTCGGGCAGCCGGTCGAAGATCTTGGCCACGACGCCCGCGTACAGCGAGTCGAACCTGGCCGCGTCCTTCTGCGTGTTCCCGACGCCGCCGGGGAACAGGCAGTCCCCGGTGAACAGGTGCGGCTCGCCCCCGGCGGCGCCCAGGGTCAGCGCGATCGACCCGGGCGTGTGCCCGACCAGGTGGGTCACGCCGAGCACCGTGTCGCCGAACTCGATCGTCCCGCCGTCCTCGACGAGCTCGTCGGTCGGCACGGGGATGCCCGGCGCGTCCGCGGGGTGCGCCACGGTGACGGCCCCGGTCGCGGCCTTCACCTCGGCGAGCGCCTGCCAGTGGTCGGGGTGCTGGTGCGTGGTCACGATCTTGACCACCGGCGTGCCGCCGATCATCTCCAGTAGCCGGCCCGGCTCGGCCGCCGCGTCGATGAGCAGCCCCTGCCCGGTCCCGTCGACCAGCAGGTACGCGTTGTTGTGCATCTCGCCCACGGCGATCTTGGTCAGCGTCACGCCGCCGATGTGCCGCGTGTCCGACGGCCCGCCGACACGCACGTCTCCGGTATAAGTCACGAACAAAAGCTATCCCCAGAACGAGCGCGTGTCTCCGCCCGCCCCCGCCTATGACCCGCGCCGCGTGCAGCGCAAGCCGCCGTTTCCTGCCGTGACCCGCGCGGCTGCGCGGGCGAGGTAAGCCGTCGCCCCGTCCAGGCCGCAAGGTAGGCAATTCTGCGCCCCTGGTGGCCACGACTTGGTATCGGTTTCCGCGTCCCGGGGACGACTTCGTATCAGTTTCTGTGTCACATACAGGGCATAACGGGCGCGTAAATGACCGAAACCGATACGAAGTCGGAAGGCGAGCCTGACTGACGACATCGCCTAGCCCAGCAGGCTGGCCCGCCCCGCCGTCGGCGACTCCGCGAGCGCGCCGGGATAGAAGCCCCGCGCCGTGCGAAGCACCTCATCCAGCGGCGGCCACCACGGGCCGTGCCGCAGCGAGCCGAGCTCGCTCAGCAGCGCGTCCGCCTGCGCGGCGGGGGAGGCGCCCGCGGCCACCACGACCCGGTTCGGCCGGACCGCGCGCAGGGGCCCCAGGTAGAAGTCCGCGCGTGCCTCGCCCGCGCCGGACCCACCGGAGGCTCCAGGCCCACCGGAGGAACCCAGCGCACCGAAGGCACCCGGCGCGCCGGAGACGCCCGCACCGCGAGCCCCGCCCGGGCCGCCCGGGCCGTTCTCGCCGGCGAGCACCAGGTAGTAGTCGGGCAGCTCGAAGCGCTTGGCCCGCCACGCGCCCATGGCCTCCGCCGCCCGCAGCTCGAACTCGTCGCTCCCGTGCGCCTCGCCGGTGAGCGCCCACATCGCCTGCCATGCCTCAGCGACGGCGGCGAGCGGGTCAGCGGCGACGAGCACGTACGCCGCGGAGATCCCGGCGGCCCGCCGCAGCGCCCCGGCCGCCGCCTCGGCCTCACCCGCTACGTCATCGGAGCCGCCCGCGCCGGAAGCCGTCGGCTCTGGGCGGACGAGTACAACGTTCAGCGACCGGCCGAGGGCCGCGAGCACCTGCTCGCCCGGCCGTCCCGCGAGCACCACGACGGTCGACGGATTGTGCCTCACCCGCCCGATCATATTCGCCGTCCGCACCGGGACCACCGGCCGGAAAGCCGCGGCGCCCAGCCGCCGGGGTGGCACCCGACCCGCGGGATCCCCGCCTTGCCGCGGCGCCATGCCGCGGCGGCGGGCGGGGCCCGCCTGGATCTCAGCGGCCCGCGCTCCCGAGCGGCCCGCCGCATTTTGGGGCGTGCCAAGAGGAGGGTGTCTCCGCTAGAGTCGTGAACGCGTGAGCCATCAGGCGTTGAGGGGCGGGTACCGATGAAGCTGCCTTCCGTTGAGTACGAGGCGCCGACGACCGTCGCCGAGGCGGCCGGCCTGCTGGCCGAGTACCAGGACGAGGCGAGCGTGCTGGCGGGTGGCCAGAGCCTGATCCCGCTGCTCGCGCTCCGGCTGGCCCGCCCCGCGGTGCTCGTTGACGTCAACGGTGTGGCCGAGCTGTCGGGGATGTCCCGGGTGAACGGCCACCTGGCCGTCGGCGCGACGACCCGCGAGTACATGGCCGAGGAATCAGCCGAGGTCGCGCAGGCGGTGCCGCTGCTCGCCGCCGCCCTGCCGCTGATCGGTCACGAGGCGATACGCAACCGTGGCACGATCGGCGGCAGCCTGGCCCACGCCGACCCGGCGGCGGAGCTCCCGGCGGTGGCCCGGGCCCTGGACGTCGAGTTGGTAGTGCGCAGCGCGTCGGAAACCCGCGTCATCCCGGCCGCGGACTGGTTCGAGGGTTACCTGGCGACCGCGCGCCGCCCGGATGAGATCCTCACCGAGGTCCGCTTCCCGGTGGCGGCGCCCGGTACCGGCGCTGCCTTCCAGGAGGTGGCCAGGCGCCACGGCGACTTCGCCATCGTCGGGCTCGCGGCACAGCTCACCCTGACCGCAGACGGCACGATCACCGGCGCCAGGCTGGCGTTCTCCGGCGTCGCCGACGTACCGATCCGGGCCAGCGACGCGGAGGACCTGCTGGACGGCCAGCGGCCATCGCCGGAGCTGTTCGAGGAGGCGGCCCGCCTGGCGACCGCCGACCTGGAGCCGCCCGCCGACCTGCACGGCTCGTCGGAGTACCGGAAGAAGGTAGCGGCCGCGCTGGTCCGGCGCGGGCTGCGGGCGGCCACCGCCAACGCCCAGCACACAGGCAGCGCCCAGGACACAGCCAACGCCAAGGAAACCGGCAACGCCAAGGAGAGGCAGTAACCGATGGCGGACATCACCATGCGGGTGAACGGCGCCGCGCGCGCCGGCGAGGTGGAGGCGCGCAAGACGCTGGCCGACTTCCTGCGCGATGACCTCGACCTCACCGGGACGCACGTCGGCTGCGAGCACGGCGTCTGCGGCGCGTGCACGGTCATCGTCGACGGCCGGGCGGTGCGCTCCTGCCTGATGCTGGCCGTCCAGGCGGCCGGCCGCGAGGTGACCACGGTCGAGGGCCTGGCCCCCGACGGCGAGCTCGGCCCGCTGCAGCAGGCGATGGCGGACTCGCACAGCTTCCAGTGCGGGTTCTGCACGCCGGGGTTCGTCATGCAGGCCACCGCGTTCCTCGGCGCCCACCCGGACGCGGAGGAGCGGGAGATCCGTGAGGCGCTGTCCGGCAACATCTGCCGGTGCACCGGCTACCAAAGCATCATCGACGGCGTCCTGCTGGCCACGCGGCGCAGCCGGGAAGCCTGACCCAGCCCAACCCGGCCCACCCAGCCCGATCGAGAGGGAGCGGCGATGGCTCAGATCGCGGCCCAGCGCTACACCGGCACCAGCGTCAAGCGCTCGGAAGACCCGCGCATCCTGACCGGCGGCGGGCGCTACACCGACGACATCAAGCTGCCCGGGATGCTGCACGCGGCGTTCGTCCGCTCGCCGCTCGCCCACGGGCAGGTACTCGCGGTGGACGCCGAAGCCGCCCGGGCGCTGCCCGGCGTCGTCGCGGTCTACACCGGGGCGGACATGGCGGCGATGACGCTTCCCGGGCAGGACCCGCTGTTCGCGATGATGGCGGGCGGCGCCGGGCCCGCGCCCGAGTACACCCTGCTCGCGACGGACAAGGTGCGCTTCGTCGGCGACCCGGTGGCGATCGTGGTCGCGGAGAGCCGTGCCCTGGCCGAGGACGGCTGCGAGCTCGTCGAGGTCGACTACGCGGACCTGCCCCCGGTGGCCACCGCGGCCGCCGCCCTCGAGGCGGGCAGCCCGCGGCTGTTCGCCAACCTGGACGACAACATCATCGGCCCGCACAAGCGCACCGAGTTCGGCGACGTCGCCGGCACGTTCAAGGACGCGGACCGGGTGGAAGAGTTCCGCATCGACGTGCACCGCCATCAGAACGTGCCGATGGAGGGGCGCGCCATCGTGGCGAGCCACGACCCGGACACCGGCATCCTGACGGTGCACGCGGCGACGCAGGGCGTGCACATGACCCGGATGGGCATCGCCATGCGGCTCGGCATGGACGCGGACAAGGTGCACGTGCTCGCCGGGGACATCGGCGGCTCGTTCGGGCTGAAGATCGGCGCCTCCCGTGAGGAGCTCGCGGTCGCGGCCGCCTCCCGGGCGCTCGGCCGGCCGGTCAAGTGGACCGAGGACCGCGGCGAGAACCTCATGGCGTCCGGGCACGCGCGGGAAGAGAGCTTCGACGTGCGGGCGGCCGTCAGCAAGGACGGCGACCTGCTCGGGCTCGACGTGGCGATGGTGATCGACATCGGCGCGTACCCGGTGATGGGCACGATGGTGCCCGCCATCGTCCAGGGAATGCTGCCCGGCCCGTACAAGATGGCCGCGCTCGGCTTCGAGTCGACCGCGGTCGCCACCAACAAGGCGTCATACATCGCCTACCGCGGCCCGTGGGCGTCGGAGACGTTCGTGCGGGAGCGCGTCATCGACCTGCTCGCGAGGGACCTCGGCCTCGACCCGCTGGAGATCCGGCTGCGCAACGCCGCGCCGCGCACCGACCCGCCGCACGTCATGGTCACCGGGCGGCCGCTGGTCGGGGTCACCACCAAAGAGTCGCTTGAGCGCGTCGCCGAGCTCATCGACATCCCGGCCTTCCGGCTCCGTCAGGCGCAGGAACGGGAACGTGGCCGTTACCTGGGCATTGGCATGGCGACCTTCATCGAGGGCGCCCCCGGGCCCCGCCAGCCAGGAGGGCCGAGCGGCCCGATGGGCCTGGAGTTCATGCGGCTGTGGCTCGGCGAGGACGGGATCCTCAGCCTGTACACCGGACAGATGCCGCACGGGCAGAGCCATCAGACCACGCTCGCGCAGATCGCCGCCGACGAGTTCGGGGTGCCGTTCGAGCAGGTCCGTGTCGTCGTCGGGGACAGCGCCGTGGTGCCGTTCGGGTTCACCGGCGGCAGCCGGTCGGCCACCATGACCGGCGGCGTGGCGCTGCACGGCGCCCGGCAGCTCAAGGGCAAGGTGCTCGACTTCGCGTCGCGGCTCATCGAGGCGAGCGCCGCCGACCTGGAGATCGTCGACGGCCAGGTTCAGGTGGTCGGCGACCCGGACACCGCGATCCCGGTCGGTGAGGTCGCCCGGCGGGCCGCGGCGGGGGAGTCAGGCCCGAATGATGGCACTGGCGCCGGCACCAGGCTCGAGGTCGAGGCGTCCTTCGACGGCGGCGAGGGCGGCTGGTCGGGCGGCACCCACTGCGCCATCGTCGAGGTCGACGTGGAGACCGGCATCGTGACGGTCGAGCGGTACGTCGCGGCCGAGGACTGCGGCGCGCTGATCAACCCCGCGGTGGTCGAGGGCCAGATCCGCGGCGGCATCGCGCAGGGCATCGGCGCGGTGCTGCTCGAGCGGTCCGCCTACGACGCCGACGGCAACTACCAGTCGGCCACGTTCATGGACTACCTGCTGCCGACCGCCACTGAGATCCCCCGGCTGGAGATCGAGCACCTGGAAACCGTGCCGACCGACGCCGACGTCAACTTCCGCGGCGTCGGCGAGGGCGGCATGATCGTCGCGCCGCCCACCATCGTGAACGCGATCGAGGACGCGCTCGCGCCGTTCGGCGTGCGGATCTATGAGCAGCACCTGCCCCCGGCGCGCATCCTTGAGCTCATCGAGGAGGCGGACGCCGACTGACGCCGGCCGGCCAGCGCGGCCACGTACCGGGACAGAAGAAAACACCGCCCGTTCGGACAAAGGATCTTTGCCAGAACGGGCGGTGGTGTTACCCGATGCTCAAAGTCTAGAGCGGGCGGACGTGCTCGGCCTGCGGGCCCTTCTGGCCCTGCGTGATGTCGAACTCGACCCGCTGGTTCTCGTCCAGGCTGCGGTAACCGTTCGACTCAATGGCCGAGAAGTGGACGAAAACGTCCTGGCCTCCGCCGTCGACACTAATGAACCCGAAGCCCTTGTCCGAGTTGAACCACTTGACTGTTCCCTGCGCCACGCGCATTTCTCCTTGACCTACGATCGGTTCCCGCACCTCGCGGGCACCCCGGCAGTAAATCCGCGAGCGCGTCATGAAGCACGTGCACAGAAACTACAACCAGTGGGCACAACCATATCAGGGTGCCGGGGCATTCCCCGGCACCGGAACGATTTTGGTAAGAATCTGACGACGCTCCGTTACAAACGGTCAGGCGTCGCGCTCGATCGGGCAGCTCATGCAGCGGGGCCCGCCCCGGCCGCGGCCGAGTTCGCTGCCCGGGATGGTGATCACCTCGATGCCGTTGTCCTGCAGGTAGGCGTTGGTGGTGACGTTCCGCTCGTAGGCCACGACCACCCCTGGCTCGATCGCGAGCACGTTGCAGCCGTCGTCCCACTGCTCGCGCGAGGCCGCGTGCACGTCCTGGACCGCGGTGAGGACGGTGATCTCCGGCCGGTCCAGGGCGGCGGCGATGGCCCGGTGCATGTCCTGCGGCGGGTGGTCGGTGACCTTCAGCTCGCTGGCCGACGCGCCCGGCTCGACGGTATAGGACGGCAGCATGCCCATCCCGGCGTACTTGGCGAAGACTCCGTAGTCGGCCATGGTCAGCAGGGTGTCCAGGTGCATGAAGGCCCGCGCCTTCGGCATGTCGATGGCGACCAGGCAGCGGGCCATCCCGGCGGCGAACAGCCGGCTGGCCAGCATCTCGACCGCCTGCGGCGTGGTCCGCTCGCTCATCCCGACGAGCACCGCCCCGTTTCCGATGACCAGCACGTCACCGCCCTCAATGGTGGCCGGGGCGGCGTCCGCGCCGTGGTACCAGATGTCGAAGCCGTCCCCGGCGAACATCGGGTGCCAGCGGTAGATCGCCTCATCGTTGACCGTTTCCGGGATCCGGGCCGGAAGGCGCATCGCGTTGACCGACACCCCGCCGTAGATCCAGCAGGAGGTGTCCCGCTGGTACAGCAGGTTCGGCAGCGGCGCGAGCACGAACCCGTCCGGGTCGAGCGAGTGGAAGGCGATGCTCTTCGGCACCGGGCCGAGCTCGGCGATCTCCCGCTTGGTGATCCCGCCGGCCAGGTAGCTCGCGAGCTCGGCCGAGCCGAGCCCGTCCATCGTGTCCCGCAGGGTCGCCGCGGCCAGCGGCCCGTGCCGGCGCGGGTCGAACAGGTGGTCAAGGACGTACGCGCGGGCCTCGGGGATGTCCAGGGTCTGGGCGAGCAGGTCGCCGTAGTAGTGGACGGTCACGCCCCGCCCGCGCAGCACGGCGGCGAACGCGTCGTGCTCGGCCTGGGCCCGGCTCACCCACAGCATGTCGTCGAATAGCAGGTCGGCGACGTTGTCCGGGGTCAGGCGCTTGAGCTCCAGGTCGGGACGGTGCAGGATCACCTGCCGCAGGCGGCCGACCTCAGAATCGACGTGAAACATGACCTGAGCATCGCAGAGTGATCCGCGTGCAGGCCAGTCGCCGCCACCGCCTGCCTGCGACGGATGTGAACAGCGGTGTACGCAGCGATGGCAGGTGCCTCCCTCTTCGAAGATATTTTCTCATCAGGCTAACCGCGCACCAGGCGGTGCCGTACCCTGAAAGCACGGCTGGCTCAAGGGCGGAGCTTCGCCGTGGGCCCGGGCATAAGAACCACTCACGCGGCGCTATGAGGATGGCGGTTCCGCCATCGGGATGGAATGTCAGACCCCCTCGTTACGATGCCCGTGGCCCGGTATCGGCGCCGGCCCGCCTGAACCGCAGGACGTACGACTGAAGAGAAGAGCGCGCAGTGGCTGACCGGCTTGTCGTTCGCGGCGCACGCGAGCACAACCTCAAGGATGTCTCGCTTGACCTCCCGCGCGACGCCATGATCGTGTTCACCGGCCTGTCCGGTTCCGGCAAGTCAAGCCTGGCGTTCGACACGATCTTCGCCGAGGGCCAGCGGCGGTACGTGGAGTCGCTGTCCGCGTACGCCAGGCAGTTCCTCGGCCAGATGGACAAGCCGGACGTGGACTTCATCGACGGGCTGTCCCCCGCCGTCTCCATCGACCAGAAGTCGGCGAGCCGCAACCCGCGCTCCACCGTCGGCACGGTCACCGAGGTATACGACTACCTGCGGCTGCTGTTCGCCCGCGCCGGCAAGCCGCACTGCCCGATCTGCGGCCGCCCGATCGCCAGGCAGACGCCGCAGCAGATCGTGGACCGGGTGCTCGAGCTTGAGGAGGGCACCCGGTTCCAGGTGCTCGCTCCCGTCGTCCGCGGCCGCAAGGGCGAGTACACCGAGCTGCTCAAGGAGCTGCAGGCCAAGGGGTACTCCCGCGCCCGCGTCGACGGCACGGTCATCCGGCTGGACGAGGTCGCGAACGACGCGACGGTCCTGCCCGCGCTCAAGAAGTACGAGAAGCACGACATCGAGGTCATCATCGACCGGCTCGCGGTGAAGGACACCGCGCGGCGGCGGCTCACCGACTCGGTGGAGACCGCCCTCGGGCTGGCGGGCGGCGTGGTCATCCTCGACTTCATCGACCTGCCGGACACCGACCCGCACCGCGAGCGGATGTACTCCGAGCACCTGGCCTGCCTGTACGACGACCTTTCGTTCGACGACCTGGAGCCGAGGTCGTTCAGCTTCAACTCGCCGTGGGGCGCCTGCCCGGACTGCACCGGGCTCGGCACCCGGATGGAGGTCGACCCCGACCTCATCGTCCCCGACCCGTCGAAGTCGCTGAACGAGGGCGCGATCGCCCCGTGGGCCGGCGGCCACGTCAGCGACTACTTCGACCGGCTGATCGAGGCACTGGCCGAAACGATCGGGTTCCGGATGGACACGCCCTGGGAGCGGCTCCCCGCCAAGGCGAAGAACTCGCTGCTGCGCGGGCACGACACCCAGGTCCACGTGCGGTACAAGAACCGCTACGGCCGCGAGCGCTCCTACTACACGAGCTTCGAGGGCGCGATCACCTACGTGGAGCGCCGCCACGCCGAGGCGGAGTCCGACTCAAGCAGGGAGAAGTTCGCCGGCTTCATGCGCGAGGTCCCGTGCCCGTCCTGCAAGGGCGCGCGGCTCAAGCCCGTCTCCCTCGCCGTCACCATCGACGGCAAGTCGATCTCCGCCTACTGCGCGCAGCCGATCGGCGAGCTGGCCAAGAACCTGCTCGGCCTGCAGCTGTCCGAGCGCGACATGGCGATCGCCCGGCTCATACTCAAGGAGGTCAACGCCCGCCTCGGCTTCCTGCTCGACGTGGGGCTCGACTACCTGAGCCTGGACCGGGCGAGCGCGACGCTGGCCGGGGGCGAGGCGCAGCGGATCAGGCTCGCCACCCAGATCGGCTCTGGCCTGGTCGGCGTGCTCTACGTGCTCGACGAGCCGTCCATCGGCCTGCACCAGCGGGATAACCAGAAGCTGCTCGACACGCTGCTGCGACTGCGCGACCTCGGCAACACGCTCATCGTCGTCGAGCACGACGAGGAAACGATCCGCGCCGCCGACTGGGTGGTCGACATCGGCCCGGGCGCGGGCGAGCACGGCGGCCACGTGGTGGTCACCGGCACCGTCGACGACCTGGTGAACAGCGACACCTCGGTGACGGGCGCCTACCTGTCCGGCCGCAAGCGTATCGAGGTGCCGGCCAAGCGCCGCAAGCCGACGAAGGGCCGCGAGCTCACCGTCAAGGGCGCCGCCGAGAACAACCTGCGCAACGTCGACGCCGCCTTCCCGCTCGGCTGCTTCATCGCCGTCACCGGCGTGAGCGGCTCCGGCAAGTCAACGCTGGTCAACGACATCCTCTACCGGGCCCTGGCGAAGCAGCTGCACGGCGCGCGTACCGTGCCGGGCAAGCACGTGCGGGTCACCGGCATGGACCTCCTTGACAAGGTGGTGCACGTCGACCAGGGCCCGATCGGCCGCACCCCGCGGTCCAACCCGGCGACCTACACCGGCGTGTTCGACCACGTCAGGAAGCTGTTCGCGGCGACCACCGAGGCGAAGATCCGCGGCTACCAGCCGGGCCGGTTCTCCTTCAACGTCAAGGGCGGCCGCTGCGAGGCCTGCTCCGGCGACGGCACCATCAAGATCGAGATGCAGTTCCTGCCCGACGTGTACGTGCCGTGCGAGGTGTGCCACGGCGCCCGCTACAACACCGACACGCTGCAGGTGCACTACAAGGGCAAGAGCATCGCCGAGGTCCTCGACATGCCGATCGAGGAGGCCGAGGCGTTCTTCGAGGCCGTCCCGGCCATCCACCGGCACCTCAAGACGCTCAACGAGGTCGGCCTCGGCTACGTCCGCCTCGGCCAGCCCGCCACCACGCTGTCCGGCGGCGAGGCGCAGCGCGTCAAGCTCGCCTCCGAACTGCAGCGCCGCTCCACCGGCCGCACCATCTACGTGCTCGACGAGCCGACCACCGGCCTGCACTTCGAGGACATCCGCAAGCTGCTCGGCGTGCTCACCAAGCTGGTCGAGACCGGCAACACGGTCCTGGTCATCGAGCACAACCTGGACGTGATCAAGACCGCCGACTGGCTCATCGACATGGGCCCAGAAGGCGGCACCGCCGGCGGCACCATCATCGCCACCGGCTCACCCGAGGACGTGGCGGCCAACGACAAGAGCTACACCGGCCAGTTCCTCAAGCCCCTGCTCGCGAAGTAAGCGGATCATCCCGAACGGGGCGTGTTCCCCCGTCCTCGTCCATGGCCCTTTTGCGGCGGGGGGATCGAGGGCGGGCCCCCGCACCCGCGGCCGCAAGGCCACCCGCCCGGCTGCGCCGGAAGGTCGTGAACCACCGCCCTCACTGGCCTCGTTGCCTCGCCTT
>Ga0265314_10003864_pt1 | contig 14276 bp, 14 predicted proteins | sample 4126metaG_FD_203106 | JGI IMG/M metagenome (GOLD analysis project Ga0265314, IMG submission 203106) | Rhizosphere microbial communities from Carex aquatilis grown in University of Washington, Seatle, WA, United States - 4-1-26 metaG | ecosystem: Host-associated > Plants > Roots > Rhizosphere >... | reverse complement strand
CTGGGGTGCTATCCGACCGGTGTTGCCGTCATAACGACCAACATCAGTGCCGAGCATCATATGGGCATCACGGTGAATTCCTTCACCTCGGTCTCGCTGGATCCGCCGCTGGTGCTGTGGTGCCTGGACCGCAAATCGGACCGTTACCAGGCGTTTACCAAGGCGAATTGTTACACGGTCAGTATCCTGGGTACCGCACACCAGGACGTCTCCTCGCGCCTCGCGAGCCGCGGCAATCACAGCCTGGACGGGATCGCCCTGCGCCCCACCGAGCTGGGCCCGCCGGCGCTGGCCGATGCGCTGGCGGTGTTCGAATGCGAATCGGCCGAATCGCATGATGCCGGCGATCACGCGATCCTGATCGGCCGCGTGGTCCGCTTCGCCCGCCACGATGCCGGCGCGCCGCTCGTCTTTTATGGCGGCAAATACAGCGCGCTGGCGCAAGCGACATAGTGGCCCGATCGGCCCGGCCCGGTTGCTCGAGTCTGGAATAATCGTAACTTTGCCGCCGGTGTCCGCGCGCTTATCGAAGGCGCCGGTTCTCAGGATTTCTCATGGCGGCGATCGGCAGCGACGTGGCACGCGGTGGTTGGACCGCACCGGTCCTGCGCCGCGCGCGCTTCGTTGCTGCCGCCATCCAGCGCGGCTTCCGCTCCAGCGAGCCCGGTCAGATATTCCTCTGCGCCGCAATGGGCGCGGTCGTCGGTGCACTGGTCGCGGGCTTGCGGCGCGGCGTCGAGATCCTGCACCGGATCAGCTTCCATCTTCCGGCCGGCGCCTATCTCAGCACCGGGATCGGCGTCGACGTGCAGCGGATCATGCTCGTCCCCGTCCTCGGCGGCCTCCTGCTCGGCATCGCGGCGTTGATCGTCAGCCGCTACCGCTCGTCCGAGATTGTCGATCCCATTGAGGCCAACGCGCTGCATGGCGGGCGGATGTCGATGTTCGACAGCCTGCGTCTGGTGATATCGACCGTCGTCTCAAATGCCTGCGGCGCCTCGGTCGGCATGGAAGCCGGCTACAGCCAGTTCGGCGCCAGCGTGTTTTCGAGCCTGGGGCAGATCTTCACGCTGCGCCGTTCCGACCAGCGCACTTTCGTCGCCGCCGGCGCCGCCGCGGCGATTGCCGCCGCCTTCAATGCACCGCTCGCCGGCGCCTTCTACGGCTATGAGTTGATCCTCGGGACTTATTCGGTTCGTGCCCTGGCACCGGTCGCGGCCGCGTCGCTGGCCGCGGTGCTGACCGAGCGCACGCTGATCAATCCCGAACCGCTCTTCGTCGTGGCGCAGGGTTTCCACTTCAAGCAGTCGGTCTATCTGCTCTTTGCCCTGCTGGGCTTTTTGGCAGCCGGGTTCAGCGTGCTCGCGATGCAGGCCGTGACCTGGGCGGAGCGGGCGCTGAAATGGCTGCCCCTGCCGCAATGGCTGCGCCCGGCGCTGGGCGGCGCGCTTCTCTCTGTCATCGCGCTTTATGTTCCGCAGGTGCTGGGCAGCGGTCATGGCGCGATCCAGTTCCAGTTCGACCACAATTGGGCGCTGCAGACCTTGGCAATTGTGCTGATGGCGAAGCTGATCGCCTCGGCGCTTTCCATCGGCGCCGGCTATCGCGGCGGCATGTTCAGTTCGTCGCTGCTGCTGGGCTGCCTGTTCGGCGCGGTGTTCGCCGACGTCGCTGCCTTGCTCGTGCCCCGCCTCGCGGTCCAGCACGCCGCGCTCATGATGGTCGGCATGGGATCGGTGGCCGCCGCCGTCATCGGCGCGCCGCTCACCATGGTGTTCCTCGTGCTCGAGGGTACCGGTGACTTTCCGATGACGGTGGGCGTGATGGTCGGCGTCGTCATCGCCTCGACCATCGTGCGGCTGACCTTCGGCTATTCCTTCTCGACTTGGCGGTTCCACCAGCGCGGCCTCGGCATCCGCAGCCCGCACGACATCGGCTGGCTGAGCGACCTGTCGGTCGCCAAGCTGATGCGCGCCGACCCGAAGCTCGTCGCCGCTGATGCGGCCCTCGCCACCGTGCGCGAGAAATATCCGCTGGGCGGCGCCAAGCGGATTTTCGTCGTGGGGCCGGCCGGCGACTATATCGGCGCGATCGACATCGCCGCGCTGCATGACAAGAAGACGGATAGCGAGCAGGGAACAGCCGCTTCGATCGCCAAGGATGGCGACGTGTTTCTTCTGCCGGGTCAGAATGTGCGCAAGGCCCTCGCGCGTTTCGAGGAATCGCTTTGCGAGTCGCTACCCGTCCTCGCCTCGCCGCAGAACCGCCACGTCGTCGGCTACATGACCGAGGCGTATGCCCTGCGCCGCTACAATCAGGAACTCGAGCGCCGCCGGAACGCCGATCTCGGCGCCCGCGACCTCTTCAGCATCGCCGAACCGCCGCAATAGCCGAGTCCCTCTCGGGATTCGTTCAAGGCCGGGAAAATTCGCGCTTTCCCGGCCGTTGTGCTTTGGCGGTCACGACGTATCGCCTTGAAAAGGCAGGTCTCTTTCTTTGTCGCATTAGCTTCATATTTCCGTCATCTCGCCGTTGTGAGCCGCTGAAAAGAAGCCCCCGTCGGAAGGGCACGCATCCGGGTTGACCCTTTCCCGAACCATTTTGAGAGAGGGGTTTCATGCAGGGGAAATCGTTGTTGCTGACCACGGTTGCCGTGGTTGCCTTGGTCGCGTCCGCCGGCGCCGGCCTTGCCAAGTCCACGTCCGATTCGAGTTCTTCGGCTTCGCCGCCATCGTCCTCGCCCGCCGCTCCGAGCAATGCCGAGCTGTCCGCGCGCATCGACGCGCTCGAAGCGGAACTCGCCGCTGCCGAGGAACATCGCAATGCAGACCATGGCCGTCTCTCCGCGCTTGAGCAGAATTTCAACGACACGAGCTGGACGTTCGACAACGCCCGTCCGACGGTGAAGTCGGGCGATGGCCGCTTCACCATGGCGATCCGCGTGCGCTTCCAGAGCGATTTCGCTGGCTTCATGCAGGACTCGACGCATCCCGCCGGTTTCGCGGGCCCGGCTGACCTGTCCTCGGGCGCCGTCATCCGCCGCGCCTATTTCGGCATCGAAGGCAAGGTGTTCAATGATTTCGCCTATGAGTTCCGCTTGAATGCAGGCGGCAGCAATGGCGGCAGCGCTGGCGCTAGCGGCGTCCCGACGGCCGGCGAAGGCGATCCGCTGCTGAACAAGGCAGTCATCACCTATACTGGCCTCAATCACTGGCACTTCAACTTCGGCGTCATCGAGCCGGCGTTCATGTTCGAAGGCACGACGTCTTCGGCTTCGCTCATGTTCCTCGAGCGTCCGGAAATCGACAACATCGCCGCCGACTCGTTCGGCGCCGGCGACTCGCGTCGTGGCATCGAAGTCGGCTGGCAGCATTCGGACTTCCTGTGGGCCGGCGACAACCTCGCCATCACGGGCGCCTTCACCGGCCAGAAGACCGGCTCGACCGCCAATCACGGCAATGGTGGCGACGAGAACTCGCAGATCCTGGGCCGCGTTTCCGAGCGTCTTTGGACGAATGGCTACGACTCGAACGTCCAGATCGGCGCCAGCGCCGCCAGCGTGCTCTACAGCGGCACGGCGGCCGGCGGCGGCAGCCAGACGTTGAACTTCCAGGATCGTCCGGAAGTCCGCGTCGACGGCACTCGCCTGATCTCGACGGGTGGCATGTCGGCCAAGACCGGCGACATGTTCGCCGTCGATGCCGGCGGCAACTGGCACGAGTTCTTCCTGGGCGGCGAATATGCGCAGTTCACGGCCGATCGTCTTGTTGGCGGTGTGGTTGCCGACCATCCGACCTTCAGCGGCTGGTACGCCGAAGCTTCGTGGATACTGACCGGCGAAACCAAGCAGTACTCGCCCGCCGCGATCAACAACGAAGTCGGCGGGTTCAATGCGCCGATTCCCTCGGCTCCGTTCTCGCTTTCGGGCGACTCATGGGGCGCCTGGGAACTGGCTGTTCGCTACAGCAACACCGACCTCAACTGGCACACCACTTTCGCCAATGGCGTGTTCGGCGGCGAGGAGCGGGTCGTGGCGATCGCGCTTAATTGGTACCTGAATCGCGACATCCGGGTGATGATCGACGACAATATCGTCAGCGTGAAAAAGGGCACCCTTGCGATCCCGAATCGCGACGGTCAGGACCTGAACATCGTCGGCGTTCGCCTGCAGTTCGCGAACTAGTCGTTATTGGGGCAAAACCGGGGGGATGAATGCCCTCCAGATCGAAAGAGGATCCAATGAGAATTTCGTTCAAATCCATCGTCGTGGCGCTTGCGGGTTTCGCATTCGCCGCGACGGCCGCGGTCGCCGCGGATATTTCCGGCGCGGGCGCGACTTTCCCCTACCCGATCTACGCCAAGTGGGCGCAGGCCTATCGCGGCGTGAGCGGCGTCGGCCTGAACTACCAGTCGATCGGTTCCGGCGGCGGAATCGCGCAGATCAAGGCGCGCACCGTCACCTTCGGCGCCTCCGACATGCCCTTGCCGTCTTCGCAGCTCAATGCGCTGGGTCTGACCCAGTTCCCGACCGTGATCGGGGGCATCGTGGCCGTCTACAACATCCCGGGCGTCGCCGCCGGCCAGCTCGTGCTGGACGGTCCGACCCTGGCCAATATTTTCCTCGGCCATATCGTTCGCTGGGACGATCCGGCGATCAAGAAGCTCAACCCCGGTGTCAATCTCCCGGGCTCGGCGATCGCTGTCGTCCATCGTTCGGACGGATCGGGCACGACCTTCGTGTATTCGACCTATCTCTCGCGCGTCAGCGCCGAGTGGAAGACCAATGTCGGTGCGTCGACCTCGGTCGATTGGCCGCTCGGCATCGGCGCGAAGGGCAATGAAGGCGTTGCCGGCAATGTGGCGCAGACCGCGGGTTCGATCGGCTATGTCGAATACGCCTATGCTCTGCAGAACCATCTGAAATACGCCCGCATGCAGAACAAGGACGGCAAGATCGTGTCGCCCTCGCTCGAGACCTTCGGCGCCGCCGGCGCGCATGCCGACTGGGCCTCCGCGGCGCAGAACAGCTTCTACATCATCCTCGTCGATCAGCCCGGTGCCGATTCCTGGCCGATCACGGCGACGACCTACATCCTGATGTACAAGCAGCCTTCCGATCCGGCCGCTTCGGCCGAGACGCTGAAGTTCTTCAAATGGGCCTACGCCAATGGCGACGACATGGCCAAGAGCCTAATCTACGTCCCGCTGCCGCAGAACGCCGTCCAGGCGATCGAGGGCAGCTGGAAGCAGATCCAGGGTTCGGGAATGTAAGAACACTTCCCCTTGGGATGTGAGGGCAGGGGCGGACACAAGTCCGCCCCTGTTTTCTTTTGGGCGAGCCGGCGCCAGCCTTTCTGGATGACCCGCCTGACGATTCGAATCGATTTCGACGATGGGACGGCGCTCGGCCCCGGCAAGGTCCGCCTTTTGGAGCAGGTGGCAGAGACGGGCTCGATCCGCAAAGCCGCCGCCGGGATGAAGATGAGCTATCGCCGCGCCTGGCTGCTTCTGAAGGCACTGGACGACATGTTCGGCAGGCCGCTGGCGACGACCGCAACCGGAGGTAAGGAGGGTGGCGGCGCTCGCCTGACGCCGTTGGGCCGCGTCGTGGTCGCCCGCTACCGGATGATCGAGCGCACGGCGAGTGCAATTGCGAAGAGGGATCTGAAGTTCCTCATAAACGCCTTATCTTTCAAGGAAAAGCGGCGGACCGCTGCGGCGAAACGGTCGCGGAACCGTAAAGGAAAGCCGGCTTAAGGTCTTGTTTGTTATTATAAGGCAGCTTATCTTATCGCTACTTAAGAACATAGATCGATGTCCGAATCCTTCGACCGCGACCCTCTGATCCTGCTCCACGACGTCGCCCGCGCGCTACGCACGGTGTTCGACCAGAAAGCGCGTGCGAGCAATGCGATGACGCGGGCGCAATGGATCATCCTTTCCCGTCTCCAGCGCCAGCCGGGCATGTCGCAGAACGAGATGGCGGCGATCTGCGAGGTCGAGCCGATCACTGTCGCCCGCCTCGTCGACCGGCTCGAGGCCCGCGGCCTGGTGGAGCGGCGCAGCGACCCCTATGACCGCCGCATCCGGCGCCTGCACCTGCTGCCTGCGGCGAAGCCGGTCCTTGAAGAGATCGACAAGGCGCGCCGGATCATGAGCGAGCGCATCACCGCCGGTCTCGACGCCAAGACGCGCGAAACGCTGATCGACGCGTTGCTGGTCATCAAAGAAAATATCGCAAACGAAACCCCGGCCGGCCAGGTGCTGGCAGAGGCCGGAGAGTAGGAAGCAATGACATGTCCGCCATGAGAACCGATTCCGTCGACTACGCCGGGCCAGGTGTTGGCACGCGCGTACGCGATTGGGCCGCCTCGATCTGGGCCGATAAGGCGCGCCTGCGCCGCATCGCGATGATCTGGGGTCTGGCGCTCATCCTCGCCGTGGCGCTATTTTTCTATCTGACCGGCGGCCGCTACGTGTCGTCGGATGACGCCTATGTGCATGCCGCCAAGCTGATGGTCTCGACCGACGTGTCCGGCCTCGTGCAGGACGTCAACGTGCATGAAGGTCAGCAGGTGAAGGCCGGCGACGTGCTGTTCCGCCTCGACCCGCGCCCTTTCCAGATCGCGCTCGACAACGCCAAGGCCGCCCTGGCGCAGAGCGTCCAGAACATCGAGGGTACCAAGGCGCAATATCGTTCGATCCTCGCCCAGATCGCCTCCGAGCAGGCGCAGGTGACGCTGAATTCCAAGACCTATGATCGCTACGCCGCGCTCCAGCGCCAGAACGCCATCGCCGGTACGCAGGTCGATCAGGCGCGCGGCGCGATGCAAAGCGCCCAAGCGACGCTGGTATCCTTGCAGCAGCAAGCCCGCCAGATCCTGGCTCAACTCAACAACAATCCGGATCTTCCGGCGAACCAGGCGCCGGCCTATCTGAGTGCGCAGGCCGCGGTCGCCGAGGCGCAGCGCCAGCTCGACCACACCATCGTGCGTGCGCCATTCGATGGCATCGTCAGCGAGGTCGACTCACTGCAGCCGGGCACGCTGGTGATCTCCGCGATGTCGGCGTTCACGACGACCAGCGCGGTCGGCCTGATCGCCAGCAAGAACGTCTGGATCGAAGCCAGCTTGAAAGAGACCGAACTCACCTATATCCGCAAGGGCAATCCCGTGGAGTTCTCCATCGATACCTATCCAAGCTGCAATTTCACCGGCGTGGTGGATTCGATCAGCGCCGGCAGCGACTCGCAGTTCTCCGCGCTGCCGGCCGAAAACGCGAGCGGCAACTGGGTGAAGGTCGTCCAGCGCGTGCCCGTCCGCATCCGCGTCACCGGCAATCCCTGCAACGTGCCGCTCCGCGCGGGCCTGAGCACCGTGATCTCGATCGACACAGGTCATCGCCGCTGGTCGCGCCTCATCAACGGCGACTGACAGAGATCAAACCGATGCCGGCGCATGCCGCAACCATCCACACCGCGGACGCCTACGAGAACAAGGTAGAGCTGTGGATCGTCCTGGGTGCGTCGATGGCCGGCACGCTGATGCAGGCCCTCGACTCGACGATCGCCAATGTGGCGCTGCCCTATATGCAAGGCGAGCTGTCGGCGTCGCGCGACCAGATCACCTGGGTGCTGACGTCGTACATCGTCGCCGCGGCGATCTTTACTGCGCCGGTCGGCTGGATCGCCTCGCGCTTCGGCAAGCGCAATTTCCTCCTGGTCTCGCTGGCCGGCTTTACGATCACCTCAATGATGTGCGGTGCGGCGCAGTCGCTCGACCAGATGGTACTGTTCCGCCTGCTGCAGGGCTGTTTCGGTGCGGCGCTGTCGCCGCTCAGCCAGGCGGTGATGCTCGATCTCTATCCGCCGCACAAGCGCGGCAACATCATGGCGATCTGGGGCATGGGCGTGATGCTTGGCCCGATCCTGGGCCCCACCCTCGGCGGCTATCTGACCGAGGCCTATAGCTGGCGCTGGGTGTTTTACGTCAACGTGCCGTTCGGCGTCGCCGCCGTCACCGGCATCTGGCTGTTCTTCAAGGACAGCCCGCACGATCGGGGCCTGCGTTTCGATTGGTTCGGCTTTGGTGCGCTCGCGGTCGGCCTCGGCGCGCTTCAGCTTGTCCTGGATCGCGGCACCGATCAGGGCTGGTTCGGATCCGGCGAGATCATCCTGGAGGCCCTGATTTCTGGCATCGGAATCTACCTCTTCCTAGCGCATATGCTGACTTCCACTAGGCCCTTTATCCCGCCCGGGATTTTCGCGGACCGCAACTTGCTGTTCGGCCTCATCCTGATGTTCGTAATCGGTGCCGTGCTGCTCGCGAGTTCGGCGCTTCTGCCGCCCTTCCTGCAGAATCTGGCCGGCTACAGCGTCTATCAGACCGGCATGCTGATGGCGCCGCGCGGTTTCGGCACGATGTTCGCGATGATGTTTGCCGGCCGCGTCGCGCTACGAGTCGATCCTCGCCTGCTCATGACGGCGGGTGCCGGCATGCTGTCCTGGTCGATGTGGGCGATGGCCGGCTGGACGCCGCAGATCGATGACTGGACCCTGATCGGGGTGACGTTCATCCAGGGCATCGGCATGGGCTTCGTCTTCGTTCCGATGAACCTGACCGCCTTCGCGACGCTGGCGCCGCGGTTCCGTACCGACGGTACCGCGCTCACCAATCTGATGCGCAATGTCGGCAGCGCGATCGGCGTCAGCGTCACGACCTCGGTGCTCGGCGACAGCGTGCAGGCCGCCCATTCACTGCTCGGCCAATACGCTTCGCCGTTCAACCGCGCGCTCGGCGTCAATGCGCCCTCGATGATGATGAGCCCGCAAATCCCGTTCGGGCTTGCAAACCTCAACAACATGATCGAATACCGCGCCCAGGTGATCGGTTTCCAGAACGATTTCCTGTTCATGTTCTATGTTAGCTTGCCCACCATTCTGATCATCTGGCTGATGAAGCGCCCGGTCTTTCAGCAGGGCGCACCGAAGCCCGAAATGGAGATCATGGAATAATGCGCGTCGCTTTCCTGGGACTGGGCGTCATGGGCTACCCGATGGCGGGTCACCTGAAGCGCGCCGGCCACGATCTGACCGTTTTCAACCGCACCGCCGCCAAGGCCGAGCGCTGGGTCGAGGAGTATGGCGGCATCTGCGCACCGACGCCGGCAGAAGCCGCGGCGAATGCCGATGTCGTGCTCGCCTGTGTCGGCCGCGACGACGACGTGCGCGAAGTCGCGACCGGCCGCCACGGCGCGTTCATCACCATGAAGCGCGACGCGGTCTTCATCGACCACACCACGGCCTCCGCCGGTCTGGCGCGCGATCTCGCCGAAGAGGCGCACCGCCGCGGCATGCACTTCCTCGACGCGCCGGTCTCGGGCGGAGAGCAGGGCGCCAAGAACGGACAATTGACGATCATGTGCGGCGGCTCGGCCGCGGCCTACGCGAAAGGCGAGCCCGTGATGGCCGCCTATGCGAAGCAGTGCCGCCTGATGGGCGAAGCCGGCGCCGGACAATTGACCAAGATGGTGAACCAGATTTGCATTGCGGGTCTGGTGCAAGCGCTGTCGGAAGGACTGAGTTTCGCGCGCGCCGCGGGCCTTGATCCCCTCGCCGTCGTCGAGGTCATTTCAAAGGGCGCGGCGCAATCCTGGCAGATGGAAAATCGGCACAAAACGATGCTCTTGGGACAGTTTCGACATGGTTTCGCCGTAGAGTGGATGCGCAAGGATATTGCGATCTGCCTGGACGAGGCGCGCCGAAACGGAACGACGCTTCCTGTTACCTCTCTGGTGGATCAGTTCTACGCGGAGGTGGAGAACATGGGCGGTAAGCGTTGGGATACGTCCAGCCTCTTCGCGCGACAGGAAGCACAGCGGAAGAAGGATTGATGGACAGCACAAATCCGTCCTCGCAGCCTTTACGTGCGCGGGCATACCACCATGGCGATCTGCGCAACGCGCTTTTGGACGCGGCAAGGCACATCCTTGAAGAAGAGACCTTGGCGCAGCTCAGCCTGCGCGCGGTTGCACGCCGCGCCGGCGTGAGTCACGCGGCGCCTTACCGGCATTTTCCGAATCACGAATCGTTGCTGGTCGAACTCGCGATCGAGGGCTTCGTCGAGCTTCGCCAGGAGCTTCAGTCCGCCGGCAGTGCGGGTGACGCGGAATCGGACCGCATCGCCAAGATCGGCGCCGCCTATATGCGTTTCGTGGTCCGCCGTCCGGAATTGACGAGCCTGATGTTCGGGCCGCAGCTACCCAATCGAGACGCCTTCCCCGAACTCGGCACCGCCGCCGACGCCATCGGCGCGGAAATCGGCGCCGCGCTGCACGATTCCGCACTCGGCCTTGCGGTCTGGGCCGCGGTGCATGGTTTGGCGATGCTGATCCTGCGGAACGTGATCGATCTGGGCCAGCGCAAATCCGGTCTCGACGTTCTGCCCTCGCGGGCCGAAATCATCCTGCGCAGCCTGTTCTCGACGCGCCGCGAATAGTTTTCGGCAAAGTAGCCGGCGCCACCCAACGGCCTATTAAGGAAACTTCGTCGAAGCCGTGGAACTCGCAAGTAATTGCGGCGTTCCTAGGGCATGGTTTGCCGCCACGGCGCTACGCTACCCTTGATGTTTGGTTTTCTTGCCTCTTTGGCAATCGCTGGGCTGTCCGGTTGCGCCAGCATGGACGATACGAACAACCATCAGAACATGCTGCTCGACAGCGAATCCTGCCGCTCCGACTCCGAGTTCCAGTTGTCATCCCGCAGTTTGAACGCGGACCGCACAACGCAGGATCGCGCGTCTCTGTTCGACAAGACCTATCGCTCCTGTATGGACACCAAGGGTTACGCGCTTTAGGCCCGAGCGGTCTTCATCGGCCCTTTAACAGCCGCGCCGCATCGCAGGCGAAATAGGTGAGGATGCCGCTCGCGCCTGCGCGCTTGAATCCCAGCAGGCTCTCCATAATCGCGCGGTCGCGTTCCAGCCAGCCGCGCTCGATTGCGGCCATCAGCATCGAATACTCGCCCGACACCTGATAAGCGAAGGTCGGCATGCCGAACGCGTCCTTCACGCGGCGCACCAGATCGAGATAGGGCATGCCGGGCTTGACCATCACCATGTCGGCGCCCTCGGCGATGTCGAGTGCGACTTCGCGCAGCGCCTCGTCGCCATTGGCGGGATCCATCTGATAGGTCCGCTTGTCGCCGATCAGTGCCTTGGCCGATCCGACCGCGTCGCGGAACGGACCGTAGAACGCCGAGGCATACTTGGCCGCATAGGCCATGATCAGCGTGTCCTTGAAGCCGTTCGCCTCGAGCGCGGCGCGGATCGCGCCGACGCGGCCGTCCATCATGTCGGACGGGGCGATGATGTCGCAGCCCGCCTCGGCCTGCACCAGCGCCTGGCGCACCAGTATCTCGAGCGTCGCGTCGTTATCGACATTGGCGTTGTTGCCGTCCATCACGCCGTCATGGCCGTGGCTTGTATAGGGATCGAGCGCCACGTCGCACAATACGCCGATCTGCGGCACGGCCTTCTTCAGCGCCCGCGTCGCCCGGCAGACAAGATTGTTCGCGTTGGCGGACTCGCGGCCATCCGGCGTCTTGAGCGACGCCTCGGTGAAGGGAAACAGCGCGATGACCGGAATGCCGAGCTTGGCGGCTTCCTCGGCGGCGCCCGGAACCAGGTCGACCGACAGCCGGTCCACGCCGGGCATCGAAGGCACCGGTTCGCGCTTCTTCTCGCCGTCCACGACGAAGATCGGCCAGATGAAATCTGAAGCCGACAGCGTGTTTTCTGCAACAAGCTTTCGCGTCCAGTCGTGCCGGCGCAAGCGGCGCATGCGCAGGGCGGGAAAGCGGGCCTCGGTCATGCGGGTCTCTTGCCAACTTGTCCGCGCGGATGCAAGCAGCGGGCGGAGGAGACTGCCATGCGCCTTGCCTTTGCCGCCTTTGCCGGAAGCCTGGCCCTTGCCTCCGCTTTGGCCGCGCCGCTTGCACCCGATTTTGCGGTCGTTCCGCTCTCCAAGGCCGACGTTGATCTCTATCTCGGCATCCTGCGCACCGCCGCAACGCACAACGCGCATCTGACGGGAGACGACAAGGCGGCCGTCGATTTTACGGTGCAGATGCAGCGCCATCCGCCTAAGAACCCCGCGCCCGGTCACATGCCCACGCCGGCGGAGATGAACCAGATGATCCGCAACGCGAACCTGTCGGCGCGGGCCGCCGAGCTCGCCAGCTATGACGACGCGATCGCGCAGCAGCGGGGCGTAGCCGCCCGCTACGACGCCATCAGGAACGAGGTCGAATCCGTCCTCGCGCAGATCACCGGCATGGGCGGAAGCTGCGGCGGCGACTGCACGCCGCCCAGCGGCTTCAGCGCGGCGCAACTCGCCCGTGCGAAAAAGGAAGCCGACACCGCCAATGCCGACAAACCGCTGATCGCGCCGCACGTCGCGGAGATCGCGTCGCTGAAGAAACAGATCAGCGGCTTCATGCTTGGAGGACGATGATGGATTTCGCTCTCAACGAGGACCAGCGCGCGATCGAGGAGATGGCGCGCCGTTTCGCGAAGGATCGCCTTGCGCCTTTCGCCGCGCAATGGGACGCGGAGGAAATCTTCCCCGTCGACACGCTGCGCGAAGCCGCCGCGCTCGGCTTTGCCGGCATCTATGTGAAGTCCGATGTCGGCGGCTCGGAGATGAGCCGGCTCGATGCGGCGATCGTCATGGAGGAATTGTCAGCCGGCTGCACGTCGACTGCAGCCTTCATCTCTATCCACAACATGGCGTCCTGGATGATCGACCGCTTCGGCAATGAGGAGCAGCGCAGGCGCTTCCTGCCCAAGATGACGACCATGGAGAAGATCGCGAGCTATTGCCTCACCGAGCCCGGCTCGGGCTCCGACGCGGCCAGCCTGAAGACCCGCGCCGTACGCGACGGCGATCACTATGTGCTCAACGGCGCCAAGGCGTTCATCTCCGGTGCCGGCGTCTCGGATATCTATGTTTGCATGGTCCGCACGGGCGAGGATGGCCCGAAAGGCGTTTCCTGCGTGGTGGTCGAAAAAGGCACGCCCGGTCTCTCCTTCGGCAAGAAGGAGCGCAAGATGGGCTGGAACAGCCAGCCCACCGCACAGGTGATCTTCGAGGATTGCCGCGTGTCGGTGGCCAACCGCATCGGCGGCGAAGGGGAGGGCTTCCGTATCGCCATGATGGGGCTCGACGGCGGGCGCATCAATATCGGGGCCTGCTCGGTGGGCACCGCCCGCGCCGCGATTGAGGAATCGCTGGCCTATGCGAAGGACCGTAAACAGTTCGGCCGCCCGATCGCAGATTTCCAGGCCTCGCAGTTCAAGCTCGCCGACATGGCGACGGAACTCGAAGCCGCGCGCCTGATGATCCGCAATGCCGCTGCGGCGCTCGACCGGCACGATCCCGCCGCAACCATGCTGTGCGCCATGGCCAAGCGCTTCGCGACCGATGCGGGGTTCAAGATCGCCAACGATGCCCTGCAGTTGCACGGCGGTTACGGCTATCTGAAGGATTTCCCGGCCGAACGCCACGTCCGCGACCTGCGCGTGCATCAGATCCTGGAAGGCACCAACGAGATCATGCGCGTGATCGTGGCGCGGGAAATGTCCCGTCAAGGATAACGCGCTGCGGTGCGGCAGCTTTTACCGCCTTTTAAGAAATCGCTCCTAGTCTGCCAACATAACAACAAGGTGGGCTTCCGCAAAAAGCGGAAGGAAGACGATGACAGCTTATGCGAAGCCGCAACCCGCGGTGCTCGAGAGCACGCGCGTGGAAGCCAAGTACTATCTCGAGACGCTCAACCTGGTCGAGCGACTGCATAGACAGCTGCTCGATGTGATCAAGGACGAGCTCGATCGCCGCGATGAGCGCGAAATCAACAGCGTTCAGGCGCTGTTGCTGTTCAACGTGGGCGACCAGGAGTTGACGGCGGGCGAGTTGCGCACGCGGGGCCACTATCTCGGCTCCAACGTGTCGTACAATCTCAAGAAGCTCGTCGAGTCCGGCTACATCCATCACGAACGGTCGGAAGCCGATCGCCGCTCCGTGCTCGTGCGCCTGACGCGCAAGGGCGAAGCGGTGCGCGATATGCTGCGCGAATTGTTCGAGCGGCATCTGGGATCGCTCAACGCGGTTGGCAATGTCGCCGCGAACGATTTGGATCTGCTGAACATCACCCTGAAGCGCCTCGAACGCTTCTGGATCGATCAGGTCCGCTTCCGGCTGTAAGACGCCGTCGCGATTTT
>Ga0265314_10003863_pt1 | contig 14283 bp, 16 predicted proteins | sample 4126metaG_FD_203106 | JGI IMG/M metagenome (GOLD analysis project Ga0265314, IMG submission 203106) | Rhizosphere microbial communities from Carex aquatilis grown in University of Washington, Seatle, WA, United States - 4-1-26 metaG | ecosystem: Host-associated > Plants > Roots > Rhizosphere >... | reverse complement strand
TTCTTCTCCTGGCGGAAGACCTCGAAGATCATGCCGCGATTGCGTCGCGCACCCACTGCTCCTGCTCGAGGAAGCGGGCACGGAAGGCAAGCCGGTCCTGCGAGCGCGGGCCGTGGCCGGTGACCACCGACTTCAGCTCCGCCCAGTCCGGCTCCGAGTACTCCCACACGCCGTCGTCGGTGCGGCGCAGGTTCGGGTCGGGAACGGTGAGGCCCAGCTCCCAGATCTGCGGGACGTAGCCCTCGAGGAACTGCTGGCGCGCCTCCTCGTTCCCCTGCGACTTGATCCGCCAGACGAACATCGGATCCTCCTCGCGCGGGATCGGGTTGCCGTGGAACTGCATCAGCGGCCCCCACCAGCGGTTCAGCGCCTCCTGCACGAGCTCGCGCTGCGCGTCGGTGCCGGTCATCAGCGCGAGGATCACGTCGCGGCCGTGGAGGATGTGGAACGACTCCTCCCAGCAGATCTTCTTCATGATCCGCGCGTACGGCGCGTACGAGCATTTGAGGAGCGCCTTCTGCGAGATGATCGCCGCGGCGTCGACGAGCCACGCGATCACGCCGACGTCGCCCCACGTCTTCGTCGGGTAGTGGAAGACGTTGTGGAACTTCGCCTTGCCGGAGATCAGGTCGGCGAACATCTCGTCGCGTGGCTTGCCGAGGTCCTCGGCGACGCGGTAGATCAGCTGCGCGTGGCCGACCTCGTCCTGCACTTTCGCGGTCAGCGCGAGCTTCCGCTGCAGCGTCGGCGCCTTGAGGATCCACTCGCGCTCGGGAAGCACGCCCATCAGCTCGCTGTTCGCGTGCATCTCGATGAACTTGATCAGCTTCTGCCGGTACTCGTCCGGCAGCCAGTCGGTCGCTTCGACCTGTCCGCCGTCCTGCACATATCCGAGAAATTCCTGCGTCCGTGCGTCCACGCGCGAGGCCTCCCTACCGATCGTTAGGCTGCGAAGCATAGATGTCCGCCAGGCGTGAGGAGCTGACCCGCGTCGCCGCCCGGCTCTTCGCGGAGCGCGGCTATCAAGGCACGTCGCTGGCCGATCTCGCCGACGCGCTCGGCATGCAGAAGCCGTCGCTCTACCACCACATCGACTCGAAGGAAGACCTCCTCTGGGAGGTCGCCTGGGAGGGTGCGGAAGCCTTCCACGCGGGCCTCGACGGCGTTCCGGCCGACGCGCCGGCGACCGAGCGGATTCGGCTCGCGCTGCGCGCGCACCTCGCCGTCGTCGCCGCGCAATTGGACATCGCGACCGTCTTCGTCCGCGAGTGGCGCTACCTCGGAGGCGAGCGGCGCGAGCGCTTCGTCGCGGAGCGGCGCCGCTACGAGGAGCGCATCCGCGACCTCTTCCGGGAAGGCGTCGACGGCAGCGAGCTGCGCACCGATCTCGACGTCTCGACCGCGGCGCTGCTCTTCCTCTCGGCGGCGAACTGGGCCTACACCTGGCTGCGCCCCGGTTCCGAGACGGACGCGCTCGCCGACCGGCTCTTCGCCGCCCTGCTGGACGGCATGCGGGGCTACGCGACCCCCTGATCGAGCTCGAACCTCGAGCGCGTCAGCCAGACTCCGTCGGGTTCCCGCTCCTCGAGCAGCACGACCTCGTGTGCGTGGGCAGCGATCGGCAGCATCACCTGCACGTCGAGCGGCGTCACGCTCACGGTGAGATGCGGAATCACCTCGTCGAACGCTCCCTCGTAGGGCGGGCACTCGGGCCAGCGCTGGCAGACCGCTGAGGTCAAGTCGGCGAACCGCCACGACGGCTCGGGATGCAGCCAGACCGCGCCTTCTTCGAATTGCTCGACCCGGTTGAGCACGAAGTCGAACGCCGGGAAGCGCCCAAACAGGTCACGCAGGGCGGGTTCGTCGACCCGTTCCGGGGCCAGGAACGGGAAGAGGATCGTGATGTGCGCGGGCGCGCCACGCGCCGCCGACGGGTCGTGAGCGAGCCGGAGCTCCCCCACGGTGGCCTCGGCTTCGGGCACCGGGACGATCAGGGCGGTGCGGCGTGGCATGCTCGCCAGCGTGAAGCGCGCGCTCCTGATCGTCAATCCCTATTCGACGCACGTGACCGGCCCGCGGATCACGGAGGTCGAGCACGCCTTGCGGGAGCGAATCGACCTGCGCACCGAGTTCACGCAGCATCCCGGCCACGCCACGGAGCTTGCCGCGTGGGGCGTGGCATCGGATGTCGACGCGATCGTCGTCTTCTCGGGCGACGGCACCTACAACGAGGCGTTGAACGGCGCGCACGGCGAGGTGCCGTTCGGCTTCCTGCCGGGCGGAGGGACAAGTGTGCTGCCGCGCGCGCTCGGCCTGCCGGGCGATCCCGTCGAGGCTGCGCGCACGATCGGCGCAGCGATCGCGGAGTCGAGGTTGCGCCGGATCTCGCTCGGGGACGTCAACGGCCGCCGCTTCTGCTTCTCCGCCGGGATCGGGTTCGACGCGGAAGCGGTCCGGCGTCTGGATGCACTCGGCCGTGACCCCGGCGGTGCGCGCCCCGGCGATCTCGCCTTCCTGCGCACGGTCTCGAAGATGATCCTCGAGCGCCGCGGCCGCTGGGACCCGCAGCTCGAGATCGAAGGCGTCGGCCGCGCCGCGTTCGTGCTCGTCGCGAACTGCGATCCCTATTCGTACGCCGGGTCGGTGCCGATCAGGGTCGCGCCGCATGCGCGGTTCGACGGCGGCATCGACTTCGTCGCGCCGTCGCGGGTACGCGCGCGCGACGTGCCGCGCATCGTCTCGTGGATCATCCGCGGCAACGGTTATCCAGCCTGGGTGCTGACCGGGCACGATCTCGACCGGATTGAGGTGCGCTGCGACCGCCCGCTGCCGCTGCAGGCCGACGGCGAGGACCTCGGTACCTTCGACCACGTCGTGTTCGAAGCGAGGCGCGATGCGGTTTCTGTGCTGGTGTAGCGCGGCACTCGTGCTCACCGCGTGCGGCGGCGCGCACCGCGCGGCGGCGAAGGACCCGTTCGCCGACAACACGTCGGCGCCGCTCGCGGTGCAGGACGGCGGCGTGTACGCGTCGAGCTCGTGGGCAACTATTCGCATCATCTCCTTCGCCGGTGTCGACGGCTCGCGGGTCCCGGCCTACGTGGTCGTCCCCCGCGCCTCTGGCCGCCACCCGGCGGTGCTCTTCCTGCACGGCTCGGGCGGCACCCGGCGCGACCTGATCTTCGAGGCGGCGCTGCTCGCGAAGCGTGGCGCCGTGACAATGACGATCTCGCAGCCGAACGACGTGCTGACGTACCGGCCGTTGATCGTCAACGCGCGGCGCGCGCTCGACGTGCTCGACGCTCGCAGCGACGTCGACCCGAAGCGCATCGGCGTCGTCGGCTTCTCGCTCGGCGCTCAGACCGCGGCGATTCTCGTCGGCGATGATCCTCGGCCGAAGGACGCCGGGATCATCGGCGGCCGCGGCACCGACGTCGCCCTCTACTGGATCCGGCGCACTCACGCAGATCTCTTCTTCCAGGCCGGCACGCACGATGCCGTCGTCCCGCACGCGCAGCTCGTTGCGCTCGAACAGGCGGCGCCCGGTCATCCCCGGGTGCGCTGGTACGACGCCCCGCACGCCGTCACCGCCCCGATCAGGCGGGATCAGCTCGCTTGGCAGGCCGCCGAGCTGGGGCTCAGGTAGCTTCCGCCGCGCATGGCTTCCACCGACGCCCTGCGGAGCACCACCAGCCTGACGGAGAGCGAGCTCGTCGAGCTGTATCGCCGCATGGTGCTGCTGCGCACCTATGACGAACGGTCCGTCGTCTACCACCGCCAGGGCCGCATCGGCACGTACGCGATGTTCTGGGGGCACGAGGCGATCCAGGCCGGCGCGACGTTCGCGCTCGGCGACGACGACTGGATCTTCCCGTCGTATCGCGAGGCCGCGATCGGGCTCGTGCGCGGGATGCCGGTCGAGACGCTGCTCCAGTGGTGGCGCGGGCATCCGTCGGGCTGGTGGAATCCGGCCGATTGGAACATCGCGTCGATCGCGGTGCCGATTGCGACGCATGTCCCGCACGCCGCGGGGCTCGCGTGGGGAAAGAAGCTGCGGGGCGAGAAGGCCGTCGCGATGGCGTTCTTCGGCGACGGCGCCACGAGCGAAGGCGCGTTTCACGAAGGCGTGAACTTCGCCGCGGTGATGAACGCCCCGGCGGTGTTCGTCTGCAATAACAACCAGTGGGCGATCTCGACGCCGATCGAGGCGCAGACGCGCGCGGAGACGCTCGCCGACAAGGCTGTCGGCTACGGCATCCCCGGCGTGCGCGTCGACGGGCTCGACGTGCTCGCCGTGTACGACGCTGCGCGCGACGCGGTCGAGCGCGCCCGCGCCGGCGGCGGCCCGACGTTGATCGAGGCCGTGCATTACCGCGCCGCACCGCACGGAACTGCGGACGACCCACGCGCCTACATCGACCTCGCACGCGTCGAAGAGGAACGTGCGCGCGAGTGCATCGGCCGCTACGAGGTGTTCCTGCGCGATGCGGGCCTGCTCAACGACGAGCTGGTCGCATCGACGCGCAAGGACGCAGAGGACCTGATGCGCGCCGGCATCACGGCAGCCGAGGCCGAGCCGGCTCCCGATCCGGAGCTGCTGTTCGCGCATGCCTACGTCGACCCACCGCCGAACATGCGCCATGGCTGAGCTGACGCTCGTCGAAGCGGTCAACGACGCGCTCCATACGGAGCTCGCCCGCGACGACAACGTGCTCGTGATGGGCGAGGACGTCGGCCGCGCCGGCGGCGTCTTTCGCGCGACAGCCGGGCTGCGCGACCGCTTCGGCGCCGACCGTTGCGTCGACACGCCGCTCGCCGAGGCGGGGATGCTCGGCGCAGCCGTCGGCCTCTGCATGGCGGGCTGGCGGCCGGTCGTCGAGATGCAGTACGACGCGTTCTCGTATCCCGCGCTCGACCAGCTGATCACGCACGTCGGGCGCTATCACTGGCGCACCGGCGGCCGCATGGAGTTCCCGATCACGATCCGCATGCCCTACGGCGGCGGCGTGCGCGCGCCCGAGCTGCACGACGACTCGCCGGAGACGTACTACGTGCACACGCCCGGGATCAAGGTCGCGATCCCATCGACGCCGGCCGACGCGAAGGGCTTGCTTGCTGCGGCGATCCGCGATCCCGATCCGGTCGTGATCTTCGAGCCGAAGTTCGTCTACCGCACCGCGCGTGGCGAGGTGCCGGAGGGAGAGCACGTCGTGCCGCTCGGCCGCGCGCGCATCGCGCGCGAGGGGACCGACGTGACGCTGATCGCCTACGGCGCGATGGTGCCGGTGTGCGAGCGCGCCGCGGACGAGCTGGCGGGCGAGGCGTCGTGCGAGGTCGTCGACATCCGCTCGCTGCGTCCGCTCGACGAGCAGGCGATTCTCGCGTCGGTTGCGAAGACGGGCCGCGTCGTGATCGTGCACGAGGCGCCGCGCACCGTCGGCTTCGGCGCAGAGCTCGCGGCGATCATCGCCGAGCAGGCGATCTTCGACCTGCAGGGGCCGGTGCTCCGCGTGACGGGCTTCGACGTCCCGTATCCGTACTGGACGATCGAGGACTCCTACGTCCCGTCCGTCGAACGGGTGGCGGCGGCAGTGCGCAAGCTCCTCTGACTGAGAGAGTCCGTCTCTGGCTCGAGCGCGACCGCCGCGGCGCGGGCTACCACCTGCGTGACGCGGTCACCGGAGAGCGTGTCGGGTGGGAGGACCCGCGCATCCGCGTCGTGCCGGTGGCCGGCGTGTCGTTCCGGCCGGAGGCGGTCGCGGACGCGTCGTTCGACCCGGGCCGGCGCGTTGTGCTCGTGCCCGAGCCGGACAACGAGCACGACCCGAACGCGGTCGCCGTCTGGAACGAGGAGCGGACGCTGCAGGCGGGCTACGTCCCGCGCGACGTCGTCACGGAGCTGGACGGCAGCGAGCAGGCGGTGTCGCTCTGGCGCGCGGGCGAGGGGCTGCGCATCCTGCTCGTCCCGGCCGACGCCTGGGTCGGGCGTCCTCGCAGGTAGCCTCCGACGCCGTGGCGTACTCGTTCAAGCTGCCCGACCTAGGCGAGGGCCTGACCGAAGGAGAGGTCGCCCGCTGGCTCGTGGCCGAGGGCGACGAGATCGCCGAGGACCAGCCGCTCGTCGAGATCCAGACCGACAAGACGACGGTCGAGATCCCGTCCCCGGCAGCGGGAAAGGTGACGAGCATCCTCGTCGCCGAAGGCGACGTCGTCCCGGTCGGGACCGTCCTGGTGGTGATCGGCGGCGACGCCGCCGAACCCGCGCCGCCCGCAGCTAGTAACACAGTGTTACAAGCTCAGGCGTCGGTGCCCACGGAGCGTCCGGCCCGCGTTCAGGCGACGCCGCTCGTGCGCAGGATCGCGGCAGAGCTTGGCGTGGAGCTGGAATTCGTCACGCCGACCGGCCCGGGTGGACGTGTCACCGAGGACGATGTGCGCGCCGCTGCCGGCGGAGCTAGTAACACAGTGTTACAAGCTCCGGAGGGGCGGCGCGAGAAGGTGCGCGGTGTCCGGCGGCAGATCGTCGAGCACCTGACGCGTGCGCACCGCGAGGTGCCGGCCGTCACCTACGTCGAGGAATGCGACTTCTCGAACGTCGACCTGAAGCAGCTGCTGCCGGCCGTGCTGCAGGCGACGGCGCTCTCGCTGCAGGAGTTCCCGGAGCTGAACGCGCGGCTCGAGGGAGACGAGATCGTCTACCTCGACCGGTACGACCTGGGGATCGCCGTACAGACCGAGCAAGGGCTCCTCGTGCCGGTCGTGCGCGGCTGCGCCGAACGAAGCCTCGACGAGCTGCGCGCAGACGTGGACGCGCTCGCCGAGAAGGCCCGCACCGGCAAGCTGGAGGCGGAGGAGCTCCGCGGCTCGACGTTCACGGTGACGAGCGCCGGCAAGCTCGCCGGGCTCTTCGTGACGCCGCTCGTCAACCACCCCGAGGTCGGCATCCTCGGGATCCACCGCATCGGCCCGCGCCCGGTCGTGCGCGACGGCGAGATCGTCGTGCGCCAGATGGGGAACGTCAGCGTCACGTTCGACCACCGCGTGGTCGACGGCGCGCGCGCCGCGCAGTTCACGCTCGCGGTGATCGCCCGGCTCGAAGCCTCCGCGTAGACTCGAGCCCGTGGGGGACTGGTACACGATCGGGATCCTCGTCGGCGTCGGCACGGCACTGGGTGTCGCCGCGACGGGCGTGGCACGGCGCGCGCTCGTCGGCCTCGTCCCCGCAGTGGCGATCGCGGTCGCGATCGGCTTCGTCTTCGCACAATGGGATCAGGCGGTGGGCGGTCTCGTCGGCGCGGTCTGTGGCGCGCTCGGCTCCGCGCCGGTCGTCGCCGGTGCGCTGCGCCGCGGCGGCACGCGGGGCGGAACCGCGCTGCTGCTCGGCCTCGTCGCGCTCGCCGGAGCCGCGCTCGCGCTCGTCCCCGTGGTCGGCTACCTCGAGGCGGTCGCCGTGCCGGTCCTCGGAGCGCGCCTGCGCCGCCGCTCGCCCGACACGCACGCGGGCCTGCGCACGCTCGCGCGCGACTAGTGGCGCCGAAGCCCGTCGTACTGGTCGTGATCGACGGCCTCACGCCGTCGATGTTCGAGAGCGCGGACGCGCCGGCGCTCCGCTTCCTCGCCGAGCACGGCGAGTATCGCCGCGCAACATCGACCTTCCCGTCGCTCACGCCGGTCTGTCTCTCGTCGATCGCGACGGGAGCGCACCCCAACGTGCATCACATCCCGCATCTCGTCTGGTGGAACCGCGAGGAGCAGCGCATCGTCGAGTACGGCTCGTCCTTCGGCGCCGTGCGCGCGGCCGGGATCACGCGCTCGCTGCGCGACACGATCATCGACCTGAACGCGCGCCACCTCTCGAAGGACGCCGAGACCGTCTTCGAAGCGCTCGAGGATGCGGGCCTGACGACGGCCGCGATCAACATCACGTGCTACCGCGGACGCAACCGCCATCTGGCGACGATCCCCGGCGTGCCCGCCGTGTATGGGCCGAAGCGATTCTTCTGGTACTCGCTCTACGAGAGCGACAAGACCGGGTCGCCGATCGCGGTGCGCAACCGCGCGCTCGGCTCGATCGACGCCTACGCCGCATCGGTCGGCCGCTGGCTCGTGACGCGCGACGGCTTCGACCTGCTCGTCTACTACCTGCCCGACTACGACTACGCGTCGCACGCCGCCGGCCCCGACAGCGCGCACGAGGCGCTGGCGCGGAGCGACGCCGCCGTCGCCGTCCTGATGGACGCCGCCGGCGGGCCCGATGAGTTCCTCGAGCGCTACGCCGTCGTCGTCTGCTCCGATCATGGCCAGTCGAACGTCGAGAAGTCCGCGACCCTGGACGTGGGTGGCGATCTCGTGACCGCGTCGAACCGCGCGGCGATGGTCTACACCGCGGACGCGCGTGCGGTCGCGGAACGGCTCGACGCGGAGCCGGCCGCAGGGGTCGTCCTGTTCCGCGAAGACGGCCGGATGGTCGTGCGCAAGGACGGCGACGAGGACGAGGCGCTGCTCGACGCCGCGCCCGAAGGGCGCGTGCGCGCCGCCGCCGCGCTCGCGAACCCGAACGCCGGCGAGGTGCTCGTGTCCGCGGCGCCCGGCTGGGAGTTCGCCGACCTGGCGGGCCGCAACCATTCGGGCGGCGGCAGCCACGGCTCGCTCGACGCCGCCGACTCCGAGGTGCCGATGCTGACCGTCGGCCTCGGTCCGCCGCCCGCCTCGATCACCGGGATCAAGGGGCTCATCGCGTCGCACTTCGGCGTCGCGGTCCGACCGTGAGCGCCGACTGGGTCGACCGCCAGCTGCGCGAGCGCGGCATCCGCGACCGCCGCGTCCTCGCCGCGATGCGCGCGGTGCCGCGCGAGGCGTTCGTGCCGGAGAGCCAGAAGGAGCACGCCTACGACGACGCCGCACTCGAGCTCGGCTACGGCCAGACGATCTCGCAGCCGTACGTCGTCGCCCTGATCTGCCAGGCGCTCGAGCTTCAAGGCGGCGAGCTCGTGCTCGACGTCGGCACCGGCTCCGGCTACCAGGCCGCGGTGCTCGACGAGCTCGCCCGGCAGGTCGTCTCGATGGAGCGGATCCCCGAGCTCGCGGACTCGGCCCGCGACAACCTCGCCGCTACCGGGCACGGCGGCGTCGAGGTGCTCGTCGGCGACGGCTCGCTGGGCGTGCCCAGCCGGGCGCCGTTCGGCGGGATCGCCGTCGCTGCGTCCGCCGGTGAGCTGCCGCAGGCGCTCGTCGACCAGCTCGCCGACGGCGGACGGCTCGTGCTGCCGCTCGGCAACTACCTCGTGCGCGTGACGCAGGACGCAGGCAAGCGCCGGATCGAGCCGCTCGCGGCGGTGCGCTTCGTGCCGCTGGTCACCGAGCACTGAGCGCCGCGTAGTCAGCTAGCCTCGCGCGGATGTCCGTGTCGTCACGTACGGCTGCCGCGCTCAGGCAGCGTGGGAACTGGATCCAGCTCGCGAAGTTCGGCGTGGTGGGCGTCAGCGGCTACATCATCAACCTGGCCGTGTTCGCCGCGCTGCTCGGCTGGGGCGCGCATGTTGCCGCGGCAATCTCCTTCGTGATCGCCGCCGGAAGTAACTACTGGTGGAACCGTCACTGGACGTTCGCAAGCCAGAAGAGCCACGCCGGTGTCCAGGGCGCGCGCTTCTTCATCGTCTCCCTGCTCGCCTTCGGCGTGAACCAGCTCTGGCTCGTCCTCTTCATCGACGTGCTCGACTGGCGGAAGGTGCTCTCGCAGGCGATCGCGATCATCCTCGTGACGCCGCTGAACTTCCTCGGCAACAAGCTCTGGTCGTTCCGCAAGTGAGGCTCGCGGCCGTCCTCGCGCTCGCGCTCGCGCTGGTTCCGGCGGCGCGCGCCGGGACGACGACGGCGCCGACGGCGACGGTGATTCCGACGCCGCAGATCCCCGCGACCCAGACGGAACCGCGGACGACGGAGCAGCAGGCGATCCGGCTCTTCCTCGACTACGGCAAGGTCGCCGGCTGGCTCAAGCGCTATCCGCCGAAACCGATCACCGACGCCACGTTCGCCCAAGGCGTCTGGACGGTGAACGTGTGGTCCGGGAAGGCGGGTGAGATCGCGACCGGCAAGGTCGACGACGCTAGTGGTGCGATCACCGAGGCGTGGACCGGCCCGCAGGTCGCCTGGAAGATGGCGCGCGGGTACAAGGGCGCGTTCGGCGGCGCGAAGATCAACAGCACCTGGCTCTGGCTTTCGTTCTGCGTGCTCTTCCTGCTCGGCCTGATCGACTGGAACCGGCCGTTCTCGGTGCGCAACGTCGACCTCGTCGTCCTCGTGTCGTTCTCGGTCTCGCTGTGGTTCTTCAACCACGGCGACGTCTTCAGCGCGATGGCGGTCGCGTATCCACCGCTTGCCTGGCTGCTGCTGCGCTGCGTGTGGATTGCGCGCGCGGACCGGCCGTCGCGCGGCGGGCCGGTGTGGCCGGTGTGGGTGCTCGCTGCCGCGACGGTCTTCGCCGCCGGCTTCCGCGTCGGGCTGAACATCCAAGACTCGAACGTGATCGACGTCGGCTACTCGGGCGTGATCGGCGCCGACCGGATCGCGCACGGCCAGAGCCCGTACGGCCACTTCCCCGTCGAGGACAACCTCCCCAAGTGCGGCCCGGCCGACGCGGACGGCGAGGTGCGCGACCGCATCCAGACGAACGGCCGCTGCGAGAACGCGAATCCGCTCGGCGACACCTACGGGCCGGTCTCGTACCTCGCGTATCTGCCCGGCTACGCGATCTTCGGTTGGAGCGGGCAGTGGGACTCGCTGCCCGCGGTGCACTTCACGTCGATCCTCTTCGACCTGCTCGCGATCCTCGGGCTCGCGCTCGTCGGTCGCCGCTTCGGCGGTCCTCGACTTGCAGCCGCGCTCGCGTTCGCATGGGTCGCGTGGCCGTTCACGCAGTACGCGTCGAACTCGAACACGAACGACGCGATCATGCCGGCGCTCCTCATCTGGGGGTTCCTCGCGCTGACGAGCCCGCTCGGCCGGGGCGCTGCGGTCGCGGTCTCCGGCTGGACGAAGTTCGCTTCGCTGTTGCTGCTGCCGCTCTGGCTCGGCTATCCCGAGGCGCGGCGGGGGCGCACGCTCACCGTCCTCGGCTTCGCGCTGGCGACCGTGCTCGTCTTCTTCGTTCTCTTCCTCGAGCCGTCACCGTGGCATGCGGCGCGCGTCTTCTACGACCGCACCGTCTCGTACCAGATCGGCCGCGACTCGCCGTTCTCGCTCTGGGACTGGGGCCAGTACCACGCGAAGGGACTGCCCGACCTGCACCTCGTACAGCGCGCGTTGCAGGTGCTGCTCGTCGTCGGCGCGCTCGCGCTTGCGTGGGTGCCGAAGCGGCGCTCGCCGTTGCGCATGGCCGCGCTCACGGCGGCGGTGCTCCTCGGCTTCGAGCTCGTCCTGACGCACTGGTTCTATCTCTATCTGCCGTGGTTCTTCCCGTTCGTCGCGCTTGCGCTGATCGCGCCGCTGCCCGGAGGTGAACCTGAGGCTGTCCCGCCTACGCCCGCTCCTGCCGCCGGCTGAGGCGCTCGCCGCAGGCGGCGTCTTTCTCGCCTGCTGGGCGCTCGTGCACCGATGGTTCTGGGCCCACGGCCAGCTCGTCGACTGGCCGACGTACCAGGACTACGGCAACGCGATCCTCCACCACGGGCAAGTGCCGTATCGCGACTTCGCGGTCGAGTATCCGCCGGGCGCGTTGCCGGCGTTCGTCGCCGCTGCGCCGTTCGGCGACTACGCGAGCGCGTTCGCCTGGGTGATGGCGGCGTGCGGCGTCGCCCTGGTCTTCGTCGTCGCGCAGGTGCGGGTGGCCGCCGCGTTCTTCGTCGCGCTCGCACCGGTGCTCGTCGGCTCGCTGATCCTCAGCCGCTTCGATCTCTGGCCTGCGCTCCTGGCAACGGCCGCCGTCGCCGCGCTGCTCGCCGAGCGGCACCGGCTGGGGTGGGCGCTCCTCGGTGCCGCCGTCGCGGCGAAGCTCTGGCCGCTCGTCATCGTCCCGCTGGCGCTCGTGTGGTCGGTGCGGCGTGGCCGCGGCCGCGCGTCGCTCGCCGGCGTGATCGTCGTCGTGGCCGCGTTTCTCCCGTTCGTCGTGCTCGCCCCGCACGGCGTCTGGTCGAGCCTGAGCGGACAGGCGTCACGGCCGCTGCAGATCGAGAGCCTCGGGGCTGCGCTCTTCGCGACGTTCGGCCACCCGCAGTCGATCTCCTCGCACGGTTCGCAGAACATCGCCGGCCACGGAACGGTCGCGGCATTGTTCGGCGTCGCGCAGGTCGCCGCGCTGCTCGCGTTGTGGATCGCCTTCGCCCGCGGGCCTGCGACGCGCGACCGGTTCCTGCGCTACGCGGCCGCCGCGGCCTGCGCGTTCATCGCGTTCGGCAAGGTGCTCTCGCCCCAGTTCCTGATCTGGCTCGTGCCGCTGGTGCCGCTCGTGCGCGGCCGCCGCGGGGCGCTCGCGACGGCACTGCTGACCGCCGCCCTCGTGCTGACGCAGGTGTGGTTCCCGCAGCGCTATTGGGGCTACGCGGACTCGTTCCACCTCGCAGGGGTCGTGCTCGCGCGTGACCTCGTCCTCGTTGCCCTGGTCGCCGCGCTCGTCGTGCCGGCCGGGCTTGCACGCCGCCCCGCGATCGATCACGCTCCGCCCAATCGAAACTGGGAGGGTGCAGATGGCGCGCACGCCGTTGGCGAACGCGATTGAAGAAGCGGCCGCGAAACTCGCGGACGAGGAACGCCGGACGACGCGGCGCGGACTGATCAAGGGCGCGGGCGCGGCCGCCCTTGGCGCCACGCTGCTCGGGAGGCTCGCCGCCCCGGCGCGCGCGGCGCGCGGCGACGGCCCACGGATCGCCGTGGTCGGCGCCGGCCTCGCAGGCCTCACGTGCGCCTACCGTCTGCAGCAGGCCGGGCTCTACGCCGACGTCTACGAGGCCTCGAGCCGCGTCGGTGGGCGCTGCTTCACCGGTCGCGGCGACTTCGCGGACGGCCAGATCTACGAGCACGGCGGCGAGCTGATCGACACCGACCACAAGGCCATGCGCGACCTCGTGGCCGAGCTCGGGTTCCAGCTCGACAATCTGATCAAGGCCGAGCGCAAGGGCACCGAGCAGCTCGGGTACTTCTTCGGGAAGCCGTACACCTACGACCAGATGGTCACGGACTTCCAGGCGGTCCTGCCGCAGATGACGGCTGACGTCAACGACGCGGGCTATCCGACGCAATACAACTCGTACACGCAGCGGGGCTTCCAGCTCGACCACATGTCGGTCTACGACTACATCGAGCAGTACGTCCCCGGCGGGCATCACTCGCCGCTCGGCGCGCTGCTCGACGTCGCGTACAACATCGAGTACGGGGCAGAGACACGGGCGCAGTCATCGCTCAACCTGCTCTACCTGATCGGCTACTCCGATCCGAACACGTTCGAGACGTTCGGCGCGTCGGACGAGAAGTTCCACGTCCACGGTGGGAACGATCAGGTGCCGACCGCGCTTGCCGTAAAGCTCGGCTCGCAGATCATCGCGAACACCGCGCTGACCGCGATCAAGCAGAAGCCCGACAACACGTTCAAGCTGACGTTCGGCAGCGGCTCGGCAGCGTTCGACAAGCCGTACGACCACGTCGTACTCGCCTTGCCGTTCTCGATCCTCCGCACCTGCGACTTCTCGCAGGCCGGGTTCAACCAGGTGAAGTCGGAAGCGATCAACGAGCTCGGTATGGGAACGAACACGAAGTTCCACGTGCAGTTCACGTCGCGCTTCTGGCAGGACCAGGGCTGCAACGGCGAGACGTACTCCGATCGCGGCTACCAGAACACGTGGGAGGTCAGCCGCGCGCAGAACGGCGCGAGCGGCCTGCTCTCGTGGTACACGGGCGGGGATGAAGGCGTCGCAGTCGGCAGCGGTACGCCGCAGTCGCAGGCGCGGACGTTCCTGCGGCAGATCGAACCGGTCCTGCCCGGCTCGACCGCGCAGTGGAACGGCCGCGTCACGCGCGACTACTGGACGGGCTACCAGTGGACGAAGGGCTCGTACTCCTACTGGAAGGTCGGGCAGTACACGCGGTTCTCGGGCGCCGAAGGCGAGCGCTCGGGCAACTGCTACTTCTGCGGTGAGCACACCTCCGTCGACTCGCAGGGCTACCTGAACGGCGCCGTCGACACCGGCGAGACCGCCGCCAAGCAGGTCATTCGCCGCGCGCATTAGGAGGGTCTGGCGGAATACGGTCGTTGCAGGGTCGTGATGGTCGTTCCGAGGCAAGGACGCAGGGCGCGGC
>Ga0265314_10003862_pt1 | contig 14284 bp, 12 predicted proteins | sample 4126metaG_FD_203106 | JGI IMG/M metagenome (GOLD analysis project Ga0265314, IMG submission 203106) | Rhizosphere microbial communities from Carex aquatilis grown in University of Washington, Seatle, WA, United States - 4-1-26 metaG | ecosystem: Host-associated > Plants > Roots > Rhizosphere >... | reverse complement strand
GGACCATGCCGTGAGTTTCGTCGGTGTGGGTGACGACGCGCGTGTCTTCGACGGGCTTGGTGAAGCTTGGCCAGCCCGTCCCCGAATCGAATTTATCGCGCGAGCTGAACAGCGGTTCGCCGGTGACAATATCCACGTAGAGTCCCGCATCGTGGTTGTTCCAGAACTCATTCTGGAACGGTGGCTCGGTGCCACGGTTCTGCGTGACGCGGAACTGAATGCCGCTCAATTTCGATTTGATCTCGTTAGCGCCGGGCTTGGTGTATTTCTTGTTCGACATGGCGGGCGGAACCTCCTTATTCGCTGCATCGGCCGGTTTGGCGGGGGGAGTGTCTTCTGCGAAGGCGTTTCCCGGCAGAAAGATCGCCAGCAGCATGACTGCCGCCGGAACTAAAGCGCAGAAACTGTTTTTCATGAAACCTCCCGCCGACTGACTGAACCAATTTATGAATGTTACGAGGCGCGTCGATTATTTCACAAATATTCTTCAACGCATGCCCGCTGTCAAAAGCGTATGGGTGAAATATCGTATAGAGTCGTATTAAACGATCGATTTTAAGTGAATGAAACCATTACACGGGCAGCCCGCTGCGGCTGCACGGGCTCATTTCACATTGCATGCAGGCTTAAACTAAAACTCCCCGCCGTCTTCGCCCACTTTTTTCTTCTTGCTGGGCTTGTCAGCGCCCGCGTCCTTGTCGATTCGGGCGTCGCCTTCAGCGGCCTTGCGGCTGGCGCGCTCTTTCATGCCTTGCTCGAGCATGCGACGCAGCTCGGCGACGGCAGGATCGTCGGGGAATAACTTCTGCGCCTCGGCCGCAATGCGCATGGGCCGCTCGAGTTCTCCTTTGGAGATCATCTCGCGCGCCTGCGCCATCAGGGAATCCATGGTCTTTTTCTTGGCGACGATTTTCGACTCGTCGTCCATGTGCGCGTTCCAATTCTCCTGGTTCACGTGCGCGCGGGCGGCCAGTTCCTGCGCGTTCATTTTCAAGACCAGTGCGCGTTTTTCTCCGGGATTGATCGACAGCACGCGGTCGCTGAGCTGCATCGCGCGCTTGGCATCACCCTGCTTCAGGCTGCCGCGTGCTTCTTCCAGCAATGGCTCGATCTCCACCGAGCGCAGCGCTTCTTCGGCCACTTCGGCCACGGCGCGATCGCGATCCTTGAGCATCTCCGTCAGCGCGGCATTCACCGCCGCGTCCTGCGTCGCAAATTTTCCGAGCAACCGGACCGCCGTGCGCCGCACCTCAAAATGATCATCCTTTAGAAGAGTGAGAAACGACGGCAGAGTGGCCTTGTCGAGCTGCAACTGGCTGAGCACATTCGCCGCGGCGCCGCTGACTTTTTCATCCGGATCTTTGAGCAGTTCGATCAGCGGCCGCACCGCGTCTTTGCCCAGACGGCTGAGCGCGTGCGTGGCTTTCGGGTTGCCGGCTTTCAATTCGCGCGCCCATTCGGCGGCCGGTTTGCCTTCGTAGACAAAATCGTCGGCGCGCGGTCTCTCATTTTCCTCGGCGGAGAACGAAGCCGTCGCGGCCATAACAAACAGTGCGGCGCATAGGACAGATCGATTCATGCGGAAATTCCCGAGAGTTATAAAGGTCATTCGAACGGGTTCTGGTCGCCGGCGTTCCTCGCCTTTTTCTTGGCGGGGTCCGGATCGGCCGGTTTGAGTTTTTGAGCCTGCAGGCGGTCGTCGGCCTCCTTCTTTAAGGAGGTATATTTGTCGTGAATGGCGGCTTCGACTTTCATTTCAACCGAGTGCGTTTCCGGATCGTCGATGCCGTAGCTGCGCGCGAGGTCCAGCGACAGCTTGGCATCTTCGATATCCCCCCTGGCCAGCGAGAGCAGCGATTCCTCAATGAGTTTGCGGTGTTTTTTCTTCAGCAGCGACTGCGCCGAATTTTCAGCCGCCTGCTGCTCGCGCACTTTCGACACCATGTCGCTCTGGGCAAGCGTAATCTCGCGCTCCTGCAACGCTTCTTTCAGCGATTCGCTCACAACCGGATCCGCCGCGGCAGCGTGGCCCAGCGCTTTGACGGTGTCGCGGCGGTTTTCATCTTTCAGCGCAGCGACGACCGCGTTCGCGTCCGCTTTATTGCGACGGCTCTGCAGAAACATGCCCAGCGCACACGAACTTACGGCCACAGCGGCCAGCACGCAGGCGGCTCCAGCGGTCTCGTAATTTTTCATCGCGCGGCCCCCCGCACAAACAGCTTACTTCGTACGCCCCGTTTTTCCGGCCTTCGCATAGTACAGCTGCGGCGGCGTCACCTGGAATGCCTGCGAATTAAAGATCACGAACACAGGCACGTTGACCGGAATGGCATTGAGTGTCTGGCTCACCAAACCCTCGTCGCTCAGTTTACTCCCAAAATCGCCTTTGGACAATTTTAACGTGAATTTTCCGGTCTGCGCTGCGATCACACCCTTCTTGGATTTGAACTTCAATTTGAAGCTGTCCGTGATGCCTTTTCCAGTCGGCGAACTGCCCTTCGCATTAAGGAAGAAGCTCTGCAGCACGCCTCCCACATCGGTCACGACCTGCTGATTCAAGACCGTGAAATTATCGGGGATAGGAACCGTGCCGCTGATCTGAATCGAATCGTTCATGCTCTTCGCGAAATTCAGTTTCACCGACATCTTCATCACCGTGAGCGACTGCGCGTTGGCCGAACTCCCGCCCAGCGGCGTTGATGTCGAACTGCTTGACGATGTGCCCAGGAAATTCTCGACTTCGTCGGGGAATCCGTCCTGGTCGGTGTCCGTATTTGTGGCGCTCACGTACGTCGTTGTCCCGCCGGTACCGCCAGTTCCACCTGTGCCTCCGGTTCCGCCCGTTCCGCCTGTGCCTCCCGTTCCGCCGGTGCCTCCGGTTCCGCCAGACCCGCCGCCCGCTTCGCTCTTCTTGGCATCGATCTTGGCGTTGTTGGTACTGAGCGTCACGGTTTTGGTGATGTTGTTCGCCAGGCCGCCGCCGGAGATCGTCAGCGTCAGCGTCCCGCTGGTTCCGACGGGGAAGCAGTAGCCGCCCGACGCGTTCGTCACTGCGTAGTACGTACCGCTGTCGGGCATGATGGTCACGCCGGAGATTCCTTCACCGACGTCGTAGAAGCCGTTGCCGTTTTTGTCGTCGTAGATCACGCCAACCAGAAAAGGGCCGACGTTGTTCGTTCCAAAATCCTGCGTCAGAAAATATTTGAAGCCCTGCTGGTTTGTGCTGGCGCCGGAATAGAAGCCGACGCCGATTTCCCGGTAAACAGAATTATGAACATCGAGGAGATTCACACGGTGGCCGCGTCCTGATGTGCCGGCGTCGACCATCAACAGGTCTTCCAGCGACCCCGCCGTTTCATTGGAACCCGTGGCAATGTTTTCACCCGCCAGCGTCCAGTTGTATCCGGCATTAGTCATACGCTGAAACGGATCGTTGCCCTGCAGATCATTGTGAGCGAAATAATTGTTCTGCCACATGTCCTGGCTGTGAGCGCGCGCAGTGCCGAGCAAAATCTTGTTCATCGCCAGCGGCGGACGGACTTGGACCAGCTGCGGCTGAGCGAGCCCTTCTGTGATATCGATGCCCAGGCGAGTGCCTTCCGCAGTCGGATTAGCCCGCGCGCGATTGATGACTTCGAGCACGTACCATTCGTCTGAAGTCGGATCACCAAAATCGTATTGAGTCGCAGCGGCCTGAGCGGAAAAGCCAATGGCGCACAAACTCACACACATCAGCACGGACAGCGAACGAATCATCATGGTCGATCTCCAGAAGGCGACACCATAAGACTGACGAGTATACCCCTTCCGTGATGCGGAAAAAAGCCCTCAGATTATTTGTGAATCAAGGCAGGTGAAACGTTTATATGAACCGCGACGTTTAGCGGCGGGAGACGGCGCGCAACGGCACCGGAGTGGGCTTGACGATCATTTTCTCAAAAACATACGCCGCACCGATCAGAATACTGAGGCTGAAGGCAAGGAAACTGCTGTGCATGGTCCACGGAACGCCGCCAGCTTCTTTCAGGAACTCCATACTGGACAAGAACTTCGAGAATTGGAAATAAACCGACATCAGCGCGCCGCACAAAAGCATCAGAAAAACGCAGGTGGAGAGGTGAATTTGAAAGCGGCTGGATTCGGTGCTCATTATGATGTTCTCACTCGCTCTGCAGACGTCTGTTGAAAGTTGCATCACGCTCTTACGCTATACACACTAGACGCAACAAAAACGCCAGAAACTGCGTGGCTGGAAAACTTTACAGAAATATTTTCCGACGCACTCGTGCGTTTTCGTTTTGCCCCTGTGCATCTTACTGCTGAGCCTGACGATAGTTGAATTTCTCTTCTTAAAAACATTCTGCACCGCGAAACGAAAGCAAATGTAAAGAAGAATCGTTACATCTGATCTGCAACAGTTTTCGTGTGGCATTTTCCGCAACCTGCTTCATATTGCATTCATGCCGAGCGAAACGATCGAACTCCGCGGCCACATCATCGACACCCAGATTCTGCCCAAAGTTCTCGACCAGATCATCACGTTTGGCGCCGATTATGTCATCGAAAACATCACCATCGGCCACTCGCGCCGCGATCAGAGCTACGCCAAAGTCCGCATCGATGCGCCCGACGACCGCACGCTGCACGAAGTCATCGAACTGATCACGCGCTCGGGTGCCACGCTCGCCGAAGGTCACGACGCAGCGCTCGAACGCGCGCCGCGCGACGGCGTTTTTCCCGATGACTTTTACGCGACAACCAATTTGCCGACCGAAGTGCTGCTCGGCGGAGAATGGATCCAAGTCTCAAACGCCGAAATGGACTGCGGCATCGTTGTCGACAAACGCCGCGAACGCGCGCGCTGCCTGCGCATGCATCGCATCAAAAAAGGCGAGCTGATCGTGGTCGGTCACGCGGGAATTCGCGTCGCGCCGATTCAGCGCCCGGCAGATCAACGCGGTTTTGAATTCATGGGCAGCGCCGTCTCGAGCGAGAAACCGAAGCTGCTGGTCATTCGCGAAATCGCCCGCCAGATCCGCGCGGCGCGCGAGCAGCGCAAAAAGATCCTGTTCGTCGGCGGCCCGGCGATCATTCACACCGGCGCCGGCCCGCATCTGCAGAAACTGATCGAACACAACTGCATCGACGTGCTCTTCGCCGGAAACGCGCTCGCCGCGCACGACATTGAATCGTCGATGTTCGGAACGAGCCTGGGTGTGAGCCTGAAATCTGGCACGCCGGTCGAGCACGGCCACGAGCACCACTTGCGCGCGATCAACCGGGTGCGTGCCGCCGGCTCGATCGCATCCGCCGTGAAAAAGCGGTTGCTGAAAAGCGGCGTGATGTATTCCTGCGTGAAAAAAGGCGTGCCGTTCGTGCTGAGCGGCTCGATCCGCGACGACGGTCCACTGCCCGACGTCATCACCGACATGCCGAAAGCGCAGGATGCCATGCGCGCGCATCTGCCGAACGTCGGCGTCGCGCTGATGGTGGGAACGACGCTGCTCTCGATCGCGACGGGAAACATGCTCCCCGCCGCCGTGAAAACGATCTGCGTCGACATCAACCCCGCGGTGGTGACGAAACTCGCCGACCGCGGCACGTTCCAGGCCATGGGCCTCGTCACTGACGCCGAGCTTTTTCTGCGATCCCTCACACGCGAATTAAAAGTCTGACCTGACCGCAGCGGAGCGCAGACTTCTTGTCTGCTGGCGTGCGCATCCAGGGTGAAAACAAGCGTTGCCTTGACATAGCGCGCAGAGCTCCGATTTTTTCATTTTCCCTGCAACGAAATCGATTCTGGCGGGCTCTTCATATAGCGCAGGCTGGTGTATGCGACGTTGGAGGGTTTCATCCGCTGTTTTCTCGCCATCGTTATCATGCTCACCGCCGCAAGGGCGCGCGCGGAACAACAAGTGGCGATCGACATCGATTCCATCCATACAAAAATTGCAGCAGTCAAAACCTGGACGGAATTGCGCGCGCAACCGGAGATACACATCGGCGGCGAAGTGACAGTGCGGCTGGGTGTTGAAAGGTTGCGCTGTCCGCGGCAGAGCGGCGTCATGATTTACTGCATTGCAGAGAATTACGACCAAGTGTGGCAGGCGCCGGATCCGGATGATCAACTGGGCCCGGTGGAGATTCGAATAGAAGAGCGCGGCGCGATGAGAGCCCAAGTCGCAAAGGCTGTCCAGAAATCGGAAGTCGAGTCGCTGAAGGCCCGGCGTATTTTGTTCGCACAGGTTCTTCCGATCGCAGGCAAAGGAACATACGACGTCCTGGTCCTCGATCAGAATCGAAAGCCCCTGGCAGCCTGTACCATCGAAGCGGCGGACGAATCCGCTCCGATCTGGTCGCCGCTGCAGCAGAACAATGAAGTGCTGCAGGAACTGCAGAGCGCGGACGAAACGCCGGTTATCCGTTTGCGCTATGACGGCGCCGCAGTGGCAGTTCCGAAAATCGAAGGCTGGATGCCGCTGCGCTGGGAAAAAGCGTCGGGTGAGCGCGAGCCGGTTCCCTTCGCCGACGACGATCCTTTGCCCAACCTTCAATTTCCGGACGCTGGAAAAGATCCTCCGCCGGAAGCAGAACTGGCCGTGAAAGTCCGGGCGCTTGTTCCGAAACTCGGGCACGACGACTTCGAAACCCGCGAAGCCGCGACGCGCGCGTTGGAAGCGCTGGGCAAGTCGGCGCGTCCGCTGATCGCGGCGGAGGCGAAGGCAAACAGCGACGCGGAACTGCGTGCGCGCGCCCGGCAACTGTCCGAAAAGCTGGACGGAGAATTTACAGCCAAGTTGCTCGGACGGGATTTTCTGCTGACGCGGTCGGAAGGACTTGAGACGGCATTTGTGGAAAACAGCGTACTCGCGCGCTGGTGGGTGAATGGAAAACCGTTCCAGCCCGGCCCGCTCGGTGCGCTTCAGCAGGAAGGCGGGCTCGGCGGGAGCCGAACGGTCGATAGCCTGTTGCTTAAAATAAAACTCGACGCATCGAAACTGGGCGCGAAGAGTGGCGACAAAATTACCGTACAATTTCTGTATTGCCCCAATGGCTATCAGATGATCGACGACCAGCAGATGGAGATGCTGGCGCGTATGATTCGCGAGTCAGCGGACAATTTTCCGCGCATTTCAAACAAGGTTGAATTCACCGCGCCGTAATCATTCCTTCGGCAGCGTTTTGCGGTACTCGTTGACATACAGACCGATTTTTTCGAGCGGGATTTCCTGCACGCCGGTTTTCAGCGCGGGCGAATCGTCCTTCAGCGCGAAGTTCAGCTTCGCCACGTCGACGAAGCCGGCGTCGACGGCGTGAAAATTGTCTTTGATCGTGATCTTCGTGTCGTTCAGGCCGTCCTGCAGCTCGAATTGCTTTCCACCCTGCGAAATATTGCGCGCAAGCACCGTGCCCTTCGGCATGTACGGCTCTTCGTCGAGCATCGTTGCGAGCTTCGGGTATTGGGTGCTGTAGGGTGGCTGGTTCCATTTCATCTCGTCGAGTCTTTTCTTCATGCCCCAATCGCCGCCATCGATTTTGATATGGTCTTTCGCCCAGCCGATCCCGCGCGCGTCGACATGAATCGCGATCGGGCAATCGGCGAAGAAATTGTTTTCGACCACGTTGTCGCGTCCGCCGCCGACCATGATCGCGCGTTTCACTTTATAAAAAACATTGCCGAAGACCGTGGCGCCGCTCGCCGCATCGTCGAGGTACACGCCCATCACGTCGACAAAGCCGTCTTTGGATTTCACGCCTTCGAGCTCATGAAAAAAATTGTAGCGCACGATATTCCCGCGCTGCGTCCAGTCCCGGCCCATATAAAACGCCCCGGCGTCGCCGGTGTCGGTGCAGACGCGGTAGATGTCGTTGAACTCGACGAGATGCTCGTTTCCGCCGAGCAGAATGGCGTTGTGCGGCGCGTCGTGAATGCGGTTGTGCGTAACGCGCAGACCGACGCCGTTTACCATCACGCCCGGCCGGTACGTGCGGCTCCAGCGGCTGTAATGATGAATGTGGTTGTTGTCGGCGAAACTGTTTCCCGGCGTCAGCGTCTTGCGATCGCCGCCGTTGAGATGAATGCCGCTGTCGCCGGTGTACGACACATCGCAGCCACTCACGCCGTGATCGTGACCGCTCTCAATCTTGATCGCGACGTTGCCGATGTTGCGGACAACGCAGCCGGCGACGAGCACATTGCTGCCGGCTTTGATTTCGATGCCGTCGCCGCGCGAGCACTCCAGCGTCAGGCCGCGCAGCGTAATAAAGGAGGCGTTGTCGGTCGCGATCAGCGGCGTCTGGCGCAGCGAGACGAAAATGCGACCCTGCTCGAGATTCTGCGGCGGCCAAAAATACAAAATCCCGCTCGCGCGATTGAGATACCACTCACCAGGCTCGTCGATTTCTTCGAGCAGATTGAGCGCGCAGAAACGCTTGCCTTTCGTGTAGCCCATCACGCCGTGGGGCGGCTTCGTGACGATCTCGTGTTTCGCCAGATCGATCGAGGCCACATTCTCGTACGAATCGGCCCAGTCCCACGCCCAGTAGCCGTGCAGCCAGATATCCTCGGCCTTCGTCCAGCGCGCAGGGCGATCGCCGTCGAAATTAAAGCGGTCGCCGCCGTGCGGAACGCCGGTGATGGTGCTCCAGCCGTTGCCGTTAGGCCAGCGCGCCAGTTGCATCGGCAGATCGTTGAAAAAAAGTTCGAGACCCGCGGGATGTACGTTCCGGCCGAAGCCACGCGATTTCATTACGCCGAAATCCGTGATGCCCAGCGCCTTCAAATCCGCAGCGAGCACCTTTCCGCGCGCGCTCTCGTCGAGACGCTCGAGGATCGCCGCATCGGTAACGGGCTTGAACGCCGCCGCCGGAATTTCCGAGCCGCCGCTCAGCCGCACTTCTTCGCCCTCGACGGCGCAATACACGATCGGCGCCGCGGCCGTTCCGGAATCTTCTTTTGCGAGCGAGACCGTCGCGCAATTCGGGTAGAAGCCGCCGCGCACCCAGACCGTCGCGCCGTCCGGGCGCTTGCCCTCCTTTTTAAGAAGGCGCAGCGCGTCGCGAGCCGCGCTGAGCGACGCGAGGGGCTTCTCTTTCGAGCCAGGATTTTTGTCGTCACCGTTGGGCGCGACGAAGAGTTCAATGGAGGCGGCGCTGCACAGTCTGGAAAGAACAATGAAGTAAAAAATGGACAGCGTGCGCATTCACCTGCCTCACAACGTTTTTCAACCGGAGATCTCGACTCTTACTTATTAACACCGCGCGGGGAGCGCAGCAGGAGACGAAGTAATTATTATTTTTCTGTAAAACGCATTGACCAATTTGTGAAACAAATTAATGTCATACGAAAATTATTCACGTTTTTTTCTTCCACTCTTTTCTGAAGGGGGGCACAAGATGCCAAGTAACCGTGGTGTTGCATACATGGGACCGGGGAAGGTCGCTATCAAAAATATCGACTTCCCGAAGCTCGAGTTAAAAGATCAGAAGCGCAAGTGCGAGCACGGCGTGATCCTGAAAGTCGTCTGCACGAACATCTGCGGCTCGGACCAGCACATGGTTCGCGGACGCACGACCGCGCCGCAGGGATTGATTCTGGGCCATGAAATCACGGGCGAAGTGATCGAAGTGGGCCGCGATGTCGAATACATCAAGAAGGGCGACCTCTGCAGCGTACCGTTCAACATCGCCTGCGGCCGCTGTACGAATTGCAAAGAAGGAAAGACCGGCATCTGCCTCAACGTCAATCCCGCGCGCCCCGGCGCTGCGTATGGCTACGTCGACATGGGCGGCTGGGTGGGCGGACAGGCCGAGTACGTCATGGTCCCCTACGCCGATTTCAACCTGCTGAAATTCCCCGATCGCGATCAGGCGATGGACAAGATCAAGGATTTGACGCTGCTCTCCGATATCTTCCCGACCGGCTATCACGGCGCGGTTTCCGCGGGCGTCGGCCCCGGCGCGACAGTGTACATCGCCGGCGCGGGTCCGGTGGGTCTCGCCTGCGCGGCGAGCTGCCATCTGCTCGGCGCAGCGGTCGTAATCGTCGGCGATCTTATTCCGGACCGACTCAAGCAGGCCAAGAGTTTCGGCTGCGAAATCGTGGACGTCTCGAAGAAGATTTCGGTCAGCGATCAAATCGAACAGATCCTCGGCACGCCGGAAGTGGATTGCGCGGTGGATTGCGTGGGCTTTGAAGCGCGCGGCCACGGCAAGGATTCGGGCAAGGAAGCGCCCGCGACGGTGTTGAACTCGGTGATGACCGTGGTCAAGGCCGGTGGAAACATCGGCATCCCCGGACTGTACGTGACGGGCGATCCGGGCGCGGTGGACGAACCGGCGAAGATCGGCAGCCTCTCGATCCGCATCGGTTTGGGCTGGGCGAAGAGCTGCTGCTTCACCACGGGCCAGTGCCCGGTGATGAAGTATCACCGCAAGCTGATGATGGCGATTCTGCATGACAAGATCAAGATCGCGAAGGCCGTGAACGTGCAGATGATCAGCCTCGACGAAGCGCCGAAGGGTTATGTCGATTTCGACAAGGGCGCAGCGAAGAAGTTCGTGATCGATCCGCACGCGACGGTTGGCTAAGAACGGCGAACCGCCAGGACGCCAAGGCGCCAGGAAATTTAGAATTGGAACCGAGCCCGCCCGACGAAAAGTCGGGCGGGCTTTTTCGTGCAAGTTTGAAACGCGATGTGCGATACAATAAGTGTCATGGCTGCAACGCAAAACTCCATAGGCTGGTTCTCGCGACTGTTGTCGCTCGCACCGCGCACTTCGAAAAAAGCTGCCGCGTCCGATCTCGTTTTTCCGCCGGGTTTTCTCGCGTCGCTCGAACGGCTGCGGCTCGTCGCGCTGAAAGCGATGGGCGGCGGGCTGCGCGAAGGCCACCGGCTCGGCGCGTACAAGGGCGGGCAGCTCGAATTTCACGGCCATCGCAGCTACTCGCCCGGCGACGAACTGCGCTATATCGACTGGAATACGTACGCGCGGACTGGAAAACCGTTCATCAAGGAATTTGCGCGCGAAGAAGCTGGCGTGCTTCACGTGCTGCTCGACGCCACGCCGTCGATGGCGCTCGGCACGCCGCCCAAGTGGACCTTCGCGCGCCGCCTGGCCGCGCTGTTCGCGCATGTGGCGCTTTCGAGCAAAGATGCGATCTACATTTACACGTTTCGCGGCGCGGACGCGCTGGAGCAATTTCCGGCGCGCGGCGCGAAAGGCGGCATTCGCGAATGTCTCACGTTTCTCGAAAATTGCGCCGTCGCGCAGCCGTCGCAGAACGAAGCCGCTGCTGCCGAGTCCGCTCAGACCGCGGCCGCAACCACCGATGCGCCGGCCGGCGGCGTGCTCGGCCATGCGGTCTCGCGGTTTTTGCGAAACAGCCCCGCGCGCGGACGGCTGATTCTCGTCAGCGATTTCTGGCAGGACGAGCGCGAAATTGTCAGTGCTGTTTCGCGCCTGGCCGCGTCGGGCTTCGATCTTTCCGCCGTTCACATTCTGGCTCCTGAAGAAATTCAGCCGCACGCCGAGGGCGAACTGCTGGCGCGCTCGCTGGAAGAAGATGTCGAGATCGAACTCTCCGCTGGCAGCGATTTGACCGAACGCTACACGCGCGAACTGGAATCGCATCGCAAGGCGATCGAAGAATGCTTTCGCAAACGCGGCGGAAATTATCTGCTCGCCGATTCAGAGACATCGATCGAACGGGTTCTGATTCATACTCTACGCCAGCGTCGCTGGGTGATGTGACGGGGGCTGGTCTTTGGTTTCAAGTTCGGTCGGGATCGCAAAAAAACAGGAACTAGAATCCCCGAAACCTGACTTTATTTTCTAAGCCACGCCCAGAACCCCTTGTATTTCCGGTCCGTGGGCTCCAGAAAATCGCTCGTCGTATATCCCGAGCGGCCGATGAGCTGCTGCAGAATCCGCATCGTGAATTCGTCGCAGTCGGGAAAATCGTCGAGATAAAACGCGCAGATATTTCCCTGGGCCTGCTCGAGCAGCCGCAGGCAATACATCAGCATGTACTCGAATTTATCTTTGCCCGTGACCTGCACCTGCCGCTCGACGTCCGGCCCGGCGCTCTGCATGATCGCGGCCTTGTCCTTCGTGCCCGCGGCATATCCCGCTGGAAAAATCGGCTGCGTGTAGATGAACGTGCGCTCATCGTTGTCGTCGTCGGGGATATTGGTCGCCATGGCAGTATATTGGACGCCGCTCGGCTGAATTTCGAACACAAAAAATGTTCTTAATACGCCGTTCGTGCAAGCGTGGTCCACCCAATCGTCACAATTCAGTCTTGATCGCGATGCGCGAGACGCCCGCGGCTTTCAGCGCCGAGAGGATCTCGTTTAAACTTTTGCGCGGCGCGCCGGCGCTGATCAGCACCACGGCAGCCGGATGCGGCGCGTCGTCAGCCGGGAGACGCGCTTTGAATTTCCTCACCGCCGCATCCATGGCATCTTTCATTTCGCCGCCGGCGAAATCCTTTCCGTCGATGCGCACGGCGCCGGCTTTATTCGCGGGCGTCACGGTCAGTTCGACGACCATGCGTTCTTCCGCGCCTGGCGCGTCGATGCGCTTGCTCGGAAGGTATTTATCGAAGTGCGACTCTTCGAGTTCCGGCCGCACGTGCCGGTTGGGAACGCCCTGCGAAAATTCAGGCTCGGGGCAGATCAGCAGCGGACGCCGCCATGGCGGTTCATTCGCGTCGGCCGTTTTTCGCGCGTAGATTTTCATGAAATACCCAGAGAGCCGCGCGACCGGCAGCGAATCATCAACGATCGATTTCTCCAACTTTTCGTACAGCGTCGAATTCGGCGGGCAGAGAATGCGGACCGCGTACACGTCGCGCGCCGAATCCACGAACACCGCCGGCACGATCGTGTAACCCGCCGGCAGGCCGTACTCCGGCGGCACCTGCGCCTGCGACACTTCGATGAACACGCCGCGCGCAAGCGTCATCACCTGCCCGCGGTACATTCCGGGCTGGTCCATCAATTTCTCAAACGTGAGACTGTCGTTGGTTTGTTTGCGAATTGCATCGTGGCTCACGTTGACCAGCGAACGCAGAAAATATTTGTACGGCGCGCCCTCGATGATCGCGCACTCGTTGAACTGCTTCGCATCAGTATCTTCGACAATCTGCGCGAAGATCGAACGCCGTTCGTCGGCAGCTGGGCCGTGCTTCTGCGCGGATTCCGCGCCCGGCGGAGGCATCTCGCCGGCGCGCGGCCGCGACAACGACGCCCCCGGCAGCGGCGCGGCGTTTTCGCGCGAGCGATTGCAGCCGGGAACGATCAGAAGGCAGAAGGCAGAAAGCAGAAAGCCGAAACTGAAAGGCAATAAGCGGAACGCGGAAGGCAGCGAACGAACAACAGCAGGGAATCGGAACGAAAATTTCATAGTTTCAACAGTTTTAGAACCGTTCCGTCAATGCGTTCGCGCGCAGCCTGGCAGGCCGCGATCTTTTCGCTCACCGCCGTTCGGCGCGCGGCGTTCTTCCCTGTTGTATCGGGCGCGGCGCAGTTTGAGAGCACCTGAATTCCCGCGCCGCGTGCCGCCGCTTCCAGAAAATACGCCGCGACCGCCACGTCTCCCGCCAGATTGGGATTCGCGACCGCGCCGAGTGCCTCCACAATTTTCAAACTCTGCAACGCCGTTTCCACGATCTGCTCAGGCACCACCGTGGCCGTTTCAAGTGCTGCATCGATCGCCGCCGTGCGCGTTTTTTTCTCTTCGGGAGTACCCTTGGCCATTCCGCGCGCGGCCGCATAACCCGCGTACGCGTCGATATCCCTCTGGATCAATTCCGTGAAGTGCTGCCGCAACGTGCTGAGTTGCTCCGACAAATCCGCGATTTGCATCGCGACGTTCGCGTACTTCTCGCCGCTCGTGTACGCCGCCGCCATATTGCCCAGCGCAACGCCCAGAGCCCCTCCGAGCGCGCTCGCGCTGCCGCCGCCCGGCGTGGGCGAACGCGAGGCAAGATCGTCGATGAATTTGGAGACGGGAAGTTGCAGGACCATAACTTTAGTTTTCCACGACGGACGCAATTAAAAAGGAAAAATTAAAAATGAAAAAAGAACGGCCGCGAAACCGTTCCCTTTTCATTTTTCCTTTTTAATTTTTAATTCAAAGCACCAGATCCAAGGTCTGCGCCGCATACTGATGGCACGCGATCGCCTGCTGAGCCAGCGGCTTGACGCCCTTCTCCATTTCCACCGTCGCCCAGCCTGAAAATTCCACGGCCAGCAGCGTGTCGACAAAATCTTCGAGC
>Ga0265314_10003858_pt1 | contig 14300 bp, 15 predicted proteins | sample 4126metaG_FD_203106 | JGI IMG/M metagenome (GOLD analysis project Ga0265314, IMG submission 203106) | Rhizosphere microbial communities from Carex aquatilis grown in University of Washington, Seatle, WA, United States - 4-1-26 metaG | ecosystem: Host-associated > Plants > Roots > Rhizosphere >... | reverse complement strand
GTTGGTTTCTTTTTTGCGCTGGCCAGTGAGTGAAGCCCTCCTGTTGGTATCGTACTACTTATGTCCTCGTTACGGGTACTGCTCTCCTCCGAGAAGATCCACGCACGCATCCAGGAGCTGGGCGCGCAAATCGACCGCGACTATCCTAGCGGCCCGGTTTACCTGGTGGGCGTCCTCAAAGGCGCGAGTATTTTCATGGCGGACCTCTGTCGTGCGATGAAGACCCCGGCACGCATGGAATTTGTCGGCATCGCCAGCTACAGCGGCAAGACGACTTCCGGCGAAGCCCGGCTGACCAAGGATCTGGATCACCCGATCCAGGGCTTCGACGTGATCGTGGTCGAGGATATCGTCGACACCGGAATCACGCTGACGTATTTCCTGCAGCTGCTCCAGCAGCGCAAGCCGAAGTCGCTGCGGATCGCCGCGCTTCTCGACAAGCCTTCGCGCCGGCGCCGCCCCGTGCACGTCGATTATGTGGGCTTCGAGGTGCCCGATCAGTTCCTGGTCGGCTACGGATTGGATTACGAGGAGGACTATCGCAACCTGCCGGACGTCTGCATTCTAGAAGGCTAAGAATGGCCGCAAATGAACCCAAATGAACGCAAATGAACGCGAATCCCTGATTCACAATGTTGTTGGGGCTGTATATGAAGTCTCCAACGTCCTCGGAGTTGGATTTCTCGAGAAGGTCTATGAGCGGGCGCTTGTGACTGAATTGCGCGCCCGCGGCATGCGAGCTCAGACCCAAGTGCCTTTTCCCGTCATGTACAAGGGCGAATCAGTCGGAGAGTATTTCGCCGACATCCTGGTCGAGGATTGTCTCCTCCTCGAATTGAAGTGTTGTGATGCCTTCTCGAATGAACATCTCGCCCAATGCCTGAATTATCTGAAGGCGTCAGGCAAGAACATTGCTCTTCTGGTCAATTTTCAAAAGCCTAAGGCCGAATGGAAGCGTGTGGTTTTAGGCCTTTAACATTTGCGTTCATTCGCGTTCATTTGCGGCTATTTCAAAAGCGGCTTGACGGTCTTCAGCACAGTGCCCGAGACGATCTCGGCCCCCTCGGCCGTTGGATGGATCCCGTCTCTTTGCAGATACCGCAGATCCGGTGTCACGATATCCGCCAGCAGGAACGGAATCAGCTTTAGTTTGTACTTCACCGCCAGATCTTTGTAGATGTTCTGAAAGCTCGTGATGTAATCCGGGCCGTAGTTCGGAGGCAGCGTCATTCCGGCCAGTACCACCTTCGCGCCGGCCTGCTGGAATGCCATGATCATGGTTTCCAGATTCTGACGCGTCACCTTCAACGGCAACCCGCGCAGCCCGTCGTTCCCTCCCAATTCCAGCAGCACCACCGCCGGCTTCAACCGCACCGCAGAATCGATCCGCGATACTCCGCCCTCGGTCGTGTCCCCGCTGATGCCTAGGTTCTTTATCTGCCACGCGTAGCCTTCCTTATCGAGCGTCCGCTGCATGTCATCCGGGAAGCTTTGCCCGGACGCGAGCCCGTACCCCGCGCTCAGGCTGTCGCCAAACACCACCAGCACCTTCCGGGGCGTCTGTGCGGATAGCGAAGTCAGCGCCAGCAATGCGATCGCTAGATACTTTCGAATCATCACCCACCATAATAGAAGAAGTGTCCGTCACTCCCTCCATTCTGGCCGCCCGGAACCTCACCAAAAGCCTCGATAGCGGCAGCCATCGCGTCGAAATCCTCCGCGGCATCGACCTCGAGATCCCTGCCGGCCAGTTCGTCGCCATCATGGGTGCTTCCGGCAGCGGCAAGAGTACTCTGCTGGGCTTGCTCGCCGGCCTCGATACGGCGACTTCGGGAAGCATCGTCATCGACGGCGTCGATATCACCGGATTGAGCGAAGACAAGCTGGCGCTGGTCCGCGGCCGCAAGATCGGCTTCGTTTTCCAGAGCTACCAGTTGCTTCCGACTCTGACCGCCGAAGAGAACGTCCTGCTGCCGCACGAGCTGGCGGGCGGGGAAGTCTCTAAGGGAGTCGAACGTGCCCGATCGCTGCTCGAAAGCGTGGGCCTTGGCGATCGGCTCGACCACTACCCTGTCCAGCTTTCCGGAGGCGAGCAGCAGCGTGTGGCGCTCGCGCGGGCGTTCATGGTCAAGCCGCCAATCTTGATGGCCGATGAGCCTACCGGCAATCTCGATAGCGTCAATGGGGCGCACGTGCTCGATCTGCTCATCACGCTCAACCAGCGCGAAGGGACCACGATGGTGCTGGTGACCCACGATATCGTTCTGGCAGGCCGCGCTGATCGCATCGTCACCATGCGCGACGGCCTGATCGTCGCCGATGAACTTCGAACGCAGGCCGCATGAGGCTCTCGCTCCGCACCGCCGGCCGCATCGCCTGGCGCGAGACTCGTTCCTCGATGACCAAATTTCTGTTCGTCGTGTTCGCCGTGGCGATCGGCGTCGGCGCGCTGGCTGGCGTCCGCGGATTCAGCGAGTCCGTTCGGGCCATGCTCAACAGCGAGTCGCGAACCATTATGGCCGCCGATCTGAGCGCGCGCCAGTTCTCCTCTCCTAAGACTGACCAGGTTGTTAAGTTAGACAAACTCGCCTCACGCGGGGTCGACCGCACGCTCATCACCGAAACCGTTTCCATGGCGGCTGCCACCACTCCGGACGCAACGCCCGCTTTGGTCTCAATCAAGGCCGTCGATCCCGCGAAATATCCATACTACGGCACGGTCAAACTGACCCCCGACGTTTCGCTTGCCGAGGCCCTCACGCCCGAAACCGTCGTCGCTGGAGAGGACGTCCTGATCCGCCTGGGCGTCAAGGTCGGCGAACACATTCGCCTTGGTTCCGCGGATTATCGCGTGGCCGCGATCGTTCTATCCGAGCCCGACCGCATGTCGGGCAGCCTCAATGTCGGCCTGCGCATGATGATTTCGCGCGAAGGGTTCGAGCGCACCGGTCTCATGCAGCTAGGCAGCCGCGCCGCCGAGCGCTACCTGTTCAAGATCGAGCCGAACGGCCCATCGATGGAGGACGCTAGGTCAGCCATTCTGGACGCTCTGCCCGAGGCCCGAGTAATCGATTCCCGCGAGTCCAATCCGCTCATCACGCGCGGTCTCGACCAGGCGACGACATTTCTCAGCCTCATCAGCCTCATCGCGCTGATTGTCGGCGCGATCGGTGTCGGCATGGCCATGTACGCGCACCTCCAGCAGAAGATGGATAACATCGCGGTCATGAAGTCGCTGGGAGCGACCTCGGCCGAGATCATCCGCATCTACACCATTCAGACGCTGATGCTGGGCCTGTTGGGCGGCGTCGCGGGCGTCCTGCTTGGGCGTGCGGTCGAAGAAGTGTTTCCCTCGCTGATCAACAAGATCTTTGAGATCAAGGCGACCACCGGCTGGCACTTCGACGCCGCGATCCAGGGGATCGTCACAGGCCTGCTGACCACGCTGCTCTTCACCCTGCCGCCGCTGGTGGCGATCCGCAAGATTCGCCCGGCGATGATCCTGCGCCGCGGCATGGCGGACCAGAAACTGCCTTTGCGCGGCCGGATCGCCGCTGCGCGCGAAGCGGTGGTGTTGGGTGGGATTATCCTGCTGGGTCTGGCCGGCATCGCAGGCTGGCTGGGCGGGTCGGCGAAAGTAGGCGGATACTTCGCCGGCGGACTCTTCTTCAGCCTGATCGCGCTGGCTGCCGTCGCGGCGCTGCTGCTGCGCGTCCTCCGCGTTTTCCTGCGGCGCTCGCCGGTACGTCTGCCGTCGCTGGTGCGCCAGGGCTTCGGGAATCTCTACCGCCAGGGGAACCAGGCGCAATCGATTCTGGTCGCGATGGGCCTGGGCGTGATGTTCACGCTGACGGTGTATCTGATCCAGAACTCGCTGGTCAACGAAATCATCCAGACGGCCCCGCCGGGCGTTCCCAACATATATCTGGTGGGCGTGACAACCGAGCAATTCAGGCCGCTGAAGGAGCTTATCTCTAACCAGGATGGGATTCTCAATGCGCCGCAACTTTCTCCCTCGGTTGCCGCGCGGATTGTTCGCATCGACGGACAAGATATCGCGACGCGCACCGTCCGAGGTCCCGCGCGGCGTTACCAGAACACGCGCAACGTGACATGGGAATTCCTTCAGCCTTCCGAGCTGATTGTGCGAGAAGGGAAATGGTGGGCGAAGGGCACACCCGAGCCAGTCGTCTCGGTCGCTCAGGACACGGCCACGGCACTCGATCTGCATCCCGGCGCGCAAATCGAATGGGAAATCGCCGGACGTATGCTCACATCGAAGGTGGTCGCGGTCCACGAAATCGACGGGATGCGAAGTACCGCTCCGTCAGAATTCGTGTTCAATCCGGAGGCGTTGATTGGGTTTCCCGTTGTCTTCAACGGGGGTGTGCGAATAACGCCGTCTTCGGCCGGAGCCCTCCAGCGAGTCATCTTCGAAAAATTCCCGACCGTCACCGTGGTCAATGTCGCCGACGTGCTTCAGACGGTTCAGCAGATTATCGATCAGATCGCTCTGGTGATCCGTTTTCTGTCGGCGTTCGCGATTCTAGCCGGAGCCATCATCCTCGCGGCGAGCGTCGCGGGAAGCCGTTTCCGGCGTATCCGCGAAGTCGTGATCCTGAAGACCCTTGGAGGCACGCGGCGCCACATCGCCCGAATCTTTTCGATCGAGTTTCTGACGCTGGGCGCCGTGGCCGGACTCATGGGCAGCCTGCTGGCCAGCGCCTTTTCCCGCATCTTACTCACACGATTGTTGGACGCGAAGTTCCATCTCGACGCCCGGGCGATTCTGGTTTCGATCGCACTGACGGCATTGCTGGCGAACGTGGCCGGTTGGTTCGCCAGCGTCCGCATCCTGCGCCAAAAGCCCCTGGAAGTGCTGCGGGAAGAGTAACTCTACACCGGCCCTCGCCGCTCTCGCACCAGCTCCTCAAGATCTTCGATCTTCTCGGCGAGCTCGTGGACCTTTCCCGCGACCCCTTGAATCTCTGCCTCTGCCCGCTTGTTGACATCGAAATCTAGCTCGCCGCGCAGCCGATCTTTCGTGTCCTGCCGGTTCTGGCTCATCATGATGACCGGCGCCTGCACCGACGCCAGCATGGAAAGGAACAAATTCAGCAGGATGAACGGATAGGGATCCCACGCCTTACCCTGCAACAGGATGTTGATGGTCGTATACGTTATTAGAACCAGTCCGAAGGTTATGATGAATGTCCACGATCCTCCGAACTTCGCCACGGCATCGGCGATGCGCTCGCCGAACGTGGCCTCTTCTTCGATGACTTCATTGATGTTGCGCATGGAGCGGCCGCGAACCAGTTGATGCGCGGCATGATACTGGCGGCCGAGCACGGAGAGCATGTCCATGCCGGCGTGTGGTTTTCGCTGGATCAGCTCGAAAATGTCGTCCCGGTCCACCTCCACGCACACGGTTTCTTCTAGGGCCGTCGCGCCGGTTTCATGCGGTGTTTGCTGCAACATGGAGGCGAATCCGAAGAAGTCGCCGGCAGTGGGCTCATCCAGCACTACTTCCTGCTTGTCCTCGTCGACCGTGGTGACCCTCGCTTTGCCGGATACGACGACGTAGGCGCGGCCACCCGGCTCGCCCATCTTGTAGATTCGCTGTCGCGGGGCGTAGGTCTTGAGCTCCACCTGGCCGGCAAGGAGGGCAGTCTCGTCATCGTCGAGCAGTGCAAACAATGGCACCTGCTTCAGCACTTCCGGATCACAACTCATAAATCACCTCTCAGGAATTACGAACTTTAATCGTCTGTTAAGCGCCGGTTAATACTGCCAATCGTCCAATGTAGTGAAAGCGAGTCACTCGCTAGAGAAAGAGAAAAGGAAGGCACTATCATGAAAACCCTCAGCGCATTAATCGTAGGCGGAGCTTTGACGCTCGGCATGGCGATGGCTCAGAACGCCCCCAAACAGGCGACTCCAGCCGCACCGGCAGCCCAGAACCAGACCACTGCCCAGAGCCAGAGCAAAGCTAAGAAGCACCGCAAACATCACAAGAAGGGCGCAACCGCGAATGCGGCCACTCCGGCCAACGCCGCCCCCGCAGTCGCCACCCCCAAGAAGTAAGGGTGGCCTCATTCCGCGAGCCGAGCCTCGGCCGACCCCGGGGCTCGCGTCTCATTTCTTGAGGACTCATTTTGTAGGAGCCGTGCGAAACTCCTTGTCGGTCACTTCGTCCAACCAGGTAATCCCGCCGCGAGTCACGTTGTACTGAACCCCGCCCTTATCGGGCGCCGCGCCGTGCCAGTGCACGACCCCCGGCCCCGCATAGGTCGTCTCGCCGGCCTTCAGTTCGATCACCGGACCGCCTTTGACTTGCGTGTGGGCGACGCCCTCCTCCACCAGGATGATCTGTCCGCCTTCATGGCTGTGCCACTTGGTTCGCGAACCCGGATCGAAGCGGAAATGGGCGATAGTCGCCTTAGTGCCTTCATCCAGCTTGGTGACGGTCCCGCCAGTGAAGTTGGGGTTCTGCTTCTCCTGCGCCTGCATCAACCACAGACCGGCAAAAGCGCCGAGCGCGACGCATAGCGTGTAAATCTTGCGCATCCTATACGGTGCCTCCTCGGGCGAGTCTAGCACGTGTAGAATAGAGGACGCGATGCCGTTATACGACTTTCATTGCCTGGATTGCGGGGAGGACTTCGAAGCGCTGGTGCTCAAGGCGCCGGCGATCTGCCCGAAGTGCCAAAGTGCAAAACTCGAGCAGCAGATCTCATCGTTCGCCGTGAGTTCGGAGTCCACCCGCGACTCCAACTTGAGCGGCGCCAAGCGCAAGCACGCCAAAGTGCATCGCGACTATACGAACGACATGCGCAACACGGAAAAGAATCACCACCACTAGCCAGTTGGACAGGCGACCTGATCGCCTGTCGAATCTGACAGCCGCTATTGTTTGCCGTTGTTCTCGTAATCCGGAACTTTGATGCGGCCTTCGATCAGGCCCTTATTGTTCTCTTCGCAGGAGTATTCCTGAATCTCCCAATCCGGGCGAAGGATAAACGTGCGGTTCTGGACGACCGGCTTGGTATACGTCTTGGGATCGTCGTACGTCACCTGGTAGGCGATGTGGCCCAGGTCGGTCCGCGTGAATTTCTCGATCATGTGCAACTGGTTGCTGTGCGGATGCCCGTTGGTATCCAGACGCGTGAAGCCGTTGAAATTCGTGGTGTCGACCACCATGGTGTCGCCTTCCCAATGGCCCACCGAGTCGCCGAACCAGGTCGGGACTTTCTTCGGGTTGTGCGGGCGCCCGTCGATCGGGAATACCTTGAACCACGAATTCTGCTCATACAGGAACGCCATGGAAGTTGGCGTCAGCATGATCTGAATGGGATCGGGAGAACCCATGGCGCGGGAATGCCCGAACGGCAGGCAGGAACCCGTGTAATCGCCCTCTTCCGCGTTATAGGTATCGAACTGCTTCTTGCCCCATTCGGTGTAGGGCAGCGGACCGCCATTCGCGCGCTCGATATCCGGCACGTACGGCCTCTGCCAAACGCCGTTCAGGTCGAGCACTCCCCAGGGAGTCTTGGGTGCGGGACCCTCGGGCGGCTGAAATCCGCCACGACCCTTTCCGGCTCCAGGTCCGCCCTTGCCAGCGCCCTTTCCGGCTCCGGGACCACCCTTGGCCGCGCCCGGGGCGTCCTGTGGCTGGGCCACAATCCAACTTCCGAAGGCCAGGCACACGGCCCCTGCGACGATCAGGCGATATTTCATAGATCTCCTACTTGGCGCCTTCGGTCTGGCTCAGCACCGTTCGGCCGTCTTTGCCCTTCACGGTGCGGGTACTGCAGATGTTGGTGCCCTTCTTCGACAGAATCCCGTCCAGGACGAGCTCGTCGCCGACCTTCACTGAATCCTGCGTAAAGCCCGCGCGGGTCATGGCGTTGGGCGAACCGAGTTCGCATTCCCACTTCTCGACCGCGCCACTGGCGTTCTTCACGTCCATGTAGATCCAGGCGTGGGGATTCCGCCAGTCGAGCTTCGTCAGCGTGCCGGTCAGCGACACCGGCTTCTTCTGATCGAATTCGGCTGCCAGGGAATGATGGGCCCAGAGGGAGGTTCCGCCAGCCAACCCGAGGGAAATTACCAGACCGATGAGGCGTTTGTTCATGATGTGCACCTTCTGAAAGTGTCGCCCGCCGGGAAAAGTCGCACGACGGATCTCCCCACATTTCAACACGTTCGGCGCTATTTCGCAAGCCCGGCCGGGTTGCCGACCTCAGGCTGAGGTCCGGGCATCCGCTGGATAGAATCGAAGGGAAACATGGATCTGCGGATCGAAGTCTTTAGACCTCGGGACCAACCAACTGTCAAAGCCTTGATCCTTGAGGGCCTGGCTGAACATTGGGGACACCTTGACGCCCACAAGAATCCCGACCTCGAGGACATCGTCGGCAGCTACAAGGACGGACATTTCTTAGTGGGCTGGGTTGACGGCCAACTTGTGGGATGCGGAGCTTTGCTGCCCCACTCTGGCCGTGCAGCCCAGATCGTGCGGATGTCTGTAGCCAAGCCTTTCAGGCGGCGCAGTGTAGGCCGTCAGATTCTGCAAGCTCTGATCGCAGAAGCCAAACAACGCGGGCATCGGCAGGTGGTTCTAGAGACAACCTCTACCTGGCAGGAAGTGATTGCTTTTTACTTGCAGGCGGGATTCCTAATTACGCACCAACGCGACGGCGACACCTACTTTGTTCTCGAATTGGGTGACGTGTAGTTCCCAGCGAGACGCTAGTCGTGTCTCAGCGCGACAACAGGATCGACCCGCATCGCGCGCCGCGCCGGGATCAGGCAACCCAGCGTGCCCGCTAAAATCAGCACGGCGGATGCGACCACCAGCGTGATCGGGTCCGCTGGGGAAACCTGGACGAGCATGGACTGCAAGAGACGGTTCACCGCGAACGAGGCGGCTAACCCGACGGTCAGGCCGATCGCCAAAGGAAGCATTCCCTGCCGGCACACGAGTTTGAGAATATCGTTTGGCGTTCCACCAATTGCGATCCGAACCCCGATCTCCTGGGTGCGCTGCGTCACCGAGTGCGCGATCACGGTATAGAGGCCGATCGAAGCAAGCAGCAGTGCAATCGCGGCAAATGTCAGGAAGAGCGCCGAGATGTTGCGTTGTTGGAACGCCAAGCCCCGATCCAAGAGTTCTTCCAGGGGCCAAAGCGGGGTAGGTAGATCGGGAGCAATCGCATAAACCTGACGCCTGAAGGCATCGGCTAGAAGTGCGGGCGCTATGCTGGTTCGAACAAAAACCTGCTCGGCTCCCCCATGCTGCCCGTCCGGCAGATAAACCAGCGGTTCGAACGTTTGGCGCGTGGCATCGTTCTGAACGATGTTCGAAACCACGCCCACTACAGTGACCCATGGCGCGGACTTTTCCCAAGAAGCAAACAACCGTAGACGCTTCCCCAGCGGAACCTCTCCCGGCCAATTCCGGTTAGCGAACTGCTGATTGACGATGGCAACCGCCGGGCTCGAAGCCCCATCAAAATCGCTGAATTCCCGCCCGGAGATGATCCTGGCTCGTAGCGTCCGAAAGTAGCCTGCACTGATAACGATCTCGGCGACAGTGGGACGTGAGTTTTCATCAACGATGGGAGCATCCGCCAATTCGTAGGCGCTGCGCGGTATTGGGTACGTCGGGACGTTGCCGAAGCCTACGGACTCCACGCCCGGAAGTGCTTGGAGATGGGCACCGATATCCCGGTAGAAGGAAATCCGCGCCTCCAGACTCGCGAATCGTTCCGGCGGAGAGTATAGATCCATGGTCAGAACATGTCGAGTGTCAACGCCCATATCCGCGGTAAACACCTTGAGGAAGCTGCGGATCATGACCCCCGCTCCGGCAAGCAGCATGACCGCCAACGCCATTTGTCCAATCACCAAAAGGCCAGACAAATGTTTACCTCGTATTCCGCGGGTTGCACCGCGGCCGCCATCTTTCAATGTGGCGTTGATATCCAGCTTAGACAGTCGCAGCGCCGGTGCCAGCCCGAAAAGGATTCCCGTTCCAATCGAAATCGCAATCAGGTAGGCAACGATGCGCAAGTCCACTGAGTAATCGAGCACGTTGCCGGTGCTGGAGATCGCCGCGAACTTGCCGTCCGCGGCCAGCGCGTAAATCCTCACACTCCATTGGGCAATCCACCAACCGGCCAAGCCGCCAAGGCCCGAAAGCGCCAGGCTCTCGATCAACGACTGCCGCACGATTCGCCACCGCCCCGCGCCGAGCGCCATGCGCACGGAAATTTCTCGCGACTTTCCCGCAGCGCGAGCCAGCAACAGATTCGCAAGATTCGCGCAGACGATCAGCAGCACAAAGCCCACAGCCCCCCACAAGGCCTTCCAAATAGTCAGGGCGTTCTTGCCGATGAAGAACTCGTTGAAGTCCTTTACCACGGGAACGACATTTTGGTTCGTGCGTGGGTATGCGCTCGCAAGCCGGCGCCCGATAGTTTCCAGTTCCGCGCGGGCGCTTCGCACGTTCGCGTCATCGGCCATGCGGCCGAAGACATATTGCGCGCCGAAAGTGCCTCGGGTCAGTGCGCCCGGAGGCGGTATCAATGGTACCCACAGGTTCTGGTCTTCCGGAAAGGAGAATCCCAGCGGCATCACCCCGATCACGGTGGTCCGCATGCCGTTGAGCCGCACGGTTTCTCCAATGATCGCGGGATCCTTTCCAAATCTCTGTTCCCAAAGGTTGTAGCGCAGAATTACCGTCGGTTCGGCGCCCGGTGTTGCGTCGGATGGAGTAAAGTCCCGTCCCAGGATCGGCTTTGCTCCAAGCACTTGAAAGGCGTTCGGCGTGACTTGCTTGGTGTAGTAAGTTTCCGGACTGCCTCCCGGGCTGTCGAGTATCGAAAAGACCCCCCGAGCTATGGCCATGCCGCTGAAGGTCTTCGACTGTGTGCGCCATTCCTCGAAATCGGCATAATCGACGCCGCCTTTGTTCGTGGTGATGTACAGAAGGGAATCGTTGTCGTGGACCAGCGGGAATCCCTTGAAGAGCACCGCGTTCGCGATGGTGAAGACCGCGCCGTTGATACCGATGCCTATCGCGAGCATCATTACCGCGACCGCGGTGAATCCAAGACTCTTCGTCAGTGTTCTGAACGCATAGCGGATGTCCTGAAACGCCGTTTCGATCGCGGCTCCCATGATGCTATTCATTCCTCAACGCAACAACCGGATCCACTCGCATCGCGCGGCGCGCCGGGATCAAGCAACCCAGCGTGCCCGCCAAAATCAGCACTGCTGATGCGACCACTAGCGTGATCGGGTCAGCCGGCGAAATCTGGACGAGCATCGATTGCAAGAGTCGGTTCACGGCAAACGAAGCGACCAGTCCTACCGTGAGGCCGATCGCCAAGGGAAGCATTCCCTGCCGGAACACGAGCTTGAGAATATCGCGCGGCGTTCCGCCGATCGCGATCCGAACTCCGATCTCCTGAGTGCGCTGCGTCACCGAATGCGCGATCACGGTATACAGGCCAATCGATGCAAGCAATAGCGCAATCGCGGCGAAAATCAGGAACAAACTTCCATAGAACCGGCTGTCCCAGAATCTTTCCATGCGATCGGCGATGGCCATGGGGCCATACAAAGGCAGGCCCGGATCGACTGCCTGCACCGCCTGCCGAAACGCAGTGGTGAGTCCAGCCGGAGGAACGCTGGTTCGCACGAAAATCCATGCTCCTCCTCCCGGTCTTTGCCGGTAAGGCAAGTAAACCACGGGATCGAACTTTTGACGGGTTTGGTCATTCTGCATGACATTCGAAGCCACGCCTACAACCGTGCGCCACGCCTCCGGAGTATCTCCATCGAAGAAACGAAAACGTTTGCCCAGCGCGTCTTCTCCCGGCCAATACGTACTCGCGAACAGTTGGTTCACGATCGCCACCGGAGCTGACGAAAGTACGTCGGCATCATTGAATTCGCGGCCGGAGAGCATCGCCGCCTTCATAACCCGGAAATACGCGGGGCTGATTTTCAGCGTGGACAGTTTACGGCGACGCTCTTCTGGAGCATCGCCCGCAAGCTGGTAGGAAAATTTAAAAGAGCCCGATGCCGGGTACCCGTCGCCAGTGGCAACCGACTCCACGCCGGGCATCGCTTCCAGGCGTGGCAGGAGACGATCGAAGAACGAAACCTTGTCCTCCGCGCGCGGATACTTCTCAGATGGGAGAGTCACCGATCCACCCAACACATTGGCCGTATCGGCCCCGATATCCGCGGTGTGGATCTTTAAATAGCTGCGGATCATCACCCCGGCACCCGCCAGCAGTACAACGGCCAGCGCCATTTCTCCGGTTACCAGCAGGGCGGATAGATGCTTTCCGTGTCCGCTGCCCGTGGCTCCTCTGCCGCCATCCTTTAAGGACGCGTTGACGTCGAGCTTCGAAAGCCGCAGCGCCGGCGCCAGCCCGAACAGCAATCCCGTTCCTATCGAAATCGCGATGAGATACGCGAGGACGCGTTGGTCCATTCCATAATCCAAGACCAGCCAGGATGACTTGCTGGCCATTGCGAGCGCGTAGCTTCGTACGCCCCATTTGGCGATCCACCAGCCAAGAAAGCCTCCCAGGCCCGATAGCATCACGCTCTCGATGAGGAGTTGCCGGATGATTCGCCATCGCCCGGCGCCCAGCGCGATCCGAATCGAGATCTCGCGCGACCGGCCGATGGCGCGAGCCAGCAGAAGGTTCGCCAGATTGGCGCACGCGATCAAGAGCACGAAACCAACAGCGCCCCACATGGACCCGTAGATCTTAGCTCCGTTCGGGCCGATGAAGAACTGGGTGAAGGTCTGTATATCAGGAAGCAGCTCCCGATTGCTGACCGGATACTCCGTCGCGAGCCGCTTTCCGATGATGTCCAGCTCCGCCTGGGCCGTCTCGTCCGTGATGCCCTCGGCCAAACGAGCGACCACCACCCATGTGTCACGGTTCTCCCGGCTCATGACCTTGGGCGTCTGAACCAGCGGAACCCATACATCCACGGTTTGCGGGAAGGAAAAGCCTTGAGGCATCACTCCGATGTAGGTGGTCAGCGCGCCGTTCATCCGCACCGTGCGGCCAATGATTGCCGGATCCTTGCCGTAGCGGCGTTCCCAGAAGCCATAGTTCAGGATCGCGACCGGAGCCGCGCCGGGCTTCTCATCCGCCGCCGTAAAATCCCGCCCCAGGATCGGACTTGCGCCCACCAGCTTGAGGACGTCAGCGCTGTTTTCGTTCCCGCTGAGATTCTCTGGAAAGCCGTTCGAATCGGTTAGAGCGAGACCCACGCCGTGGACAATCGCCATCCCGTCGAACGTTTTCGACTGAGCCCTCCAGTCCAGAAAATCGGGATAGGAGACGCAGCAGTTGGAGTTCTTATAGGAGATGTAACGCAGGCGATCGTTGCCCTGCACCAGCGGGAATCCCTTGAACAGCACGGCGTTCGTCACCGTGAAGACCGTGGCATTGACCCCGATGCCGATGGCCAGCATCATGACCGCCACCGCCGTGAAACCTGGATTCTTCGCCAGGGTTCGAAGGCTTAACCGGATATCGCCGAGCAAGTTCATCTAGACTCAGACGCTAGAGTACCGCGAAGTCTTCCCAGAAAGATTCAAGAATCAATCGGCCCCCGCACTCGGCAGGTTGGCTGCCAGCTCGATCCTGGTGATCTGCGATGGCCGATGCGTCCATGCAATCCTGTTTTCAACCTCGGGGTATCTTCAGATATCTGCTTTGTACGAAGCCCACGATTGTGCCATATAGGGGGTGGGCGGCGTCTCGACGCAATGCGACATGCCAGATTGCATCGCCCGACAAATCCCTGGCATTGTCCCCCCATTCACTTGTGATCAACCAGCCTGTATAGTATGTGAACTCGTAAGGCTTCTCACTCTCACCCACGAGCCTGCAAAGACCTCCAACGCTCAGCTCGCTGTCTCCAATAAAGTGCTTGTCGCTGGTAAACAGGTAGGTAATTGCCTGAGTCTTCGCATCCCAGGCGATCGTGAACATAACTTCCTTGATTTTGACCGAGGAGCAAGGGTCACGATGATTGATGTCGGTAAGGCATTGCCGAGAGTGAGTTCTGGCCTCCAGGACGTATGTTGGCACTTGGGAACCGAGCACAGGCACAGGGCGCTCCTGTCCTTCCGCTTGCCATCCGCACACCACTAATAGCGACAGGCAAGCGGCCCGGCAGACTCCGATTGGGCAATTCACGCTCTCATTCTATCGGCATTCTTGTCACACCCACCAGACTCATACACACCAAAT
>Ga0265314_10003855_pt1 | contig 14303 bp, 13 predicted proteins | sample 4126metaG_FD_203106 | JGI IMG/M metagenome (GOLD analysis project Ga0265314, IMG submission 203106) | Rhizosphere microbial communities from Carex aquatilis grown in University of Washington, Seatle, WA, United States - 4-1-26 metaG | ecosystem: Host-associated > Plants > Roots > Rhizosphere >... | reverse complement strand
GATGGACGGGCAGACGGGCGTGATCGCGGTGCAGAGTCTGATGCCGGGGCATGTGCGCGAAGTGGCGGCGCAGATTGCGGCGCTCGAAAAGCAGGGCGCGAAGAAGCTGGTGCTGGATTTGCGGCATTGCTCGACGGGTCCGGATGAAGAAGGCATTGCGCTGGCGAATCTGTTCCAGGACAGCGGGCTGATCACTTATACGCTGGGACAGAAGTCGGCCCGGCAGGATTTCAATGCGCAGTCGTCGAAGGCTGTGACCAAGCTGCCGCTGGCGGTGATCGTGAATCGCTCGACGGCGGGCGGCGGGGAGATCGCGGCGGGAGCGCTGTTGAATTCGAAGCGCGCGAAGGTGGTGGGCGAGCGCACTTACGGAGATGCGGCGGTGCGGCGCGCGGTGTCGCTCAACGACGGCAGCGCGGTGATTCTTTCGGTGGCCAAGTATTATTCGCCGGACGGGAAATCGATTCAGGATAACGGTGTGACTCCGAACGTGCTGCAGGCGGAAGCGGACACGGCGGCGGCCGATGGCGCGGCCGACGATAGCCTGGCGGATGTGACGCCCGACGATTCGAAGAAGCCGAGTGTTGACGAGTTGATGAACCGGGCGCTGAAAGTTCTGGAGTAACAAACAACCAACCATGCCGGTGTACGAGTATCACTGCTCTAAGTGTGACAAGACGATCGAGGTCATTCGGAAGTTTTCGGATCCGCCGTTGACTGAGCATGAGGGCTGCGGGGGCGAGTTGGAGAGGCTGCTTTCCGCGCCGGCGTTTCAGTTGAAGGGGACGGGGTGGTATCTGACGGATTACGGCAAGGGTGGGACGAAGCCGGCTCCGACTAGCGACGGGAAGTCGGGGGATTCTAAGGCAGCGGAGTCTAAGGATTCGGATGGGAAGAAGACCGAGTCGAAGGGTGATGGGGACAAGGGCTCTGAGGGTAAGAGCGAGACTAAGACGGACGCGAAGCCTGCGGCTACGCCGGCTAAGTCTGATTAGTGTTTGGGATAAACATTACGGTTTACGGCTGTCGGATGTCTAAAGTCGGCGACGACTATCAAGCCAATCCAAAATAACACGATCGCACCCAACGCTAGCGAAAAACTTCTACCAATTGCTTTCGCCAGATCGCGGGAGCCATTAGATCGATCCCAGAGCCAACCTACCGTAACTAGCAACGCAACACTGGATACACTTGGCAGGACTCCATACAAAAAACGTCCAGAGAACAGGCTTTTGAGATAGTTTTCCCCGGGATATCCAGGAACAAATAGCAACATCCCAGTTCCGTAATAAAGGAGCGCGCATGCAACTACGAACAGTGGAATGCAGGCGAGTTTTGTCATCACGTTGCTATGATCACTGAACTCCGGAAGCTAAACTAGCCCCGTGAGACTTTTAGCGGCTTCCAGTGTTCCGACGTCAGGTGTTTGGCCATGAATGCGATTTGGCCTACGTGATAGGAGCAGTGGGTTAGCTGGCGGTTGATGGCTTGGAGGACCGTCATGGGTTCGGCGCGGATGGTGATGGTGCGGGGGAGGTCGGCGTCGGTTAGGGTGGCTAGGGAGGTGAAGGCGCAGGTCCAGGCGGCTTCCCATTGGTCGAGCAGGGCTTGGCGGGTGGTGGGGGAGTTTTGGAATTCGGCGGCTTTGTTGCGGGAGGGTTTTTCGCCGTCGGTGGTTAGGAAGTCGGTCCAGCGGGAGAGCATGTTGCCGGAGAGGTGTTGCATCATTACGGCGATGGAATTCGTGCGGGGGTCGAGGACGGCGGTTAGTTGGGGGTCGGGGACTTGGGCGATCGCGGCTTCGGCTAGCTGCTTGTAATAGCGGAAGAGGGCGGTGGCGTTTTCTATGTAGGGCGACGGCATCCTTTTAGAATATGCGTTGCTGGCGTTGCAGGGTGCCGAAGCTGCCGATGTTGGAGATGGCGAAGGACACGTGGAATTGGGTTTCGTCGCGGATGCCGATGTTGAAGCGGCCGTATTGGACGCTTAGGCCGCAGCAGTCGGTGTTGTATGTCGCTTCGGTTTGCGAATAATCCAGCACGCCACGGATGTAATCGTAATACGCGCTGAAGCCGAAGCTGAAGCCGCGGCGGGTTTCGGAGCCGTAGGAAACAACACCGCGAATCTGGTTGGCGTTGGGAGTCAGGACGGGGTCGGTCCTTAAAAGAGTATGGCCGACGGAGATGTGGTAGAGCTTGATGCGTCCGTCGACGGAGACGTTGCTGTTGACGAAGCGGTGGACGAGGGGGTCGTAGTCGGCGCGCCATTCCATGCCTACGCGGGATTGCAGGCGCAGGGCGCTGACGATGGGCGAGGAGCGGCGGATGCCGTCGAGGAAGGCGTAGCCGGTGAGGTTGAGGGAATCGGTGAAGACGTTGCGCTGGCCGGGGACGATGGCGCCGCCGAAGGTGGGGTCGAAGTAGCGGTCGTACCAAACTTGCCAGGTTAGGAAGTCGGTGACGACTCCGTTCTTGTCTTTGGCGAGGAGGCGGTTGGCTAGCGAGAATTCGATCTGATTGGTGTTGGTGAGGACGTCGGATTCATCGAAGTGGATGTAGCGCTGAAAATTGTCGATGCCGGTGGTGTATTGGTACGTGATGCGCGGCTCGATTACGTGCTTCACTTTTTCGCCTATCCAGGCGGGGGATTTGAAAACGCGCTCGAAAGAGGGCAGGATGAGGGCGACGTTGGCGTCCTGGGAACTGCGCAGGACGTTCTGGCCGGTGACTACGTTGGTGGCTAGGAAGCTCGAACCGTAGGACGTTTCGCGAATGCCTACGCTGGGAACGAGTTGGATTCCGCCGGGCAGGTGCAGGGCGGTGGTGAGGCGGGGGGCGAAATCAAGGCGGTCCACGAACTGGCGGGTCTGGTAGAGGGGCTGGCTGCGGCTGAGGAGACCGGCGCTCGATTCGAAGGAGAAGGAGAAGGGGAAGCCTTTGACGTCGAATTGGCGTTCGCGCTGGCTGAAATCGATTTCGGGGAGCTTGCGGACGTCGACTTCGTCTTTGGGCAGGTAGCTTTGATAGTCGACGTTCCGTTGGGCGACCAAGCTAGCGGCGTAGTCGGACCAGTGCTTGGTGAGGAAGCCTACGGAGTGGGTTTCGGAGAAGACGGCCTCATTGAAGGATTCGGTGTACTGCTCGCGGAAGCCGAAGGAAGTGATGTAATCGAGCTCGCCGCGGGCGAGCCAGCCGGCGCCGAGGTCGGACTTGAAGTGCGCGAGAATCTGGGAGCCGCTGGGGTCGGGAATGATCTGACGGCGGTCCGGCACGATGTCGGTGAGGACGTCGAAGGTGGTTCGCTGGTTGGGGTCGCCTTCAATTTCGACGTGGTGGGCGAAGCCGGATAACGTGAAGTAACGGACGCGGTAGGTGAGATCGTAACTTCGGTTGATGGCCCAAAAATAACCGGCGCCAACGACCTTTCCGCGGCTGGAGCTGTTGCCAAAGTTAGGGATTAACAATCCACTGCGACGTGGTTCTTTTTTAAGGGACTTATAGAAGTAGGGGAAATACACCAGCGGCATTCCCTTGAGATAGAACCAGGAGTTGCGGGAGACGGCATGATCGCCGGGGACGATCAGGAAGCTGGGGCCCTTGAGACGCCACCAGGCGCCGGGCAAAACGCAGTCGGTCAGGAAGCCATCGTGGAGGATATAGTGATCCTCTAACCTTTCGGCCCATTTCCCTTGAAAATAAAAAGGAGTTTGCGTTACCAAAAGGCCCCGGCGGGCTTGGATGCGGGCGGTGGCGGTGCCGCTGACATCGTAGAACTTTCCGGTTTCGTTGTCGACGTTATATTCGGCGTGGTCGCAGTCCAATTTTTCGCCGCGAATGAAGTGTTCGAAGTGGACGTGGCCGCGGGCTTCGGCGTCACCGGTTTCGGTGTTGTAATCGAGTTCGTCGGCGCGCAGCAGGAGGTCTGAGGTTTCAAGGCGCACGGCGCCGCGCAGGTGGCGGATGGGGCCCTCGGCATCCTGAGTGATGGACTCGACGTGAACGTGGTCGACGTCGGGGGCGTCCGGGTGAAGGGCGCGAACTTTAACGTCGGGATTGGGGCTGGTGGAATCCTGCTGGACGGGGGCGGGTAATGGAGGATGGGAAGTCTGAGCTGCTAAGTGCAAGAGGGGAAACGCGGCAATAAAACAAAAAGCGTGACAAATGTAGTGAAGTATGGTACTAAAGTTTATTGTACTAGTACGTAGCGGCTGGGGACGAGGGCTCAACTGGGCACCGTAATAGAGTCCATTGTAACAGCCGATAGAGTAAATACCTTATGCAGTGTGTCCATTGCCGAGCTTGGAACGAGGAAGACGAACGGCGCTGTATCCGTTGCGGAAGGCGCATGCACGCGGCTGCGGGGCACGCGGCCGGAATGTATCCGCTGATGGAAGCGACGGCACCGGCATTCGAGACGTTGCCGGGCGGGCGTACGTTGCAGGAACATGCGGGCGCAGCGGCGGCGGCTGCTCCGGCGCTCGAAAACGCGCAACCTTCGCTTTTCCGCGAGCCGACGAACGGGATGAAGGTGGTACCGATTCCGACGCTGACGCCGCGTCCACAACAAGTGGAGCGCAAGGCGCGAGTGACGGGAACGCAGCGACCGGCGCGGCGCGCGGGGGACTTTCAACAATCGCTGGATTTTCTGGCGCACGCGGCGGCGGATCGTCCGCTGGGCACAGAAGTAGAAGCGGTGATTTATTGTGACGCTCCGGTGGCGCTGCCGGTGCATCGCTTGATGGCGGTGGCGGCGGACGCGAGCATGATCGCGATTGCGTTGGGATTATTTTTAGCAATCTTCTATTTGTCGGGCGGACGGCTGGTGTTCACGCGGCCGGCGATGCTGTTGTTTGCGGGCGTGATTGGCGCGGTGGTGTTTCTGTATCGCTTGCTGTGGTGCCTGGGCGATGGGGATTCTCCGGGCATGCGCTTTGCGGGACTCAGGCTGGTGGACTTCGATGGACGGCGTCCGCAACGCGAGCAGCGCTCCATTCGCCTCGCGGCGTCGGTGCTCAGCATGGCTTCGGCGGGATTGGGTCTGGTGTGGGCTTTGGTTGACGAAGAGAACCTTACCTGGCACGATCACATTTCGAAAACCTTCCCGACTCCGGGTTAGGGTTTATTCCCACTTTCCACTCTTGTCGCGGCGATGGTAGGCTGAAGAGGTGGGTCGTCCTCTCGCTCGCTTTACGCCATCCCGGGTTTATATTTCGCTAACGCTGTTTGCGGTGTGCGGAGCCGTGTTCAGTGCGTGGAACGCGCTGCGCTGGACGCCGTCGTGGATAGCTGCGGGGCTATTTGCGATTTCGGCGCTGCTGATGATCGCGGTGACGCTGCGGCCGGTGGTGGAGATTCACGAGACGCATCTGGCTATCGGGCGGATGCAGATTCCGTGGCGCGAGATCCGGCGCATCGATCAGACGGGCTGGAACACTCCGCTGGCGGTGATGCTGACGTTGCGCAGCCAGCAACGAATCATGCTGTTGTATCCGGGGGATCTGGATTCATCGAGCAGCCTGCTGCGGCACCTGCGGCGCTTCTCGCGCGAGGCGCTGCTCGACGGCATTCCTTATCGCGAGTATTGGGGCGAGCACGTCATGGCGGAACACATCACGGGGGAGCACGACGCGGCGGAGGCGGCATCCGAGAAAGATACGGACGCGGCGGCTCCGGCGCGCTACCCGCTGCTGAATGCCGAGGACGAAGAAGAAGTCGAGCGGTTGTTTCAACGCTTGAAATCCGTCGGGCATTTGGAATCGAAGAATTCCGACGAGAAGTAATTCCCTCCTGTGAGACATCCTTCGCGAGCCCGCTGGTGGCTTTCTGTGCTGGCGCTGGCGGTGATCGCTGTTGTTTTCCATTCGCAAATTTTGGGCGCGCTGGGCGGGTATCTGGTGCAGGACGATGCTCCGCAGAAGGCCGATGCGGCGGTGGTGTTGGCGGGAGATGGCTGGGGGTATCGCCTTCTGACGGCGGCGCAACTGGAGCGCGATGGGTACGTTCCGAAGGTGCTGGTAAGCGGGCCGGACGGGGCTTACGGGCTCCATGAGAGCGATCTGGCGATTCCGTTTGCGGTGAAGCATGGGTATCCGGAAGGGTATTTTGTGGCGGTGGACCATGAGGCGCGATCGACGCGGGAGGAAGCGATGGCGCTGCTGGCGGAGATCCGGCGGGAGGGCATTCGGCGGCTGGTGGTGGTGACCAGCAATTATCACACGCGGCGGGCGGGGCGGATTTTTCGTCAGGCGGCGCCGGATTTGACAATTGTGGTGGTGGGGGCGCCGGATCGGTACTTTACTGCGCGGGGGTGGTGGGGGAATCGCGAGGGGCAGAAGACGTTCGTGACGGAGTGGGAGAAGACGATCGCTGGGTGGTTCGGGATTTAAAAAGGAGCCTGATTACTGTTCCAGGTTGGGAATTTCCGGTTTGGAACAATAAAGAGGCTCCGTCCCTGTTTAATACCAATTGCGGATGCGCACGTCGATGCCGGTGCCTTTTAGGGCGGTTTCGAAGACTTTCAGGTCGGATTGGCCGTAGTGGTAGGGGTAGACCACTTTGGGGTGGAAGGCTTTCACGGCGTCGGCGGCGTCGGCTGGCGACATTGTATAGGGCAGAATCATGGGGATGAAGGCTACGTCGATATTTTTAAGCGCGCGCATTTCGGGGATGCCTTCGGTGTCGCCGGCGATGTAGATGCGTAGGCCGCCAAAGGTGACGATGTAGCCGTTGCCGCGGCCTTTCTCGTGATAGGGGCCGTTCTTCAGGTTGTACATTGGGATGGCTTCGATGGTCCAGGGGCCGAACTTTTTGGTCTCGCCATTTTTCATGATGACGCCATCGGGGACTTTGTCGGCGGCGGCTCCGGGGATGACTACCGTAGTTCCGGTCTTGCGGACTTTGGCGAGGCTGGCAGGGTCTAAGTGGTCGTCGTGGATGTCGGTGATCAGGACGAGGTCGGCTTTGGGGACCTTGCTGAAGTCGGGCGGGGCTGCGCCGAAGCCGCTGATGGCGGGATCGACTTCGATGACTTGTCCGCCGGCTTCTAGCGTGAGGCTGCCGTGCTGGATGGGAGTCATCTTGAGGGCTCCGGCTGAGGTCTTAAATTCTTCGGTGGCGGGGGCCGCGAGCGCGGCGGCGGCCAGGCACAGGGTGAGTAGCGCGTATTTCATGCGGCCATTATACGACGCGATATAGTGGCTCTAGCGATGTTGCTATGGCTTTGGTTATTGCTCGCGTCTAGTTCTCTGTTCGCGCAGAACGCTTGTCCTGCGTGGAGCGCGTGCGATCTGTCCTTCGATCTGATGCCGCAGGAGAACGCGGCACAGGCGGAGCTGCGCGCGGAGTTTCGCTCGCCCCGGCACAAGACTTATTTGCTGCGCGCGTTTGTGGACGGAAGGAAGCTGGTGATCCGGTATGCTCCTACGGAGGCGGGGGCTTGGGATTACCGGCTGACCAGCAACTTGCCCCGGCTGGATGGGCAGACCGGGAATGTTACGGCGGCGGAATCGGAGTCACCGGGATTTGTACGAGTGGCGAATGTGCATCATTTCGCTACGGAGAATCTGAAGCCACATTTGTGGATGGCGGCGGCGTTGGATCGGTTTACGGAGATGCCGCGGGGCGAGTTCGATAAGGTCGTCGAGCAGCGGGCGCAGGAGAAGTTCACACATCTGCGGGTTGTTATCGGCGCGGGGACGGATTTACGCGAGGCGGCGGAGCGGGTGCGTGCGATCAATGCTAAAGGTCTGACGGCCGACTTGGTGTTGTCGGGGATTCCGGTGGATGCGCGGCCGCGCGACGCGTATATCACCAACATCGTGTCGCAGTTTTCGGCGTTCAACATTACTTGGGCGGGGGCTCCCGCGTTTGACGAGACGCTGCATGGGCGGGCTCTTATCAAGGAAGTGGGGGCGCTGCTGAAGAAGTTGGATGCTTACGATCATCCGCGGACCACTATGGCGGCTTCGACATCGGCTCCGCTGGCGGGCGATGGGTGGATGAACGCATTGAGTTACGGCAGCGCGGAGCAGAATATGGGGGCGGTGGAGCATCAGTTTTATCAGTTGCCGGCGGTCAATACGGGGATTCAGTCACAGCGGGATCTGTGGAACGCTACGATGAACGGGCACTATCCGGCGTCGGGTACGGGTCCTTATATGAAGGCTTGGGCGGAGTTCATGGGCGGGAATCGCTACTGGGAACTGGAGCCGTACTTCGATGTCGATGGCGGGAGGGCGGTGGCGCTCGAAGATGTCGAGTACATTGTCTACGTCGAGAAGCCGGGGTTGGTGGAGTTGACGGTGGAGAATCACGGCTACGATGTGACGTGGATGAATCCGGCTACCGGCGAGTTGTTTAAACAGAAAGAGTATAAGGGGGCGCATTTCACGGGAGAGCCTCCGGATAAACTGCACGACTGGGTGCTGCGGGTATCGCGCGAGGGTCATAAGGAAGGGATGCTGAAATCCTATAAATTCGATTCGCGGCCAGTGCCAGTGCAGGAAGTGGAGCAGAATCCCTTGAAGGTTCCGTTTGAGATTACGGCTCCGGCGGGGACGGAGTTGTCGCTGGCGAAGGCTGCGCCGTTTGCGGTGAAGATCAAGCGGGACACGCGGGCTACGCGGTCGCTGCTGGTGGAGTGGACGGCAGAAGTGCCGCTCGACGGCGAAGGCTATCGGGTGGTGGGAAGCGGGCGCGAGGGGATGCTGACGCTTCCCCGCTCCCTGGCAAACCAGTACCCGGCGACGGTTAGTTTGCGGCTGATGCTGCTCAACGCTAACGGCAAGGCGTACGCGTTGGACAAAGTGTACAGGCTGTCACCGTGAGCTTGCACGTATTGGCGATCGATACTACGGGGGAGTTCGGGAGCATCGCGCTGGTGGGGGAACGGGGGGTGATCGAGGAGGTCGCGCTCGATTCGCCGGACGGGTTTGCGCATGTGTTGTTCGGCGAGATTGAGCGGTTGCTGGCGCGGCATGGGTTGGGGATTGAACAGGTAGATGCGTTCGCATCGGCGTCGGGGCCGGGGTCGTTCACGGGAGTGCGGGTGGGGCTGACGGCGGTGAAGGGGCTGGCGGAGGCTGCGGGGCGCAAGGTGGCGGCGGTGTCGAACCTGGAAGCTTTGGCGTGGTACGGGTCGCGGCCATTGCGGGCTGCGGTTTTGGATGCGCGGCGGGGCGAGGTTTACGGCGGGGTTTACGATGCGGGGCTGCGGCTGGTGCAGGACGAGGTGGTGGCGAAGCTGGAGGACTGGCTGGCGGGGCTGCCTGCGGGCGATCTCGAAATCGTGACACACGGGCTGCGGCTGGAGGGGGAAACGCGGCCGGTTTTGGAGGCTCCACGAAGCTTAGCGGGATCTATCGGACACATCGCCTTCGACCGATTAGGGAGGGGGGAAGTACTGGACCCTGCTGAGATCGATGCCAACTACGTCAGGCGCTCGGACGCCGAGCTTCTTTGGAAAGACCCCGGGGCGCGGCGTTAGCACAGCTGCCTTGACGCGTGCAAAGGGCTGCGGATATACTCGAACGGAGTCGACAACCCGCGCATGATCTACTCTTACCCTCGGTTGCGCGTAACATCAAGTAATGCCAGATGTAAGGCAGTCCGCCTACCGCTTGCCGGCGAGTCCGGCGCCATCCCACTAAAGAGGTTAAATTAATGGCTAAACAGAGTACTCAACACAAACTGGACCGGGTCCGTCCGCCGCGCGTGCACGTGACCTATGACGTTGAGGTCGGCGATGCGATTGAATTGAAGGAACTACCATTCGTCATGGGAGTCCTGGGAGATTTCACGGGTCAGCCGACGGAGCCGCTGCCGCGTTTGCGGGACCGGAAATTCGTCGAGGTGAATCCCGACAATTTCGACAGCGTGCTTGAAGGCATGAAGCCGCACCTGTCGTTTTCGGTCGAGAACAAGTTGAGTGAAGATCCGGCTGCGCCGCAGCTCAAGGTGGATCTGCACTTCAAGAGCATGGACGATTTCGCCCCGGACGCCGTGGCGCGCCAGGTGAAGCCCTTGAAGGAGCTGATGGATCTGCGGACCAAGCTGAGCGATCTGCGCGGCAGTTTGCAGGGCAACGACAAGCTGGAAGAGCTGCTGCTGGATGCAGTAGGCGATAAAAACAAACTGGACAAGCTGAAAAAAGAAATGGGTGACGGAGGATCCAATGGCTGACGCAAAACAAGGGGCGGCCCCACAGGCCACCGAACAGGTTTTAGAAAAGGGCTTACTCGACCAGATTGTCGAAGACGGCCGCATGGCCAAGGATTCCGGCACCAAGGAACGCGGCAAGGACCTGGTGAAGGAATTTGTCGCGCAGGTGCTCGAAGGGTCGATGACAGTGACTCGCGACGCCGAGACGATGATCAACGCGCGCATTGCGCAGATCGATCATTTGTTATCGATTCAGTTGAATGAAATTCTGCATCACGCGGCGTTTCAGAAGCTGGAAGGTAGCTGGCGCGGGCTGCGTTATCTTCTGGACCAGAGCGAGACCAACGATCAGCTCAAGATTAAAGTGCTGAACGTATCGAAGAAAGAGCTGCTGCGCGACTTGCAGCGGGCTCCGGAGTTCGATCAGAGCGCGTTGTTCAAGAAAGTTTACGAAGAAGAGTTCGGGATTTTCGGCGGCGCTCCTTTCGCTTCGCTCATTGGCGATTACGAGTTCGGCAAAGGGCCGGAGGATATGGAACTGCTGGAGCGGATCGCGCAAACGGCGGCGTCGGCGCATGCTCCGTTCTTGTCGGCGGCGAGTCCGGAGTTCTTCAATCTGGAAAGCTACGCGCAGTTGGATGCGCCACGCGATTTGTCGAAAGTGTTTGACACCACCGAGTACGCGAAGTGGAAGTCTTTCCGCGCTAGCGAAGATTCGCGCTACGTGGGGCTGACTTGTCCGCGCGTGCTGGGGCGGCTGCCTTACGGGAAAGATACGAAATCCGTCGATGCTTTCCATTACGAGGAAAACGTGGATGGCACGGACCACTCGAAGTATCTGTGGACAAATGCGGCCTATTCGCTGGGCGCGCGCTTGACCAACGCTTACGCGATGTACGGATGGTGCGCGGCGATTCGCGGCGTGGAAGGCGGCGGGCTGGTGGAAGGGCTTCCGGTACACAACTTCTACACCGATGAAGGCGATGTCGCGATGAAGTGTCCCACGGAAGTGCCGATCACGGATCGTCGCGAGAAAGAACTGGCGGACCAGGGATTCATTCCGCTGGTGCATTGCAAGGGTACCGATTACGCGGCGTTCTTCAGCGTGCAGAGCGCGCAGAAGGCGAAGCTGTACGACAAGGAAGCGGCGAACGCGAACGCGCGGCTATCGACGCAACTGCCGTACATTTTCGCGGTGTCGCGTTTCGCGCATTATTTGAAGTCGATGATGCGGGATAAGCTGGGCAGCTTCATGTCGCGCACGGATTGCGAGCGCTGGCTGAACCAGTGGATCCAGAACTACGTTACGCCGGACGATAACGCTTCGCCGGCATACAAGGCGCAGCGGCCGCTACGGGATGCTTCGATTGAAGTGTCCGAAGTGCCCGGCAAACCGGGCGTATATCGCGCGACGGCTTTCCTGCGTCCGCATTTCCAACTCGACGAATTGTCGGTTTCTCTGCGCCTGGTCGCCGAGCTCCCGGCTAGCGCTCGAAAGTAACTGATCCCGGTTGTGCAACTTTGACGCGAGTATAAACAGGAGGAAGAGACAACAATGGCAGTTGATTATTTCTTGAAGATCGATGGTATCGATGGCGAGAGCAAGGACTCCAAGCACAAGGGCGAGATCGATATTCAACACTTTTCATGGGGTGCCACGCAGATGGGTACCTCTCACGCCGGGGGTGGAAGCGGCGGCGGCAAGGTGAACGTGGGCGACGCTCATTTCACTTCTGCCTACCAGAGCAAGGCGACTCCAAAGTTGTTTCTGGCGTGTGCCACTGGAGAACACATCAAGAAAGCCGTGCTCATCTGCCGCCGCGCTGGCAAAGAGCAGCAGGAGTATCTCAAATGGACTTTCAGCGATCTGCTGATCTCGTCGTTTCAAACCAGCGGCGGCTCCGGAGATAGCGGCCTTCCTTCGGAGCAGTTTAGCTTCAATTTTACCAAGATCGAAATCGAGTACAAGGAACAGAAGCCGGACGGCACACTGGGCGGCGCGACCCCGGCGGGTTACGACGTTGGGGCCAACAAAAAGGTCTAGTCCCTTTCAATGGCTGCTCAGGAGCTTTTTCGAGCCGGAAAACTCAATGAAGCAGTGCAGGCGCTGGGCGTCGAAGTCAGGGAGAACCCGACGGACGTCCGGCGCCGCACTTTTTTGTTCGAGCTTTTGTGTTTCCAGGGCGAGTACGATCGCGCTGAGAAGCACCTGAATCTATTGGCGGATGCTACGCCCGACGCGAAGCTGGGCGCGATGCTGTATTTTTCCGCGCTGCATGCGGAACGGCTGCGGGCGGAGACTTTTCAGAAGAAAGATTATCCGTCTGTTCCGGCGATCGCCAATGATCGCGGCGGGACGCTGAACGGGAAACTGTTCGAATCGTTCGAGGACGCAGATCCACGGGTGGGCGCGCGGCTGGAAGTTTACGCGGCGGGGGCTTACTTGTGGATTCCGCTGGCGCATGTGGAAGCGATCGAGACGGAAGCTCCCAAGCGTCTGCGCGATTTGCTGTGGATTCCGGCGCTGGTGCGTACGGGGCCGGCTTTCAAGGGCACGGAACTGGGCGAAGTGCTGCTTCCGGTGCTGGCTCCCTTCTCGGCCAAGCGCAGCGACGACGATATCCGACTGGGGCGCGCCACCGAATGGGCTGAGGTGGACGGGCAGGCGGTGCCGTTCGGACAACGGGTCTTCGACGTCGATGGTGAAGAAGTTCCGATTCTAGAGATCCGCAAGATCGAGTTCATGCCCGCTGCGCAAGCCGCTTCGTGATGCCACGCCATGCCACTGCGCGACGATCTACTTAATCCGATTCCCGGAGACAGCCCGAGCGGCACCAACCTGCGCTACGCTCCCGTGTACGACAAGATCAAGGAAGCGCGGCGGCAAGAAGATGACGCTCCGCAGGGCGAGTGGCAGCGCGAACGCAAGGTCGCCGATTACAAGCTCGTGATCAAGCTGGCGGGGGAGACGCTGGCGGTGCAATCGAAAGATTTGCAACTAGCGGCGTGGCTCACCGAGGCGTTCCTGCATCAGGAAGGGTTCGCGGGGTTGCAGCAAGGCTTGGGGCTGCTGCGCGGGTTGATCGAGAATTTCTGGGACACGATGTACCCGGAGATCGAGGATGGGGATTTGGAGTTGCGCAGCGCTCCGCTCGAATGGGTGGGAACGCGGCTGGACGATCCGGTGCGCAAGGCTCCGCTGACGCGGGGCGGATTCAGTTATTACAAATTCAAGGAATCGCGCTCGGTAGGGTCTGAGGAAGACGCGGCGCAGAGCGATCAGAAGCGGGAGGCTCGCGAGGCGGCGATTGCCGACGGCAAGGTCACGCTAGAGGAGTTCGAGAAGGATTCGGCGGAGACGCCGACGGCGCGGTATGAGGAATGGGTCGCGGCGATGGACGGCAGTTTGGAATCCATTGATTCGCTGCGCGAGTTATGCGATGAGAAGTTCGGCAATTATGCACCTAGTTTTACTCCGCTGAAGACGGCGCTTGAGGAAGTTCGCAACGCGACGAATCAGATTCTGCAAAAGCGGCTGGATCAAGAGGGGCGGCGGCCGGAGCCTGAGGAAGCTGCGGCGGAAGCGGAGGTTGTCGAGGAGAGCGCGGGTGACGGCACTGGGGCGGCGCCGGCGCGGAAGAAGAAATCCGTTGTCGGGCTGGAGCCGCAGGATCTGGATGACGTGACGCTGCGGCTGGGTGCTGTCGCGCGCTTCTTGCGGCAGCAGGATCCGTCGAACCCGGGGCCTTATCTTTTGTTGCGCGGGTATCGCTGGGGCGAGGTGCGCGGATACGGGGAGTCGCCTGATCCGACGGCGCTGGTGCCGCCGACGTCGGAAGTCCGGCAGAACATCAAGCGGTTGTCGCTCGAAGCGAACTGGGGCGAGGTGTTGGAGGCCGCGGAGGCCGCGATGGCGGAACCGTGCGGGCGCGGGTGGCTGGACTTGCAGCGCTACGTGGTGCGGGCAGCGGAGGAGTGGGGTTACTACAACATTTCGAAAGCAGTGATCAGTGAATTGCGGGGGCTGCTGGCGGACGTGCCTAGCTTGCCGCATTTGACGTTGATGGATGACACGGCGACGGCGAACGCGGAAACGCAGGCGTGGATTCGCGATGTGGTGCAGGTGGCGAACGGAGCGGCGGCGGA
>Ga0265314_10003854_pt1 | contig 14304 bp, 10 predicted proteins | sample 4126metaG_FD_203106 | JGI IMG/M metagenome (GOLD analysis project Ga0265314, IMG submission 203106) | Rhizosphere microbial communities from Carex aquatilis grown in University of Washington, Seatle, WA, United States - 4-1-26 metaG | ecosystem: Host-associated > Plants > Roots > Rhizosphere >... | reverse complement strand
CCTTGGAGGGGCGCGGGCGCGGAGCCCACGCGGGGCACAAGATGCGTCACATCTTTCTGTGAGCACGCCCGGAGATCTCGGCCATCTGCTTGGTTTCGCTGCGCTTCCGGTGCTCACGTACGAAAGTACGCTCCGCTCCGGTTCTCGCTCAACACGGCGCATCTGACTCGAGCTTTCCGGGCGGGTCGACTGATGTGATGAATCATCAGCCCGCGGGGGGAGGCAGCCACGTTCGATAGGGATCTGTCGAATTCCCTAGCCGAACGGAACGACTACGACACCGCGGTCGAGCGCTTCAGGTGATCGACGGTCGATGTCAGATCGCGAATGGCGGTGTCCTGGAGGCGCGCGGCTTCTTCGATTTGCTTGGCGGCTTCGACGGCTTGCTCGGAGCCGCGTGACTGCTGGCGGTGCGCGTTGGAGAGCTGGTGGACCATGCTGCTGATGGTCTCGATCGCTTGCGTGATCTGACGGCCGCCGCGCGATTGCTCCTGGCTCGAGCGCTCGACTTGTTGAGCGACGGTGCGCATGGTCTCGCCGGTCTTCATGATGAGCTCGGTGCCGCGGGCCTGCTGAGCGGTCGCGGCGGCGATCTGTTGGACCGTTTCCGCGATGCGGCCGATGGCGTCGGTGACCTGCTTCGAGCCCTTGGCTTGCTCGACGGTCGCGCGGGCGATGGCGCGCACCATGTTCGTGCTCTTCTGCGAGCTCTCGAGGATCTTCTTCAGCGCGCGTTCGGCTTCGTTCGAGACCTGGACGCCGCGGTCGACGTTCTGAGCGCCGCGTTCGACGGCCTGGATGGCGTTGCGGCTCTCGGACTGGATGGTCTTGATGAGGTCGGCGATTTCCTTGGTGCTCGCGCCGGCGCGTTCGGCAAGGTCCTTGATCTCGTCGGCTACCACCGCAAAACCTTTGCCGTGCTCGCCGGCTTGAGCGGCGATGATCGCCGCGTTCAAGGCGAGGAGGTTCGTTTGCTCGGCGACCTCGTCGATGACGTTCAGGATCTGGCCGATGGCGTCGATGCGCGAACCGAGGTTCGAGATCACCGAGACGGCTTCCTGGCTGCTCTCTTTGATGCGGTAAATCTCGCCGATCGTCTTCAAGATGGACTCGGCGCCGTGTTCGGCGTCGCGCGCCACTTCTTCGCTGAGCCGCGCGGTTTCGTTCGCGTTCGACTGTACCTGATCGATGGAGACGTCCATCTCGTTCATGCTCGAGCTGGTCTCTTCGGCCGTGAGCGAGAGCGCGTCGACGTTCTTCGCGACTTCCTTGATGGAGTACGTCATCTCCTCCATCGAAGAGACGCTCTCGCGAACGCTCTGACTCAGCTCGCCGATGTGCTCGGCCATCTCGTCGTTGGTCGCCGTCATCTCGAGAATCGACGAGCTCGACTCTTCCGCGCTCGCGGCGAGCATCTCGACGTGCTGCGAGATCTCGCGAAGCGCCGACGTCATTTCCTTGATGCTGCGGCCGGTGGTGTCGTTGAGCCCCGATTGATTCGAGGCCGCGTCTTGAATCCGGCGGACCACCTCGGCGACGTGACTGGCCGAGGCGTCGATCTCGCGGCGCCGTCGCTCCGATTCGTCTTCGAGCGCACGCACCGCTTCGGCGATCTTCATGACGCCCTCGTACACGCTCGCGAGCTCGGGAGGCGCCCCGCTCGGCGCGTCGGTACGCTTACCTAGCCGGGCGCGATCGAGCGCCTCGCGCACGCCGTCGATCGAGACCCCGCCTTTGGCGCTCCCGGACCAGACGATGACGAAAATCGCGATCGCCAAGAGCACTGCGGCGAAGGGCGTGACCGTCGGACGGATCGCCGCGATGGCCGCGAGCGCGAGCACGAGCACGAGGATTCCGTAGATCTGTCGCTGACCAAGGGGAGGCATCGCAGCACCGCTTTCGCACGGAGCCGAGCTCGCGCGAGGAAGTTCTAGAGCTTACAGGGTATTTCGCGCGACGTGCGGTTTCAAGACCTTCGCGAACCGCGCGGATCGCTCGGCTCAGGGCGTTCGCTCGGCCCTTCGGCGAGCAGGGGCGGCCCCGCGATGGGTAACAAGATACTGAACTCCGCCCCGCCACCCGGGACGTCGCGGTAGGCAATTTCGCCGCCGTGCTCGATCACGATGCGCTCGACGATGGCGAGACCGAGCCCGGTGCCGTGCTCCTTGGTCGTCGCATACGGCTCGAACAAGCGCTCCCGCATCTCCGCCGACACGCCGGGGCCGTTGTCGGAGACCGCGAGGCGAATCCGCTCCGGCGCGCCATCCGCCGGGCCGAGCGAGACGGTGATGGTCGGATGAGCGACGGCGCCGACGGCGTCCTGGGCGTTCTGAATCAGGTTCGTGAGCACCTGAACGACCTGGTCACGATCGGCGTTGAGCGGCTCGGTTCGCGCCGCTAAAACGACGATGGGTCGTTCGGGGGACTCGTGCAAACGAACCACGTCGCGCACCGCTTGCTCGAGGTCCATCGGCTTCGGATGCGGAGCCGGCAAACGCGCGAACCGGGTGAACTCCTGCACGATGTTCGTGATGCGGTTCACCTCGTCGAGCACCGTGCGCGTCGCCTCGTCGAAGTATTCGTCGAAGGCCGGATCGTTCCGGGCACGGAGCCGACGGAGCGTCTCCACCGCGGCGCGGATCGGTGCGAGCGGATTTTTTATTTCGTGCGCGACGCGGCGAGCGATCTCGCGACGGGCCGCGATGCGCTCGGTCGCGGCGAGCCGCTTTCGCAGCGCGACCAGGTCGCGGATCGTCTGATTGAACGCCGCGGCGAACTCCTCGAGCTCACGGCCGCCCTTGCCGACGACGAAGATCGGCTCGCCGGTGACGACGCGCCGTGCCTGCGCCGAGAGGCTCACGATGGGGCGCGCGAGCCCGCGCGACAGGAGCCCGGCAAACAGCAGCGCCGCCACGAACGTCGCCGTGCCGACGACGAAGATCGTGACGTCGAGACGGCGCAGCGCTTCGCGGAGCGAATCGAGCGGGCGCGTCGCGGTGACCGTCGTTCCACGCAGGATCGACAACGTCACCGTCCGCGTCAGGACGTCCGCCCGGTTTGCCGGCGCCTGGAGCGACAAGGTGAGCCCTTCTCGACCGCCGACTCGCTCGAGAATCGAATCGAGACGACGAGCGCCGTAGAGACCGATGCTCACCGCGCCGCTCGATCGCACGCAATGCGCGTCGATCGCCGGCGCGCCGCCGCCGGTCCGAACCTTGGCTTGACGCGGGTCACCGCGGAGCTCGTCCGCGAGCTTTCGATCGCGTTCCCCGACGCGCGCGCTCTCGGGTCCCGAGCCGAGGATCTCGCCGTGATTCGTCAGAAGGACGAGCTCGTCGAGGCGGAGCGCCCTGGCGAGCTCCGGAACGCGGAGACTGATCGACAACCTTTCCCCCGCGTCGAGCTGCCCGCTCTTCAGATCGACGAGGGCGGCGTCGAGCACCGGGTCGTGGTCGCACAGCGGCGCAAGCAAGGCCGGCAAATTCCGGATCTCTTCTCCGAGCTCCGACTCGAGTCCGGTGACCGCGCTCTCGAACTGGGTTTGAAAGCGCTCTTCCTCGGCGACGCGGAGCGCCTCTCGCACGCCGAACGCAAGCGCCGCGGTCGTCGCGATCGTGAGAATGCCGATGGCGATGAGCAGCCGCTGAGCCAGGGTCACGCTCGCCGATGGTAGTCGGCAATCCGTCACCGGGGACTGGCGTCGAAGGGACTCTGCTCGTAACGTCCCCCTCCGTGAAGCTCGGCGTATGCCTCGGAATCTCGCTGCTCTCCGCAGTTGCGTGCTCCAAATCGGGAGCGACGCCGCCGACTCGGGCGCCTGTCGGGAAAGAGCCGCCGCACGCCGCGGCAGAGCACGCGGCGCCACTCGACGCGTTCTCCGGACGCCGCTTCGCCCTCGTCCCGGCCGGCACGTTCGGGCCCTACGTCGGCGATCGCGCCGAGGGCACGATCGCGGCGTGGGCGGCGCTCGCGAACGGCAAACGAAAATGGTTCACCGCGCCGCTCACCGGCCCGGACGCCGCCCACGCCGAGCCGAAAATCGTCGCCGACGCGGCGCCCGAAGTCGACCTGGTCGCGGTGAAGCCTCTCGGCGGCGCTTCCAAAGGGTTCGTTCTCGTGACGAGCTCGCGCGAGTTTTCCGGTTCGCGCGTCGACGTCCTGGCGCTCGGCCCGAGCGGCGAGCTTCGCGGCGGGCCTTCGCCGCTCGCGCAGTCGCTCGGCGACGTGGTGTGGGTCGACGCGATCTCGACGGCCACCGGCGCGCTCGCGATGTGGGCGGTGCGCACCGAAGATCGCGCGCAGCTCTTCGCGGTGGAGCTCGGCGCGACGGGCGAAGCCAAGAGCGAGCCGAGCGCGCTCTTGACCAACGCGCGTTCGTGGCAGGCGACCGCGACCCCGGACGGTGTGGCCATCGCAGTGGTCGAAGCGGGGAAGAGCCGGAAAGATCCGGGGCCGATTCGCGTCTATTTCGCCGACGCCGAAGGGCGCTTGTCGAAGAAATCAGCGACGGTCAGCGACGGCGCGACGGCCGAACCGGATCTCGATTTCACGAAGATCGGCGACCACCTCGTGCTCGCGTGGACCGACGATCACGGGCTCGAACCGCGGATCTACGGCGCCGTGGTCGATGCCGCGACGGGCACCGTCGTGAAACAACCCGCGCCGCTCGGACGTCCCTTCGGTCCTCAAGCGATGCTCCGCATCGTGCCGGGAGCGAATCCCGGTGATTCCGCTTATCTCGCCGTCGAAAATGCGATCGAAAAGCCGCTCGGGGGCCGCGCGATCCGCGTCGCGGCCATCCGCGGGGACGGCGCGGTCGGCGACGCGAGCGCTCTCGTGCGCATGGCAAAAGTCGACGGCACGATCCCCGAGTTCGCGTCGACCGGTCGAGGCATCGCGGCGCTCACCTACGCGCCGGCATGCAAGGCGGGAGCGGCGTGTGCGTCGATGGATCCGGTTCCCGCGTTCGTCGAGTTCGACGCGGCTCTCGGCCTCACCGCGTCGGAGCCCGTTCGCATCGGAGACCGCGCCGGCGCCTTCGCCGATCAGGCTTGGGGGCTCACCTGTCACGCGAATGGGTGTCTCGGGCTCGCCGATGTGCTGGAGACGCCGGCGCCCGTCTTTGCGCTCGGGCTCGGTTCGCTCGGCGGCGCCTATCGGCCCGCGGCACGAAGCGTCGCGGCGTCCCCGAAGCCGCGCGCCGATCAGGTGGCGGCGATCTCGAAGACCGACTCGATCGCGGATCTGTCGACCGCGCGCGTCGGCGACGAGACGCTCATCGCGTCGGTGAGCTACTTCGACCCCGCGACGCCGTTCACGCGCTCCAACAAGGCCGCGCCCGACGGCAAATACGAACCGATTCGCGGCGTCGTTCGCGTCCAACCCGTCGGCGACAAGGGCGAGCCCGGCGATGCCGTGATCTTGTCGTATCGCGCCCAATCACAGGGCGGCGTTTCCGTCGTGGCCGGCGACCCGGCGCGCGGCGACGCGCTCGTGGCCTGGGTGGGCATCGACAACAAGGAGCCCGAGGTGTTCGTCACGCTGGTCGGGCCCGACGGGAAAAAACGCGGGCAAAAAATGCTCACGCATTCCAAGGGCGGCGTCAGCGACGTCGCCGCGACGTACACCGGAGACGCGTTCGTGATCGCCTGGATCGACGAGCGCAGCGGCGCGTCGCAGGTTTACCTGACGAAGGTCGACGCGACGTTGAAACCCGTCGTGCCCGAGCGCGCGCTCGGCGCGGGCGCATCGACGGCGACCGGCGTGAAACTCTGCACGCGCGGGGATCACGTGATCGCCGTGTGGTCGGACGCGCGCGGTCCGGCGTCCGGCGTCGCGGACATTTTCGCGCAACGGATCGCGTCGAAGGACCTGGTACCCGTCGGCCCCGAGCGACCGGTGGCGACCACGCCGGCTCACTCCGAATCGCCGAGCATTGCGCCGTTCGCGGACGGCGCCGTCGTCACGTGGATCGAAGATGCGCCGCCCGGCGCCGAGGATCAGCCGGGGTCGCTCATGGTCGCCGAGCTCGACTCCGGCGGTGAACCCTCTCCGGATTCCATCGGCGCCGTGCCGCTCACCGGTTCGCCGGAAGGCGTGGGTATTTCGTGCGGCCCGGCCGCTTGTCGCATCGTGGCGGCGGTCACCGACGGGGACGCGGGCGGGCTCGACGCCTTCGTGTGGAAGCCCACCGGTGACCTTCGCGCCGAGCGACTCGTCCAGTTGCTCGCACGCCCGCGCGACGCGGTGGCGCCGGAACCCGTCGGGCTCGACGTGTTCTACGCCGACGAGAGCGGCAGCGACGCCTGGCTGCGTCGCATGGCCGTCACGTGGGAATGACCTCAGGATGCATCTCAGCTCTCTGTGAGCACGCCCGGAGATCTCGGCCATCTGCTTGGTTTCGCTGCGCTTCCGGTGCTCACGTACTCAAGTACGCTCCGCTCCGGTTCTCGCTCAACACGGCGCATCTGACTCGAGCTTTCCGGGCGGGTCGACTGGCGCAATGAATCAACTGGGGGGAGGCATCAATCCTTGCCGAATTCGACGCGCTGATCGCGATTCTGGAATTCGACCATCCAGCCCGGGTATTCGGGGGGAAGCGCGCTGACTCGATCGAGCGCGGCGAGCTCGTCCGCGGTGAGCTTCACCTTGGTCGCGGAGAGGTTGTCGACGAGCTGGTCTTGGGTTTTTGCGCCGATGATGACGCTGGTGATGAACGGCTTGTGGAGACAGTACGCGAGCGCAATCTGCGCGACGCTGACGCCGTGCGCGGCGGCGACCGGACGCATCGCTTCGACGCAAGCGAACGCACGCGGCTTGTCGACGATCGGAAAGTCGAAATTCGCGCGGCGCGCGTCCTCGGGCGCGGCGCTGCCTTCCTTGTATTTGCCGCTCAAGAGTCCGCCGGCGAGCGGTGACCACGGCAAGATGCCGAGCCCTTCTTCCTGAGCGAGCGGCACGATCTCGCGCTCGATGTCGCGGCTGGCGATCGTGTAGAACATTTGCGCGCTGACGAAGCGCGCCGCGCCGGTGCGCTCGGCGATGGCGAGCGCTTGCATGGCCTTGTACGCGGGCAAGTTGCAAAAGCCGACGTAACGGACCTTGCCGGCGCGAACGATGTCGTCGAGCGCGTCGACCGTCTCTTCGATCGGCGTCACGGTGTCGACTCCGTGGATTTGATAGAGATCGACGTGGTCGGTTCCGAGGCGCTGGAGGCTCGCGTCGATCGCATCGTAGATGTGCTTCCGCGACAAGCCGACGTCGTTCGGTGTTTCGCCGACGCGGCCGCGGACCTTCGTCGCGATGACCAATGATTGTCGCTGAATGCCGCCGGCCTTGATGGCTTGACCGAGAAGACGCTCACTTTCGCCCTCGTGGTAGACGTCGGCGGTGTCGATGAAATTGACGCCCGCGTCCATCGCCGTCTTGAGCTGGCGCAGCACCTCGTCGTGGCCGAGCTTGCCGATGACCGCCCAGAATCCCTTGCCGCCGTAAGTCATGGTTCCGAGGCAAAGCTCGGAAACCTGAAGACCCGTTCTCCCCAATCGCTTCAGTTTCATCGTGTGCTCCTTCGAGGGTGTGCGCCCGCGCACATGCGCGCATTCGATTTAGTCCCGGAGATCGCCACGGTCGACCCCGCGTTTCGCGCCTACCGACCGACCGCAGAAAAATTCGGCCCGCGTGCGACGGGGGTGTCCACGGGGCCGCACGGCATGACAAGATGAACGAGAATGAGAGAAGTCTCCGCAGCACGAAGGTGAACTCATGGAGATGCCAGGATTCATGGATATGATGCGGGAGGGCGGGGCCGGGATGTGGCCCTCGTTCATTCTCGGGCTCGTCGGGTTGTTCGTCGCAGGGCGGTTCGCCGCAAAGCCGGACCCGCGGGGCTTCGCGCTCTCGATCGGCCTCTGGGTGACGCTCGGCGCGACCGTCGTGCTCGCGACGTGGACGGATCTCGCCGCCACTTTTCAGTGGGTCCAAGATCCGGCGCGCACCACCGATGCGCAGTTTGCGCGCATGGTCGCCGAGGGGCTCAAAGAAAGCGCGCGACCGGGCATCATCGGCGGGATGTTTCTGACCTTGATGCCGCTCCTGGTCACGGTCGGCATTTATCGCCAGCCGAACGCCTGAGCGGCGCGCTCGCGACGGAGCAATCAGGTGCCGGCGCGCGGCGTCCGGGCTCCGACGTCGGCACGCAGGGCTTCGAAAAATACCGTGGGCTCGACGCGAAACGACGGGACGTTCGGCGGCGGATCGGTCTCGAGGAAGCGACGCATCTCGCCGAGGAGGGCGACCGCGTCGCGGCGCTTCGACGGGATGGTGCGCAAAACGAGGGATTCGAAGTCTCCGATCACGGTCTCCGGCAAGCCGCCTTGTCGCATCAGCGCCGTGACCGCGCGGAAGCTCCGTTCGGGATAGTGCATGGCCTTGACGGCCCGGAGGAGCCCATCGGCGATCGCTCGGTCGAACGAGCCGGCGCCCTGCGCCCGAACGACGACGTCGCGGATATTGACCATCGCGTCCGACATTTCGCGATACCCCGAATCGGCGTCACCGTGCAGCACCGCGACTTCGTCGTCGTCTTCGAGCACACCGTCGCGATACGCCGTGAAGATCTCGCCCACGCCGCGCATGCCGAAGTCATGGAGCTCCGCGGCGCGCAGGGCGCCCATACTGCTTGCTCCGAAAACATGACATCCAGACTCGAGCGCGTAGAGGATTTCCTTGTGCCAGACCGACGGCACGCGCTCGAAGAACCCGTCGATGATGCCGATGGCGCGCGGTCCGGACGCGAGCGCCGCGAGGACGTCGCCTTGCGCCACCGGGGGCAAATACTCCGCGTCGAGCTCCCGGCGAGCGGCCTCGACGGAGAGCGTCGGTCCGAGAAACACGACGGCGTTCACGAGACGGCGCTCGCTCTCCGCCCCGGCTGATAGGCGTGCGAATTCGACGGCCCCTCGAGCCCGGGCACGACCACGCGAGCGACGACGTCGCCGCCGAGGTCGACGGCGAGGACGCGCGGGCACCCGACCGCGGCGAGGCGTGCGAGGACGTGCGCGAGATCGCCTTCGACGGAGTCGGCGTGGAACGCGGGAAGCTCCGCGAAGTTTCGAAAGCCGGCGCGCTCCGTTTCACGACGGAAGCGCTCCCCGGCGAGGTTCGACTGCATCGCCGCGTAGTACGTTCGCGACAGGTCGTCGCGCGAGCCCGCGATGACGCCGAGACGGCTCTGCGCCGCTTCGGTGAGCGCACGGAGGAGCGCCGTCGCGGCCACCGGGTGGCAACCCGAGCCCACCGCGGCCGGCGATGGGTTGAGCACGGCGTCGCGGGATCGATCGGTGAGGAGCACGAGCACCGCCGCAATCCCGACGTCGGTCGTGACGTTCCACGCGGCCACGGCGAACTCCGCGCGGTCGAATCGAGCGAGCACGTCGCGGCACGCGACGTCGGGCACGGTGGCGAGATCGAGCCGCGCGGCGTCGCGAAATTCGGTGGAGCGCGCCGCGAAGAGCGCGAGCGCGTCGCGTTCGACGACTTCGCAGAGCCCGTGCAAAACGGCTTCCGCGCCGGTATTTCCCGACGCGAGTCCGTTCGTGGAGCGCACGAAACAGCCGCTGCCGGCGATGAGCGGCGCCGTCGCGCACGCATGCACGAGCTCGAACGGAACCCAAGCGGCGCCTCCCGACGACACGTCGCTCGCCGGGGCCCAGAGAAGCGGGTGGCCGGCGCGGTACGCGCTCGATCGACTGAGCGGCAGCGTCATCGGATCGGCCGCGCCCTCGGCGGCGAGCTCGTCGTAGGTGCCGAGGCGAAGCGGCATCGTCGGACGCTCGGCGCAAGAGAGCTCGATCGCTTCCATGATCGCCGAGACCTTCGACGACGCGGCGTCGAATCCCTTGCCCTGCGAAACCGACAGCGAGCGCGCGTTCGGTCGGATGGCTTGGTAGACGGGCAGACCGATGCGATCGAGACCGGTGACGTTCGCGACGCGGGTGATCCCGAATCGCGACAAAAGCGGCGCGACGCGAGCGAGCGTTTCCGACGGCGCGACCGTCCGTTCGCTCGACCCGCGATAGACCTTGGGAGTGCGACCGCCGAGGAGCGTTGCACGCGAGAGCCGCGCCGCCAAATCAGCCCGCTCCGCGCGGAGTCGAGGACGCCGCGGCTCGGCGGGCCAGCACGAACACGCGCCGTGCGCGGCCGAGCGCGAGCCGTTCGGGCTCACCCACCGCTTCTTCGAGAATCATCGACGCGGGCGCTTCGCCGAGCTCGTGAACGAGCGCCGCCCGTTCGGCGACGATGCCGCGATATACCGCGAGCTGCCGCTCGAGCCACCCCGCCGGTTCTTCGATGAGCTCGACGACGAACCCGGCGCTCTCGAGGAGCGGCCGATAGTCGCGGACGATGCGCGCTTCGATCGCTTCGGGCACGGGCACCTGCGGATTCGCTTCCCATGTCGTGAATGCGAGCCAGCCGCCCGGGACGAGCAGCCGCGACACTTCGGCGAGCGTCCGGCGCGGTTCCGGCACGATCTGAAAAGCGTCGAACGACAGCACCGCGGCGTACGCGCCCGCCGGCAAGCCGGTGTCTCTCAAATCCGCGACGACGTAGCGAACGCGCTCCGAGACGCCGAGCGCTTCGGCGCGACGGCGCGCCTCGCCGATGGCCACGCTGGAGAGATCCACGCCGACGAGGGACGCGCCCGTCGGCGCGACGACGGCGAGCCCCGGTCCGCCGCGCCCGCACCCGAGATCGACCACCGAATCGCCGGCTCCAACGCCGATCGCATCGCGCACGCGACGGAGCTCGCCGGCGGTGACGTAACCGAAAGGCTCGGCATCGCTCGCGTAGTCGACGCCGTACGCCGTTTCGAAGACACGGCGCAACGTCGGGCTCTTCCCGAGCGCGCCATAGATGACGTCGAACGGCGAGGCCGGCATTCGAGCAGCATCGCAGGCTCTCTCGGAGGCGGCAATCGTCGCGTTTCTGCCTGGAGAAGACACCGCCCGGACCCGCGTGGCATGATGCGTCGACGAGCTCGTTCAGCGCGTTCAGGAAGTGTGCCCGCTTCCCGCAACGGCGTCGCGCGTGGCGGAGCTCGCCCGCGACGAGAACACGCCGATCGCGCGCATCGCCGAGGTCATCGCGACGGATCCCGCGCTCGCCGCGCAGTTGATGCGGCTCGCGAACAGCGCTGCATTCGGCAGGCCCCGCGGCGTCTCGGAGCTCGAGCAAGCGGTGCTGCTCATCGGCCTCGACGGCATTCAGCGCATGGCCGCGGCGATGGCGATGCTCGTCGCGTTTCACACGAAGAACGAGCTCAGCTTCCATTTTCACGATCGCGCCGTGCTCGCGGGGAGCATCGCGCGGGTCCTCGGCTCGAAGCTTCCCGACGTCGATCCGAACGTCGCATTTCTGTGCGGCCTGCTCTCGGAGATCGGCGCGATGGCCTGCGCGGCGATCGACACCGAGGAGTATCATCGCATTTGCGAAGCCGCGACGGACCTCGAGGACCGCGAAGCGCGAGAGACGGTGCGTTACGGCGGAACGAGCCGCCAGATCGGCGCCGAGCTCCTGCGCCGCAACTCGCTCCCCGAGCTCGTCGCGAAGGCCGTCGAAAGCGATCCGACGGCACCCCACGCGACGTCGCTCGAGCGCCTCACCGGGTTCGTGCGCCGCGCCGCCGACGCCGTTCGCACCTCGAGGGGCAACAAAGACGTGCTCGCCGTCGCGCTCGACTCGATCCGGACCACGACCGCGCTCCCGCTCCCGCTCGATCAACTCCTCGACGCTTGTATCCGCGCCGCGACGGCCGCGCTGAGCGCGCTCCGACAGAACCGCTGAGCGGTCACTCCTCCCACAGCGGACGGAACATGATCGCGATGCGCGGTTCGGCGTGCGCGACTTTCGGAACCGAGTGCTGCCACGTGCGCTGGCACGTGCCGCCCATGACGAACAGATCGCCCCAGCCTAAACGGAAGCCGACCGAGGCGCCGCCGCCGTAAGGGCGAAGAAGAAGACGCCGGGGTGCGCCGACCGAGACGCTCGCGACGAGGGTCTCGTCCATCCGCCGCGCGACGCGGTCTCCGTGCCACGCGACGCTGTCCTTGCCGTCGCGATACATCGCGAGCGAGAGCCGCGGGAACGCCGTCTGGTACCGCGTTTCGAGGGCGCGCCGCACGCGGTCGAGCACCGGATGGCCGGGGCCATCGTCGGGGATCGCCGCGAACACTCGCGGTGCGTCGACGAGCCGGTCGTACATTTGCTCCTGACCTCGTCGCCAGCGCATCGTGGCGGACAAGGCCTCGAACAGTTCGGCGTGTCCGTCGACGAATCCCGGCGCGTAATCGACCCACGCGCCCGCACCGAGCTCGGTCCTCTTCACGCGAGCAAAGTCCATCGCGACCGAGGGCTCGCCGCGACCGAGGAGACTGAGCTGGCCCGAAATCACGCCCGAATCTAGCGCCCGCGAACGGAGTGGCCAGTCGGCGGGATTTCCCTCGAATTCGGGACGGACGGCGCGTCGCGCAGGGCGACTACGGCGCGTCGCGGAGGCGACTACGGCGCGTCGCGCAGGATCCCGCGCTGATGGAAAAAATGCACGATCGACGCGAGCGCCGTTTCGTCGAGCTCCGCTCCTCGGGCGCGGATCGACGCGAGCGCCGACGCCGCGGAGCGCGGTTCGTCGAACGCGGGGAGCACGTAGTCCGCGAGCACTGCGGGGACCGACACCGCGCCGAACTCCTCGTCCCAAACATGCCCCGTGACGATGCGCGCCATCGGCTCGTCGAGCGCGTCGTCGCCCGCGCCGTCGAGCGTGCGCGGCCGTTCGAAGTCGAGCCACCACGAGCGCGGCGCGTACCGGTTCAGGACGCGGCTCTTCGGGGCGCGACGGAAGTGACGATTCGCGAGGCCGCCGAAGGTGACGTCTTCTAGTTGGGGCGCCCTGGCGGCGAGAGCGGCGGCGATGCGTCCTTTGACGTCGCGGTGCGATCTCGCGATGGCGAGATTCGGGTCGACGCCGCCACGGAAGCCCTCCGATGCGGCGCGGTTCGCGTGCTGCAAGAGCGGCGGGACGTACTCGCCGTTCGGCGCGTGCTCGGTGGACCACGCGAGAAAATCGCGGAACGAGCGCACCGGTGACGTGACCCCGAGCGCCGCCGGGTCGTCGAGCACCGGCGCGCCGGGCTGGCCGTGAACGCGGTCGAAGAGAACGTCTTCGACGAAGTCGAAGCCGAGCAGCTCGTCGATGAGTCGCTCTTCGGCAGCCAGATCTTCCGGCGTGACGAACGGCAACCCCGCGACACCCGAGACCCGCACGCGGACGTTCGGGTAGCGGGCGCATTCGCGGACGACGTCGAGGTACTCCGCATCGCCCGGGAGCGGCTTCAACAGGTGCGCCGCGACGAGCGCGCCGCGCTGGCGCTCGGAGAAGCACCCGAAGTCGAGTCCGAGCGTCACCGACTCGAAGGTGTTCGCGAGAAGCTCGATGAACGGCTTCGGTGGTACTCGCCAGGCGTAGTACAGGATTCCGGACTTCGAAAAACCGAGGCCGCTCCACAATTCGGCCAGCGACGTGGTCGGATCTTTGAGCGGATGGTCGCTGAAGTCGTAGACCAGACAATACGCCCGCTTCGCGAGCTCGAGGATGTCCGCGCGGACGTTCTCGAGGGGTCGCATGAACGACTTTTTCCGAGCGAAATTCGCCGTTTGCGCCGTCCTCGCGCCCCCGCAATACAAACACCCCTGGCTGCACCCTTTCCCGCCGACGACGAACGGCGGAACGAAGTAGCGATCCGACTCGCAGAGAAAAATCCGGTCGAGATCCGCGAGGGTGCTGTCGTCCTCGTCCTTCGTCTGAACGTACCTGTCGCCGACGTCGACGAGCGGCAATCGCGAACCGCCGCGCGTCGACAGGTTCGGGTGCGAGAGGCCGCGCGCGAACGCGAGGAGCGGCGCTTCACCGTCACCGCGAATGACGGCGTCGACCGACGAAAATTCGACGAGCTCGCGATGATAAAACGACGCCGTGTCGCCGCCGAGCACGACGCGAATGTTCGAGTCGTGCGCCTTCACGGCGCTCGCGATCTCGAGCGCGCGGTGGAGGTGCAAAAACCACTTCAAGCTCACGCCGACGACCGACGGCCGCACCCGGTCGAGCAAGAGGTGCAGCCGGCGCTTCATCTCTTCGAGCTTCGGCGCGGTGTCGAGCGGGCGCGAGTACGCTTCGACGCCGTGTCGCCGCAGATACGTCGCGAGATAGAGGAGCCCGGACGTCGCGAGCCCCGGCCCCCCTCCGAC
>Ga0265314_10003853_pt1 | contig 14304 bp, 17 predicted proteins | sample 4126metaG_FD_203106 | JGI IMG/M metagenome (GOLD analysis project Ga0265314, IMG submission 203106) | Rhizosphere microbial communities from Carex aquatilis grown in University of Washington, Seatle, WA, United States - 4-1-26 metaG | ecosystem: Host-associated > Plants > Roots > Rhizosphere >... | reverse complement strand
GAGCTGCTCAACCGCATCGACGAGATCATCGTCTTCCACAAGCTGGCGAAGGACGAGATCACGACGATCATCGACCTGCTGCTGAAGCGCCTGCGCGAGCAGATGGCGACGCACGAGGTCACGGTCGAGCTCACCGACGAGGCGAAGGAGCTGCTCGTCGACAAGGGCTACGACCCGGCCATGGGCGCCCGGCCGCTGCGGCGCGCGATCCAGCGCTACATCGAGGATCCGCTCGCCGACTACGTCCTCGGGCGCCAGCTCGAGCCCGGCTCGACCATCCTCGTCGGCCGCAAGGCCGGCGCGGATGGAGACGCAGACGAGGTCGACATCACCGTCATCCCCGGCGAGGTGACGCCCGAGAAGGTCACCGTGCCGCCGGAAGCGCCTTCGGCCCCCGAAGACGCGGAGGCCTAGAACGCCGAGGGGCCCCGGCTCGCCGGGGCCCCTCGAGTCGTTTGCCGCGTTCGGTTATGCGGTCGTGGCCGGGGTGCTCTTCGCGGCGTTCTTGCCACCGCGGCGCTGCGAGAACCACACGAACACCCAGCCGTCGGTCTTGACCCCGCCGAGGGCGAGGATCAGGAAGCCGATGCCGGAGAGCAGCAGCGCGACGCCGACGACGATGCCGAAGTTGCCGAGCTGGTCCGCCATGTAGGACGTGTTCAGCGCGGTGGTCAGCGCCGTCTCGGTCACCCACACGTTGCGGGCGCCGTTCGAGACGGGCTGGTGCGTCTTCGGGTCGAGGACCGCGTACTGCGTGTTGCTCGTCGCACCGTCGGGCGTCAGCTGCGACTTGGGCGTGCCGGGCTTCGCCTGGTACTGCCCCATCTGCGCGTAGACGAAGCCGCCGGTGGCCTCGAGCGAATGGATGCGCATGTACTGCGCAAAGCAGCGGGCGCGCGCGCCGGAGTTGACGGCCTTGTTGGCGACGCTGCAGGTCGGCAGGCTGATGTTCTTCAGGCCGGCGGCCTTCACCTCGCCGGCGATGCCCGTCGGCGTCATGTCCGAGGTGCCGGTGATCTGCTCGGCCTTCAGGCTGGACACGACCGTGTTCTTGCCCTGGACGCCGAGGACGATCGCGGCGGCGCCGAAGGCGATAAGCACGATGGCGGCAGCGACTCCGCCGAACTCGAGAATGCGCTTCATTTCGACTCCTCCTCCGTGTTCTTGCTTACTGGCTTGCCTGCTGGCTTGGATCTGAGGCCATGGTGCGCGACTTCCGGCCGGCGGCCACCAGGGTGGACGCGGAAATCCGCTGCGGCTTTCCACCCACACCGGGTACGGGGGGAGCCGTCGGTGAAGCAGGCCGCTGAACCACCCAAAAGGGGACGAATCAAGCGGAACCCGAAGAAGATGATCCGCAATAGGAAACGGGGCCCCGATGCGGCGGGGGCCCGGCTCTCCTCGGGCAATACAAGCGGCTCCCCCCTGCGGCGGGAGCCGCTTCTCTTTGGGTGCGAAGCCGTGACATCCGCGTCCGCCCTCCTCCGTAGGGTGGAGCCATGGCGAAGTCGAAGCCCGCCGTCCAGTACGCCTGCACCGAGTGCGGCACCACATCGGCGCGCTGGTTCGGGAAGTGCCCCGGCTGCGCCGCCTTCGGCACGCTCGTCGAGGAAGTGGTGGGCCAGGTCGCTGCGGCCAAGGCGCCGCCCAAGCCGCTCCTGCGGCTCATGGACGTCTCCGCGGAGGAGGCCGCCCGCATCTCCACCGGCATCCCGGAGCTCGACCGGGTGCTCGGCGGCGGGCTCGTCCCGGCCTCCCTCGTCCTCGTCGGCGGAGAGCCCGGCGTCGGCAAGTCGACCCTGCTCCTCTCGGCCCTCCGCGCCATGGGGGCGGAGCGGCGCGTCCTCCTCATCACGGGCGAGGAATCGGTCGCCCAGGTGAAGCTGCGCGCCGACCGGCTGGGTGGCGCCGAGAACGTCGAGGTGCTCGCCGAGACCGAGCTCGACACCGTCTGCGAGACGCTCGAGGCCGAACGGCCCGACGTGTGCGTCATCGACTCCGTCCAGACGCTGTATGCGGCGGAGCTCGGCTCCGTGCCCGGCTCGGTCGCGCAGGTGCGCGAGGCGGCGTCCCGGCTCCTGCGCATCGCGAAGGAGTCCGGGATCGCGACGATCCTCGTCGGCCACGTCACGAAGGACGGCACGGTCGCCGGCCCGCGCGTCCTCGAGCACCTCGTCGACTGCGTCCTCCAGTTCGAGGGCGACCGGTACCACGCCCACCGCGTGCTCCGGGCGACGAAGAACCGGTTCGGCTCGACGAACGAGCTCGGCGTCTTCGAGATGACCGGCGCCGGCCTCGTCGGCGTCCCCGACGCTTCGGCGCTCTTCGGGCACACCGTCGAGGGCGAGCCGGGCGCCGCGGTGGCCTGCGTCCTGGAGGGGACGCGGCCGATCCTCCTCGAGATCCAGTCCCTCGTCTCGCAGAGCGAGCTCGCAATGCCGCGCCGCGTGGCGACGGGGATCGACCCGAAGCGGCTCGCGATGATCGTCGCCGTGCTCGCGCGCCACGCCGGCGTCGCGCTCGGCCAGGCCGACGTCTTCGTCAACGTCGCCGGCGGCGTCCGGATCGACGAGCCGGGCGCCGACCTCGCGGTCGCGCTCGCGATCGCGTCCGCGGCGCGCCGTGCGCCGGTCAAGGGGAGCACCGCCGCCTTCGGCGAGATCGGGCTCACCGGCCGTCTGCGGCCCGCCACGCAGGCCGACCGGCGGCTCGAGGAGTGCGCGAAGCTCGGGCTGCGGCATGTCGTCGCCCCGGCCGGCACGCCCGCGCGTGGCACACTGGACGTCACGCAGGCCGAGACGCTGCGACAGGCGATCCGAGCGGGGCTCGATGGCGACCGATCCGAGGGAGACGAGCGAGCGTAGGGCCGAGCGGCTGGGCGAGCTCGGATTCACGCGCACGCCTTCTGAAGACGACCCCCGCCGCGACGCGAAGCTGCTCGAGGCGATGGCGAAGATCGCGCCGGGCACGGCGCTCCGCCAGTCCGTCGACGACATCATCCGCTCTCACGAGGGCGCGCTCATCGTCATCGGCGACCCGAACGAGCTTGCGTTCCTCTATTCGGGCGGAATCCGCCTCGACGCGCCCTTCCGGCCGCAGCTCCTGTACGAGCTCGCGAAGATGGACGGCGCCATCATCGTCGACTCCGCGCTCAAGCGGCTCGCGTGGGCGAACGTCCAGCTCATGCCGGACCCGACGATCCCCTCCGACGAGACGGGCACGCGGCACCGCACGGCCGAGCGCGTCGCGAAGCAGACCGGCGCCATGGTCATCTCGGTCTCGCAGCAGCGGGAGACGGTGACGCTGTTCGTCGGGCCCGCGCGGTACCAGCTCGACCCGGTGCCGGACGTCCTCGCCAAGACGAACCAGGCGCTCGGCACGCTCGAGACGTACGAGCAGCGGCTCGAGCAGGTGCTGACGCGGCTCACGGCGCTCGAGTTCCAGAATGCCGTCGTCCTCGACGACGTGCTCGTCGTCCTCCAGCGCGCCGAGATGACCGCGCGCATGGCCGAGCGGCTCGAGCGCGACTGCGTCGAGCTCGGCGGCGAGGGCAGGCTCATCCGCCTACAGCTCGACGAGCTCATCGGCGACGTCCCGACCGAGCGCGACGCGATCGTCCGCGACTACCACGCCGCCGGCGCCGGCGCCGAGGCGACGGCCGCGCTCGAGCGGCTGCGGAGCTTCCGGTACGAGGACCTCATCCAGTTCGACCGCCTCGTCGAGCTGCTCGGCTACGACCGCGGCGTCAGCCCGCTCGACTTCTCCGTGTCCCCGCGCGGCTACCGCGTGCTCTCGCACATCCCCCGGATCCCCGACGGCGTCATCCGCCGCATCGTCGAGGGCTTCGGCTCGCTCGACACCGTCGTGAGGGCCTCCCAGCGCGATCTCGAGGGCGTCGAAGGGGTCGGAGCGGTCCGGGCGCGGGAGATCCGGGCCGGCCTCCGGCGGCTCCAGGAGCACAACTTGGTGGACCGCTACCTCCAGTTGTAGTTTTCCGGTGCCAGGCACCGGAGTTGCACCCCTTGTTCACGTTCGGCGCGACTCGGGTGCCTGGCACCGGCGTGCCTTCAAAAATCCCTGGAAAGGCCAAAAATATGGCTTTTCCAGGCTATTTCTGATACCCTGTGGTCATCGGGCCGGCGCCCACCTCGCGCCGGCTCTTTTGGCGAAACACGCATCGAAATGGGAGGTCGGCGTTGTACAAGGTCGGCGACAAGGTGGTGTATCCGCACCACGGTGCCGGGACGGTCGTGAAGAAGGAGTCGCGCGAGGTTCTCGGACAGAAGCGCGAATACCTGACGATCAAGATCCTGCACAACGACATGACCGTGCAGGTGCCGTGCGAGAACGCCGATCAGGTCGGCCTCCGGCGGGTCATCGGCGAGAAGGAGGTCGGCGTCGTTCTCAAGGCGCTGACGGGCGGCTCGACCGAGATGCCGAAGAACTGGAACCGCCGCTTCAAGCACAACCGCGACAAGATGAAGACCGGCGACATCCTCGAGCTCGCCGAGGTCGTGCGGAACCTCTCCCTGCGCGACCACGAGAAGGGGCTCTCCACCGGCGAGAAGCAGATGTTCGTGAAGGCGAAGAAGATCCTCGCCTCCGAGCTCATGTACGCCAAGGGGATGGACGAGGAGGAGTGCGCCGAGTGGCTCGAGGGCGTCCTGACCGGTGCCGGCGGCAACGGCAAGAAGAAGACGACGGCCAAGAAGAAGGCCGTCGCCGCGACCGTCTAGCCGTCTCGAGCATCGGTGTCCGTCTGGGCGATCCTCGTGGCAGCGGGCCGCGGGGAACGACTCGGCTCAGACCAGCCGAAGGCGTTCGCCAGGCTCGGCGAGCTGCCGCTGCTTGCGGAGCCGCTGCGCCGGCTCGACGAATCGGAGTGGGTGGACGCCGTCGTGCTCGTAGCGCCGCCCGGGTGGGAGGAGCCGGCGATCCTCCTCGCGGAGGAGCTCGGATGCTCGAAGGTGCGCGCGTGCGTTCCCGGCGGAGAGACGCGCGCCGCGTCCGTGCGGGCCGGCGTCGCCGAGGTTCCGGAGGACGCGGCGGTCGTCCTCGTGCACGACGCGGCGCGGCCGTTGCTGCCGGACGAGGTGATCGAGCGCGTCATCGCGCCGCTCGCCGAAGGGTGGGACGGCGCTGTGCCCGGGCTGCCGGTGTCGGACACCGTGAAGCGCGTCGACGCCGACGGCGGCATCGTCGAGACGATCGACCGCGACGGGCTCTGGGCCGTGCAGACGCCGCAGGCGTTCACGACCGACACGCTCCGCCGGGCGGTCACCGGGGGCGGAGAGGCGACGGACTGCGCCGGCCTCGTCGAGGCGCGCGGCGGCCGGGTGAAGGTCGTGCCCGGCGATCCGCGCCTGCTCAAGGTGACGACGGCCGACGACCTCGCGAGAGTTGCGTCATGGCTGTGAGCGAGTACCGGGTCGGAACGGGGGTCGACGCGCACGCGTTCGCGTCGGGCGTCCCCCTCGTCCTCGGCGGCGTGCGCATCGATCATCCCGGCGGCCTCGCCGGACATTCCGACGGCGACGTGATCGCGCACGCGCTCACGGACGCGCTCCTCGGCGCCGCCGGCATGGAGGACATCGGCGCGCTCTTCCCGTCCGACGATCCCGACTACGCGGGTGCGGACTCGATCGCGCTCCTCGCGCAGGCGTGGGGGCGCGTGCAGGAGGCCGGCTGGGAGCTCGCCAACGCCGACGTCGTCCTGATCGGCGAGGAGCCACGGCTCGCGCCGCACCGCGAAGCGATGCGCGCGCGGCTCGCGGATGCGCTCGGCGTCGAGCCGGAGCTCGTCGCGGTGCGCGCGACGACGACCGACGGTCTCGGCTTCACCGGCCGCCGCGAAGGGCTCGCGGCGCAGGCCGTCGCGCTGCTGCGACGATGAAGCTCCGCATCGTCACGCATGTCGAGCAGCCGAGCCTGCGCGGGAAGCTCCCCGACCTGTGGCCGGAGTTCATGCACCACGACGAGGTCGTCAGCGAGTTCTGGCCGCAGCTGTACGAGGTGTTCCCCGACTTCCAGCTGTGGCTCCTCGACGGCCGGCGGCTCGTCGGCTACGCGTGCACGCTGCCGGTCGCGTGGGACGGCGTGCCGCATCCCGAGGGCGTGCACTGGGCGGTGCGCAACGGCTCCGCGGGCAGGCCGACGACGCTGTGCGCGATCGTCGCTGGGCTTCTCCCCGAGTACCGCGGCCGCGGCGTCAGCGGGGCGGTGCTCGGACGGATGACGAAGCTCGCCGCCGCGCACGGGCTCGACTCGATGATCGCCCCGGTCCGGCCGACGTGGAAGGAGCGCTATCCGCTGACGCCGATCGAGAGCTACGCCAAATGGCGTCGCGAGGACGGGCTTCCGTACGACCCGTGGCTCCGCACGCACGAGCGCCTCGGCGCAGAGATCCTCGAGATCGCGCCGCGGTCGCTGACGGTCACCGGCACGCGCGACGAGTGGGAGGAGTGGACGGGCCTCCAGTTCCCGGAGGCCGGCGACTATGTCGTCCCTGGCGCGCTCGTCCCGGTCAACTTCGAGAACGGCACGGGAACGTACGTCGAGCCGAACGTGTGGGTGCGGCACCCGGCCGAGCTCGCGCTCGACTATTAGCCTCTAGCGGCCGCGGCGCTGCGCGTCGCGGCGGGCCTTCTCCATCCGGCGGCGCATCTGGCGGTTCGTCGCCTCCGGCGCAGCGCCCTGTTCCTCCTGCATCTCCATGAGCGCCTGCCGCTCCTGCCGCGTGAGCGTCGACATCGCCGCCTGCGCGCGGTTCGGGTCGCGTAGCGCGCCGGAGCGCTGCATCTTCCGCATCGCGCTCGCGAGCTCGGGATTCGACCGCTCAAGGGCGGCCGTCGACGCCTTCTGCAGCCACCGCTTGAACAGCGGCACCTTCGCGATGAGGTTGATGACCGGGCGGAGATAGCGGCCGCCGCGGATCCGGCCGAGCAGGATCAGGACGCCCATGAGCGCGACGACGCCGAGGAGGATCCACAGCGGAATGAGGAGCGTGACGATCGAGGCGATCACGGCGCGCTTGATGGTAGCGAGACGAGGCCCTCGCGCACCTCGACGAGGCCGTCGCGGGCGAGTGCGTCGACCGCCTCGGCGTCGGCAGGCTGCTCGCCGGCGACGACCGCGCGGAGCGCGCTCGACCGGCGCTGCCGGAACGACCCCTCGAACGGGCCCTGCTTGCGCAGCGGCTCGTACCGGAGACCTCGCGACGGGCACGCGTCCGCGAGCGGACAGATGCCGCAGCGGGGGATGCGCGCGAGGCAGACGGTCGCGCCGAGATCCATCAGCGCCTGTGCGGCCTCGGGAGAGAACGCGTATCCCGTGCGCTCGGAGACGCGGCGCACGTTGACGTCGACGGGGAGCACGTCGCGTCCGAACGCGAAGCGCGCGAGTGCGTCCGCGGTGTAGCGGCCGACGCCGGGCAGCTCGGTGAGATCGTCAGGCCACCCGTGCGCGGCGACCTGCTGCGCGGCGCGGTGGAGGCTGAGCGCGCGGCGGTTGTACCCGAGCCCCTGCCACTCGCGGATGACGTCGCCCGGCTCTGCGGCTGCGAGCGCGTCCACCGTCGGCCAGCGCTCGAGCCAGCGTTCCCAGCGGGGGACGACGCGGTCGATCTGCGTCTGCTGCGCCATCACCTCGCTCACCAAGATGGCGTACAGGTCGGTGCTGCCACGCCAGGGCAGAGGCCTTGCGGTTTCGCCGAACCAAGTCATCAGCAGCGCTTCCACGACGGCGATTACTGCAGCTGGTAGAGCGCACCGTCGAGGCTGACCGCGTACAGCTCGCCGTTTCCGCCCTCGCCGAATGACGAGATGTTCGGGATGGAGTCGTCGAAGATCGGCGAGATGGCGGAGGCGCGGCCCGTGCGGCCGACGGCGAAGCTCCAGAGCGTCCCGCTGCAGAAATCGCCGAAGAAGTACCGCCCCCGTGCGCCGGTGACGCGCGAGCCGCGGTACACGTAGCCTCCGGTGACTGCGCAGCCGAGCGCGTGCGAGTAGACCCATACCGGGGAGACGAGCACGCCCTTGTGCACGAGCTTCTTGTCCACCCCGTACGTCGGGTAGATCACGTTCCCCTCGAAGCGCGGCCAGCCGTAGTTGGCGAGCGCGCCGATCTTCGCCTTCGGGCGAAAGTCGATCTCCTCCCAGGCGGCGGCGCCGACGTCGCCGATCCACAGGTTGCCGTTTGCGCGGTCGAACGAGAACCGCCACGGATTGCGCAGGCCGAAGCCGACCACCTGCCACGTCGCGCCGGCACGAGTCGGGTTGATCCTCAGAAGCTTGCCGAGCTGGCTCGCGAGATCCTGTGCGTGGTTCTGGGGATCTCCCGGCGAAGGATCGACGGGGCCGGTACCGCCGTCGCCCATCCCGACGTAGAGATATCCGGTCCGATCGAACTCGAGCTGTCCGCCGTTGTGGTTGGGATAGGGCTGCTTGACGAAGAGGAGGTCACGCCCGGTCGTGGGGTCGCCCACGCCGTTCGCCGACCTGAACTCGGTCACGTGCGTGTCGCCGTTCAGATCGGTGTAGTCGACGTAGAAGAGATGGTTCGTTGCGTAGCCGGGGTGAAACGCCACTGAGAGCACCCCTTGCTCGCCGCCGCTCTTCACGCGGTCGCGGATGTCGAGGAACGTGCCGGTGACCTGCCCGCCGCGAACCATCACGATCGTTCCCGGCTGCTCGACGACGTAGAGCGTCGCCGTGTCGCCAGGGGCCGACGTCACGTAGTCCGGCGAGTGGAAGCCGGAAGCGATCCGAACGAACGAAAACGCAGGCGGCGCGCTGCGGCCGGCCGGCGGGGAGGCGACGGCGAAAGCGATTGCCGCAGACAGGACGGCGAAAGTAGCGAGGCGGTTCAGGAAGTGAGCGTACCGCTGGACGCCGGCACTAGGCTACGACGGTGATCGACCTCCGCTCCGACACGCTCACGAAGCCGACCGCCGGCATGCGCGCCGCGATGGCGGCCGCCGACGTCGGCGACGAGCAGTACCTCGAGGACCCGACGACGAACGAGCTGCAGCTCCGCATGGCCGAGTTGCTCGGGCACGAGGCCGCGCTCTTCCTGCCGACGGCGACGATGGCGAACCAGTCCGCGCTCCGCGCACAGACGAAGCCAGGCTCGGTGCTCCTCGCGGAGGAGCGGACGCACATACTCGTGTACGAGTGGGGCGGCCCGGCGATCCACTCCGGGCTCATCATGCGCGGCGTCACTGCCGACGCCGGCCGCGTCACGCCCGAGCACGTCGCAGCGGTGATGGACCCCGACCTCGGCCCGGGCGGCGTCGTCGTCCTCGAGAACACGCACCGCAGCTCCGGTGGCACCGTCTGGCCGCTCGACGAGTACCGCGCGGTCGTCGAGGCTGCACGCGGGCGCGGCGCGGCCGTCCACCTCGACGGCGCGCGCCTCTTCAACGCCGCCGTCGCGGCGGGCCGGCCGCCGTCGGACTGGGCGCAGCTCGCCGACTCGGTGACCATTTGCTTCTCGAAGGGGCTCGGCTGCCCGATGGGCGCCGTCCTCGCCGGCTCGGCCGCGCTCGTCGAGCGCGCGTGGGAGAGCAAGTACCTGCTCGGCGGTGCGCTCCGCCAGTCGGGCGTGCTCGCTGCGGCCGCGCTCTACGCGCTCGACCACCACGTCGATCGCCTCGCCGACGACCACGCGCGCGCGAAGCGCCTCGCGGAGGGCATCGGGATCGACCCGGACGAGGTCGAGACGAACTTCGTCGCGATCGCCGACCCGGACGGCGACGGCATCGCGCGCGCCGCGGTGGCCGGCGTCGCGCTCGGCGACCTGCGCCCCGGCTGGCTCCGCGCGGTCACCCACCTCGACGTCACCGACGACGACGTGGAAGCCGCCGTCGACGCGCTCGGCGCCGGCGTCAACGCGCGCTGAGCCTCAGCACCGGCTCCGGCTGGCGCACGTAATGGAGCGCGCCGGCCGCCGCCGCCGCGCTGCCGGCAGCGACCGCAATCAGGACGAGCGCGCGGCACACCGAGCCCGGCAGGACCGAGAGGACGACGGTGTGGAGGAAGATCGCGCCCTTGCTCAGCCCGACGGCGAGCGCGAGCAGCCCCAGCCCGCCACCCGCTGCCGCTCGGGCGGCACGCGGGCCCCACGCGAGCACCGCGGCCCCAGCGAGCGCGAAGATCGCTTCGTCCGCGCTCTCGATCCAGGTGCCCGGCGAGGCGTAGGCGCTGAGGGAGAAGCCTGCCGCCGCGACGACGGCGCACGCGGCCGCAACCGCGCCGAGCGCGACCGACCATGTCTGCAGGCGCTCGGAGCCGGCACGGAGCCCGCCGCCGACGGCCGCTGCGGCGACGCCGATCGCGGCGGCGAGCCAGAGCCACCACGCCGGGCGCGGGACGCGCCACACGACGCCCGTGATGGCGCTTCGCCGGCCGTCGACGACGATCGCGACACTCCAGCGCGCGCGGTTCGTGCCCGGCGGAAGGCTCTGCACGCGCGCGTCGTGCCAGGTGGCCGAACGCGCGCTCGCATGCGAGACCGCGTGGGTCGAGGCGGCGGTCGGCGACGCCGGCGCGACCGTGACACCCGCGGCGTCGATGCGGAGGAACGGTTCGCCGAGATACCCGAGCACGACGAGCGTATGCCCCGGCTGGACGAGCACGTGCAGCGCGCGGTCGCTCTGGTAGACACGGGCGGCGAACGCAGGACTGGGCGGCGACGTCACACGCGCCCGGTAGTCGACGGCCGTCGTGCCGCTGCGCAGGTGAGCTGCCGCCGTCGACGGGACCACGAGCCCGCCGGCGACCGCGAGGACGAAGAGTCGCGCTGTCCGCGTCACGGCCGTATCCAGTGTTACACGGTCGCGAAGCCGGCGATCAGCTCCGCCGTCTCGACCGGAACGTCGAGCTGGGGGCAGTGGCCGACTCCGTCGAGCTCGACCCAGTCGGCGTTCGGAAGCTCGGCGCGATAGCGCACCGCTGCCGAAGGCCACGGCAGGATCCGGTCGTCGGTCCCCCACACGATGCGAACGGGGCACGCGATCCGCTCCGCGTCGAGCGGCCACCCGTCGCGCAGGCCGGCGGCGAGCATCGACTCGACCGCGTCGCACGCCGCCACGCCCTCGATCTGGTGCGCGATCAGCTCCGCGGGGATGTGCTCGTACCGCGTCGTGATGAGCTCGGTCGCGCGCCGGCGTCCCTCCGGTGTGCGCACGATCGCGTCGACGTGCGGCACCGCGGCTTTCGCCTGTTGCTGCAGCGTCGTGAAGTGCGGGACGTGCGTCTCCGCGAAGAGCGGATCGTCGTCGGCCCAGCCGCCGGCGGGGGCGAGTGCGACGACCGAGTCGGCGCGACCGCGCTCCGCGAGCCTCAGCGCGAGGTAGCCGCCGAGCGAGTTGCCGCACACGTGGGCGGTCGCGAAGCCCGCGTCGTCCATCGCCGCCTCGAGGACGTCGAGCACCGCGTCGACGTTCGGCTCGGCCGGCGGCCCGCCGGCATGTCCCGGCAGCGTCGGCGCGAGCACGTCGTACCTGCGCTCGAGTGTGGGCAGCACGAGCTCCCACGTCCGCCACGTGTCGACGAACCCGTGCACGCACAACAGCGGTTTGCCTGACCCGCCGCGATGCGACGGCGTGAACGTGTTGACACTCATCTCGAACGAGGCACCCTCCCTGAGGGATCAGCGACGCCCGTCTCCGGGACGATGATGTTCTCAGTTACGTCGTCCCTGCTGCTGTAGTGGGGAGCGTGGCAACTGCGGCCATGACTGAAATACGTGTCGGCGACACTGTGCTCTACCGCGACCACGCCTACGTCGTGCGCGGGATCTCGCCGATGAGCGCGACGCTGAAGCGCGTGCAGCTGGAGGATCAGGAAACGCACGAACTCGTCGAAGCGCCGGCCGAGGACCTCCGCCCATACGGCGAGGAAGGCCCCTAGTTTAGACCGCGGAGCGCGGCTCCGACGTCCGCCGCCCGGAACGGCCAGAGGAAGAGCGCACGCTCGTCGCCCTTCGCGTCGATGACGTACGCCGCCTCGGTGTGGATGACGTCGCGCACGGTCACGCCGGCGAGCTTCTTCGACGTAACGGTCACCCCGATGTCGTAGTGCCGCCACACGGCCGCGAGCTGGGCGGACGTCCCGATGCCCCAGCGCCAGTCGCGGGTGACGTCCCACTTGCTCTTGTCCTCGATGAGGTAGCGCTTCGCGTTGCCGTAGACGTTCACGCTGACGGCGACGATCGCCGGCCGGGAGCTTCTCGGGAGGCTGCGCTCGAGGGCGCTCAAGCGCCTGGCCTCGACGGGGCAGTAGTTGCGACAGAGGGGATCGAGGAAGGTGAGGATCACGGGGCGGCCGCGGTAGGCAGCGAGGGAGACCGCGTTGCCGTTCTCGTCGGTGAGGCTGAACGCCGGAGCCGGCCGTGCGCCGGCAGTCCACGTCGCGGCGGGGCCGCCGAGGAGAGGCAGCGGCTTCGCCTTGCCGTGCGAGTGCGCGACGATCAGCCCGGCACCGGCCCCGACCCCGAGCAGGGCGGCGGCTCCCAGGACTGCCCAGCGGACGCGCGCGGCCGCGAATCCACCGGGCGGCGACGACGCTCTCGACGCCACCTCGCGAGCATACACAGTGTTCTCTCAGCGCCGCCCCATGGCTTCTTCATGCCGGCCGGAAACGATGGGGACATGACACAGACCACTGCAATCATCGTGAACGCACTGCTCGCCGCGGGCATCGTGACGGCCCTCGCGGTCGTGATGCACCTTCCGCGCCGGCTGCACCGCCGCCGTGCTCTCGAGCACGCCGTCTACATGCCGGACAGCGTCGAGCAGAGGCTCTCGCGCGCGGCTTAACGCACTCAGGAAGACGCGAGCCCGGCCGCAGCGTCCAGAGCATCCAGCAGCTCTGCGGCCGGCTCGTCGTCACCGTCGACGACGACCGGCAGCCGCAACGCGAACACCGTCTCGTCCTGGCGCCGCTCGACCGTGCACGTGCCGCCGTGGGCTTTTGCGATCGCGGCGACGATTGCAAGCCCGAGCCCGACACCACCGTGCACGCGCGTCCGCGCGTCGTCCGCCCGCGCGAAGCGATCGAAGATCGTGTGGAGCGCGGCGTCCGGCACGCCGGCTCCCTCGTCGGCCACTTCGATGACGATCTCGCCGCCGACTGCGCTCGCGCGGAGCGCGATGCCCGTGTGCGGCTCCGTGTACTTCACGGCATTCTCGAGCAGCGCGTCGAGCGCGTTGCGGAGCGCCTCCGGATCGGCGCGCACGACGCCGGCGACGTCGAGCTCGAGCCGCCACGTGCGCGGAGCGACCTCCGACCAGCGCATGAAGACGTCTTCGAGGAACCGGTCGATGGCGATGTCGCGCAGGAGCACGAAGTCCGGCTGGTCGACCTTCGCCAGGAGCAGCAGCCGGTCGACGATCCGCTCCATCCGCTCGAGCTCGTCGAGCGCGACGGCGAGCTCCGGTGCGTCCGGCTCCTCGCGGCAGAGGAGCTCGAGGTGGCCGCGCGCGATCGTCACCGGCGTGCGCAGCTCGTGCGACGCGTCGTGCAGGAAGCGTTCCTGCCGTACGAGGAGGGACGCGCGCATCTCGGCGACTGCCTCCACCTCGCGCATCGCCGCCTGCCGCCGGCGAGCGTGCCACACCATGGCGAGGAACATCGCCGACATGAGCGGCACCTCGAACAGCTCGCCCCACAGCTGGATCCCGTTGAACGCGTCGGTCATGATGCTCGCGCCGGTGCCGAGCGCCACGGTCCCGAGGATCGCGCTCGTCACGCCCGGCGACCAGACGCGGAAGCCGTAGACGATCGTCAGGCTGATCCAGACGAAGTGGAACGGGACCGTCTCCCACGACGGCCACGCGATCATCGCCGCAAAGTTGACGAGCGCGAAGAGGCCCCAGAGGACCTCTACGGCATTACGCCGCAGCCAGGCGGTATCCGGCATTCCTCACCGTTTCGATGGGGGCCTCGACGCCGAGCTTCCGCCGGAGCCGGCGCACGCAGACGTCGACGACGTTCGAACCGGGGTCGAAGGCGTATCCCCACACTTCGGCGAGGAGCCGCTCGCGGCTGATCACCTCGCCGGCGTGGACGAGGAGATGGTGGAGCAGGCGGAACTCGCGGTCGGAGAGATCCGTGACGAGGTCGCCGACGCGGGCCTGCCGCCGTGCGAGGTCGAGCACGATGCCGCCGGCGCGGAGCACGTGGTCGTCGTCGTCGACCGGAACCGTGCGGCGCAGCTGGACGCGGACGCGCGCGAGCAGCTCGTCGAGGGAGAACGGCTTCGCGATGTAGTCGGTGGCGCCGAGCTCGAAGCCCTTCAGCTTCG
>Ga0265314_10003851_pt1 | contig 14307 bp, 9 predicted proteins | sample 4126metaG_FD_203106 | JGI IMG/M metagenome (GOLD analysis project Ga0265314, IMG submission 203106) | Rhizosphere microbial communities from Carex aquatilis grown in University of Washington, Seatle, WA, United States - 4-1-26 metaG | ecosystem: Host-associated > Plants > Roots > Rhizosphere >... | reverse complement strand
GCCACACGGCAGATCCTGGGGAGAGTGGCGAGCGGAGGTGATTTTGAGCCGATCTGGCCGACGTTGCCAGCCTCACAGGCAAGGAATCAGCACCCAGTGGCCGTGTTTTGCACAAGGCTGTAGCTAGACCGCGCGCCGCCACCGCCCACTCGTAGGGACGAGGGGCGGTCAGACGGCGCGTGGTATTTCGTACGCAGAAATTACCGGCGTGACGCTGCTTTGCGTAGTGATCGCAGCCCCATCATGAACATCCCGGTTGCCAGGAATGCAATCGCCCCTGCAGACAGCGTGGGAGCGGCGGCGCCGCGGGTGATCGGCCGCAGATCCGTTCCACGCGCCAGGATGTAGGGCGTGCCCACGACCCCATCCGACGCGTGGAACGCCGCGCCCAGGTTCTCCGCGATCGCCAAGACAAGAAAAGTGTTCGGCCAGGTATCGAACGTCTCGTGCACTGAGCAGGACCAATTCGACAGGTCGGCATCCGTGAGGCCGGTCAAGGCGGGGTGGGTCGCCACGATGTGGGTGTCATTGAAGCAGAGCCTGTCGGCCTCGCCATCGACGGTAAAGCCGCCGACGCTGAAGGCGTTCAGCACGGGGACAGGAGTGCCCGCCGGGGCGCCTCCGTAGTAACAACTGAGAGCAATATACGCCCCAGTTCTTCCGGGGTCTGCCGCGGAGTAGCCGATTCCCGTATTGACCAATTTGTCCGCGCCGGCAGAGTTGTTGCCGTTGTCGGTATGGTACGTGGGGTCTGTGCCGATCAGGATTACGTTGCCGGTCACCGCCGGTCCCCACACCGCTGTGTTGGCCGCCGCCGCCGCCAGGCTAGCGACATTTCCACAGATCGGATCGCCCAAGATGATCGCCTTGTAGGTCGCAAAGTCCGCGGTGCTCTTGGCAGCCCAGTCAGCCGCCGTGGCCACGTCGACCGTAAACCCCAGTCCCGCCGCCGTGATTGCTTCGAGGCTTGTCGAGCCACCCACGACAGTGTCGGCCAGAATAAGCACGCTGTTCGCATCTGGTGCCGGAGCAGCCGACGCTACGCGGGTCCTCATTTCCAGGAGCCCAGCCGCCACAACCACAGCCAACGCCAACCGTTTCGTAGCCTTCATCATCGTGTTCTTCCCCAAGCAAATCCGAGCCTAAGTAGAGGAAAAATCTTCGGGACCGTATCGGACCAAGGACAAACCGTCAACGGGAAGTGACAGCATGAATCATGAAAGGGGGGTGTTCAGGTGGCATCAGCTGCGAGCGGTGAGCGCGCCAATTGCATCGACGAGGCGCGGCCAGACGGCGCGCGGCATATCGTGGCCCATCCCGTCTATGGCCAGCAACTCGGCACCGGGAATCGCCGCGGCGGTGTCCTGCCCCGCCGCGAGCGGTACCAGCGGATCGTCCTTGCCATGCACGACGAGCGCCGGCGTGGCGACGGAGCGTAGCGCTTCGCTACGGCTGCCTGAACCCAGGATCGCCACGAGTTGGCGGACTGTGCCGTTGGGGTTGAAGCCCCGGTCGTAGGAGCGCTCCGCGCGCTCGCGGATCGCGGTTTCATCGAAAGGAAACCCCGGACTGCCGATGGCTCTAAACACGGTCACGCCGCGCTCGATGCTTTCGGCGCGGGTCTTCGGCGGCGGTGCCATGAGCACAGCCAGCGCCCCCGGGCTTGCCGGCGGCAGGTTCGGATTCCCGGTGGACGACATGATCGACGTTAGGGTGCGCAGGCGCGACGGGAACTCGATGGCCACCGCTTGTGCGATCATTCCACCCATGGATGCTCCAACGATGTCGGCCTGGTCGATGTGTAGCGCGTCGAGCAGACCGACGGCATCGGCCGCCATGTCCCGGATGAGGTACGGCGCACCCACTGGCTGGCGCGCCAACGCGGCAGTAACCGCACTCATCACATCGGGGACACCCAGGTGATCGAACCACGTCGACTTACCGACGTCGCGGTTGTCGAAGCGGATCACACGGTAGCCACGCTCCGCGAGCTGTTGGCAAAACTCCTCGTGCCAGAGGATCATCTGGGCCCCGAGTCCCATGATCAGCAACAGCGGCCGCCCCCTAGGGTCGCCGAACTCCTCGTACTCGATGGTGATACCGTTGGCATTGACGTTAGGCATGGAGGCCGGGGTATCAGGTTGCCCGGCGTACTGCCAGCCTCTTGAGCCGGTGGATCGCGCGGTGCCTTCGCATCCCTCTCCAAACGATGAACGCAGCGCAAGAGACGCCGGCCGCAGCCCCAGAATCGGCGGTGAGCGTCGCGGCTATTGCCCGCTCCCGTTGAGCTCTCTCGGTTTTGCGCAGAACGGCGACGGCAGCTGGGGAATCCGCCGCGGCGCGCCTGGGCTCCTGTTGATCACTGGCGTCACCCTACACTTCTCCCTGCTGGCGGCGAACTTCGGGGAGGCCGGAGACCCGTGGCACCGTGCGGATCGTGGTTTTCCAGTTGCGCGCACCAGTAATGCGTGCAATGTAGTTTTGCCCGAATGAGGGGACGAGGTTGCGTATGCGCAAGCTGATGCAGATGGGATTGGCCGTTGTGGTGGCCACGGTGTTCCAGGCCCACGCCACATGGGCGGGCCCGGGAAACACGGTCACGCTGGCACTGTCCCCGTCCACATCGAATGCCACCGTCGGCCAGAACTTCATGGTGACCATTCAGGTGCAGTCGGGCGTGCAATTGGTGGACGGCGCGGCCGCGTACCTGAACTTCGACCCCACGATCCTTCAGGTGGTCAGCATCCAAGCCGGGAGCTCGCTGCCGGTACCGATTCAGAGCCAGTTCAACAATACACTGGGCACGCTGGATTTTGCCGCGGGCACTTTTTCGAGCTTCCCGAGCGGTACCTTCACCCTCGCCGTCGTCACCTTCAGTCCCACGACGACAACCGCCGGTACGACTCTGGCTTTCAACCTGACGCCGCCCCGCCAAAGCGATGTGACCTTCGGTGGGCATTCGGTGCTCACCACGCTCCCCCAGAGCGGCACCGTGATCGTCACGGCCCCAACCGCCACCCCGAGCCTCACGCCCACGATCACCCCCACAAACACGCCGAGCTCCACTCCAACCGTGACCCCGAGCAACACACCGACGAACACGCCGACGCAAACCCCGCCCCCGACGGCCACGCCGTCACTCACTCAAACGCCGACCCGAACGCCAACCGGAACGGCCACCAACACTCCGACCAACACCCCGACGTCGACACTGACACTGACAAATACGCCGACCAATACCGCGACGCGGACACCGACGAATACGCCGACGCTCACGCCAACCCTGACCAATAGTCCAACCTCGACCTTCACACTGACGAATACGCCGACGCGGACACCGACGGTCACCACGACCCCGACTCCGACGAACACGCGTGTGGGTCCGACGAACACGCCCGTGGGTCCGACGAACACGCCGACGAACACCCCGACGAATACCAATACGCCAACAGTAACCCTTACGCCGACGCGAACGCCAACCCAGACGCCGACGCAGACACCAACCAACACCTCGACGCAGACGCCGACCAATACGCCGACGAATACCGGCACCTTTACCAACACGCCGACCCGCACACCGACCCAGACGCCGACGCAGACACCGACCAACACCTCGACCCGGACGCCGACGAATACGCCCACGAATACCGCGACCGCGACCTTCACGCTGACGAATACGCCGTCACGGACACCGACTCAGACGAATACGCCCGTCGGCCCTACCAATACGCCAACCGTCACGCCAACGGTTACCGAGACGCCGACCGTCACGTCGACCCCGACGTTCACTTCCACGCGCACCCCAACGTCAACACCGACGCAGACGCCAACACAGACATCGACGTCGACGGCATCCAACACCCCGACGCCAACGTTCACTCCGACGCACACCGCCACACGAACTGCGACCTTGACCCCGACGGAGACGCCGACGCACACCAACACCCCGACCCCGAGCTCCACAGCGACGCAAACACCGAGCCCATCGCAGACGGCGACCCGGACGCCGACGTTGACGCCCGCTCCTATTGCCCCGGTGATCACCGGGGGCGCAACTGCCGGCTCGACGCAAGTCAGGGGCACTGGCACGCCGAACGGCACCACCTGCATCGAGATCTTCGAATGTGGACCCACGGGGTGCGGCAGTGGCGACACCCTGCTCGGGACCGGCAGCACCGACAGCAGCGGTCACTTCGTGATCACCGTGTCGCCACCGCTCATCGCCGGGCATACGATCGTGGCCCGCGATACCTGCAACGAACTGACGGGGCCCGCCGTGGTGGTGGGAGTACCGCACGAAGCGCCGACGCTGTCGGCGCCGGCCCTGCTCATGCTCACCGGCATACTGGGTCTGATGGGCGCGCTACGGATCTGGCTCAAGCGATCGAATTGAGCGCCGGCGACTGAGCCGGAGCGCCACAAAACGCTGGGAGGGATGGTGCTTGAGCGGCAGCCCCGGCGCGACTGCTGCCGCGGGTCCGAGCGATGCTCCGCCTAGTAGCCTGTCGGACTTGGCAGTGCGCAGCCGACCGCAGGTGCTAACGCAAGTCGACGGCAACCTCATAGTTTCCCGACACGTCCACCAGTACGCGGAAGCCGCTGCTGACATCGATGATCGTGAGTGCACCCACGCCCGTCCCGCTAACGGCTGGACGGCCGTGGCCACGGTCAGGGACCCACAGATCGAGCTTGGCGTCGGCTGCCGCGCCCTCGGCAACCCCGGTCAGGTGCAGCGTCGTCGCGTCACCGTCGCTCTGCAACGACAGCAGGCGACCCGGCGCGGCGCGCGGATAGGGGCGCGAGAGGACCGCCGCCCACTCGGGCACCGGCCCACCGTCGACGTCGCCGGGACACAGGGTGCGATTGAAATGGATCAGCTCCGCGGGCGGCTGTCCGCCGTCCATCCCGATGGTGTGCGGATCGCCGCAGGCTTGATGCCATTGCCACCAGGTGCCACTCACCAGCATCTGATCTTCGGCGCGCCCGTAGCGGATTACCTTGGACTTGTTGTCCGGCGGATCGCCGAACCAGCCGTACTCGCCGATCCAGAAGGTGCTGCCGTAGCCGGCCGCGTCGTGTGCCGCGATCGCGAAGGCTTGCTCGAGGGTGCTGGCGCCAAAACTCGTCAGTGACTCAATGTAGTTATGGGGCGCAAAGACGATGTTGTCGTCGGCCGTAAAGTCCGCCGCCGGTGTGGTCCCGCCGCTGGGCCATGTGGGGATGGGTTCGAAGAACACGATGTGCGACGCCCCACCGGCCGCTTGCTCGGCAGCCCGAATTGCGGGGATGAGTCGCGTGTAGAATGCCGCCAGCTGCGGGGCGGGGTTGAGGAGGTTGTTGCCGAAGTGCGGTTCGTTGATGAGGTCGTAGCCTGCCACCGCCGGCTCGCTCGCAAATTCGCGCACCACCGCGGCCCAGGCGGCGATCAACTGCGTCTGAATGCCGTCGCGGTCGGTATAGAAGTTGGCGAACGCCTGTTTCACTGCGGCGGAGAGCTCGCGCACACCCGGTACGCGGCAGGTGCTCTTGCCGTCGGTGATCGTTGCCCATTCCGGTGCGCCGTCCCAGCCGACCGCGCGCTCCAGGTTCGCCGGGCAACTGACTCCGGGCGGCGTGGCGATGTACTTGCCCCAGGCGTCCTGATGCATGTCGAGCACGACGTAAATGCCGTTCGCCTTGGCCGCGTCCACGGCGGTATGGATGCGTTGGAGGTATGCGGTGCTGATCTGGTCGCGCGCCGGCTCGAGCGATGACCAGCTCAAGATCAAGCGCACCACGTTGAACCCCTGTGCCGCCATCTGCGGGAAGTCGGAGTCCCGCAGCGGGATCACCGACGGATAGGCGGGGTTGGGCTGGTAGTAATCGCCGAGCGCATTGAGGTTGACGCCGCGCAGCAACACCTGCCGCCCGTCGGCGTCGAAGATGGCGGGCTGGTCGCCGCGCGTGGCATGCAACGGCAGCAGCGCCGACAGGGTAGGAGTCCTCACGGGCGTCGCGCTCGGTGCCGTCGGCGGTGTATTCGTCGGTGAATTGCTCGGCGTGAACGCCGCAGTCTCCATTGGCGCGCTCGTCGGCGTTGCAGCTGGCGCGTTGAGATGACTCTCGCCGCATGCCGACGTGAGGAGCGCCCAACCGCAGATGGCCAGCGCAGCATGATGCGCTGGTCGGCAGCGGATGAACCGCATCACTGATGAACCGATGTGCTTCAATTGCGGTGTGCGGCTTTTCACATCTCCCCCCGAGTCGTAGTCGTGTACGCAGATATTCTGCATTTCTCAATATGAATTCTTCCCATGCGGTCGAAACGCGGGTAGGTATGCGCGATGATGCGAACATTCCTGGTGCTTGCATTCTTGGTGCTCAACGCCGCCGTGGCTGACGCGAATGGCTTGCTGAAGGTTGGTGATCCCTTCCCGTCGTGGAGCCTCGTTGATCAAACGGGGAAGACGGTCACGTCGCGCGATCTTGCCGGCAAGAAATACCTGCTGTGGTTCTATCCAAAGGCCATGACTTCGGGTTGTACGGCGGAGGGCAACGGTCTGCGCGACAAGTTTGCCGACTTGCAGAAGGCCGGTGTCGATGTGCTGGGCGTGTCGTTCGATCCGCCGCAAGACAATGCGCGTTTCGTACAGGCGCAGCAGTTTCCGTTCCGATTGCTCTCCGACACGGACCGTACACTGGCGACCGCCGTTGGCGCTGCCGACTCGGCGCAGCAACCTGTGGCGCGGCGGATCTCCTACCTCATCGGTCCCGACGGAAAGGTACTACGCGTCTACGGCGCGGTGACGCCGGCGACGCATGCCGACGAGGTGCTGCGCGATCTGCGTGTTGAAGCGCCGTAGCGAAGCGCCACGGGTCTTCCGCATCTGACGATGTCCGTCGGCCATGGCCGCGCGCGACGAGCAACCGACAGTGGCATCCAACAGACACTCAGTTGCAGGCCTTACCCGCGCCGCCCCGTGACGATCCATGCGGCGGCGGTCATGCGCACTCGTTGAGACGCATAAAACGGGGCGATCGCTTCGCGCACGGCCGTAGTCACTACCAGCCGTGCGGCTTCACCGGCCTGGCGCAATGCGGTTGCCACCGGGCCGATCTGCAGCACGAAATCGACGGCGTCATCCAGGGCGCCGTCACCTCCGATCGCCAGGGTCTCGTCAACGGCTTCGAAGCGCAGCGCCGCGAACCCCGCTTGCGTCAGGATGTTGCGAACGCGCTCCGCATCGGCGAAAGCAAATGGCCCCGGCGCTCCCGGTGGGGACGGTGGCGGCAGGGGGACATGCCGAGCGATCGCCGCCAGTGGAAGCGACATCCACTGGTTGCGTTGCAGGTCCTGCCAGCACACGAACGCCAGGCGCCCGCCCGGCCGTAGCGCGGCACGCAAGTTCGCGAACGCCGCCGCCGGGTCGCTGAAGAACATGACGCCGAAGCGCGAGAAGACGAGGTCGAAGCTTCCGGGCGCAAAGGCGCACGTCTGGGCGTCGGCGTTCTCGAAGCGCACGTTGTCGAGGCCGGCCTCGTCGGCACGCTGGCGCGCTCGGACGAGCGCGGGTGCGGAAATGTCGGCGCCAACCACGGCGCCGCGCGGACCGGTCTGGCGCGCCAGATCCAGCGTTGTCTCGCCGCAGCCGCAGCCGACGTCGAGGATCTGTTCGCCCGTCCCGATCGATGCCCGCTGCATCGCCAGTACGCCGAGCGGCCGCAGCTGCGCGTCGAGCTGCGCCTGCAGCCCGACCCATTTCTGCCCTTGCTCGTTCCAATAGGTGATCTGCTCTGCGTTGGGTCCCTCGGAGGCAAGTATCGTGGTTGCCATCACACCTCGCTTATCGGAATTGAATGGGTGCCGCTGCGGCTGCCCCAAGTATCGGAGAACCACGAAAGCACCAAAGTTCGAAATCACGAAAACGAAGATGCGGGTCGAGTTCTCTTTTCGTGCTTTCCCGCTTTCGTGTTTCCGTGATGCTCATTTGGTTGCGGGACCAGCGGCGGCGTGCGGTCGTCGTCGACTATTCGCCGCTGGCGATGGGCAGCGACACGCAAAAGGTCGCACCCTTTCCCAGCTCGCTGCGCACGCCGATCCGTCCGCCGAGCATTTCGATCAAGCGGCGCGCAATGTAGAGACCCAGCCCCACGCCACCGTGCCGGCGGGTTGCCGAGCTGTCGGCCTGGCGAAACGGCTCGAAGATGACTTGCTGGGTTTCCGGCGCGATGCCGATGCCGGTATCGATGACGTGAAATTCGACGCTGCCACCGGTGTCCGCCGCATTGATCGTTACCGTGCCGTGCTCGGTGAACTTGACGGCGTTGCCGATCAGATTCTTCAGAACGATCTTCAGCTTCATTGGATCGGTGCGCAACAGCGGCAGCACCGGCGGGATGCTCCAGGTAAACTGAATGCCGTGGCGCTTTTGGAGATCCCGGGTCTCGGCGTCGATCTCGCGCAGCAGTGCCGCCGGCTCGACCTCTTCGAGGTTGATCGGCAAGCGCCCGGCTTCCAGCCGACTGACATCGAGCGTCGTGTTGATGAGATCGAGCAGCTGGTAGGCGCTGTTTTCGATGCGCAACAGCGGCTCGGACTGCTCGGGTGTCACCGTGCCGAAGGCGCCGTCGAGCAGCAAATCGTTGTAGCCGACGATGACGTTGAGCGGCGTGCGCAGCTCGTGCGACATGGTGGCCACGAAGTCCGATTTCAGTCGGCTGGCGCGCCCGAGCTGTTCGACGAGCCGGGCATTCTCCAACGCCAGCGAGGCCAACTGTGCCATGCCGCGAGCGATGCGCTCTTGCTGTGGAGTAAAGGGGTCCTTGCGACGGAGGCGGCAGGCCGAGTGGAAACCAATCATCTGCTTGCCGCGGCGCAACGCCATTCCCATGGCGAAGTTCAGCCCCAACTCGCGACCCAACATCTGCAAACCCGGGTCGGGCAGATCCGCCATGCGTTGCTGATTCACCTCGTTTTCCTCGAGCGGCCCCAGGGTCGCGGCCATGAGGTCGCGCGGCAAAACCAACAAACGCAGGGCTTCCCAGCGTTCGGCTGACCACCCATACGCGGCCACCGGCACGAAGGAATCATCTTCAGGTCTCCAGAGAATCGTGTGACTCGCCTCGCAGTCCAGCACTTCGGTGGTGAGCTGACACAGGCGGTCGAGCAGCAGCGGCGTATCGAGCAGCGAAATCATCTCGTGGCCGATGCGCGCCAGCGCCGCGGCGATCTGCGCTTCCTCCTGCTGGACGCGATACAGCTCTGTGGTTTCAAAGGCGACAGCAACCTGGTGGGCGATGCTTTCGAGCAGCTGCGCTTGTTCCAGGGTGAAGTGTCCCTCCGCGGCCGTACTGATGGCTACCAGCGCGCCGAGGACGCGGCCACGTACCGCGAGCGGAGTGGCGACGAAGGCGCGGATCCCAAAGTGGTTGAAGATGGCCTCCGGCATCAGCTGCTGTTCGGCGACGTCGTTGACGAGCAAGGTCTTGCCACTGGTCAGCTTGTCGCCGATGGGCGTGCCCGGCGGGAATTCGAGCGCCACCGCATCCGCCAGCAGCGCCGGCGGCACACCGTAGCGGGCGATGTCGCGGTAGGTATTGCGCAGCGGATCCCAGCAGAAGGTGACGATGCGATCGCACGGCAGCAGCGCCGCTGTGCGGCGCTGGACGCGCTCGAGAATGGCGTCGAGGTCTAGTGAGCCGCCGATGTCTTTGGCGATCTCCAAGAGTGCCGCCATCTTCTGCTCGGCGCGTCGGCGATCGGAGATGTCGCGTGCGATGGTGGCAAAAAATTCCACGTGGCCCTGCGGGGTCCGGGGCGCAACGATGACCTGCGAGATCGGGAGGGCGTGTCCGTCGTGGGTGAGGAGCTCGGTTTCGCCGCTCCACACGCCGTTGCGAATGGCAGCGGGCAGTGCCACCTCACGCAGCAACCGGCGAGTGCTCTCCGGCTGGTAGCTCTGGACGTGGGCTGCCCCCAGCTCATCGTAAGGGCCGATACCGACGAGCTTGCGGCCCGTGCTGTTGACATACAGAATCCGCCCACTGACGTCGGTGATGCCGACAAAATCGCTGGTCGCTTCGAGCACGGCGTTGAGTTGCCGGCGGGCCCCCTCGGATTGCCGCAACGACGTGATATCGACGATGAGCCCACGCACCCGGTCCGGCCGTCCATCCAGGTCGCACACCACGCGAACGCGGTTGCGCAGCCAGACGACGCGTCCGTCGGCGGCCACGGCGCGATACTCCAGCGCGTGATCGCGTGCCGCGGCCGTTTCCGTCCGACACTGCGCCAGCACCGCGTCGCGATCTTCCGGATGAATGAGCTGCGCAAAGAAATCCGGTGTTGACAGCCAACGATCGACCGGAAACCCGAGCATGTCCTGCGCATACTGGCTCACGAACGTGAAGTGTAAGCTGGCGGCGTCAGCCTCCCAGACGATCGCGTCGAGTCCTTGCAGCAGATCGTGATAACGCTGTGCCGCAGCGTCGGCTTCTGCCTTGAGCCGCTGGATCTTGGCCAAGGTGGTTTCCGTCCTCCCCACGTCTGTCACCACAGCGCAGTTTGCCGTCGATTGTCGAGATGTCAAATGAAAAGGCGGCGGATTAAGCGCGGGAAACGCTACTTTTCCCGCGCACCCAAGGCTCTGAGGGTTTCTCACGGGCCGGAACCCCCGGCCGGCGTGACCAGGATTCCCTGCGATGCATACGCTGACGCCCCCTCGCCATTCCCATGAACAGGATGCAAGACGCGCTTCTGCATCACGCGCGCACCGCGGACGGCTGGCATGCGTGGTGCTCGAAGGATTTCCCAGAGGGGGTGGCACATGAAACCCATCGGTCGCATTGCTCTGACGATCCTCTTCCTCTGTAGCGTCGTGTCGGTACGACTGGTGCGCGCCGAGTTGCAAGACGGTGATGTCCTCGGCCCGTCGAACGCGGAGGAGGCCAAAGGGCTCCTGCCCGATGAGATCCTCGACCACTATCGACAGGGTGAGTACATCAACCCGATCCTCGACATCAACAAGCCGGGCTACATGAGCCTGCAGTTGCCGGCCGACTTTCAGGAGGCCACGCAGGCCAACGCCGGTCTGTACGAGTTGTCTCCCGCCGGCTCCATCGTCGAGAAACGTAGCGGCCAGCAACCGCCGTACGTCTTCGGGCTGCCATTCCCGGACATCGACCCGCAGGATCCGCAGGCCGGAACGAAGATCGTATGGAACTTCTTCTACAGTACGTGGTACAGCGACAATACTCACTTCCTTACGGAATTGGTCATGCTGTCGCGCGGTGGCGTCGACCGCCGGCTGTCGACTGACGTGTTGACGCTCATGTACGACGGCACGGCGGACGCGCGCGGGCGCGCCAACCCCAATAACCTGCTCTTGCAAACGATGGCGCGCGTGGTGTCACCGGCGGATCTCGCGGGTACGACCTCCCTGACGTGGCGCTTCCGCGATGGGGACAAGCACGACTCGCTGTGGACCTACGTGCCGGGACTGCGCCGGGCGCGCCAGGTGAGTGCCCTCAATCGCTCGGATGGATTCCTCGGCTCGGACATCAGTCTCGACGATGGCTCATTCTTCGACAGCAAGCCCGAGGACTTCATCTTTCGCTTGGTGGAGCGGCGCGAGCAGCTCGTGCTCGTCGACCCGTTCAGCGTGCGCGGCGAAGGCGAGATCCTGCCGGTATCCGGGGGCGGATGGCGGATCTTCTGGAAGGACGTGCCACGCATCGGTGCCGATGCTCCCGACTGGCATGGTTTGCCGTGGGCGCCGGTGAGCGCGGTGTTGGTGCGCCGTCCGGTGTGGATTGTCGAAGCCACGCCGCGTGATCCGAATTATCTATTTGGCCGCCTCGTGCTGCGCTTCGATGCCGAAACGTACCAAGGGAGCTTCACGACCAAGTTCGATCGGGCGGGCACGGTCATGATGTCGTACCAGGCAGCCACTGGCGCCTATTACAGCGGTGACAACGGACAAACCTACATCCCCGCCGGTGGGATCGCCGTTCGTACGGTCGAGAACTATCCCTACACACGGGCGACCGTCGTGCTGTTCCCGCCGCGCCGGCGAGAGAATCCAGCCGACTATCGTATCCCGCTGTCACCCGATGCGTTCAACGCGGATGCACTCATACGCTTTGGCAAGTAGCCACGTGTCGGGCAACCGGCAGCAGCGCGTTAGCGGCGCGCTGCTGCTGGTTGTCGCGACTGCAGGGCTCCTGATCGCGGCGTGGCCGCGCCTGCCGCAGTTGGCGCGCACTGCGAGCCTGGTGCCGCTGGATGATCCCGCGGTTCAACTCGACCACTCGATCACCACGGAGTTCGGCATGGCCAACCCGGTGGTGTGGATCGTCGAGGCACGCAGTGGAACGGTGTGGACACCGGCGCTGTTGGCTCGCGTGCAAGCCCTGACCCGCGAGGTCTTTACCGTTCCGAGTGTGATCGCACTCGACGTCGTCAGCCTGGCCTCGCCGAACCTGCGTGACCTGCGTGTCACCGAGGACATGCTCGAGCCGGTCTACTTGATGGGCGAGGTGCCGCAGAGCGCAGAGGCGATCGCCGATCTGCGCCACCGCGTCGACAGCAATCCCAACTACGGCGGTACGCTGGTGAGCCGGGACGGCCGCGCCGCGATGGTGGTGGCGAACTTTGCGGCTACCGCGGACCCGCAGGCGGTGACGGCCGCGGCGCTGGCACTGCGCGACCGCTACAGCGACGCGCAGGCCGCCGTCTTCGTCACCGGCGCCCCGGTGCTTGCCGCGTTGGCGCCACGCGCGGCCCCGACCCTGGCGGTCGGTGCCGTGGTCGTTCTCGGCGCCGGGTTTCTCATGCTCCTCGCGATGGCCGGTCTACGCACAGCGCTGGCAGCGGCCCTCGCCGCCGTGGTGGCGCCGCTGTGGGCCACTGCGATCGTTACCGCCGCGGGTGCGGCGGTGTTGCCGTGGACGGCGTATGCGATCCTGCCGGCGGCGCTGTTGGCGGCTGCGGTCGCGACGGCGCCGCCGCGTCCGTGGCGGGCGCGATTGGATGTCGTGGTCGCATTGGGCATGGGTTGGATCGCGCTGGCCGTCATCGCGGGCGCGCCCGCGGCGGCGTTCGGCATAGCCGGTGCCGTTGGGGTTGCAGCGGCCGTGACGGCCGGCGCAGCGGCGCGCGCACTGCTTGGAATGGAGATCCCCGCAGGACCGTACTCTCCAGCAATGCGCCGCGGTGCGCTGCTGGTGTTGGTCGTGGCCGCGCTGGGATTGCCGCGCCTCTGGACCTCCTTCGGGCTGTTTGGGTATGGCGCACACTACCTCCCGGCCGGGCTGGTGACCGACTTGCGTGCGCTGGAGCGCGACTTTCCGCCGCCGACCGCGTTGGCCATTCGCTTCACCGGCGCGCCGGGATTTGTCGAATCACCCGACGTGTTGCATTCCCTCGACACGCTCGCCGACGCCGTGCGCCACGATCCGGCGGTGGTGCGAGTCTTGTCATTGGCGGACCTCGTAAAGCTTGTGAATCGCGCGTTCAATGAGAACAAGGAAGAGTTCGGGGTGATTCCCGACGAGCGTGCGATGGTGGCGCGCTACCTGGCACTGGCGTACTCGCCCGGCTTTGCGCGTTTCGTCGATCGCGCCTTCACGCGTTCGGCCTTGTGGGTATACCTCTCGAGCGACAGTGCGGCGGATCTCGCGCGTGTACGCGCCACCCTCGCCGAGCAACTCGCGCAGCACCCGGTTGCGGACGTGCACGTCGACTTCATCGGTGGCGACGGCGCCGTCGTTCTGGTTGCGCGGCGCGCGGCGCGGGCCCTGGCTGCCGGCGCCGTTGCGTTGGTGCTCTTGAGTGCGTTCGGGATGGGCATGCTCGCCGGCTGGCGTGCCGGGATCACGACGCTGATCGGCGGTGCCGCGGCGGCAACCTTCGCAGCTGGGTTATTCGGGTGCTTCCACGTGCCGTTCGATCTGCTCTCCCTTCCCTGCATGATCGGAGCGACGGCGGCGGCGGTGGCACTCGTGGCCGTTGGCGACAGTCGCGTGCTGACTCCAGCCCTCGCGGTCATGGCGGTGCTCGCTTGCGCGGGGCTGCTGGCGGGCGCGAACGGCCTCGGTCCCGTGGCTGCGGTCCTGTTCAGTGCCCCGGCGGTGGCGGTAGCGGTGTGTGGTCTGCGCGCCGCTCATCCGAGCGCAGTCTTGGCACACAAGGTCTTATCTAACCCTGATGTGACAGAAAAATTCCGGCTTTGAGGCGGCGCTTCATAATGAGAAGGCCTTCCGTTGTGGTAGATTCGTTGTTGCGAGCACCGAAACCACAGCACACCGAAAGGCCATTCTCAATGCGGT
>Ga0265314_10003850_pt1 | contig 14308 bp, 12 predicted proteins | sample 4126metaG_FD_203106 | JGI IMG/M metagenome (GOLD analysis project Ga0265314, IMG submission 203106) | Rhizosphere microbial communities from Carex aquatilis grown in University of Washington, Seatle, WA, United States - 4-1-26 metaG | ecosystem: Host-associated > Plants > Roots > Rhizosphere >... | reverse complement strand
CATCGATTTCGACGATGTTTTTTTTGCCGCTGGCTTGCTTAAGAAAATGCAGGTCGATCCCATTCTTCGCCTTATAGCCTAATTTGCTAATCAATTCGTGTTGAATCAAGCTGATCGCAGCCCATGGCTTGCAATTCACGAATTCATCTTTAAGTAGCTTGTTCTCTTCAATGAATTGATTGAGTTGAGTCCTGGTCGCATCGCTCAGATGCTTGTCGAGTTCGTCGCCCTCCGGCAGCCACCACTTCTTGAATTCAATATCCGCTTTCTCCATGATGTGCGTAAGGTCGCACTCCACCAGCAGCTTGTCGGAGGCTTCGAATGCTTTTTCGATGCGCGGATCGAGCGGGTAGAAATCGGCCTTCGCGACGTGAATCGAACCCAACACATACAGCGTCACGTCTTTGGACATCAGCTTCCACATAAAAACAGGCGTCTGCGCTTTAGGTTCTTCCTTGGGCGCTTCTTCGCCGCGGGCTTGCAGCGCCATGCAAAGCAGCGTGAGGCCCATAAGTCTAAACAGGTCTTGCGCGCGCATAGAAACTCCTTTGAGGCACCCAGCATAGGACCACGACCGGCCTAGGCAAAACCTTTCCGCGCCCAGGCGTTTTGATGGGTAGACTGTTCCTTTTATTGGGGCCTTGAAGCGTATGAAGCACATCGTGCTGGCTCGGCCAAGCAGGTCACAGCGCTCAAATTTCCGCAAGATTACCTGCTGGCAATTAGGAGCCCCTTCGGTAGGCTCCGCGACTTGTTTTTTGGAAAACCAACCCAAAGGAGACGTAACGATGGCGAAGGTGATGACTGGTTTTGCGTTCGCGGTTCTGCTGCTGTGCTCGACGGCGATTCGCGCGGAAGAGAAGGTCGATGTTGCGAAGCTCAACGCGACGGTCGACGCGGCGCTCAAGGCCTACAATGACGGCGATGCGAAGGCGTTCGCGGGCCTCTACGCCAAGGCCATGGCGCAGATCGGCGAAGCGCAGTTCAAGCTGCTCAAGATGGACACCTTTGGCAAGTTCGTCGAGAAGAAGGCCATCGAAAAGGAAACCTCGATCAACGACGCCGCGCCGCTGCTGGTGTTCGAAGCGAAGTTCGAGAAGGTGGGCAAGGTGAAGATCTCCGTCAACTTCCTGAAGGAAGAGAAGGAATTCAAGTTGATGCAGGTCCAGTTCGCCGAGATCAAGTAAGTCTTTAAACCGGCGTTGGAAAAGCCCAGCGGCGCGCTCTGACCGGAGCGCGCCGCTTTTTTTTGCCCTGCGACGCCGCGAAAGGGCCTAGTGCTTACTGAGGATCAGGAATCGGTAATAGACTTCGAGCGAGAGCACGGCCAGCGCGGTCGAGAAGACGCGCCCGCCGTCGGGGATGCGGCCGGTGCCTTCCGGATCCCACGAACCGTCCGCGTCGCCGTCCTTGCGCTGCAAGCCCAGCAAGGTTTCTTTCAGCGCGGCGTTCCATTTCTTCCACGGGTCGCCGCCGACCTGGAACGTCGCGAACGTGCCGTAGTACCAGTAGTAGTAGTCGATGCCGCTGTTGGGAATGTTGACGTAGGCGTTGCGGCAGGGCAGGTTGTTGCGGCCGTCCTTGTTCTTGGTCGTCATGATGTTGCAGGGACCGAGAATGCCGGGGTGGTCGATCTTCTGGCCGAGGAAGATGCGCATCATCGCCGCGGCCGCGGTCATGGAGAGCGAGCGCGAGTGCGCGTCGGCGCCGCCGGCCTTCGTGCCTTGATACGCCATCAGTCCACCCGTGAAATCCGAAGCCACGTCGCCGACGTCCTTGGGCAGATCCTGGCCGATGTTCAGCCAGTTCACGGCGCCTTCAAAGGCCAGTTCATCGACCTTGAGGCCCGCGGCGCGCGCGCTCTTCAAGGCCATCACTTGCCAGCCGGTGACGGAGGTGTCGTTGCGCAGGTTGATGTCCTTGCCCGCGTAATAATCCCAGGCCATGTATTCGTGCTGCGCGGACTCGAGGTACTCGACGCCGGCCTGCGCGGCTTTCTTGACCTCGGGGTTCTTGGCCATGCCGTAGGCTTCGGCGAGCGCCTGCGTGGCCATGCCATTGGCGTACATGACCGTGACCCAGCCGCCCTTGAGCGCGCCTTCCTTTTTCTGCTTTGAGACCAGCCACTGAACCGCGCGGCGCACGTTGTCGCGGTACTTGCCGACCTTTTCCGAATGCCCCGCGCCGAGGAACGCGAGCAGTGCGATGCTGGTCATGCCAGTATCGACCCATTCCTGCTCGGCGCAGGTCGCGCTGTGCTTGCGCGCGTCCCAGTGGCCGTCCTCTTCCTGGTGCTTGGCGAGCCATTCGAGACCTTTGTTGACCGCGGATTCGGTGGCCGGACCGCCGCCGCCTCTGCGCACCAGCGCCGCTCGGCCGCCTTCGCCGCGCTGGCCGAAGCCGCCGGTGCCGGAGCCTTTGCCCGTCCCAAAGCCCGTGCCCACGCCGCCGCCGGAACCGCCGCCGAAGCCTTTCGAGCCCGCGCCGGAGATGCCGATGGTGTCATCGAGCGCAGCGGAGCCTTCGTTGCCGCCGCCGCCCGCGTCTTCGCTGCTGGTCGGGTTGTACACCTGCGAATCGGGGACGCCCGCGGCGGAATTCATGGGGCTGTCGTTGGGGGTTTCAACGTGGTCGGCCAGCGGCGTGACGAGGTCCTGCGGTACGATCAGGTTGAGCTGGTCGAGCTGAGGGTCCGCCGAATCGACGCGCGGATTTTCGAGGATGTCGCGGACTTTCTGTTCTTCCGGCTGCTCGGGCGGCTGAGGCGGATGTTCGAGATGCGTGACGACAATCACCTGCTGGTCGTCATCGGAACGGATCGAGAGCGCGAGCAGGCCGACGAAGAGCAATACCAGCGCGTGCAGCGCAACGGAGACGAACCACCACGGCGTGCCGCCCAGGCGCATGATCAGCGGCAGGCCCGCGGCGCGGGTTTCCAGCGCGGCTTCCTCGGGTTCGATCTGCGCGAGCGGACCGGTGGTTTCCTTAAGCACGCCCAAGCGCGAGTTGGCGCGCTGGTCGAAGCCGCTGGAAATCCGGCGCGCGCCAAAGGTCTGGCCCAGCATGCCGATGACGGCCTTGCGCGTCTCGAATTCCTGTTTGCATTTGGCACACACCGCCATGTGCTGCAAGAACTGGGCGGCGCGATCGGGGGGCAGTTCGCCGTCGAGGTACGGACGGACCACTTCGACGGTTTCCAGGCAGGGGTGCGCGGCGCTCGCGGGCTTCATTGGGCGGCTCCTGAATTCGTGGCGGCAATCGGGGCGGGCTTGAGGCGCAGCGCGAGCATGCCATCAGCGCGCGTGAGGCGGCTGCGCACGGTCCCGGCGGGCACGCCCAGGCGCACGGCGATCTCTTCGGTGTTCAGCTTTTCCCAGTAACGCAGGATCACGACATCGCGAAAGGGCGCCGGCAGGGAATCGACGGCGCGCAGCACGGCTTCGGCTTCGGGCGGCGCATCGACGGCACTAGCTTCAATCGCGTTCATTTCTCCGGTCGCCAAGCGGCGCTCCTTTGCTTCGGCCTGGCGCTGCAGAAACGCGAGCGCTTCGCGGCGGTTGATCGAACGCAGCCACGCGCCCAACTTGGCGGGCTCGTGCAACTGATTTAGATTGAGGAAGGCTTTGCAGAGGGTTTCCTGCGCGACGTCTTCGGCGTCTTGCTGGCGCTTGAGGATCGCGAAGGCCTGGTGGACGAGGTCGGCGCGGAAGCGTTCGACGAGCATCCAGAACTGTTCGACGGGGACGCCTTCGGGGCGGGCGCGCAAGCCGACCAGGGCTTCAATCATCAACGCCGTCGTGGGCATTCCCCGCCTCCTCTCTATTGGAGTAGAGGGAGAATAGGGCCGATCCGCTCCCCGAAACCGGGAAAATTGTGAGAAAGGTCAAAATGCACAGTGCAGTAGGGGGTGCGCACGTGCAAACAGCGCAGAATTAGTACCCCTTCAGTTCCAGCAACTGGGCGAGCTTTTCGTCGCGCCAACGCGTGAGTTCCTCGATATTTTTGCCCGCCGCCGCGGCTTCGGCTTCCGCGCCCGCGATCAGTTGCGCGCGCACGCCTTCGGGCAACGTCTTAAAATCGGTGAAGTCCTGCCAGTAGACTTCGAAGCTCTTCCCCACCCCATCCAGAAAGCCCGCGTAGCCGCGCGCACCGCCGCCCAAATGATAAATAAGGTGCTGGCCCATCAACGCGTAACGCATACCCGGCCCCGCGTGCAGCGCTTTGTCCACGTCTTCGACGCTGGCCACGCCGCGCGCGACGAGGTCGATGGCTTCGCGCCAGAGCGCTGCGGCAAGCCGGTTGGCGATGTGCCCGGGAATCTCTTTGCGCAGTACGACGGGCTCCTTGCCCAGGCCCAGGAAAAATGCCTTCATCTGTTCGATCAGCGCCGGGTCGGTGCGCGCGCCGGGAACGAGTTCCACCAGCGGGATCAAGTGCGGGGGATTGAAGGGATGCGCGATTAGGGCACGTTCGGGCTTGGCCAGTGCGGTCTGGATCTCGCTCATCAGCAGTCCCGAGGAACTGCTTGCGATCACCGCGTCGGCTGGCAGGTGGGCTTCAAGCGCACTGTAGACTTCGCGCTTGATTGCGTAGGTTTCGGCGACGGATTCCTGAACCAGATCCAGCGCATGGGCAAAATCAGCCAGTGTGGGGCTCACCGTCAGGCGCGCCAGGGCAGCAGTGCACGCTGCGGGGTCAAGCCGCCCGAGTTCCTGCAGGTGCCGCACGAAGCCTTGCGCACGCGCCAGACCCGCCGAAAGCGCGGACGGTTGGCTGTCGAACAGCCGGACCTCGAAGCCCTTTTGCGCGTAGAACGCGGCCCAGCTCGCGCCGATAATACCGGTCCCGAGGATCCCAATCGTGCGAATTGTACGCATACACTTTGCTCCTGTTTACGCGCGGCGCGCGCGGCGTGCTTCATGAATACAACTGGCCATGCATAATACATTTGAAGTGTTGGCAGGGCGTGGCTGAGGCGGAATTATTTTCCATATTGCACTTGTGCATTGGGGTTCCTTCAGGTATAGATTGTCGAAGACTAATACAGCAATGGCGTCTATTAATTGGCAGACGCAGGTAGCGTTGCAATTTTTGGTTTGGGGAGATCGGTCATGTCCGTGTCACACGCCGAGCAGGAACCGGCGAATTTGCATCCCGATACTGTCGAGACGTTTGATCGGTTAAAGGATGTCAGTCGCACCGACACCTCAGAGTCGTCGATCCGCGAGCGCGTACACGCGCCAGGGTTGATCACAAATTTCAACAAGTCAGGCGAGATGCCCTTGGGCCGCGGCCCGGTCAAACGCCCGCGCCCGGAATGGTCGGGGATGCAGGATTCGCCCGCAGTGGCGCGTCCGGATCCGATCTTCAATCTGTGGCTGCTGGGCATGCTTTGCGTCGCCGCGGCGGGCCTGCTGACACTGCTGCTCGTGATGCTGCTTAAGTTTTAATAGCCGCAGCCATTCGAATCATTCCAAGCACATGCTTGCCCGGTTTGCGCCGGGCAAGCTCGTTTGCACCCATCGCGCGCTGGCAGTATGACGGGCGTGCTACCAGACATTCACGAGGATTTTAGACATGGCCAAGGACAAAGCCGCCCGCCTCGACGCGCCCGCGGTTCCCGGATCCGCAGAACCGGCGCTAAAAAAGAAGAAGAAAGAGAAGCAGGCCGAGCGCGCTCCCGAAGCCGACGCCAATGGCGCGGTGCAGAGCCATCCGCGCACGCGCTCGCAGGCCGCCTTCGCCGAAGCGCAGAAGTACTTTCCCGGCGGCGTGAATTCGCCCGTGCGTTCGTGGCGCAGCGTGGGCTTTGCCTCCGAAGGCCCGTTCTTCGTGCAACGCGGCCGCGGCCCGTACCTGATCGACATGGACGGCAACCGCTATGTCGATTTCATCGGTTCGTGGGGCCCGCTGATCCTGGGCCATGCGCCGGGGCGCGTGGTCAAAGCCGTGCGCAAGCAAGCGCGCCGCGGCGCGTCCTTCGGCTGCCCCACGATCCTCGAGACGCGACTGGCGAAGAAAGTGCAGGCGGTGCTGCCTTCCATGGAACGCATGCGCTTCGTTTCATCCGGTACGGAAGCGGGCATGCACGTGCTGCGCGTGGCGCGCGGCTTTACCGGACGCGAGAAGGTGATCAAGTTTGAAGGCTGCTACCACGGCGCGAGCGATTCGGTGCTGGTGAAGGCCGGTTCGGGCGCGGCGACGTTCGGCGTGCCGGACTCCGCCGGTGTGCCCGCGGGTCTGGCGCAGCACACGTTGACGGTGCCGTTCAACAATCTTGCCGCAGTGCAGCGCGTGTTCGACGAACACCGCTACGAAATCGCCGCGGTGATTCTGGAACCGGTCGTCGGCAATGCGGGCGTGCTGCCGCCGGAAGCGGGCTTCCTGGAAGGTCTTTCGGACGCGTGTAAGGCGCATGACGCGCTGCTGATATTCGACGAAGTGATGACGGGCTTCCGTCTCGCCAAGGGCGGCGCGCAGGAGCGCTACAAAATCCGCCCGGACCTGACGATGCTCGGCAAGATTATCGGCGGCGGGCTGCCGTGCGCCGCGTACGGCGGTCGCGCGGAGATCATGGAGAAAGTCGCACCGCTGGGCCCGGTGTATCAGGCCGGCACGCTGAGCGGCAATCCGCTCGCCATGGCCGCGGGGCTCGCGACGCTTGAATTGCTCTTCGAAAACGAAGACACCTATCCGCAGCTCGAACGTTTGGGCGCGCTGGTCGAAGAGACGCTGTACGGCGCGGCCAAGGCTGCGGGCTGGCGCGAGCGCATCTGCATCAACCGCGTGGGCTCGATGTTCACGCTCTTCTTCCACGCCGGGCCGATCAAGGATTTCGACGCGGCGAAGCTGTGCGACACGGCGGCGTATGGTCGCTACTTCAAAGGAATGCTCGAACGCGGCGTCTACATGCCGCCCAGCCAGTTCGAAGCCGCATTCCTGAACCTGGCCATGGATGCTAAGGCGCTGAAGCGCTTTGCACGCGTAGCACATGAGACGTTCGCAGCGCTGTAAAACAAACGGAGGCGGGGAACGCCCGCCTCCGTTTTAAACATGATGAACTCGGGATCCTCGAGAGCTTCTTACACCGAGCGTAGGAATGCGAGCGACGCAATCAGCGCGTCCTTCTCGCCCTTTTCGGTGCCGTTGAAGTTCTCGTCTTCGAGCTCGACGCAGACCGCGCCATCGTACTTCACGCCGGCGAGGACCTGGAAGATCTTCGTCCAGCGCGCGCAGCCATGCCCCGGCAGCGTATAGCGCCAGGCGTGTTCGCCGAAACCGTGGCCCTTGGAGAAGAGGCTGGGCTGGTACAGGCCGTATTCATACAGCGCGTCGCCGACAACTTCGGTGTCCTTGCCATGCACGTGGCCGACGCGGTCGGCGAATTCTTCGACGAAGCGCACATGATCGATGCCCATGCGGATCAGGTGCGACGGGTCGTAATTCACGCCGACGGCTTTCGAGCCGATATCCTTGAAGATGGCGCGGTAGGTTTCCGGATTGCACATCGGATTGGGAAGCGCGCCGCCGCCCGGCCAGCCTTCGAACAGAATCTTGGCGCCGGTCTTTTCAATGTTACGGGCGAGTTCGCCGTAGCCTTCGACCGCGAGCTTATAATTCTCGAGGCGCGGCTTGGCGGCGTCTTCGGGGATCGCAACGGTGAAGTAGCGCTTGCAGCCCAGCGAAGCGAGCTTGGTCACATATTCGGTGTTGCGCGCGACGGCCTCCTTGCGCTTGCCGGCGTCGCTGCTCATCAGCTTCGGCCAATCGAGCAGATCGGCGGTGCCGATCTTAAGGCCCGCGGCGCTGAGTACGGCCAGGTCTTCAGGCGAAGGCGTGCCGAGATCGAGGACCTCGAAACCCGTGGACTTGGCCCAATTGGCGAGGGCCTTCAAATCGTTCTTCTGCCAGTCGCTCCAGCCCCGCCGGAAACCGATCGGAAAACTGCCCGTGCGCGTGCCCATCTGTGTGACGTCCTCCTGGGGTTTATGGCCCCTCCCCGGGGCCCGTTAAAAGCCGCATAAGCGTCAAGGCGCTCTGCCCAAAATCAAACATCTTTCCCGAACGATGAAAAGTTGATGCCGCTCCCCTGTTGACAAAACGCCAGTATCTCCGAAAAGTGAAGCGGGGATTACTGGGGGTTTTCATCTTGCTCAAGCTTGACCACGTGAACGCCGCGCCGGGGATCGAACTGGTGAAGGTAGCCGGTGAAATCGACGCGCACACATTCGAAGAACTCGAAGAATTTCTCGAAGAGCTGATGGACAAGGGCCACACGCGGCTGGTGCTGGACATGACCAAAACGACCTACATTTCGAGCGCCGGATTCGGAATCCTGGTCGAAACCGCGGGGCAGACCGAAGGCGAAACCGGCGGTTCGCTGGTGCTTTTTGGCCTGACCGACGCCGTGCAGCATGTCTTCGATCAGATGGGCTTCACGCCCATGTTCAAAATCACGAAGACGAAGGATGAAGCCCTGGCGATGTCAGCCACGAAGCCCAGCTAAGTCTTCCTAGAATTCCGCTTGGCCGGGCGCGCGCGGGAACGGGATCGTGTCGCGGATGTTCGCCAGACCAGTCGCGTAAACGATGGTGCGCTCGAAGCCCAGCCCAAAGCCCGCGTGCGGGACAGTTCCATAGCGCCGCAGGTCGCGGTACCACCAGTACGATTCCTTTTTAAGGCCCATTTCTTCCAGACGCTTGTCGAGGACATCAAGGCGCTCTTCGCGCTGGCTGCCGCCGACGATCTCTCCGATGCCCGGCGCGAGAATATCCATCGCGGCGACGGTCTTGCCGTCGTCATTCTGGCGCATGTAGAAGGCCTTGATCTCCTTCGGGTAATTCATCACCACGACCGGGCGGCCGACGTGCTCTTCGGTCAGGTAGCGCTCGTGCTCGGTCTGCAGATCGATGCCCCACTTCACCGGGAACTCGAACTTTTTCTTGGCAGCGAGCAGGATTTCCACGGCCTGCGTGTAATCCATGCGCTCAAAATTAGCGTTTACAAACTTTTCGACGCGCTCGATGCAGGTCTTATCAACGCGATCGGCGAAGAATTTCAGATCGTCCCCGCGCTCGTTGAGCAAGGCCTTGAAGATGTACTTGAGCAGCGCTTCGGCCAGATCCGCGTCTTCCTTCAAGGTGGCGAAGGCGAGCTCAGGCTCAATCATCCAGAATTCGGCGAGATGGCGCGCGGTGTTCGAGTTCTCCGCGCGAAAGGTCGGGCCAAACGTATAGACCTTCGAGAGCGCCATACAATACGTTTCGACATTGAGCTGGCCCGAAACGGTCAGAAAGGCTTCCTTGCCGAAGAAGTCCTTCGAGAAGTCGATCTTGTTTTCCGGAGTGCGCGGCGGGTTGGCCAAGTCGAGCGTTGAGACTTTAAACAGCGCGCCGGCGCCTTCGCAGTCGCTGGCTGTAATGATCGGCGTGTGAATCCACAAAAAACCGTGCTCGTGGAAGAAGCGGTGCACGGCCATGGCCAGGCAATGGCGGACGCGCGCGACCGCGCCAAAAGTATTCGTGCGCGAGCGCAGGTGCGCGACTTCGCGCAGGTATTCATATGAATGCTTCTTGGGCGAGATCGGATACGTCTCGGGATCGTCAACCCAGCCGAGGACTTCAATTTTGGTGGCTTGTACTTCAACAGACTGGCCCTGTGCCGGCGACGCGGAGAGCACGCCTTCGGCAACCACCGCGCAACCGGAACTAAGCCGCTGCACTTCGCTGACGTAATTCGCGAGCGTGTTCGGGACGACCACTTGAATTGGATCGAAGCACGAGCCGTCGTGCAGGTGCACGAACGAGACGCCGGCTTTCGAATCACGACGCGTGCGGACCCAGCCCTTGATGGTGACGGGCGAGCCCACGGGCAGCGCGTTCTTCAGAATTTCAGCAATGCGGGGTTCCGGCACGGGCACGCTCCTCTCCCAAAGCGGTCACGTGAAGATTCGGCACAAGCTACCGAGCTTCCGACAAACGAAAAGCTTAGCGCAAAACAAAGCGGGGCGCCAATCAGCGCCCCGCTTCTCGACTCAATGACGTCACACGCGCTTAGCTGGACGCGCGGCCCGCTCCGCCATGTGCGCCGTGGCTGCGCGGAACGGCAGGCGCAGACGCCCCCGCCGCGGTGCCGCTCAAAACCGGCGCGGCCGGCGGCTTGACCTGCGGTTCGAACGTGCCGACTTCGCGGAAGAACAGCGCGTCCTTCTTGTCGTTCAGGAAGGCCTCGACCTTGGTCTTGGGCTTAATGCGCTGGCTCAAGATCTCCTCGCTGATCGGGTCTTCAATGTAGTGCTCGACCGCGCGGCGCATTGGGCGGGCGCCGGAGTCCGGGTTGTAGCCCTTCTCGAGCAGGAAGTCGTGCGCCTCCTGCGACAGAACGAGCTGGATTTCCTTGTCGTAAAGGCGCCGGCTGACGGTCGCGGCTTCTAGGTCCAGAATGCGTGTGATGTCCTCGCGGCCCAGCGGACGGAAGACGATCACTTCGTCCAGGCGGCCGATGAACTCGGGGCGGAACTCCTTGTCCATCTCTTCCTTCAGCTTGCGCTTGAGCTCGCCGAAGTTGGCTTCTTCAGACTTCTTCCCGAAGCCCATGCTGCCGGAGTTCTTGATCACCTTGGCGCCGACGTTCGACGTCATGATCAGGATCGTGTTGCGGAAGTCGACGTGCCTGCCGTAGCTGTCGGTCAGTCGGCCTTCTTCCATGATCTGCAGCAGGATATTGAAGATGTCTGGATGCGCTTTTTCGATTTCGTCGAGCAGCACGACGCTGTACGGGCGGCGGCGGATCTTCTCGGTCAGCTGGCCACCTTCTTCGTAACCCACGTAGCCAGGAGGCGCGCCGACCAGGCGCGACACCGCGTGTTTTTCCATGTATTCAGACATGTCGATCTGTACGAGCGCTTCCTGGTCGCCGAACATGAATTCGGCCAGCGCGCGCGCGAGCAGGGTTTTGCCGACGCCGGTCGGACCCAGAAAGAGGAACGAGCCGATCGGGCGGCGCGGATCCTTCAGGCCGGCACGCGAGCGGCGCACGGCGCGCGCCACAGCGCTGACGGCTTCGTTCTGGCTGACCACGCGGCGGTGCAGCTCGTCTTCCATCTTGAGCAGGCGCTCGGTTTCCTGGCCTTCCATGCGCTTGAGCGGAATGCCGGTCATCTTGCTGACCACTTCGCGAACAACTTCCTCGTCCACCACGCCGACGATTTCGCGCGAGGATTCCTTCCACTCTTCCTGCATCTTCTTCATCTGGTTGCGCAGGATTTCGGCGCGGTCGCGCAGGTCGGCGGCCGTTTCAAAGTCCTGGTTGGCGACAGCCTGTTCCTTCTCCTGCTCAAGTTCGACGATCTCCTTCTCGAGATCCTTGAGGTTCGGCGGGCGCGTCATCTTGGAGAGGCGCACGCGCGAACCGGACTCGTCGATCACGTCGATGGCCTTGTCCGGCAGGAAGCGGCCGGTGATGTAACGGTCTGAGAGCGCCGTCGCTTCTTCGATCGCCGCGTCGGTGATGCGGACGCGGTGGTGGGCTTCGTAGCGGTCGCGCAAGCCCTTCAGGATCAACACCGCTTCCTCCTTGGAGGGCGGATTGACCATGATGGTCTGGAAGCGGCGTTCGAGCGCCTGGTCCTTTTCGATGTATTTGCGGTATTCGTCCAGCGTCGTGGCGCCGATGCACTGCACTTCGCCGCGCGCCAGCGCCGGCTTGAGCACGTTGGACGCGTCGATGGAGCCTTCCGCGCCGCCCGCGCCGACCAGCGTGTGCAATTCGTCGATGAACAGGATCACGTTTTTGGAGCGCCGGACTTCGTTCATCACAGCCTTGATGCGCTCTTCGAACTGGCCGCGGTACTTGGTGCCAGCGACCATCATCGCCAAATCGAGGACCACGATGCGCTTGTTTCGCAGCAAGTCGGGGACGTCGTTATTGATCACGCGCTGCGCGAAACCTTCGACGATGGCCGTCTTGCCGACGCCGGCTTCGCCGATCAGCACGGGATTGTTCTTGGTGCGGCGCACAAGGATCTGGAGCACGCGTTCGATCTCGGCCTCGCGGCCGATGACCGGATCGAGCTTGCCTTCGCGCGCGAGTTCAGTGAGGTCACGGCCAAAGCTGTCGAGCGCGGGGGTCTTGCTTTCGCCCGCTGCGCCGGTTGCGGGCTGGCCGCCGGCGCCTGGCGCGCCGCCTTCGCCCTTCGGCTCCTTATCGGCAGGCTGGCCGCCCGCCTGTTCCTTCTGCTGGCGGTTTTCTGCGCCAAGGAATTCGAGCACTTCCTGGCGCACGTCTTCCAGCTTGAGGTGCAGGTTCATCAGGACCTGCGCGGCGAGGCCTTCCTGTTCGCGCAGCAAGCCCAGCAGGAGGTGTTCGGTGCCGACGTAATTGTGGTCCAGCGCGCGGGCTTCATCGATCGCGTATTCGAGAACCTTTTTGGCGCGCGGTGTAAAAGGCAGTTGGCCCATCGTCACAACGTCGGGCGACGGCTTGACAAGTTTCTCGACTTCCATGCGGACCTTTTCCAAGTCCACGTCGAGGTTTTCGAGGACGTTCGCGGCGACGCCGGAGCCTTCCTTGACCAGCCCAAGGAGGATATGCTCGGTGCCGATGTAATCGTGGTTCAAGCGCTCGGCTTCCTGGCGCGCCAAGCTCATGACTTTGCGGGCACGGTCGGTGAAGCGATCAAACATGGGTGTCTCTCCTGGGCGTTGCGCGGCACTTTTAGGACGGCTGGCCGGCCCCACTTCCCACCAACAATTTAGACCCTTTCACAAACTTTGAATAGCGTACTTTTCGCGTCTGCGTAAAGGGCGCTGCAGGCGCATACGCCAGGGCGGGGCAAGTCGATCCATTTTGCCTGCAAGGCTTGCCGTTCCGTCGGGGCTCGCGCGCCAGAATGACTCGGTTAGGCCGCGAAAACCGAGACTTCAACCGTGTCGATGCGAATGCTGTGCCGAATGAAGTCTCGACTTTGAGCCTACCCTTTGATAGAAAGCGGGCATACGGTGACGCGTGAACCGTATTAAAACCAACATGACAACCCGAATACTCCCGTTAACTCCCATCGAATCTTCGGTGATTGGGGCCGCACTACACATTCCCGATGAGCCCTGGGTTGTAGTCCAGCAAATCTATCGCATCAATGAAGGAGGCCGGTTTAATTGGTCTCAGTCTGATTACCAGGAAGCGCTCGAGTCCTGCTTAACGGATGGACTCCTCGCCATCGCAGACGAGTTCATATGCACCCAAGATTTAATTTCGCGAGCGCTTGAAGATATTCCTTCCTGCAGCATCCGCTCGTATTGTGTGGGCCACTTAGCAATTACCCCAATTGGCGCGGAGCTGTATCGGATGGCGAATCGCGAATTTAGAACGAAAACGACCCTATCTGGAACGGATCGAAGCAGACCCGAAGTGCTTTCTGTCTATGCGGAAACCAAGACAAAGTGCTTGGAAGCCATCGATGAATCCCTTGAATGCTTGAGATTAAATCATGAAAAAGCCAGAATCATTTCGATAACCCTGCCCGAAGCCATTGGAGCCTGGAGACAAAGTCGCATCTGGGTCTGCACCAAAGGGTTTCGAGTGAAAGTGATTTATTCGGATTTTGGAGAAGGTCCATATTGGGCATAGGCTGAATTGCAATGTTACGCACTTTAATCTTTGAAGCCGCCCGGCCCGATCGCCCATTCTTGGTCATCTCCATGGAAAAGCAGCGGTTCGATTCTCCATTGGGCAGGCATTGCGAGCCCTTGTTGGTCGCGGAATTCGACCTGGATCAGGAGGTCCCCCACCCGCCTCTCACGGTTCGCCTGGGCTTCATTGCCAATCGCTTCGAAGGCCAGCCATTGAGCGCCTCGGTCGACGGGATCCGGTATGAATTGGGGCAGCTCGCGCGAATGCGCTTTGTCGAAGGCAATCAATGCCGCAATCTGATTCACTCCAACGGCGTAATTATCTCGAGTACATTATTTAAAATTTTGACCCATTCGCACAATCTGGAATTGCGCGTAGGGACGCGCGCGTTTCCGTTAAACATAGAGCACGGTCGGGCGCTTCGCGCCCTGGCGGAACGGATCTAAAAAACCTCCGCCATCGAAGCCCAGGGAGAGGCATCGATGACGGAGTGCTACACCAACACACCTACTCCGACGCCTTATATTCCTTCACCGTGATCGTCTTCTTGCCGTCCTGTTCGGCCACGTCGCCTTTGACTTCGACTTTCTTGCCATTGTTCTCGGCGGCGAGCTTCTTGCCCTTCTCGTCGAGCGTAATCGTGACCTTGTCGCCATTCTCCGTAGCGATCTCGGCGCTG
>Ga0265314_10003849_pt1 | contig 14308 bp, 11 predicted proteins | sample 4126metaG_FD_203106 | JGI IMG/M metagenome (GOLD analysis project Ga0265314, IMG submission 203106) | Rhizosphere microbial communities from Carex aquatilis grown in University of Washington, Seatle, WA, United States - 4-1-26 metaG | ecosystem: Host-associated > Plants > Roots > Rhizosphere >... | reverse complement strand
GGCGGGCTTCACGATCACAACGGATGCCTGCCGGGCGTACCTCACCGCGCACGACCTGCCCGCAGGGCTGGAGGCGGAGGTCGACGAGCACGTGCGCCGGCTCGAAGAACGCACGGGCAAGCGGTTCGGTGCGAGTGACGACCCGCTGCTCGTCTCCGTGCGCTCGGGCGCCGCGGTGTCGATGCCGGGGATGATGGACACGATCCTCAACCTCGGCCTGAACGACGAGGCGACCGAAGGGCTCGCGAAGCGAACCGAGAACCCGCGCTTTGCGTTCGACTCGTACCGGCGGCTGATCCAGATGTTCGGCGAGGTGGTGGAGGGGATCGACGGCCACCGGTTCGAGAGTGCGCTCTCGTCGCTCAAGCAGCAGCGCGGCGTCCAGCACGACACCGATCTCACGGCCGACGACCTGCGCGAGCTGGTCGAGACGTTCAAGCAGATCTATCGTGAGGAGGCGGGCTCCGACTTTGCCGTCGACGCGCGTGGGCAGCTCTTGCGCGCGGTGCGCGCGGTCTTCGAGTCGTGGGACACACCGCGCGCGCAGGTCTACCGGCGTGCGCACGAGATCCCCGAGGATCTCGGCACGGCGGTGAACGTGGTGCAGATGGTCTTCGGCAACAAGGGCGACCGCTCCGGAACCGGGGTGGCGTTCACGCGCGATCCGTCGACCGGCGAGACCGGGCTCTACGGTGAGTTCCTCGCGAACGCGCAGGGCGAGGACGTCGTCGCCGGCATCCGCACGCCGCAGCCGATCGAGACGATGCACGACTCGTTGCCGAAGGCGTTCGACCAGCTGGTCGGCACCATGCGCCGGCTGGAGGAGCACTACCGCGACATGCAGGACATCGAGTTCACCGTCGAGGACGAGCAGCTCTACCTCCTGCAGACACGCTCGGCCAAGCGCACCGCTGCGGCCGCGCTGAAGGCTGCCGTCACGATGGTCGACGAAGGGCTGATCACGCGCGAGGAGGCGATCGGCCGCATCGACCCGGCGCAGCTCGATCAGCTGCTGCACCCGATGATCGACCCCGGCGCCTCGCTCGACGTGGCCGCGAAGGGCCTGAACGCCTCGCCGGGCGCCGCGAGCGGTGCGATCGTCTTCGACGCCGACAGCGCGGTCGAGCGCGCGAAGGCCGGGCCGGTGATCCTCGTCCGCTGGGAGACGACCCCGGACGACATCCACGGGATGATCGCCGCGCAGGGGATCCTCACGGTGCACGGCGGCATGACCTCGCACGCGGCGGTCGTCGCGCGCGGGATGGGCAAACCGTGCGTCGCGGGCTGCGACGACCTGACCCTCGACCAGGGCACGGCGACGATCGGCGGCACGACGCTGAACGAGGGCGACGTGATCACGATCGACGGCGGCACGGGTCGCGTGTTCATCGGCGAGGTCCCGCTCGTGCCGCCGCAGATCAACGACGACTTCGAAACAATCCTCGGGTGGGCGGACGCGGTGCGCAGGCTCAAGGTGCGCGCGAACGCCGACAACCCGGAGGACGCGACCCGCGCGCGCGAGTTCGGCGCGGAAGGCATCGGCCTCTGCCGCACCGAGCACATGTTCTTCGGCGCGGAGCGGCTGCCGGTCGTCCAGGAGATGATCCTCGCCGACACCGAAGCGGGCCGCCGCGCCGCGCTCGACAGGCTGCTGCCGTTCCAGCAGTCCGACTTCGAGGGGATCTTCGAGGCGATGGCCGGCCTGCCCGTGACGATCCGGCTGCTCGATCCGCCGCTGCACGAGTTCCTGCCGAACGAAGCCGACGCGACGGACGAAAAGATGCGACGGCGGATCCGTGCGCTGCACGAGGCGAACCCGATGCTCGGGACGCGCGGCTGCCGCCTCGGCCTGCAGTACCCGGAGATCTACGAGACGCAGATCCGCGCGATCGCCCGTGCCGCGCGCGCGGTGCTCGGGCGAACGGGTGAGGCACCGCTCGTCGAGGTGATGCACCCGCTCGTCGGCTTCCGCGAGGAACTTGCGCGGCTCCGCGAGCTGACGCAGGCGGTGTGGGCCGAGGAGGCGCCCGAGGTCGAGCATCTCGTCGGGACGATGATCGAGGTGCCGCGCGCCGCGCTGCGCGCAGACGAGATTGCCGAGGTCGCGGACTTCTTCTCCTTCGGCACCAACGACTTGACGCAGACTGTGCTCGCATTCTCACGCGACGACGCGGAAGGGAAGTTCCTCACGTGGTACCTCGAGGACGGCGTGCTGCAGCGCAACCCGTTCGAAGTGCTCGACGTGGAGGGTGTCGGCGACCTGATGCGCATCGCCGTCGAGCGCGGCCGCGCCACGAAGCCGGAGCTCAAGCTCGGCATCTGCGGGGAGCACGGCGGCGAGCCGCATTCGATCGCGTTCTGCCACGAGCTCGGACTCGACTACGTGAGCTGCTCGCCGTTCCGCGTCCCGCTCGCGCGCCTCGCCGCTGCGCAGGCCGCGCTGAAGGAGGCCGGCTCGGGCGCGTACGTCTCCGCCGGCGGTTGAGCCCGATTCGCCGCTACTGGTAGTGGCGAACCTTCAGGTAGGCGACGACGACACTGATCGCGATCACCGCGGCGGTCGCGGTGAGGCTGTAGAGGGTCGAGCGCCGGTACTGCAGGTACATGAACATCAGGGCGACGCCTGCGACCAGGCCGCCGATGTGGCCGCCAATCGAGATCCCGGGAACCGCGAATGTGAAGACGAGGTTCAACACGATCAGCACAGCGACCTGTCCACCGGTCGAGATGTGCCGTTTTCGCTCGAGGACGAACAGCGCACCGAAGACTCCGAAGATCGCGCCCGACGCGCCCGCGGTCGCCGAGTTCGGCGTGACGATCAGCGCTCCGGCCGAGCCGGCGATGCCCGACGCGAGGTAGAGCAGCGCGAACCGCCAGCGTCCGATCACCCCTTCGAGCAGCGTGCCGCCGAGATAGAGGCCGTACATGTTCATCCCGAGGTGCAGCGGCCCGTAGTGCAGGAATGCGGCCGTGATCATCCGCCACCACTCACCGTGCGCAACCCCCATCACCGGGCCGCCGAAGGTGAACTGGCCGGAGGCGAACAGCGCGCCGTGGTTGTAGATCCAGTTGTTCGTTCCGTCCACTCCGCCGCCGGCCGCGAGCTCGGCGAGATAGACCGCGACGTTGATGCCGATCAGCGTCATCGTCACCACGTTGACGCGACGGGAGCCGACGCCGGTCACGGCGCGCTGCGCGGGCCGCACGACCTTCTGGATCCCCTGCGGCTTGCCGGAGTGCTCGGGACAGCGCAGCCCGACCGGCGCCGGGGTCATGCACTCGTAGCAGATGGGCCGTCCGCATTCCGAGCACGAGAGTCCCGTCTCCCGGTCGGGATGCCGGTAGCAATAGCGCGGCTCGTCCACGCGGCTTAGCGTATAGCTGTGCGCGTCCACGTTGCCTTCACACCCGAAGAGGAAGCCTCCGCGCGGGTCGGGATCGTCGTCGACGTGATCCGCGCGACGTCGTCGATCGCCCAGGCGCTCGCCTCGGGGTACGAGCGCGTGCTCTGCTGCGCCGAGATCGGGGAGGCCCAGGCGCTCCGGGCCGAGCTGGGCGACGAGGCCGTCGTCGGCGGAGAGCGCAACGCGGTCGTGGTCGAGGGGTTCGACGTCGGCGCGTCGCCGCGCGAGTTCGCGCAGGAGCCGAGGGCGCGCACGCTGATCCTGACGACAACGAACGGCACGCGGGCGATCCTGACGGCCGCCGCGCGCTGTGAGGTCGTGCTGCTCGGCTCGCTGCTCAACCTGTCGGCGCTCGCGCGCACGGCACGCGAAACCGGGGGAGACGTGGCGATCCTCTGCTCCGGGTTCAAGGGAGCATTCGCGCTCGACGACGCCTACTGCGCGGGCCGCATCGTGGAGGCGCTCGGCGGCGAGCGCAGCGACGCGGCGATCGGCGCTGCGGTGATCGCGCGCGCGTGGCCCGATCCGCTCGCCGGCCTGAACGCGCGCACCTACGGACCGCCGGGCCTGGAGGCCGACATCGAGTTCTGCGCGCAGGTCGATCTGCTCGAGTCGGTGCCGCGCTTCTCGCGCATGGTTGGGACGGCTGCGGAGATCGTCGCGTGAAGCGCGTCGAGCTTCCGTCACGCGAGATCGAGCACTTCGGGTCACACGGCTTCACGCATTCGCGTGTTGCTCACGGAAGCACTCACATCTCGTTGGCGCGGCTGGACGGCAAGATCGGCGGCCACGAGGCGGTGTCACAGCAGCGTCTCGTGGTCATCGTCGGACGCGTGACGTGCTCGACGAAGGACGAGAGTGTGGAGGTCGGTGTAGGCGAGGCCGTCGAGTGGCAGGAAGGAGAATGGCACGAAACGCGTTCTCTTGAACCATCAGTCCTCTTGCTCGTGGAAGGAGCACTCGAATGAGCGAAGCAGAGAATCTCTTCGGCGACGAGCACGTCCGGCGCTACCGGGAGACCGGCGGCGAGGTCGGGCACGAATGGCGGGAAGGCTCGACGATCTTGCTGCTGACGACGAAGGGCCGCAACAGCGGCCAGCCGCGCACGACGCCGCTGATCTACGCGCAGGACGGCGACCGCTACGTGATCGTCGCCTCGAAGGGCGGCGCACCGGACAACCCGGGCTGGTACGAGAACCTCGCGAAGACGCCGGAGGTCGAGTTGCAGGTCCGCGACGACGTCTTCGCGGCCCAGGCGCGCACCGCCGAAGGCGAGGAGCGCGAGCGTCTCTGGCGCAAGGCCAACGAGGTCTGGTCGCACTACGACGAGTACCAGACGAAGACCGACCGAGAGATCCCGGTGGTCGTGCTCGAGCGCGCGTAGCTATAGTCGGCTCGTTCGCGCGATGAGGCTCGCGCTCAACCGCGGTGCAAGCCGCTGATGGCCTCTACCAACCCAGGTCCCACCACCTGCTGGAGGTAGAGGCATGAGCGACATCGCAATAGCCGCAGTTCTCGCAGTCACGATTCTCATCGCGTCGACGATCAGCGTCGAGATCGGGCTCTCGGTCGCGCTGATCGAGCTGCTCGCCGGCGTGATCGTCGGCAACGCGTTCCACATCGACGTTCCCTCGTGGTTGACCTTCATCGGGTCGTTCGCGGGCATCCTGCTGACGTTTCAGGCCGGGGCGGAGGTCGACGTGCCGCAGTTTCGCCGCGAGTGGCGCGCGTCGGTCTCGATCGGGCTCGTCAGCTTCTTCGGCCCGTTCGTCGTCGTCGGGTTGCTCACGTACTTCGCGCTCGGTTGGAACTACCGCCAGGCGGAGATCGGTGGGCTCGCGCTCTCGACGACGAGCCTCGCCGTCGTCTACGCCGTGCTCGTCGAGACCGGGCTGAATCGCGAGCTCGTCGGCAAGCGCCTGATGTCGGCGACGTTCGTGACCGACATCGCGACCGTTGCGGGCCTGACCGTGCTGTTCCTCAAGCCGACGATCTGGGTCCTGCCCTTCGCGGTGGCGTCCGTCGGGGCGATCGTCTTCCTGCCGCGGGTCGCGCCGTGGTTCTTCGGCCGCTACGGGAACCGCGTGATCGAGCCCGAGATCAAGCTCGTCTTCGCGGTGCTCTTCCTGCTGATGTGGCTCGGCGGCCGCGCGAACTCGCAGGCGGCGCTGCCGGCGTTCGTGCTCGGGCTCGTGATGAGCGGCCATTACGCCTCGCATCGCAAGGAGCAGGAGCGCATGCGCGTCGTTGCGTTCGCGTTCTTGACGCCGTTCTTCTTCCTGAAGGGCGGCCTGAACGTGTCGGCCGGGGCGCTCTGGGCGAACCTCGGGATCCTGGCGCTCCTCTTCGCCGGGAAGATGGTCCCCAAGCTCGGCCTCGTCTATCCGCTCGCGCGGCGCTACACCGCACCGCATGCCGTCTTCACGACGCTGCTCATGTCGACGGGGCTCACGTTCGGGACGATCACCTCGCTTTACGGGCTCAATGCTGGGATCATCGACCGTACGCAGTTCTCGCTCCTGATCTCGGTCGTCGTGCTGTCAGCGATCGTCCCGACCGCAATCGCACAGCGCTTCTTCCACCCGACCGTTGAGCCGTCCAAGGAGCCCACCGTCGCGGCCCTGCCGGAGCCCGAAGGCGCGGTCGGCTGATGCCGTTCGAGCGGATCCTCGTCGCGATCGACGGCAGCGAGTGCTCGAACCGGGCGTTCGCGAAGGCGGTCGAGCTCGCGCTGCTGATGGACGCGCAGCTGACCGCGCTCGCGGTCGAGGGCCCGCTGCCCGCGTATGCGGCGACGATCGGCGAGGTGGACGAGGTGAAGCGGGAGAAGGACTCCTTCTTCAGCGGGCTCGCCGCACGGGCGAAGCGGGAGGCGCACGCGGCCGGGGTCGAGCTGGAGATCGACATCCGCCCCGGACACGCGGCGGAGTTGATCTCCCGCGTCGCCGGAGAGGGCGACTACGACCTCGTCGTCCTCGGCTATCGCGGCCACTTCCTACGCGATCACCTGCTCGGTTCGACCGCCGACCGCGTTGCGGAGAACGCCCCGTGCCCGGTGATGATCGTCAGGTGAGCGTCGAAAGAGCAGGGCAACGCGGCTGAGCTCTGCTGCTCCCGCCCAGGCCGGCCGTCGAGCAGCCGGCCTGGACATCGAGCTCAGGCGAGGTCGAACCGGTCGAGGTTCATCACCTTGGCCCAAGCGGCGACGAAGTCGTGCACGAACTTCTCCCGTGCATCGTCCGCGGCGTAGACCTCTGCGAGCGCGCGCAACTCGGAGTTCGAGCCGAAGACGAGGTCGACGCGGCTGGCGGTCCACTTGAGCTCGCCCGTGGCGAGGTCGTGGCCCTCGAAGGTCTCCGCGTCCTCTGACGTCGGCTTCCACCCGGTCCCCAGGTCGAGCAGGTTGACGAAGAAGTCGTTCGTCAGCGACCCCGGCGTCGAGGTGAAGACACCCAGGTGGGACTGCTTGGAGTTCGCGCCGAGGACGCGCAGGCCGCCGACGAGGACGGTCAGCTCGGGCGCGCTCAGGGTCAGCAGGTTCGCCTTGTCGATCAGTAGGTACTCGGCCGGCAGGCGGTGCCCGTTGCCGAGGTAGTTGCGGAACCCGTCCGCGGTCGGTTCGAGCGCAGCGAAGGACTCGACGTCGGTTTGCTCCTGCGCGGCATCCGTGCGTCCCGGCGTGAACGGGACCTCGATGTCGTGGCCGGCGTTCTTGGCCGCCTGCTCGACGGCTGCCGACCCGCCAAGCACGATCAGGTCGGCGAGCGAGACCTGCTTGCCTCCGGTCTGGGAGGCGTTGAACGCCTCCTGGATCCCCTCCAGGGTGCGCAGGACCGTCGCCAGCTGCTCGGGCTCGTTGACCTCCCAGCCGGTCTGCGGCTGGAGGCGGATGCGTGCCCCGTTGGCGCCGCCGCGCTTGTCGCTGCCGCGGAACGTCGACGCTGACGCCCACGCGGTCGAGACCAGCTGGGAGACGGACAGGCCGGACGCGAGGATCTGCTCCTTGAGCGCCGCGACCTCCTGCGGGCCGACGAGCTCGTGGTCGAGCGCGGGGAGGGGGTCCTGCCACAGCAGCGTCTCGGTCGGAACCTCGGGCCCGTGGTAGCGCGCGATTGGTCCCATGTCGCGGTGGGTCAGCTTGAACCACGCGCGGGCGAAGGCGTCCGCAAGCTCGTCCGGGTGCTCGAGGAAGTGGCGCGAGATCGGCTCGTAGATCGGATCGAACCGGAGCGCCAGGTCCGTCGTCAGCATCGTCGGGAGGCGCTTCTTCGAGGCGTCGTAGGGGTCGGGGATGATCGCCTCGGTGTTCTTCGCAACCCATTGGTGCGCGCCGGCCGGGCTCACGGACAGCTCCCATTCGTGGCCGAAGAGGATCTCGAAGAAGCTGTTGCTCCACTGCGTCGGCGTGGTGCTCCACGTGACCTCGAGGCCGCTCGTGATCGTGTCCGGGCCCTTGCCGCTGCCGAAGCTGTTCTTCCAGCCGAGCCCCTGCTCTTCGAGCGGTGCTGCTTCGGGCTCGGGCCCGACGTTGTCTGCGGGGCCTGCGCCGTGGGTCTTGCCGAACGTGTGGCCGCCGGCGATCAGCGCGACGGTCTCCTCGTCGTTCATCGCCATGCGGTGGAACGTCTCGCGGATGTCGACCGCCGCGGCGAGCGGGTCCGGATTGCCGTTCGGGCCCTCCGGGTTCACGTAGATGAGGCCCATCTGCACGGCCGCGAGCGGGTTCTCGAGATCGCGGTCGCCGGTGTACCGCTCGTCGCCGAGCCAGGTGGTCTCGGGGCCCCAGTAGACGTCTTCGTCGGGCTCCCAGACATCCGCGCGGCCGCCGCCGAAGCCAAAGGTCTTGAAGCCCATCGACTCCAGGGCGACGTTGCCGGCGAGGACGATCAGGTCGGCCCACGAGAGCTTCTGGCCGTACTTCTGCTTGACCGGCCACAGCAGTCGGCGCGCCTTGTCGAGGTTCGCGTTGTCGGGCCAGCTGTTGAGAGGGGCGAAGCGCTGCTGGCCGGCTCCGGCGCCGCCGCGGCCGTCGCTGATGCGGTACGTGCCGGCGCTGTGCCACGCCATTCGGATGATGAACGGGCCGTAGTGGCCGTAGTCGGCCGGCCACCAGTCCTGCGAGGTCGTCAGCACGTCCTCGATGTCCTGCTTCACCGTGGGGAGGTCGAGGGTCTCGAACGCTGCTGCGTAGTCGAACGCCTCGCCCAGCGGGTTGGCCACGGCAGGGTTCTTGGCGAGGACCTTCAGGTTGAGCCGGTTCGGCCACCAGGCGCGGTTCCCGCCGCCCTGGGTCAGGTGCGGGGCATGCCCGTTCGCGGCGGGGCAGCCGTCTCCGCTCCCCTCGTTCATCTCTCCAACGACGGCGTCAGGACTCTCGGACACGGGCATCCTCTCCAGGAACGGGGTGGGCTTTCGGAACGATGTGAAACCTACCGCCGGGTCGAGTCGTGACCGCGGGCAGCCCGCTACTCATCGCGTTCAACCACCTCTTTCGAGTGCAAGCGCACGAAGCCGCAGTTCGCGCAGACGAATGCGTAACAGACGGTTCCGACGGGGGTGCCGTCGACGTCGTGGACCAAGAAATGCTCATCGCCTTCAGTGACGAGCGGGAGGTTGCCCAGCATGTTGGCCAGCTGCCCCGGGGCAACCCAGGCGTCACCGGAGCACACGGGGCAGGTGAGTGACACACCGCGGGCGACGAGGCGGTCCTCCGCCGATTGATAGCCGTGAGGAGGCTCCTCCACTGGCGGCAGCCTAAGAGCTTGACAGGAGAACGTGTGTTCGTGTAGAACATACGTTCCCGTGATCGCAGCAATCGTCATCCCGGCCTTCGATCTACGGGCAGCGCTGCGCCTGCGGCCCCGGTTGCAGGCGCTCCCGGCCGCACTCGCGCCGCTCCCTGGCACGGAGCCGCTGATCGGCTCGGTCACGGGCCCGGCCGAGGCGAAAGGGGTTCGGCCGGGGATGCGCCTCGGAGAGGCGCTCGCGACCTGTCCGGAGCTCGAGCTGGTCGAGCAGGACCCGGCGACCGCCGAGCAGGCGTGGGAGGAGATCCTGCGCCGGCTCGAGGATGCGGGATTCGGGGTCGAGCCGGGCGACCCGGGCACGGTCTTCTTCGACTCGAAGGGCGTCGAGCGGCTCTACGGCGGGCTCGAGCCGGCGCTCAAGCGGGCGCTGGCCGCGGTCGGCGGGTCGTGGGACGCCCGCGCGGGCGCGGCGGAGCGGCGGTTCGCGGCGCTGGCCGCGGCGAACGTCGCCCGGCCGGGACAGGCGCTGATCGTCTCCGACGACCGCGCGCGCTCGTTCCTCGCGCCGCTGCCGCTGCAGCTGCTGCCGCTCGAGCGGCGCCGCTACGAGGAGCTCGAGGAACTGGGAGTTCGCACGATTGGACAGCTTGCCGGGTTACCGGGCAGTGCCGTCTCCGAACGGTTGGGGCCGGACGGACGGCGCGCCTGGGGCCTGGCGAGAGGCGAGCAGGACGGGAGGGTCAAGCCGAGACGGACGGCGACGGCCATTCACGAGACGCTCGAGTTCCCGGAAGCAGTCGGCAACGAGCTGACGCTCCGGCGAGGGCTCGGGGTGTTGCTCGATCGCCTGCTCGCACGGCCGGAACGCGCGGGGCGGCCGCCGAGAAAGGTCGCGGTGTGGGCGCGACTGGTCGGCGGCGCCTCGTGGCGCCGGACGGTGACGCTGCGCGAGCCGACGGCCGACCCGGCCCGGCTGCGCGCTGCGCTCTCGCCGAAGCTCGCAGAGCTGCCGGCGCCGGCGCTCAAGCTCCGGCTCGAGGTGGTCGAGCTCGCCGAGCACACCGGCGAGCAGCTCGAGCTCGTGGCCGCAGAGGGCGAAGTGATGCAAGGCCGGCTCCGCGAAGGCCTGCGCCAGGTGCGCGCGGCCGTCGGAGCAGGCGGAGTCTCGACGGTCGTGGAGGTCGCCCCGTGGTCACGCATACCCGAAGCACGCGCACTGCTCGTTCCGCGCGACGACTGAACGCGCCGAGGCCCGCGCTGGTCGAGAACCACGCCGACGGCACGCCGCGCCGCGTGAACCGGCAGGACGTCGCCGTCCTGCGCGAGGAATGGCGTGTGGTCGACCGCTGGTGGACGGAAGAGCCGGTCCACCGCCGCTACTTCGACCTCGTGCTCGAGACAGGGGAGAACGCCGTCGTCTACCACGACGACGACGCCGGAACGTGGTTCACCCAAAGGGCGTAGCGCGCCGCGACGCGCCCTACGTCGAGCTGCACGCGCACTCGGCCTACTCGTTCCTCGACGGCGCGTCGCTGCCGGAGGAGCTCGCCGCGCGCGCCGCCGAGCTCGGCTACGACGCGCTCGCGCTCACCGACCACGACGGCGTCTACGGCTCGCTCGAGTTCGCGCACGCCGCCAAGCACTTCGGCGTCCGCTCGATCACCGGCGCCGAGATCACCCTGCGAGGCGGCACCCACGTGACGCTGCTCTGCGAGAGCCGCCAGGGCTACGCGAACCTCTGCCGCATCCTCACCGACGCGCACGCCGGCACACGCGTGCCGGGCAAGGAGCGCGACCTGCTGCCGGCCGAGACGACGATCGACGTCGTCGAATGCCACGCCGAAGGGCTCGTCGCGCTCTCCGGCTGCGCACGAAACGGCCTCGCCGTGATCGACGCAAAGGCAGCCGCGCACCTCGCGCGTGCGTTTCCCGGCGCGTTCTACATCGAGCAGCAACGCCCGTACGAGCGCGGTGACGCGAAACGGAACGCACGGCTCGCCGAGCTCGCCGAGCACATCGGCGTGCCGACTGTCGCCACCGGCAACGTGCACGCGCACAGCCCGGTCCGCGCGCGGCTGCAGGACGCGCTCGTCGCAATCAAGCACCGCACGTCCCTCGACGGCTGCGAACGCGAGCGGCGCGGCAACCACGAGGCGGTGCTGCTCGCGCCGCAGGCGATGCTCGAGCGCCTGCCGCCGGCTGCAGCACGCCGCACGCGCGAGCTCGCAGACCGCTGCACGTTCGACCTGACGCAGGAGCTCGGCTATCGCTATCCCGACTTCTCCGACGGCGTCGACCCGGCAGATCGGCAGCTCGAAAGGATTTGCGAGTCGAGATTTGCCGAGCGCTACCGATCCGCTAGCGCAACCGTTCGCGCGCGTGCGCGCGAACGGTTGCGCGACGAGCTCGCATTGATCACGCGCATCGGCCTCTCGGGCTTCTTCCTACTCCACTGGGAGGTGCTGGAGCTCGCACGCGAGTGCGCGCTCGAGGTGCGCGGCCCCGGCAGCCCGCGCCATGCGCTGCCGCCCGGGCGCGGCCGCGGCTCGAGCGTCGGCTCGATCGTCTGCTACCTGACCGGCCTCTCGCACGTCGATCCCGTCGAGGCCGGGCTCTCGCTCGGCCGCTTCATCAACGACGAGATGGTGGCCGTGCCCGACATCGACCTCGACTTCCCGCGCGACATTCGCGAGAAGCTGATCGTGCGCGTCACCGAGCGCTACGGCCGCGAGCACGCGGCGCTCGTCGCGACGTTCGCGAGCTACCGCAGCCGCGGTGCAATCCGCGACGTCGGTAAGGCGCTCGGCCTCCCGTTCGCCGAGCTGGAACGGCTCTCGCGCGTCACCGACGGCTGGGATGCGACCCGCGTCGGCGACGAGCTCGACAGCGTCCCCGGCCGGCACGCCGGCCCGCGCTGGGCGGCGTTCCGCGAGCTGACGAAGGAGATCGCCGGGCTGCCGCGCCACATCAGCCAGCACCCGGGCGGCATGGTCATCTCGACCAGGCCGCTGATCGACCTCGTGCCGGTGCAGCCCGCCGCGATGGCCGGGCGGCAGATCTGCCAGTGGGACAAGGACAGCTGCGGCGACGCCGGCTTCCTGAAGATCGACCTGCTCGGCCTCGGCATGCTCTCGGCCGTCGAGGACGCGATCGACCGCATCGCGCGCCTGCGCGGCGAGACGATCGACCTCTCGCGCATCCCGCTCGACGACCAGGGCGTCTACGAGGAGATCCAGCGGGCGGACACCGTCGGCGTCTTCCAGATCGAGAGCCGTGCGCAGATGCAGAGCCTCCTGCAGACCCGGCCCGAGAACCTCGACGACCTCACCGTGCAGGTCGCGCTCGTCCGCCCGGGGCCGATCCAGGGGAAGGCGGTGCACCCGTACATCAAGCATCGCCATGCGAAGCGCGCCGACCCCAGCTTCGAGCCGCCCGTCGAGCACGAGTCGCTGCGCGAGCCGCTACGCGACACGCTCGGGGTCGTCGTCTTCCAGGACCAGGTGCTCGACGTGGCGATGGCGGCGGCCGGCTTCTCGATCGGCGAAGCCGAGGGCCTGCGGCGCGCGATGAGCAGGAAGCGCAGCGAAGAGGCGATCGAAGCGTGGCGACCGCGGTTCGTCGCCGGTTGCGCGGAAACGAATGGCATCGACGTCGAGCTCGCGAACACGATCTACGACAAGGTCGCGGGCTTCGCGGGCTTCGGCTTCCCGAAGTCGCATGCCGCCGCTTTCGGGCTGCTCGCGTACCAGTCGGCGTGGCTGCGCCGCTACTACCCGTCGGAGTTCCTCTGCGCGCTGATGAACGCGCAGCCGATGGGCTTCTATCCGCCGTCGTCGCTCGTGCGCGACGCGCAGCGGCGCGGGGTGGAGGTCCGCGCCCCGCACATCAACCGCTCAGAGGCGCAGTGCGACATCGAGGACGGGACGGCGGTTCGCGTCGGGCTCGCCTACGTGCAATCGGTCGGCGAGACGGACGCGCAGTCGGTCGTCGCACAACAGCCCTACCGCGACCTCGGCGACCTCGCGCGCCGCGCGCCGGTCAAGCAGGACGCGCTCGAAGCGCTCGTCTCGGCCGGCGCCTGCGACGAGTGGGGGCCGAGGCGCGAGCTCCTGTGGCGGCTCGGCGTCACCGCGCGCGGCGAGACGGTCGCGGGCGGCAACCGCCAGCTCGCGCTGCCGCTCGAGCCGACCGCAGAGATCCCGGGGCTGCCCGAGCAGACACCGTGGGAGCAGATGCTCGCCGACTACAAGCACACCTCGCTCTCGGTCGGCATCCATCCGCTGCAGCTGCTGCGCCCGCACCTCCCGGCGGGCGTCGCGACGAGTGCCGACCTTGCAGACACGCCGAACGGAACGCGGATCCAGGTGGCCGGGATGGCGATCGCCCGCCAGCGTCCGTCGACTGCGAACGGGATCGTCTTCATGCTGCTCGAGGACGAGCACGGCCAGGCGAACCTGATCATCCCCTCGAAGGTCTACGAGGAGCACCGCGCGATCATCCGCGGCGAGCCGTTGATCCTCGCGCGCGGCAAGCTCGAGCGCCACGACCGCAACGTCAACCTGCTCGTCTCGGAGGTGGAGTCACTCGGCCCGCTCGCGCGCAAAGCAGCGAGCGAGGCAGAGGTGACGCGCGCCCTGCCGCGCGCGCATCACTTCGGGCACCGCTAGCGGCGCCCGGTGCGCTGGTGTATCGGCCCCGGGTGGTGCGAGAGGTTGTAGGCCGAGTTGACGAGACCGACGTGCGTGAACGCCTGCGGGAAGTTCCCGAGCAGCCGCTTCGCTGCCGGGTCGTACTCCTCCGAGAGCAGGCCGAGGTCGTTGCGAATCGAGAGCAGCTGCTCGAAGAGCGCGCGCGCCTCGCCGTCGCGCCCCGCCATGAGCAGCGCATCGACGAGCCAGAACGAACACGGCAGGAACACGCCTTCGCCGCCGGGCAGACCGTCCACGTCGTTGTGCTGCTCCTGCTTGTACCGCTCGACGAATCCGTCGCGCGTCAGGTCGCGCTGGATCGCGTCGATCGTCCCGAGCACGCGTGGATCGTTGCCGGGCAGGAAGCCGACGAGCGGGATCAGAAGGGTCGACGCGTCGAGGTCGTTCGAGCCGTACGCCTGCGTGAAGGAGTTGAGCTCCGCGTTGAACGCCTCGCGGCAGACCTCGC
>Ga0265314_10003848_pt1 | contig 14310 bp, 7 predicted proteins | sample 4126metaG_FD_203106 | JGI IMG/M metagenome (GOLD analysis project Ga0265314, IMG submission 203106) | Rhizosphere microbial communities from Carex aquatilis grown in University of Washington, Seatle, WA, United States - 4-1-26 metaG | ecosystem: Host-associated > Plants > Roots > Rhizosphere >... | reverse complement strand
ATCGAATGCAGAAACGTCATTTTGTCGACGTGCTGGGACATATGCGGAAAAAGGCTGCTGACCCACGAACCGGACTGGCCGTATTGCTTCCATTCGAACGGAGATTTCAGAATCTTGCCGCTGGTTTTGAAAAATCCGGTATTCGGATCGCTGCCGGGCAACGTCTGGCCGTGGCGTTTCTGCAATTCCGGTTTGTAATCCCATGTATCGACGTGCGACGGAGCTCCGGTCATGAAAAGCCAGATCACGGCTTTCGCGCGAGGCTTGAAATGCGGCGCTTTCGGCGCGAGCGGGTTGTCCGTCTCAGGACCGGCGTGCGCTTTTTCGCCGAGAAGGCTGGCGAGGGCGAGCGAGCCGAAACCCAAGCCCATGCTTTTCAGAAACTGCCGCCGCGGTGGAAGAATCAGCCCGGACGAGCTCTCATGGTTGAACACGTGCGCACTCCTTTATGACATCAATCGACGTAAACAAATTCATTCATGCACAACAAAATCATGCACGTCTCGGCCATCGCCTTTACTTCAGCACCGGCGGCGGCCTTGGGATCTCCGTTGGCGATCAGTTCTTTCTGCTTTTCAAAAAACGCGAGCAATTTGCTGGCTTCCGTTTGCGTGGGCGGTCGCGCGAGCGCGATCTGAAACGCATTCGCCAGCGCGTCGGCCGGTTTCACGCCTGCGCTCATCACGCGTGCGCGAAGCTGTTCGGCAATCGTGCGCACAAACGGTGAATTCATCATCGTCAGCGCCTGCGTCGGAATCGTGGTCGTGCCGCGATCACCGATACTTTGCGTGGGTTCGGGTCCGTCAAACAGAGTCATGAACGGGACGAGTTCGCTGCGTCGAACGCGAAGGTAAACGCTGCGGCGGGGCGCTTCGAGTTTCTCGATCGCGGGGCCGAACATGGTTTCGTCGAGCTTGCCGCCGACGCTCAGCAGTGAATCGCGTATGGCTTCGGCATTCAGCCGCATCGATGGCCGCTGCCACCAGAGATTGTTCTCCGGATCTTTCGCGCGATTGTTCTCGCTGAAATCCGACCCCTGCATGTACACCGCGCTGAGCAGAATCTGGCGGTGCAGCGTTTTCAGCTTCCAGCCGCCCTTGATCAATTCCTGTGCGAGATAATCGAGCAGTTCCGGATGCGTGGGTCGTTGTCCCCGCTCACCGAAGTCGTTGGGCGTAGTGACGATTCCCTTGCCGAAATGGTTTTTCCACACGCGGTTGGCGATGACGCGCGCGAGAAGCTGCCCGGCGCCGCTTTGCGTGTCGGTGAGCCAGTTGCCGAGGACGATACGCGGATCTGTTTTGGAGACGTCCGCCGGCGGCGCGTTTTCCGGGAGCAGCACCTGGATGAAACCCGGCGTGGTTTTGACATCCTTATTGTCCACTTCGCCGCGCCGCAGCAGATAAACGTCCTGGCCGCCGCCTTTTGTCGTGTAGACATTGATCAGATCGGGCCGGGGCTTGTTTCGTTCGTGATCGCGCACGGCGTTGATTGTTTTCGCCGCGGTTTCATCGAAATGAGAAAACCAGCGCAGCATTTGCGACCGATCGGCGTCGGCGATCTTTCCGCCGCTGCGTTTCAGCGTTTCCTGGATCTCGCGCAAGTGCTGCGTATCCGCGGCGTCGGTCAGCGAGGGAATGTTGATTGTTTCGACGGGCTCGGGTTTCGCCGCGACGGGGGCGGGCGCAGTGGGATCGGCGCGAAGTGATAGTCTGAAATGTCCGACGCCGAAATAATCAAAGCTCATCTGAAATTCGAGCTCGGTGCCGCCTGCAAATCCCGCAGGCGCGCCTTCAATCGAAAACATCGCCGCATGGTCCTTGCCCATCTCGGGCGCGACGCCCCAGCCGGATTTCGGGTTATCGTCCAGCGCCTGCGTGAGCGGGTAGCCGCTCTGCTCAAAGGTGGCTTTCGCCGCAGCGAGTTTCAGAGTGATCGGCTGCGCATTTAGTTTCGTGTCGACAGGTCGCGCGATAATTTTCAAATCGCCCAGAACGAAGTTTCCGTTGTCCGAAAGCCCCGGACCGTTCGAGGGGAATTCTTTTCCACTGAACACTTCCAAACGCAGCGCACTCAGCGATTTCTGCTGCGTGACGGCTTTGACCGTGTAAACGTCGAACATCGCCTTGTTGCCCGTATTGAGAACCGTGCCGTCGGGATTCACCGCGAGTTTCGCGCTTTTCGCGGCGGCGCTGCTGGCCATCAGCGGATTCCACGTGACATCGCCCTCTTTAAGGAGGCCGTCGGTTTTTCGCGCGGCGGCGGCGATGGCGACGTAACGTTCGTCGGCGTGCATGGAAAGTTTGAGCCTCCCCGCGCCGAAATGATCGAACGTCATCTGGAACTCGAATTCAGTACCGCCATCAAATCCCGCGGGCAGGCCATCAATGGTGAAAATCGCCGCGTGGTCTTTGCCCATTTCCGGCGAAATGGCCCAGCCTGATTTGGGGCTGTTGTCGAGCGCCGCGCTGAGCGGATAATCCTTCTGCTCGAACGTAGCCTTCAACGCTTTCAACTTCAGTGTCAGCGGTTTCGCTTTTGATTTCGGGTCGAGCGGCTTGGCGATGATTTTCAGATCGCCGAGCACAAAGTTACCGTTGTCTGACAGGCCGGGTCCGCCTTTTGGAAAATCCTTTCCGGCGAAAACATCGATGCGGAACGCGACCACGCCTTTCTGGCTGGTGACGGCCTTGACGGTGTAAACGTCTTCCATTGATTTGTTGGCGATGTTCAACACGGCTCCGTCGGCGTCGATAGCGAGCGAAGCGCTGCGCCCTTCGGCGCTCACGGGCTCCAGCGTCTGCCACGGTGCGCTGCTGGTGAGCGCCGGCATCAACTGCGCCTGCCATTTCGCGAAACGTTCCGGAAATTGCTTCGTTTCAAACTCTTTCAACGCCTCGCGCAGCGGCGCCGCGAGTTTTTCGTGCTCGGCCAGCTTCTTCTGCGTCTCTTCGTTCTGCCGGTCGATCTTCAATTCGCCCTGCTCGGTCGTGGCAAAGGCGGCGGCGAGCGAATAATAATCGCGCTGCGGAATCGGATCGAATTTGTGGTCGTGGCAGCGCACGCAGCCGAGCGTCAGACCCAGCATCGATTGGCCCATCGTCGACAGGATATCGTCGAGCTGGTCGTAGCGAATGCGTTCCTTGGTTTTCGCGGTGATCTGGCCGGGGTAGGGGCCCGCGACGATAAAGCCGGTCGCGCAAGCGGAGTCGTAATCGCCGGGCTTCAGCTTGTCGCCCGAAACCTGCGCGCGAATGAACTGATCGTAAGGCATGTCGGCGTTGAGCGCGCGAATCACCCAGTCGCGATAGTGGTACGCGCCGGGCCGGTAGCCATCGAATTCGTAGCCGCCGCTCTCCGCGTATCGCACCACGTCCAGCCAATGGCGGCCCCAGTGCTCACCGTAACGCGTGCTGGCGAGAAGTTTGTCGATGACTTTTTCATATGCGTCGGGCCCGGTGTCTTTGACGAAAGCGTCGACCTCCGCCGGCGTCGGCGGCATGCCGGTCAGATCAAAATAAACGCGGCGAATGAGGCGCTCACGATTGAGCGGCGCGCTGGGAACGACGCCGGCGCTTTCCTGTTTGGCCAGAATAAAGCGATCAATGGGCGTCCGCACCCACGCCGAGTTTTTCACTTCCGGCGGCGGCGCATTCAGCAGCGGCTTGAACGCCCAGTGCTCGCGGCCCTGCTTGAGGTCGATCACGCGCTTGGACGCGACGGCCGGGCCGAGGCGCGGATCGGGCGCGCCCATGTCGATCCACTTGGCGAAGTCCGCGATCACTTCATCGGGCAGCTTTTTCTTTGGCGGCATTTCCATGTCGGTGTCCTGCCACCGAATGGCCGTCATCAGCAGACTCTTGTCGGATTTTCCGGCGACGATTGCGGGGCCTGTATCGCCACCGGTGAGAATTCCGGCGCGCGAATCGAGAAACAAGCCTCCCTTAAGCTTCTTGTTCTGCTTGGCTTCGGCGGAGTGGCATTGAAAACATTGTTCGGCGAGGACCGGGCGGATCTTCTGCTCAAAAAAGGCGAGCTGCTCCGGCGGCAAGGTTGCGTCTGCGGAAAAAACCCGGGCAGCCGACGTGGCCAAAACGATTGCAATGCATTGCCAGACGGCCAGTCTCGACACAGTTTTCTCTCCAGGAGTCCGGTTGATAAATGTATGACAGAAATGATGAATAGCCATTATTTTTCCAAGCCGTCGATTGCCGCTTTTGTTCCAAAGCTTGACTCGGCGCTTCTATCAAACCTCTCCATATCGCGGCTATCGTTTTGGTGGAGAACATGACGCCGTGTGGTGCTTGTGGGCTCGCCGCAGACATATAGAGGAGATCACTATGAAACTTGCGAACGGCACAACGGTCATTCGAAATGGAACGATGGTCGATGGCGCGGGCAACGCTCCTGTCGCGGACGCCGTGGTGATTATCGTCGCTGGCAAAATCGCCTACGCCGGTCCGGCCTCCGGGGCGCCGCGCATCGCGGGCGAATTTCAGACAATCGATGCTCGCAGCGGAACGATTCTGCCAGGACTCGTGGAAGCGCATTTTCATCCGACGTACGCCAATGTCGCGGCGCTCGAAGACCTCGACATCAAGTATCCAGTTGAGTACGTCACATTACTCGCGGCGGTGAACGCGCGGCTGGCGCTCGAGTGCGGCTACACCGCGGCGCGAAGCGGCGGCAGTCTATTCAACATCGATGTGTGGCTGAAGAAAGCGATTGAAGAGGATCTGATTCCGGGCCCGCGCCTCGCGGCCAGCGGACGCGAAATCTGCGGCGTGGGCGGATTGATGGATTGGAATCCGGAGTATCGAAAAATCGGCATGGAAGGGCTCGTCTTGCTGATCAATGGCGCGGAAGAAGCGCGCGCGGCGGTTCGGAAACTGGTGAAGGACGGCGTCGAGTGGGTTAAAACCTATCCGACCGGCGATGCTGCCGCGCCTGACACGAACGATCACCACACGCTTTGCATGACATTCGAGGAAATGGACGCGGTTGTCAAAACCGCGCACAACCATCACATGAAAGTGACCGGACATTGCCGTGCCACCGAAGGCATCCGCAATGCGCTCAAGGCCGGCTACGATTCTCTCGAACACGGAACGTTCATGGACAGTGAGTGCCTCGATTTACTTTTGAAGAACAACACGCCCGTGGTTCCAGCGCTGCAATTTGAACATGCGAGCATGGTTCGCGGCGCGGAGTACGGAATGTCGCAAGCGGTGCTCGACGGCCACAAGGAAACTTTGGACGGCGGCGCAGAGAGTGCGTTGAAAATTCTAAAAGCCGGCGGACGGATTGGGATGGGTGGCGATTACGGTTTTGCGTGGAATCCACACGGCGACTATGCGAAGGAGATGACTTTTTTTGTGAAATACGTGGGCTTCAGCCCGCTCGAAACGATTAAGTGCGCGACAAAAGTGGGCGCAGAAATTCTCGGGCGCGAAAAAGAAATCGGAACGCTTGCAGCCGGAAAACTGGCCGATGTGTTGATCGTGGACGGCGATGTCCTCGCGGACATTTCGATCCTCGAAGACCGTTCGCGCTTTATCGCAGTGATGCAGAGCGGCGGGGTCAAAGCCGGGGCGCTCGCGCATCAGCCGCGCGATGTGAAAGAGCCGCAATATGCGTGGTGAAAGTACATTCAAGACTGGCGAAGTTGATTTGAACGTCGCGAGTTCGAGTGGCAGCGGCGTGCCACTGATCTTTCTGCATGGCGTCTCGCGTCGATGGCAGGACCTGTCTCCACTGTTCGCTGAATTTGAATCCAGGTGGAACCTTTTCGCGTTGGATTTTCGCGGTCATGGAAAATCCGGTCGCGCCAAACGGTATCTGGTTGCTGATTACGTTGCGGACGTTCGCGAATTTATCGCGGGTCAATTCAAAACACCGGTAATTCTTTACGGCCATTCGCTCGGCGCAATGGTGGCAGTGGCGCTTGCGGCGGAAATTCCGGATCGCGTGCGCGCCATTGTGCTCGAAGATCCCCCATTCCACACGATGGGAAATCGAATCGTGGCAACATCGTTTCATTCCATGTTCACGTTTATGAAATCACTCGCCGAAAGTTCATCCGATATTCAACGCATTGCCAGTCAGTTGGCGGATTTTCGCATCCCATCACCGGACGGAAGTGGATCGAAAAGATTGGGAGACGTGCGCGACGCGGCGTCGCTCAAATCGAGCGCCGAATGCTTGAAGCGTGTCGATCCAGCGGTTTTTGATCCGTTGATTGAAGGCAAGTGGCTGGAAGAGTTCGATTATCTCGATTATTTTTCGCGCGTTCGTTGTCCTGCGCTGCTACTGCAGGCAGATTCAAAACGCGGTGGCGCATTGCAGGACGCGGATGCAGATGCCGCGGAAGGTCTCATGAAAAAGTGCGTGCGCGAGAAAATTGCCTGCGGCCATTCAATCCATTGGGAGCAGACCGCGACCGTACTGCGATTGATGAATGGATTTCTCGCAACGCTGTGACGCGAATCACAGCGGCGTGCCGTTCACTTTCACCCACGGCGAAAACGCGCCGATGCCGTGCAGCTTGATCACGCGTTTCCAGATTTTGCCTCCGCAAAACGCATAGAGCGTGGTGAAGTCTGCGCCGCCGAAACAGACGCCCATCACGCGCGAGCGATCGGGCATCGGCAGGATTACCTGCGTCGGGCCGTCGTCGGCGCAAACTTGGATGCCGATGCGCGTCGCGACAAACATCTGTCCTTCCTTTGCGTAGCAGACGGCTTCGGCGCCGGCGTCATCATCCCAATCACCGACATGAAGCCAGAAAAATCGCTCTCCGTTCGTGAGCGAACCGTCGGGCTTAATTTGAAAACTGTGCGCCCATTTTGAATGGCCGTCAGCGACCGAAAGCAGCCACTGATCGGGGCGGTAGGCGAGGCCCGTCGGAAATTTGATCGTCGTGTCGGTCGATGTCTTCTGGCCGTCTTTGACAAACCAGATTTTGGCAGGATCGCCGGCTTTTTCTTCGGCGCCGGTGACGTACACGCCGCCTTCAGGCCGCGCGAGAATATAGCGGCCGCGGATTCCTTCGGCATAGACGCTGCCTTTTCCAGTCGCGTCGTAGCTCAGGATTTTTCCGGTGCTGCTCGAAACCGAGTACAATTCATCCTTCGGTCCGAACGAGAGACTGTTGGCTTGCGCGGCGTCGGGGGCAAAAACGTCGATCTTGCCGTCGAGGCCAATGCGGTGAATTTTGTTGTCGTCGATGAAGAACACTTCGCCTTTTGAATTGAACGCTGCGCCGCGTGCGTCGTGAAGACCCTCGCCGGCCAGTTCCCATTTTTCTTCCGCGCCGATGACATCGCGCACGCGGGGAGCGCTTTTTCCGGCGGGAATCGGTTCGGGCCAGCCCTTCCAGATGAAGCGCATCGCTTCGGAAAAATGTTCGTTGTAACCCGTGACGTGTCCCCCCTCGAGCGCATGAAATACATAGTCGTAGCCCGAAAATTTCAGCGCCTTATCCATCTCCTGATCAAGCAGATACCAGTCGCCGGCGCAGTTTTCCATATCGTGAGTTCCGGTGGTGAGATACGCGCGGATCGGCTTAGCTTCGTACTTGCGAATGAGCGTTGGAAATTCGTGGCCGCCGCGAAAGGCGACAAAGCTGCCGCTGGCCACGTAGGCGCGCGAAAACGCATCGGGGCGTTCCCAGGCCGTGTTGAACGCGGAGATGGCGCCGCTGCTGCCGCCGGCGATGCAGCGGTCGTTGCCGCTCGTCGATAATTTCAGATCGAATGTTTTCGCAACATAAGGAAGAATTTCTTCCGTCAGAAAGCGGACATAGTTGTCTCCGACTCCGTCGTATTCAAAACAACGGTTGCGGCGGCCGAGTGTGCCAGGCATCGGCGCGGGCAGCGTGCCCGGCGAAATAAAAACGCCGATGGTGACCGGCATTTCTTTCGCCGCGATCAGCGCCTCGAGCATCGCCTTTTCCTTGGCGTTGTAGCCGTCCTGCTTCACATAAACACAGGCGGGCTTCGATCCGTCGTATTGCGCCGGGATGAAAATCGTGCCGCCGCGTTTTGTGCCGGGGAAGATTGCACTATCGGAGAACTCGAACGGTTTGATCGTACCTTTCGGAACGTCGTTCGCGCCAGCCGCGGCTGCAGCCTGTGCTTCGGCGGCGGGCATTTTTGCGCCGGCGAGCGGTTTGATGATCCATTGCAGATGCGGGTCTTCGGCCTGGTAGCTCCACAGATCGATTTTTGCCCCGGCATTTTTGTTGCCGCCGAAATCGTCGACTCCTTTTTCAGGCGCATGCTTGGGAATCAGACTGAAGGTTCCGTTTTCGTTGCGTTTGATCTGCCACAATTGCCATGGTTTGCCGCTCTCAGTTTCCAGAACGACGAGTGTGCCATTGTCTTTTCCACCGGCGGTTGCGGATAGAACCAGGGTGGGGCTGTAGGACGGTTTGATCAGGTAGAAACCGTTTTCCTTTAACGCAATCGTCCATTTCTGATTTGCAGCGGCGGTCGGCGACCCGATTGAAATTTTGGTGTTTTCCGCCGTGCCGGAATTCACGGCTTCCAACACCATTTCCGGCGCGCCAGCCGGAACGAAAGTGAACGAGCCTTCCCAGTCCTGTGCAAAAAGTCGGGTGTTGGCCAGCAAAAAGATGGCGGCGAGAAACTGTGCTCGTTTAAACGTGCAATGACTCATGGCGTTTCCTCTATTAAATTGATCCATACACGATTACCCCGTTGCAGATAGCGGTGCTGCGGAATGCTGACTTTCGATGCAAACCGTGGAGTGCCGGTAGCGAACGATGGCAATTTGTGTACAACCGGACTCATCCTTTATGGAGAAACGTTGATGCGACACTGCGCGATGAACTGTATCTGGGCTGCGATTTTTCTGGCGCTTCCTGCAATGGCGGCGGACTTTCCGCTGAAAGATGGCGATGTGTGGGTGATGGCCGGAGACAGCATTACGGCGCAACATCTGCACTCGAATTATTTCGAGGCCTTCTGCTACGCGAGATATCCGGGCTTGAAATTTAGTTTCCGGAATTCCGGCGTCGGCGGCGATACGATTCCCAAAGTGCTGGCGCGATTTGATTGGGACGTCGCCGCGTGGAAACCGACCGTCGTTTCGGTCGAACTCGGCATGAACGACCAGGGTGGTTACAGCGTCGCGCAATTTATTGAGAACATGGGCAAGCTGGCGGAGAAGATCAAAGCGATTCCGGCACGTCCGGTGATGCTCACGTCCAGCCCGATCAACAATGGCGATACGAATGAGAAACTCGGCGGAAATAAGAAGCTCAGCGATTTCGCGGACGCGCTGAAAACATTCGCGGCAGCGCAGAATTTTCCGTACTCGGATCAGTTCCACCTCGTGATCGATGTCTGGGGACACAACAAGCCGCGCGAAGCCATCGCGAATTTGAAAGCGTCGATTGAAACGGCGGTGAAGGACGAAAAGCTTGTCGGCGCCGATCATTTGAAAGCGTTCCTGGCCGAGGTGGCGAAAGATCCGCAACCGCTCGTGTCGATGCAGGGCGACGCCGTGCATCCGGGACCTCCGGGACAGCTCATCATGGCAGCAGCACTGCTCAAGCAATTGAACGCAAACGGTTTTGTCAGCAGCGCGACGCTCGACGCGGCCGGAAAGGTCGTCGAAGCGAAGAGCTGCACGATTGAAAACGCGAAAGCCGAAAACGGGGCGCTATCCTTCAGCCGTCTCGACGAATCGATCGCTTTTCCGATTCCCGATGAAGCGCGCGCCGTGTTGAAACTTTTTCCAACCGTTCTTGAACTCAGCCAATACACGCTAAAAGTCACCGGGCTCACCGCTGAAAAATACGTTCTGAAAATCAACGGCGCCGAAGTCGCGACGGTGACGGCAAAGGAACTCGAGGCCGGAATCAACCTCACTGATTTCGCGCAGGGGCCGATCGCGGCGCAGGGCAAGGCGGTCCTCAATGCGGTGAACGGCAAAGAAGGTGCGGTTGGCGCGTGGCGCTCGCAATCGAAGAGCGCATCGGCGCCGGAAGCAACGCCTGAGGCGAAGCAGAAACTCGCCGCGGTCGAGAAACAGGTCGAAGACGCGGACGCAAAAATTCGCGCAGCCGCGAAGCCCGTGAAGTTGTCCTTCGAGATCACGCCGGCGAAATAATTCGCGCGGTTTATGCGAATTCCAGCCCCTTCATCGTGCCGGTGCTGGTCGCGAATTTGTCGGTCTCGAGTCCCATGCGCTGCAGCATCGAAACGAAAAGATTCGGCAGCGGATAATTGCGCTCCTTGTCGAACATCAGATGCTGGCCGTGCTTGAATCCGCCTCCCGCAAAAACGACGGGCAGGTTGGTCGTCACGTGCGTGTTGGCGTTGCCGAGATTGCTGCCGTAAAGCACCATCGTGCGGTTCAGAAGATTGTCGCCGGCTTCCTTCGTCGATTTCAGTCCGGACAACAGGCCGCTCAGCAGTTTCATATGCTCACTGTCGATCGCTTCGAGCTGTTTCAATTTCGCGGCCGATTTTCCGTGATGCGAGAGACTGTGGTAGCCGTCGGTGACTTCCGCGCCCTTCACTTCGATCGTCGGAGAATTGACGCTGTCCAGCATGATCGTGACGAGGCGCGTTGAATCGGTCTCGAGCGCGAGCCGCACTATGTCGTAAAACAGGCGCACTTTTTCCATGTATTCTTTGGGCGTCGCCGGATCTTTTGGCGGCTGCACTTTTACCACGGGCTTTGGTTTTTCTTCCCACTCGCGCGCCTTGCCCAGGCGCTGCTCCAGGTCGCGAACGCCGGTGAAATACTGATCGAGGCGCTCGCGATCGCGCGAGCCGACGTCGCGCTGCAGGCTGCGCGCCTGATCGGCGACGGCGTCCATGATGCTGCGGCCGAGTTCCAGCTTGCGCATCTGCTGCGAAACTTCTTCCTGCGTTCCGCGTAAAAACAAACGCTTGAACACAAAAGACACTTTTTCTTCGCACGGGATCAGCGCGCCAGAACCGGTCCACGACAGGCTGCGCTGGCCACTCAGGATGTTCACGCCCAGAGTCAGCGATGGGAAGCGCGTCAAATGTCCGATCTGCTGCGCGGCGTATTGGTCGATGGAGATCGTGTTGCGAAAGCCGCCGTTGCCCGGGTGCGGCGCGGCGGTCAGGAAACAATTGTCGGCCGGGTGGCCGCCGTCAACGTCCGGATGCGACACGCCGCTGAAGACCGTGAAATCCTTGCGGTGATCCTTCATGTGCTCGAGATAAGGAGAGAGCGTGTAATCGCGGCCGCCGTTTTCCGGAAAGAATTTTTCAGGCAAGAGGCCGAGATTGTTGCAGATCGCAATCATCCGTCGCGGAGTTTGCGGATCTTTTTTCTCGCCGCCAAACGCCGGCTGCATTGCTTCTAGAAACGGCAGCGACAAAGCCACTCCGGCGCCGCGCAAAAACTGGCGGCGGTTGAATCCCGGTTTTGAAACATGCGGTGCGTCCATGTGTCGATCTCCGCGTCTGGCGTTACTTCCGCTGAAAAAGTTCGCTCTGTACGATTTCGTTGATTAACGAACGCACGCCGTACTGGCTGGGCGCCGCGCGTTCAAGAATTTGTTCGATGCCCGGCCGGTCGCCGAAATGGATCGGCGCGCCGGTCGCGTAAATCATCAGTTTCTGCGCGAGGTTGCGCGCGATCTGGCGTTCGTCGGCGAGCAGCAGTTTTTTCAGATCGCTCACGTTCTGGAATTTCCGGCCGTCGGGAAGCGCGCCGCTGGGATCGACCGGCGGCCCGAGATGAAATGCAAAGGGCTGGCCGTTCTTCCCGAAGCCGGCTTCATGCTTGCCTTCGCCCATCGCGCGGTAGCGCTCGCGCCAGCCGCCCATGACATCGAAACTCTCGAGCGCAAAACCGGCGGGATCGATTTTCGCGTGGCAGGCCGCGCAGGTTTCCTGCGTGCGGTGTTTGTCGAGCTGCTCGCGGATCGTCGTCGCGCCGCGCGTGTCGGGTTCGACCGCGGGGACGCTCGGCGGCGGGGGCGGCGGCGGTTTGCCGAGAATGCGGTCCATGATCCACGCGCCGCGCAACACCGGCGACGTTGTCGTGCCGTTCGCTGTGACTTTGAGCACGCTCGCCTGCGTCATCAAACCACCGCGCGGACTGTCCGGCGGAAGCTTGACGCGCCGGATGTTGACGCCGCTTACGCCTTTGATGCCGTAATGCTCAGCGAGGCGCTCGTTGATCATCACGAAATCCGATGAGACGATCGTTTTTGCCGGAAGATTTTCTCGCAGCACTTCCGCGAAGAAGCTTCGCGTCTCCTCGACGGCCGATTCGCTCAGCAGATCGTCGAGGTAATAATCGGGATAAATTCCGGCGTCGGGCGAGGTCGCGTTGATTTTTCGCAAGTCGACCCAGTAATCGAGGAACGCGTTGGTGAAGCGCAACGATTTTGAATCGCTGATCATGCGTTCGGCTTGCGCGCGCAGGACGTCCGGTTTGTGTAACTCGCTTTTCGCAGCGAGCGAACGCAGCGTTTCGTCGGGTTCGGAGTTCCATAGGAAATACGCGAGGCGCGCGGCGAGCGCGTAATCGTCGAGCGAGCCTGGTTTTTCCTGCAGGCAGACGAATGTCGGCGAACAGAGCACCGCCGAGTATCCCGCAATCATGGCGTCGGTGAATGTGCTTCCCGATTTGAGCGCGCCGTCAACCACGCTCATGAAACGCTTGATGTCCGCATCATCCACGGGGTGGCGATACGCACGCTGCATGAACGCGCGCAGCAGTCGCTCCGAATCCGTCTTGGGATTTGTGGATTCGACTTCGATGAGTCCGCTCGAATCTGACATCGCCTTGATCGGAAGATCGCCGAAGAGCAATTTGTGTCCCGGCGTCGGCCATGCGTCGATCAGCGGGCCGTCCACTTCCAGCCAGCGGAACGCAACGCCGGGCGTGCCGTCTTTTTCGGCCAGCGGGTTGTGCCAGTTCGGCGGGCGGGAGCGGAACAGGCGCGATGCGTCGACGCGGATCGATTCGCCCTTTAGCAGCCAGACTTCCATCTCCTTTACGGTGGGCTCAACTCCGACGTCGAACGCGCCGAGCCAGCGCAATTGCCGCGGCTTGGTTTCGGAATAGACGGTGATCGGTTCGGGCCGATGGCCGGTCGAAATCTTGTCGAGGTCGGGACTCCACCACTTTTTTTCCGGCCCCGGCCCGCACCACACCGAGTAGCCGCTGATACGGATCTTGTAGCGTCCGGCTTGCGGCGCTTCGAATTGCTCGAAGCGCAATTCAATCGGCTCGTAACTGCTGGCGACCACGCCCATCGCTTCTTTTTCGCGAATCTCCGGCTTGGCCGCGCCGGCGGTCAGCGGCAATTTTCCGGAGCGCACGTCCGGCTGGCCTTCGGTGCCGAGTACCGGGAACGTCGCACGTTCGGGACTGCGGTTGAACTCGGTGAACTTCATCTTGTTCGCGAACACTTTCTGATCGCGCGCGTAATAACGCGTCGGCTTGTGCTCAGGTTCGGTGGCCTTCGCCGCGAGGACCTGATGCAGTGCGTAATCGGCGGCCTGAAGGTACTGCGCCATCTGAACGTGGGAGACGTCGAGCGCGTCGCCGATCTTGTTGAAGCGGAACGCTTCGCCGTCTTCCGGCAGGATCTCCTTTACCTGCAGCCACGGCGCGTGAAGCAGATCGCGCAGCGTGTTTTCGTATTCAAAGCGATTAAGCCGCCGCCACGTCGAGCGGCCTTCCTTTTCTTCGCGCGAACGATCGGCGGCGATCAGCGGTTCGGCGATCGCGGCCAGAAAAGTTTTCTGTTCCGCGGCATCGGGGCGAGTGGTGCGCTTCTTCGGCGGCATCTCACCTTCTTGAACGCGGTCGTGGACTTTCACCCACAATGCGAAATTTTTCGGATCTGCGGGATTGAATTTCGCGGCGGTGAGGTCGAGCCCGCCTTTGGAGTTCTCGGCGTCGTGGCAGTCGAAGCAGTTGGCTTTGAGGAACGCCTGCGATGGTGGCGTGGCATCGCTGGCCAACGCGCCGATCGTCAGCGTGCCCAGCAATGCGATCGCTCCGACTCCTCTCATTGCGCCTCCAGGGGTTTGACTTGCCTATTACCGATGTACCCCCGTCGCGACTCTAGTGCTGCCTATTTGTGCCGAGATAATGTGTACGCGTACTTTCTGTTTCGATTGGTTTAAGCTGATGCAAAAAGACCCTAACTTAAATGCGTGCGATCTGCTGCGAACGACTACGCAGCACCCGTTCTCATTGACGTGTGAGTCCGAAATCTTTTGCACCTGATGCGTTAAAGGCTGAGATGCGAAATCATTTCCAAGCCAATAGCACCTATGG
>Ga0265314_10003847_pt1 | contig 14311 bp, 12 predicted proteins | sample 4126metaG_FD_203106 | JGI IMG/M metagenome (GOLD analysis project Ga0265314, IMG submission 203106) | Rhizosphere microbial communities from Carex aquatilis grown in University of Washington, Seatle, WA, United States - 4-1-26 metaG | ecosystem: Host-associated > Plants > Roots > Rhizosphere >... | reverse complement strand
TGGTTTTATGGAGCAATTTCAGGCGCTCTTGCGCCGCTTTTCAGCGCTTTTGGTGGGCATCACCGCGACCTTCTGTTTTCCTTTTTCGCGCGGTGACGTGGCACGCGCGGGAGGCTTCTTTGTGCCCGGACGGCCCACGCTTTGCCGCAACGCGTCCATCAGGTTGACCACGTTGCCACGCGAAGGCTCCTTGTTCTCTGCAGGCGCCGGCAGATGCTTTAGCTTGGCGTCAATGAGCTCGCGCAGCGCGGCCTCGTACTGGTCAGTGAATTTCTCCGGCTCGAACTTCGCCGATTTGCGGCGGATGAGTTCCTCGGCCAGGTCCAGCGATTCCCGGTTGATCTCCGGCGTCTTGATGCCGGCGAAATACTCGCGCGCGCTGCGAAGCTCCGCGGCAAAACGCAGGGTGTAAGCCATGAGCCCGGGCAGGTCCTTGTCAGAGGGCGCGCTCAAAGCCATGAGGTGCTCGCGTCCGCTGAGCGCGATTTTGCCCAGGCCGGCCTTGTGGCTTTCCGCCAGGGCACGGCGCACCACCGCGAACGCCTCTGCCTGCGCATCGTTCTCCGGGGTTACGAAGTACGGCTTATCGAAGATGGCCGGATCCAGCTCATCGAGGCTGACAAATTGCTGCAACTCCAGGGTGTGACGGGAAGGGATCCGGAGGTTCGCGATCTCCTCGGGGTCAATCTGGATGTACTCGCCCTTGCTGTATTCGTAACCCTTAACGATGTTTTCCTTTTCCACCGGCGTCTCATCGCCCTCAGAGACTTTCTGATGCCGAACACGTTCGCCACTTTTGCGATTAATTTGATGGAAGCGGATTTCACTTTTGGCTTCGACTGCGGGGAAGAGCTTGACGCCAAACGAGACCAGCGAGATTTGTACTTGTCCTGACCAGAATGGACGCGCCACGGCAAACCCTCCCTCCGCTGTGATTCCCCGCATATGCCGGAAGTTGCTCATGCGGATGAAGCATGTCTGCGTGGCCAGGCCAGGCCCGGGCACGCGGCGGACGCGAGTTCTCTGTCTCTTCGCCTTTATGCGCGTGCCTTTGCGATCAGCCTGCAGCTGCTTCGGCTGCGCGGTTTGCCGGCGCTGCGCGCCGCGCGCCTTGCAGACGGATGGAGACGTGAACGAGGCTCAGCGCGGCCGGCGTAACACCGGAAATGCGGCTGGCCTGGCCGATGGTTTGCGGCCGCACGCGCTCCAGTAATTCCTTCATTTCACGCGAGAGGCCGCTGATGGCGCCGTAGTCGAGCCAAACGGGGATGGCGACAGACTCCGCGGCTTTCAACTTCTCAATCGACTTCCGCTGTTGATCGAGATAACCGGCGAATTTGATTTCGGTTTCTACCGCGCGCGCCTCGTTGCGCATGGCGGATCGCGCGATGGACGAGACGGTGACGGTATGCGGAACCTCCGGCGGCGCGGACGCGGCCAGTGCAGACGGTGTGGAGGCGGGCGCTAAAAATTCATGCCACGTTGCCAACAGCGGCTCGACGGCGATGTCGTCGCCGAGGGACGCGAGAATGGGCTCGATGGTGACTTCAGGCCGCTTGAGCAGTTGTGCCCAGGTGAGGCCGGCCACTGCGGTAAGCTCGCCGAATCCGGCGGATGCAAGGCGCGCGGGATCTACCTTGCGCGTGGTGAGGAGCCTTTCCAGCGCCGCCCTGCGAGCCTGCTTCTGCTCGAACTCGGCCCACGCGGCGTCGTCGATGAGCCCGAGCCTGCGCCCGTGCGGCGTGAGGCGGCGGTCAGCGTTGTCAATACGCAGATGCAGCCGGAACTCCGCGCGCGACGTGAACATCCGGTAAGGCTCGTTGATGCCTTTGGAGATAAGGTCGTCAATCAGGATGCCGGTGTAGCCCTCAGTGCGATCGAGCGTGAACGGCGGCTCGCCCTTTACCCAGAGCGCCGCATTGATTCCGGCCATGATGCCCTGGCACGCGGCTTCCTCATAGCCGCTGGTGCCGTTGATCTGGCCGGCCAGGTAGAGGCCCTCCATGCACTTGACGCGCAGCGAGCGGTCGAGCTCCGTTGCGTCCACGCTGTCGTATTCAATGGCGTAGCCCGGGCGCAGCAACTCGGCCTCTTCCAGACCGGGGATTGAATGCACCATCTGCCACTGCACTTCCATGGGCAGGCTGGTCGACATGCCGTTGATGTAAACCTCGTGCGTGTTCAGGCCTTCAGGCTCGAGGAAGAACTGGTGCTGGGACTTGTCAGGGAACTTGACGATCTTGTCTTCGATGGACGGGCAATAGCGCGGGCCGATGCCCTCAATGCGGCCGGAGTACATGGCGGAGCGGTGCACATTCTCGCGGATGAGGCGGAGTGTCTCCGGGGTGGTGAAGGCGATGTGACAGGAGACCTGAGGCTGAACGATCTTGCTGGTGCGGAAGCTGAAAGGAGTTGGGTCCGCATCGCCAGGCTGTTCCTCGAACATCTGCCACCTGATGGTGCGACCATCGAGGCGCGGCGGCGTGCCTGTTTTGAGGCGGCATGTGCGCAGGCCGAGGCGGCGCAGCGCTTCACCCAGCATGACGGACGCGGGCTCGCCGCTGCGGCCGGCCGGGTAGCGCTCCTCACCGCAGTGGATGAGGCCGTTGAGAAACGTGCCGGTGGTGATGATGGTGGCGCGCGCCATCAGGAGCCGGCCATCGCGCAGCTTGAGGCCGAGCACGCGGCAAGGCTGTCCGCTGTGCACTGTCCACTGTTCGCTGTCGAGGATGAGATCAACCACTTCAGCCTGGCGGATGTGCACGCCGGGCTGGTTCTCAAGAACCTGGCGCATCTTGACGCGATAGAGGGCCTTGTCGCACTGCGCGCGGGGACTCCACACCGCGGGCCCGCGCGAGGTGTTGAGGAGCCGGAACTGGATGCCGACTGCATCGGCCACCTCGCCCATGACGCCGCCCAGCGCATCCACTTCGCGCACCAGGTGCCCCTTGGCCACGCCGCCGATGGCGGGATTGCAGCTCATTTGCGCGATGAGGTCGAGGTTCATGGTGATGAGCGCGGTCTTGAGGCCCATGCGGGCGGCGGCCATGGCGGCCTCGCAGCCGGCGTGTCCGGCGCCGACAACGACCACATCGTATTGTTCGGAAAAGGGCATCCGTCTTTATTCTACGGAGCCCGGGCTTGTCAGTGACGGCTAGATGCACTTCTCCAACAATAGGCAGACAGCTTCCTCGCGGTCCGCGATCTCGCGAAATCCCTGCGAGGCTACGCTCACGGCGTCGCGCAGATTCTTCATGGCATGGGCGGTTTTGAACATGAGGCCGATGCGGGAGAACCGTTCGCCAATCTCCGCGTAGGCATCGGCGGCCTTGGCTAATTGGCGATTGCCGGAGATTTCGGCGCACTGTTTCAGGAAGCGCGAGTACATGGGCCGGAAGCATCCTCCGCCCGTGCCGCCAATCTCAATGAATACGTAAAAGTTGAAGAGGTTCATCCTGAGATCGTGCTCGGGGAACTGGTCTGGCCACTTGAGAAGCTCGTCGGCGGTGTGCCGCATGCCGCGCACGCCAAAGTTCTTGATGGGCGGATTGAGCATTGCGTCCACGGTTTGCCGGATCGAGTTCGCGATATCCTCCGCGCCAGGCTTGCGGAAGCCGGAGAAGTCGAATTCAAGCCAGAGGTTCTTTGGCGGAAACGGCTTGAAGGGGGAACTGCGCGCTTTGCGTAACTGCTCCAGCGTGATGGGAGCGACGAACCCCTTTTTGAGCCCGGACGCTCTCTGTTCGATATCCGATCCCAGAACAGTTTTCTCGCCGTCCCAACCGCAGGCTACAAATGCGTGGCCGCCGAAGTGGTAGCCGGGCGGCAGATCGAACCACGGCAGAAAGCCCATATCAGCGCCCAGCATCACAGGCTGCCCGACAGCCAACATGCGCAGCAGTTCGGCTTCGGCTTTGGCAGCGCTGCCGGTCTGTTTTTCACGGATCGCAACGCCAGTCCGCGCCGCAACGTCCTGATAGAAGCCCTTCGGATTCCCTCTGCCGCCAACGAACACAGTCTCAGTGCCGGCGAACTTCATTCGCCAGTAGACGAAGCCCATCCCGGCACCGAGACCGAGGAGCATTTCTTCAGGCAAGGGATGGCCGGTGAAGTGGAAGATCCTGGCCATCGAGCTGGTGACACAGTGGCAGCCATCCAGGGCCACAAAGTTGGGAAAGGTCTGCAATTGCCGGGTGGTGCTTTGGCGGTTCGCCATGGGACGCGTTCCTCCTGTCCGGGATCGCCGAATCGCCAAATAATTTAATCCAATTCAGGGGCCTGCGTCTGTGACTACATGCGGGACGCGGCACAATTTGCTAAGCACTGGATGCTCGACGCGCCTGCCGCCGAACAAGAAGTTTGATGGGCGGGGGCTTCGCCTCACTTCGGGAATGCGCTGGCATTCCAACTCGTTGCCGATTACCATGCAGTTAACTTCCTCATCCCCAGGAGGCCGCTTTAATGGGTTCAATAGATTACAACGGCGATTCCAAAACTCCCTCTGGCTCGGATCAACCCTCGTCCGGCGAACTCGCCCGACAAACTCCCGAAGAACTGGAAGAGGAGCGGCGCAAGATCCGCCGACTGCAGATTGTGATCAACATGGTGACGCAGGTGATTGCGCAGGATACGACGGTGACGTTAGACGAGGCCTCAGAGATGGATGGCGGATACGCGACGGCTGGCGCTTGGCATGTTCCCGGACAAGGAACTGGCGTTCAATTTGATTTACTGGCCGCGTATGCAGCGACTGATGCGGGAGCGGTATCGGATGCAGTAGGCTGCGCCTGCTCGCCCTGCGCAACGCGAATGCCTGGTTCGAGCTTGTTTATCGTGTTCTCCTTCCTGGTCACGCCGCAGAAGACGATGCCAACACGGTTTCCGGCGACTTGAGCCTGCGGAAGAGCAGCCAGAAGCAGAGCAACAAGTCGAATGTCATCGGCGGCAACTCGTACCAGTTTGGCGAATACATTGCACCAAATCTCGGATACAAGAGATAGGCAAAGCCGCAGAACCCCTCATAAACAGCGCTCGCGACGCCCCACAACGCCAAGGCCCGCGGAATGTACCGCGATTGAAACAGCACCCAGGCAAACAGCGCCGATCCCAGCCCGTTGAACGCGAGGCCAATGTAATAGGCATCGCGGCCCGCATCCAATTGCGCTCCGGCCAGCGCTGCCTGCCCATCCGGCCCAAACCCCTGCAGCGCGCCCGCTCCCGCCAGAAACCGCAGCGCGCCCAGCATGTAGAGGATAAAAATGAACCAGAAGACCGTGTAGATCACTCTGCTGATGGCCGCGCACAGCGCCATCCCGCGGTTGACCGGCCGCAGCAGCACATACAGAGCGGTCAGCAACACAATCATTCCTACCCCGTGCACAAAGGCGCCGGCCAGATAGATGCGGATGGCCCCTACGTGGTGCACAAAGTGACGCGCTGTCTCCTCGCCATTCTCCCAGACCAGATAAGGCGCATAAAAGTGCGAAAACACCACCATGAGGATGGCAAGACTCAGCAGATAAGTCACCGCGAAGATCTTCGCAGCCGATCGTTGCGCTCGTTCTATCATCGTGTCCTTTCGTGCGTCGTGCTGACAGATGGCTTAAATGGATGCCGGCCGAACTTCGGCTTTACTCCTCGCGCAGCAACGTCATGGGATCGACGCGGAGGGCACGCTGCGCGGGGAGCCAGGTGGCGATGATGCCGAGCAGCGCCATGGCCGCTACTACTCCGGCGAGCACGAGGGGATCGCGCGGCGTGGCTTGATACACGATATACGCAAGCACGCGGCTGGCGAGAATGCCGAGCAGCAGGCCGGTGGCCGACCCCATTGCCAGCAACCGCACGGCGCGTCCCAAGGCAGCCCCAAGAACTTCGCGTCTGCGCGCGCCCAGCGCCACGCGAATGCCCAGTTCCTTCAACCGCTTTGACACTGAGTAGGCCGCCATGCCGAAGATGCCGGTGATGGACAGCACCGCGCCGATGATGCCCAGCACGCCCAGCGCCATGGTGGCCACGCGGGCCGGGAACTGTACCACTTCAAGAAGCTGGTTCCAACTCTGGATGTCGACCGGGAGCCCGGCATCCAGCCGGCGGAGGTTGAAACGCATCAACGCCGCGAGCTGTTGCGGATCGCGTTTCGACCGCACTATCAGGTAACACGCCGGATCTCTGTAGAGCATCGACGGCATGAAGATCGCAGGTTCCTGGTCTTCGGTCAGCGAGAGGTACTTACCATCCTCCACCACTCCCACAATCTCCGCCAGCGTTCCGTCGCCAATCCGGAAATGCCCGCCCATGGCGCCGTTAACGCTGCCGAACATTCGTAGGGCAAACTGGCGGTTGGCCAGCGCCGGCGCCAGCGCGCCTTTGTCGTCGTTCCAGTTGAAATCGCGTCCCGCGAGCAGTTCGGTCCCCGCCGCTCGTAGATATCCCGGCGATACATTGAACCGGAAGGGCGTGATGGCAACATTCGCCGGCTTCCAGTCGCGTGTCTGTTCCGTGAATACCTTCTCCCGCGATGCAGCCGTGTACACCAGCGGCGGATAGTCGTTCACCAGGCCGACCGCGTCCACACCGGGGATTGCCGCCATGGCGTCAATCATCCGCCGGTTGAACCGCGGAATCTGCGCGCCCGAATAGCCTGCATCGGCCAGGTTGACGCCGGCGGCCATCACGCTGCGCGGATCGAAGCCATAACTTGAATTCACGCTGCGTACCAGCCCGCGCACCGCAACCAGCGACGCCGTGACCAGCACCGCGCACAAGGCGATCTGGACCACGAGCAGCACATCGCGCACGGTGATTCTGCGCCCCGCTTGGCTCGTGCTTCCTGCCTTGATCACCTCGTACGGATGCGCCCGCATCACCTGCCGCACCGGCACAATCCCGAACAGGCATCCGCTCGCTAGAGCGAGCACCAAAGCCACCGCGTAGATGCGGCCATCCATGGTGACAGGAACATGGATGGGCGCGCCAGGAAACGGATGCCACGTGCTCAGTCGGCGGAGGAGCGGCATTCCCGCCAGCACTCCGAGCATTCCGCCGCCGAGGGAAATCAGCACCGCCTCGGTCATGAGTTGGCGCATAATCCTGCGCCGCGTCGAACCCAGCGCCAGCCGCAGCGCCACTTCTCTGGCGCGGTCAGCCGCGTGCGCGGCAAACAGCCCGCCGAGGTTGGCGCAGGCCGCCAGCAGGATCATCAACGCGAGGCCCATCAGCGCGGCGACGAATCCGTGGACGGAGGGCCCGAAACTAGTGAGGCCGGTGCGGCCCAGCACCACATGCGTGGCTCCAAACTCTTTGGGATACTCCCTGGCCAGTGCTGCGGCCACGCGGTTGGCATCCGCTTCCGCCTGCTCCGGCGTTACTCCCGGCTTCAGGTGTCCGAACGTCTCAAAGAGCGCCCCAGTGTCCGTCCGATCGGTCAGCGGATTGCCGCCGATCACTTCCTGCTCCACGATCGGGAAGTAGAAATCCGGCGACACAAACATCAAGGTTCCGGCGAACTCTGGCGGCGTTACGCCGATCACGGTAAACGGATGCTTGTTGACGCGCACCACGCGTCCGATGACTCCGCCGTCGTCATGGAAGCGCGCGTGCCAGTACCCATAACTGAGCACGAGGTACGGCGCGCTGCCCGTTCCATGCAGATCTTCGGGCTTATACAGCCGGCCGAGGTACGGTTGTATTTCGAGAACGGTGAAGTAATTTCCCGTGGTAGCGAAGCCGCTGGCCGCCTGCGGATCGTCGCCGGTGTCGATGGCCGTGCCCAGAGAGAAGTTGAACGCCGCCAGGTCAACAAAGCTGTGCATGCCGTCGCGCAGATCCAGGTAATTCGGATAGGACTGGAATTGCTGATCGGCTCCGTACTCGGTTCCGTACAGGCTTTTCGCATTGGGCACGTTGAGGGTGTGCAGCAACAGTGCATCCATCACCCCGAACACCACCGAATTGGCGCCGATGGCCAGCGCAAGCGTGACCATGGCAGCGAGGGCGAATCCACGCGACTTGGCCAGCACACGCACGGCATATCGGAGGTCGCTCCAAAGCGTGTCAAAAAAGCTGCCACCCATCGCAGCGTAGCTCTCTTCGCGGATCCGCTCGCGCGCGCCGAATTCAATGCGGGCGCGGCGTTCGGCCTCCGCGCGGTTCACTCCGCGGCGCTGCAGGTCATCGGCGCGGAATGCGATGTGGGCGAGCAACTCGTCTTCCATCTCATCCACAAGCTGGTTGCGGCGGAATATCCGGTTCCAAGCCGATTTGAGCCAGGATTTGAGACCCATTGACTGCCTCCATCCGCGCTGGCCTTCACCAGCGCCCGCTCTAGACTTCTTCCGCCTTGGCGCTCAGCGCCGCAGACATGGCAGCGGCCAGCCGGTTCCAGCTTGCCGTCTCCTGGCTCAGCCGTTTGCGTCCCGCCGCCGTCAGCTCGTAAAACTTGGCCTTGCGATTGTTATCGGATTTACCCCAGCTCGCCTTCATCAATCCCTGCCGCACCAGCCGGAACAGACCGGGATACAGCGCGCCCTGCTCAATGAGCAGCGCCTTCCCGGAGATCTGTTCGATGCGCAGGAGGATCCCATAGCCGTGCAGCGGTCCCAGGGAAACAGCGCGCAGGATCAGCAAATCCAGCGTGCCGGGCAGCAAGTTCGCTTGGTCGCCCATGGTCACTCCTAGTCGATTTAGGGGAACGACACCTAAACCGATTAGGAGAATAGCTCAGCTTTCCTAAGCTGTCAAGGGGAGACCGTTTTTTCTCGCTGGCCTTTTCCTATTCCGGGATAGAGGCCTGACGGATTTCACGAGCCTGGCGCAACCGCCGTCATTGCCCCGCATCTTCGATCACGTCAATGCATTGCGAATCGCTTTTGCCAACGAATCCCGCAACGCTGTGACTTGTTCCGCGGGAACATCACCCTGGGCGAGATCCGCCGATCCTCCGCCGCGCAATCCCAAACGGGCCAATTCTTCCCGCAGAATCTGCCCGCAGTTGAAGTTCAAATCAGCACTGCGCGCAACGAACATCCGCGCGGGCTGAACTTCGTTTGCGCAGAAGATCACGGCCGTTGATGGGGTGGCAGCGGCAGTGCGTGAGGCCAGCAGCCGGACAAACTCGCGATCCCGGTCAGTCCATGCGCGCACTATCAGCCGCAACCCGTTTTCGACCGGCGCTTCCGCCACCAGCCTGGCCGCATGAAACACCGCGAGTTCCTCACGCAGCCGTTGCCGCTCCTTTGCGTTTGCCTTGCCTTCAGCCAACAGACGGCTCACCGCAGCCGGCATCTCGGCGGCCCCGGTGGAGAGCAGAGCCGACGTCTCACTCAGGGTTGCGGCATCGGCGCGCGCAGTGCGGACCGCCCTCAATCCGCAGACCAACTCGACGCGCACGCCGCGGCTGACTTTCTCCACACCGCGAAGGAGCAGTCCGCCGATCTGTCCTGTGGAGCGCACGTGCGTTCCCCCGCAGGCGTTGCGGTCGCAGCCGGCAATCTCGATCAAGCGAATCGCACCCTGCCGATCGGGCAGCTTGCGCAGTTCGCCGGCAGCAAGCATGGCATCCGCCTCATCGCGCGATATGTAGCGCATGATTACCGGCCGGTCGTCCGCAATGATCTCGTTGGCAATCCGCTCAACCCGTTCAAGGCTGTGGTGCGCCAGCGGTCCGCCGGCCAGATCGATGGTGGAGCTGCTTTCTCCCAGATGGAACGAGACGGTTGGCGCATGAAGTTCGGCGAGAAACACGGCAGAGAGCAGATGTTGTCCCGTGTGCTGCTGCATGTGATCGAAGCGGCGTCCCCAGTCGACCTGACCCTGCACGTGAGTTCCGGGAGCAAGGGGCCGCTGCACAAAATGCCAGAGGGCGCCGTCTTCGTCCTCTTCCACCTGCTCCACGCGCGTTTCCAGCGTTGCATCGCCCTGCGATTTTGCGCGAAGCACGCCCGTATCGAATGGCTGCCCGCCGCTGGTTGGGTAGAACGCGGTGCGGTCGAGCGTGAGCTGCCAGCCCGGCTCGCCGCTCACGCCGGGCACCTCGCGAACCGAGGTGACCAATCCGGAAAACTCATGAAGAAACGAATCGGAATAGTAGAGGCGCTCAGTCACAGGCAAGCTGAAATCTCCAGGTGGGATTCACTGATGGCCCCGGCACACTTGAAGGTGAACGTCAGCTATCCCGATATAGTGTAGTTCGCTTGCGTTCTGCGATGGCATAGTAGAATTCAATCCACTGGCCCGTAACCGCGGGAGCCCTCCATCCCACATTTAGACTTGGACGCGGGCGCCACGAATATTCAGCCGAGCCGGGTCCGCGTGACCTGGAATTCAGCAGTGAGAATACGGATCGAGGCTGATCGAGAGGAAACATGCTGCGAGAACAATGGGAAACGTTCAAGCGTGCGGCGCGCCGCGAAAAGATGGACAAGATTCCCATGGCGCTGATCATTGACAGCCCGTGGATTCCGGGATACCTGGGGATCAAGCACCTGGATTATTTTCTCGATCCGGAACTTTGGTTCCAATCGAACCTGAAGATCATGCAGGAATTTCCGGAGATCATTTTCATTCCGTCCTGGTGGATGGAGTATGGAATGGCGGCGGAGCCATCGGTGCTGGGCTCAAAGATCAAATTCTGGCAGGACAATACTCCCAGCGAATATCACACGCTGTATCGCCTGGAGGACATCGACAACTTTCCCGAGTACGAAGTGGAGGCGGACGGGTTTGCCGGGCTCACACTGCATCGCATCAAGATGGCCCGACAAAGGATCCTGGATGCCGGCTACATTCTGCCGATGGTGACATCGCGCGGGCCGTTGTGCACCGCGGGATTTGTGCGCGGCACAACGGAGTTCATGATCGACCTGGTAGAGAACCCGGCTGGCGCGCACAAGCTGATCGATCTGTGCACGCGGGTCATCATTGACTGGCTGAAGGCGCAGCAGAAGGTGATGGGCGATACGGTGGAGAGCATCTTCATCCTCGATGACATTGTGGGATTCATCAACGAGGAACATTACCTGGAGTTCGCGCATCCTTATTTGAAGCGCATTTGCGATGCTTTCCCCAAGGATTGGGTGAAGCTTTATCACAATGACGCCGAGGTGGACGCGTGCCTTGACCACTTGCCCGACACCGGTTTCAACGTTTTGAACTGGGGCAAGCAGCGGCACATTACTGAAGTGAAGCGCCGCGTGGGCGACCGGATGTGCCTGATGGGCAACGTGAATCCGCTGGAGATTGGAGTCCGCGGCACGCCGGAAGAGGTAAAGGACGAGACGCTGGAGGTGCTGGAGGGTTCAGGCGGAGAGGGAATCATTCTGTCAGTGGGCGGAGGCACCAGTCCCGGCATGCCGCGCGAGAACATCGTGGCCATGCTGGAAGCCCTTGAGGAGTTCAATGCGAAGCGCGCGGCAGCAATGAGCAGCCGTTGAGGACCACGATCAATGCCCGATTATGCCCAGATGAATCAATACCTGTACGAAGGGAACGCCGGCGAGGTGGCGCGGATGACGAACGACGCGCTGGCGGAAGGCCGCTCAGCGCAGGAAGTACTGAACGAAGGCCTCATCGCGGGAATGAGCGTAGTGGGCGAGGACTTCAAGCACAATGTTCTCTACGTTCCTGAAGTTCTGATTGCGGCGAGGGCGATGAAGGCCGGCATGGCGGTGCTGAAGCCGCTGCTGACGTCAAAGGACAGCGGCGCCAGGCCCAAGGGCGTATTGCTGATGGGCACGGTGCGCGGCGATCTGCACGATATCGGCAAGAACCTTGTGGGCATGATGGCTGAAGGCGCGGGCTTTGAGTTGCACGACATTGGAGTGGATCAGAGCGTGGAGAAGTTCATGGCCGCGGCGGAGAAATGCAAACCCACGATCATCGGCATGAGCGCGCTGCTGACCACCACCATGATGTACATGAAAACCGTAATTGACGGTTTTGACGCGGCAGGCCTTACCCACATCAAGATGGCGGTGGGCGGTGCTCCTATCAGCCAGATGTTTGCCGACGAAATCGGCGCCGACGGATATGGAGCCAATGCTTCGGCAGCGGTGGATCTGTTTTTGAAGCTGGCAGCGCAGGCATAACCGGCAGGAGTTTCATCGTGGCCAGATACAAGATTCTTTATTGGAAAGAGATCCCCACCCAGATCAGGGTGGAGGATGAGCTTGACGACGTGAACGTGACGCTGGATGAGCGGTTCATGAAGCTGGTGGACGCGCAGGCGATGAAGCTGGGGATTGAAGACGGCGATGCCTACCTGGCCGAGTGGAAATGGAGCGTGGAAGAGGAGCGCGCAGGCTCAGCCTACGAAGTGGCGGATAATCTGAAAGCCGAGATTGAAGCGAAGAAGTGGTAGGAACCGGCAAAGGGAATGGCCATCAAGCTCACTATCGACGGGCAATCGACGGAGGCGGCGAGCGGCCGGTCGCTCTTTGAGCATGCTGAGGATCTCCACATCGACGTGCCGACTTCCTGCCGCAAGCAGGGCAAGTGCAAAGAGTGCATGGTCGAAGTGGTCGAGGGGATGGATCTGCTCTCAGCGCGGACGGAGCCCGAACAACATCTGAAAGGCAGTTTTCGCCTCTCCTGCCAGGCGTTTGTGACGGGCGCGTGCGGCGACGTGCGCTGCCATACTATGCGCCGCGGACTGATGCGGATTGAACGGCACGCGTTGGGCTTGCCTGCCGGTGGGCGCGTTCAGCTTGATCCCGCGGTGACTCGTGATGGAGACCGCATCCTGATCGATGGCGTCGAGGTAGACCGCTCCACCGGGCCGATTCACGGCATTGCCATGGACCTGGGCACCACGACGGTGGTGCTTCGGCTGCTCGACTTGGAGACCGGCGAGCTGATTGCGGACACCTCGTTTGAAAACCCGCAGCGTTTTGGCGGCTCGGAGGTGATGTCGCGCATTGCGTACGACACCGATCACCCGGGGCGCCTGCTGATGCGCACGCTGGCCGGATATCTGAGTCACGCGATCGAGAAGTTTCCCGTCGATCCGAAGAGCATCTACGAGATGGTGGTGGTGGGCAACTCCACCATGCGCGATCTCTTTTTCTGGCAGAACGTGTATTCGATCGGGCAGAGCCCTTACCAGTCGCTCACCGAAATCGAGATGGCCGCGGGCAAGCGCGCGACGACGAGCCTGACGCAGACCGGACAGCACAGCCTGCTGCCGATCCATCCCCGGGCGCGGGTGTACGGGGCGCCGATTATCAGCGGGCATGTGGGCGCGGACGCCGCGGCGGGAATGCTTGCCGTGGACATGGCTCATGAAGAGCGGCTGGTGGCCATCATGGACATTGGAACCAACACCGAGCTGATTGTAGGCAACCGGCATCGCATCCTTGCGGCGTCGTGCCCCGCAGGACCGGCCTTTGAGGGCGGAGCGATTGAGTGCGGCATGCCGGCCCTGGAGGGCGCGATTGATGCGGTGGAGATTGGAGCCGATGGTGGCTTCAACCTTGGCGTCATTGGCGACGGGCGCCCCGAAGGGATCTGCGGTTCCGGCCTGGTGGACGCGCTGAGCGAACTGCTGCGCACCGGACGCATGAACGAGCGCGGACGTTTTGAGGACGACCTGCATCGGATCGATCTCTATCGCGACACAGAGAGAGAAGTGTATCTGCTGGAGAGCGATGTAAATGAGCTGGCCCAGGCCAAGGGGGCCAACGCGGCGGGATTGCATGTGGTCTTCAGCAAGTACGGCATCGACTTTGACGAGATTGACCTCTTCTATCTGGCGGGAGGGTTCGGACGGCACATTGGTGTGGAAGCGGCAAAGAGGATCGGACTGGTGCCGAATCTGCGCGCGGAGAAAATTGTGCAGGCCGGCAATACTGCGATTGAAGGGGCAACGATTGCGCTCCTCTCAAAACCGAAGCGGCTGGAGCTTGAACAAGTGGTGAAACGGGTGCAGCACTGCCGCCTGGAAACGCATCCGAATTTCTTCGACTTCTTCGTGGAAGGTTGCCAGTTTAAACCTGTGGAGCCGATACCGTGCCATCCGTGAACGACAAGATCGAGCTGTCGTGCACGCTCTCGTCGCTTCAGGTGCTCGAGGAGGAGTATGTCCGGCTACTCGGCTTTCCGCGCGGCTGGGTGCTGGAAGGACGCGCACGCGAATTGGCCGACCGGGCGCGGGATTGGTACGCAAAGCATGGCAGGCCGTGGATGTACGCACGGCAGGCGGAGCTACTTGAAATCGCCGGCGACTCGTTAATCATTGACGGAGTGCAATTCTCAAGCCCGCGGCTGAGGGACACGCTGGAGAATGCCGGGGCGGATAGTGTCGTCCTGGCTGCAG
>Ga0265314_10003845_pt1 | contig 14315 bp, 13 predicted proteins | sample 4126metaG_FD_203106 | JGI IMG/M metagenome (GOLD analysis project Ga0265314, IMG submission 203106) | Rhizosphere microbial communities from Carex aquatilis grown in University of Washington, Seatle, WA, United States - 4-1-26 metaG | ecosystem: Host-associated > Plants > Roots > Rhizosphere >... | reverse complement strand
GCGCAATCCAGCACTGGCAGAAATATCTGGAGATGTCACCGCATGCGGGGGACGCGGAGGAAGTGCGCAAACAAATCGCGGCAACCCGGACCTCGGCGCGACCGTAACAAAGCAAAACAACTATGGCCACGAATGAACACGAATGCACACCAATAGGACAAAGTGCAAAATCGGCAGTGTCTTATTCGTGTCCATTCGTGTGCATTCGTGGCCAATCTTTCAGTGAATTGCGGCGGCGATGATGACGCACATGCCGATCGACATGGCTCCGATCAGGATCGCGAGCGCCGTGTTGTGCTCGTGGACGATCTCGTTCCAGAGGTGGTAGGGCGTCAGCCGGTCGATGAGCGCGAAGGCAGCCACGAAGATCAGAATGCCCAGCGCCGAATAGACCAGCGCGTTGAGAATGTAGCCGGGGTGGAAATCGGTCATAGAGTTGGCTCCGTCACTTGCCCCCGAAATACCGCGGGTAGAAGGCGTAGTGCGCGCGGTACGCGCCGGGGTTGTCGCGTATCGACTTGGGAACGTCCTTCATCTCGTTAACGCTGGTGAGGCTCCAGCCGCGAAACTCGGCCATCGTCACCAGGCCGAGCAACGCCAGGCCGTAGACCAGGTAGAAGGGATGTCGCATCAGTCGTCTCCTCCGCCGGATGCCGCGGGCGGGTAGTCGCTTTCGCGCCAGCGCGCCTGCTCGAAACCCATCGAGCGGAATGCCAGAAACACGGGCGGCAGCAGCAGCAGCAGCGCCGCGATCAGGAAGTAACTCATCGACGGGACGTCGCGCTTCACCAAGATCTCGTACCAGACGCCGGCTGCGTTGGCGTCCATCTCCGGCTCGACGCGCAGGTAGTAGCGGCCGGAGGGAACGGCCGGCACCACGGCGGTGTCCTTCAGGCTGCCCTCGGTCCAGGCGCCGTCGCTGTCGCTGCCGAAGTAATAGCTGACCTCGCGGCCGAAGTCGAAGGCCTGGCCGGTATCGGCGTTGATGAGCGCGTAGTTGAAGTAGACCCAGTTGTTGCTCAGGTCGGTGCGCGTGGTCAGCTCGACGTTCGAGGTGCGGCCCTTGAGTTCGAAATAGTCGGTGACGAAAGAAGCCTCTCCGCCGGTGCGCGGCGCGAAGCGATAGCTCCCGCTGAAGACTTCCTCGTTGCGCGCGAAGGTGGTGAAGAACAGCGCCATCCCTACCATCGCGGCGAGGAAGAGCGCGCACACCAACCAGACTTCCTTGAGGTTGCCGCCGTAAGGCGAGGGCTGGTTCTCGTACACTCCGACGGGCGCGGGCGGGCTGCCTGGGAGCTGGAAGGCCTGCCAGACCTGGCGGCCGGTGATGTACTCGCCTAGCGACCAGGTGGTCTCGGACCCGGTGGTCTCCGAGGAGAGCATTCGTGGCGGCGAGACAAAATCGACGCAGGTTGTGGTCTCGCCGCCCACCCGCACCTGCCAGGGGAATTCGCCCAGCACGTACGTGGTACGGGCCTGGGACGTCTGGAAGTGCCGGAACTTCTCGCCGTTTACTTTGGCGACGGGACGCGCGCCGCTGGCGTTCACTTCGGGCAGCGTGCGCAACACGGTCACGTCGTTCCAGTGCCCTTGATACTCCGTGAGGTAGCGGTAGCCCTTATACGGATTGAAGAGCAGGTATTCGTCCCAACTGTAGTCCACCCCCTCTTCGGTGATGGTGCGCACCTGAAAGCCGATTACTTCGTACGGCTCGCCGCGGACCTTGCCGCGCGTCCCCAGCGGAATCGGAGGCTGGATACTCTCGGCCGCCTGGAACCGCTGCAGCACGGCGAAATTGGGATCCTTGGCGTCGAGGATGGAGTGGCAGTTCCCGCAGACGACGCTGAGCGTGGTGGCGAAGCCGCGGATGACGACCGGCGCGCCGCAGCCGGGGCAGTTGAACGATTTGACTTGAGGCGGAGGTGCGGTACTCATGGCGTTACCAGCCCTCGAAGCGGCGCAGGTTCTTCAGGCTCAGGCTGTCGAAATCGACGGCCTCGCCGAGGAACAGCAGCGGCTCCGGATCGCTGTAGTCGAGAGTGGCGAAGCGGGCGTCGCGGGATTCCAGGTCCACGAAGAGCACTTCGTCTTTGTCCCAGTACTCGAACGGCAACTCGCCCTCGACGCCGCGGTAGTGCGCCCGAGTGAGGCAGGTCGCTTCATACGTCACGCCGTTGAAGCCGTACTGTTGGCCGCGCGCGACGCTCGCCGCCGCAGGTAGGCCCTTGACGGCCGCCGCGAACGAGACCGCGTACTCGGCCTGGGCGTCGGAGAGCCAGCCGCTCGCGCCATCGCTGAAAACGGCGTGCCACTCGTTCCAGCCGCCCTGCTCGTATTCGTACAGGATGCGGCCCACCACCTGGAACGGACGATTGCGGTAAACGCCCTCAGTGGCGATCTGTATGGGCGAGCTGTCCGCGGGCAGGTCGGCCACCTTCCCCACGAGTTCCAGGTTCACGTCCCGGCGGACCAGGATCGAGTGGCAGAACTCGCACACGGTCTGGACCGCGCTAGACCAGCGGAACCGGATCGGCGCGCCGCAATTCGGGCAGTTCGCAGTTGGACTCATCGGTTTGATACGGCCGCTCGAGGCGCCGCACGCGCACCGCGCGGGCGCCGAACTCCCGCCGCAGATTCGCTTCGAAATCCCATTCCGAGCGAGGCCGGCAGCAGAATAAGTTCAAGCACAGCGATCCATTCTCGGGAAAAGTATGGCACGCCAGATGCGATTCGGCCAGCAGGCACAGGCCGGTAATGCCACCCGCGCCACCGAACTGGTGCCATCTGGTCTCGCCCACGGGCCGCAAGTTGAGGTCGGCGACGAGGCGGTCGAACAAGGCGCGCAGCCGGGCGAGGCTGGCGAGCGCAGCGCGATCGCAACCGTACGCTTCGACCACCCACTCGACTCCGCCCATTTCGTGACCTGTCGTTTTACGCTTGCGCCGATCCGCACTCCGGGCAGAACTTCGCCGCGCGCGCGATCGGTTTGCCGCAGCTCATACAGAACTTCGTGTCGGCGGCCGGAGCCCCGCCGCCCGCAGGCGCCGCACCGCCCGCCGGAGCCGGCCCGCCCGCTTGCGGCGGCTTCATGGAGTTCATCATCTGCTGAGCCATGGTCAGGCCGGCGCCTAGTCCGACGCCGACGCCCGCAGCGCCGCCGCCCTCATTCGCCGCCGCGATGGGCATCGATTGCGCCACCTCGAACTGAGTGTATCGGTTCATGTCGCCGATCATGCCCATGCTGATCCGCTGGTCCAGGATCTTCTGGAGCTCGTCGGGCAGCGAGAGACTCTCCACCACGAACGAATCGAGCGCCAGGCCGAACTGGGCGAAGCCGGGCTTCATCAGGTCGGTGATCTTCTCGCCCAGCGCGACCTGGTTGGCCGCCATATCGAGGAACGGAATCTTGCTCGCGGCGAAGGTGTCGGCGATGCGGCCCACGACGGTGTTGCGAAGCTGGCCTTCGATCTCGTCCACACGGTAGATCTCCCGCGTGCCGCTCACCTTGGTGTAGAAAACCTTCGCGTCGGCGATATGGTAAGCGTAGATGCCGTAGGCGCGCAGCCGCACGGCGCCGAACTCCGGGTCGCGGATGGTGATCGGCGTAGCGGTGCCCCAGTGCTGATCCACCTGCACGCGCGTCGAGAAGAAGTAGACGTCGGACTTGAACGGCGACAGGAACTCCTTGTCCCAGTTCATCAGGTTGGTGAGCAGCGGCAGGGTGCGAGTGGTCAGCGTGTAGAGGCCGGGCGTGAAGACGTCGGCGACGCGGCCCTCGTTCACGAACACCGCCAACTGCGACTCGCGCACCGTCAGCTGGCCGCCGTTCTGGATTTCCATGTCGCGCATGGGGAAGCGCCAGGCCAGCACGCCGTCCTCGGATTCGGTCCAGTGGATGACATCGATGAATTGCTTTTGCAGGAAATCGCGTAGAGACATAGGCCACCTCCAGTTCTCCGCCATTGTACTTCAGGGGGCGGAGGGCGCGCTCGGGGCCGGGTGGGGGACACGCACGTGTCATGGCCTTAGCCTGCGGCCCGCAGGTCGCTTTTCGGTGCGACCGTTTTCGTGTACATTGGTTGGCCGTGAGAGTCCCGTGGAAGCTGGCCCTTGTCGCGGCCGGAGTGCTGCCTTACGTGGTTGCTCAATCCTGGGTCGATCTCCAGCTTCGAGCCTGGCACCCGATAACAGTCCCTATCCGGCTACGGGCCGGTGAATTCGCATCACTAGAGTTCACCACGAACGCGACCGCCGGATACGATATCCTCCTCGAGGTCGACCGCAAAATCGCGTTCGATCGTACGGTGTGTCTCCTCGGTCTCGCCTACGGGGATGAGGCAAGGAGGTGCCCCGGGATCCCCGAAGTACTCGATCTCAGATGGACCGTGAGGAGCCAAGGTCGAGTGATAGCGTCTGAGCCAATCGAGGCTGTCCGGCAGGGGACATACAGCGACACAATAGCCAGACGCATCGGCCGTTTCGACGCCGTGGAAGGTCAGCGATATGCCGTCGAAGTTAGCGTGCTGCGAGACGGTAGCGAATTGGATCCTACCAATCCTCGCTTGATTGTCGAGATCCCGGGCTACTGGGAAGGGCCATCCATGCTCCTGCAACTGACATTCCTCCTAGCTGTTGTGGTGGTTGGCTGCGCGCTGATATTTGCTTTGCCGGGTGCATTCAGAGCATTGAGACGCTGGCACACGGCGCCTGGGGCCTAAGGATGGACTCGGCGTAGGGCTACCCAGGACCGCTCCCTCGCGGTCGCGGCTCGGAACGGCCCGGCCCATGCTAGGATGTGGGCACTATGAACTCCCTTGCCACTGCTCTCCTTCTGACCAGCGCCATGGTTCCGTTCGCCCAGGCGCAGACACAGCAACCACCGGCCCCGGCCAAGAGCTTCAGCCAAGCCTTCGGCTACGTCAACCACAAGATCCTGGAGATGGCCGAGGATTTTCCGGAGGCTAAGTACGGCTTCCGCCTCACCAAGGAGACCCGCTCGTTCCAGGAAGTGCTCCTTCACATCGCGTCCGGCAACGTCTATGCCGCCAAAGCGGGGCGCGGCGAGAAGGTCAACTGGGATGAGCTCGATCCCAAGAACTATCCAACCAAAGCCCAGGTCGTGGCCGCGCTTCGGAAGTCGATCGAGGATGCGACCGCCACGCTGAACGCCGTCCCGGAGGATCGCTTCGCGAAAACGGTGCAGCCGTGGCTGGCCGTGATCGAGCACGCCGGCGAGCACTACGGCCAACTCGTGGCCTACTACCGTGCCAACGGGCTGGTGCCGCCGGACTCGCGGCCGAAGGCCAAGTAGCGTATCACCGCCGCGACCTCGCGGATCGTGTCCTCGTCCGCCAGCAGCACGCGGTGCGGGAACCAGAAGGCGTCGCCGATACACGCCTCCGACACCGGGCACGGCTCGACTCTGCAACCGCCGCCCTGGTACATCGGGTTGCCGTAGAGCGGGTGCGGATAGAACGGCGTGGACGGAATGCCCGCCGCCGTCAATGCGACATGAAACTGGTCGCGGGTCATCCCGAACTTCGCCGCGTCGATTCGGCCGAGCAGCAGGTACCCGGAATGCGCCGTCGCCTGCGCCGGCTGGTCCTGAAAGCGCAGGCCGTCAACCTCCGCCAGTTCGGACCGCAGCAGGCGCGCGTTTCGGGCACGGGTGGCGATCTGTGCGGGCAGCCGCTCCAATTGTGCGGTCAGCACCGCCGCCTCGAACGCCGCCATGCGGAGATTTGACCCCAACGTGTAGTGGAAAAACCAGCCCGCGCCCTCGCGCCGCCCCTGGTTGACGAAGGCCCGCGCGCCGGCCGCAAACGCCGCGTCGTTCGTGGTCAGCATGCCACCTTCGCCCGATGTCATGACTTTCGAGTTCTGAAAGCTGAACGAACCGGCCAGGCCGAAGCTGCCCGCGCGCTTCCCGTTCCATTCCGAGCCGTGCGCGTGCGCGGCGTCCTCGATCAGGATCAGCCCGCGCTCGGCCGCCAGGCGCGTGAAGCAATCCATGTCCGCCATCAGGCCGCCGAAATGGACCACCATAATGGCCTTGGTCCGCGGCGTGATTGCCGCCGCCGCGCGGGCCGGGTCCATGTTGAAGGTGAACGGCTCGATATCGACGAACACCGGCAGGGCGCCGGCGCGCGAGACTGCGGTCGCGGTCGAGATGAACGAGATGGCGGGAACGATCACCTCGTCCCCCGGCCCGATGCCGCACACGGCGAGCGCGGTCTCGAGCGTCACCGTCCCGTTGAAGGCGCTGATCCCATAGGTGCACTGCTGAAAGGCGGCGAAGGATTGCTCGAATCGCGTGACCACCTCGTTGAAGCCGCCCCAGCGGCCGCTCTCGAGCACGCCGCGCAGCAGATCGAGCTCGCGTTCGTCGTGCACAGGCCAGGTTGGAATGCGCATAGATCACCAGTGTACACACGCCACGGCCTGCGGCGAATGGGCCGCAGTTTCGGTCCTTCCGGGGTCGGAAGGAATGTGGTCGCCACGATGGTCGCCCACGGGACGCCAGATTGCCGCCATGTCGAACGATGGGAATACGCTGTTCCTTTTCGACTTCGGTACCCAGGCATGGTCCCCTTTGGTGAAAATGTCGCTCGGTTATCCGCAGTGGTCCCACAACGGAGATTCCGTGTTCTTCCTGGGGCACACGGCCGGAGCGGACAAGGTGTTTCGCGCCAGGGTCGGCGACCGCAAGATCGAGGAAGTGGTGGACCTGAAAAACTTTCACCAGGCGCCATTTCTGGCGGGTGGTTGGGTGGGCCTGGCGCCGGATGATGCCCCGATGCTCATGCGCGACGCGGGAACGCACGACATTCACGCACTCAGCGTGCAGCTTCCGTGACAGGCTGAAACAGTTCTCGCCACGAATGAGTTTCTGTTTTCGATTCGTGTGCATTCGTGTTCATTCGTGGCCAAGGTTGTGGTTTCGGGTTTTTCAGAAGTCGTAGCGGAGCTCGAGGCGGGCGAAGCGCGGGGGCTGGATCGCTACGGGCAGTCGCTGGTTGAACGAGGGGCTGCTTAGATCGCTCTCCTGGAGCCGCTTCGCTGCGTTGGTCACGTTGAACACGTCGATCGCGGCGGTGATGCGGCCGGTGGCGAGCGGGAACGTGCGGTCGAGGCGGAGGTTCCAATTCGCCACGTATTGCGAGCGATTGCCGCCTTCGGGGCTGCCGCGCACGGTCGTGGCCACCACGATCGGCCCCTGCGCGAGGCCGGTGACGAGCAACTGGCGCGCGAAGGGGAGTCCGTCGAGGTAGTCCGCGACGCTCGACAGCTCGATGGCGGCGGGGAGCCTGTATGAGACCTGCGCCTTGGCAACATAGGCGCGGTCCAGGAAGCTCCGGCCTGCGGCGTGGAGGGTGGTGTTCGGATCGGCGAATAGCGCGCCTATGACGCCGGGGTCGTTCTCGAAGACCGCGTCGCCGGGATTGGTGGGGCCGTACGACTTCTCCGCAGCGAAGGACAGGTGAAGCGCGAGGCTCCTCCAGCGGTTGGCGAGGTCGGCCAACAGTCCCGAGTTCTGCTCGCGGAGACCGGGCGGATTGGTGAGCAGGTAGCGGTCCTGGCCGAAGGTGGCAGGGTTCTGCTCGAAGACGGTCAACTGCTGGCCGTCGTATGGATCGAGGACGGAGACGGGCGTGAAGGCCTGCGCGGGCACGCCTATGTTGACGGCGGCGAGGCGTCGTTTCTCGTCGCGCCGAAAGAGGCGAATGCTCGCGGAGAAGGGCGCGAGCGGCACGATCCGGGCGCCGATGTCGAACTCGTCGGCGTAAGGACGGCGAAGCGATGGGTCGATGGAGGAATAAGGGCCTCCGAAGCGCGCGACCAGCGGACCTTGATAGAGGTACACGCTGCCGCCGAGGCTGTTAGGGTCTCCGAAATCGAGGTATCGGCCGGCCAGCGGCGCGTAGGTTCGGGAGAACGCACCGTGGAGGATCAGACCGCGGGAATGCGGAACCCGCCACTCGAGGCCGGCGCGCGGCGCGATGCTGTTCCAGACGATCTGGCTCGAGCGCGCGAAGTCGGCGGTCAGGGCGGCGTCGAGCGAAAGCGCGGGTGCGATGGTCCAACGATCCGAGAGCGTGCCGTGGAAGGATTGCACGCGCTCGCGCGTGTCGGTGGGCGTGTTGAACTGGACGGTGAACGCGGGTGCGCCTGCCACGGTGATCAGCTCCGTGCCGGAGGGCACTGTAAAGCGGTTGCGCGGCGCGGAGGTCTCGAAGCCTGCGCCGGCCGCGATGTGATGGCGAGCGGTGGCGACGGCGAGAACGCTCTCGACGCTGTGGCGGTTGCGGGTGGCGAGATTCGCGAGCGGTGGCGCGCCGGTGGCCGCGCCGCCCAGCAGCTCGATGCTGCTCTGTGCCCCAGTGCCGGTGGTGTCGAGGTGCGCGACCGAGTATCCATAGCGCACCTGGAGGAGGCCGCGCGGGAGCGGGTGCGTCCATCCGGCTTGCAGGAAGTCGAAGCGGTCGCGCTCGCTTTCACCGGCGAAACCGCCCGGAAGCGGGAACTGCGGCATCATACGGCCGCCCGCGAGGGCTTCGAAGCCGGCAGGCTCGCCCCAACCCGACAGGTTCACGCTCGATCCGCTGTAAAGCGCGTCGATCTGGTCGCGGCCGCCGGCGCGGATGCGGCCGCGCACGTCTTCGAAGAGCAGACGGCTGTGCTGTTGCGAGCCGGGCGCGGCCAGCGGGACGGTTTGGGCGGACCATTGCCCGGCGACGGAAGCGATCAGGTCGGCCCAACTGGCCAGTGGTCCGCCGGCCTCGACGCGGTCTCGCGTGAAAGAGGTGAAGCGCTCGGATTGCTGAACGATTCCGCGCTCGGCCATGCCAGGCAGGTTCGTGGAGGCGAGGAACGAGGCGGTGTTCGCGGTGGAGAGCGCGCCGTGCCAGGATTCGCTTGGCACTTGCGAAGCCTCGAGGTCGGGCAGGATTGCGGGCCGGCCCGGTTGGTAGGAATCGGTGGCGTCCATGCCGTTGAGGGTGTAGCGGGTGTTCGTCCAGGAGGCCGCGCCCTGCGACTGGACCGCGAGGCGGTTGTCGGAGAGGTCGCCGAAATTGAGGGGCTGGGTTACGGTGGCGGGTTCGCGGCTGAGTCCTTCCGGGCAGGCGGGCGCGGGCGGTGGCGGGAGTGCGTTGAGATCGAGCCGGGTTGTTTCGTTGGCCGTTACTTGGACGGTGATGGCCCCCCGGTTGCCGATGGAGATCGCGTAACGGCCGGCGGGGAGCGCTATGGCGAAGTGGCCGCGTGCGTCGGCCGAGACCGAGGCGCGAAAACCGATGCCTCGGGTGATGACAATCGCGGTGCCGGCGGCCGCGGGCAGCGTGCCCTCGAGGAAACCAGTGGTGAGTTGGGCTGAGAGCAGGGCGGAAAAGAGGACCGTCAGAAAGATCGCCGGTCGCAGGGTCGCCACGCCCTAATATAATGGATCTCGTCATGGACACCCTTTCGCGTCTGCCGCTGGCGTTGCTGGCGCTGGGCGCTTTACCTTGCGGGCGAACTCTCGCCGCGACACCTGTCTCTCTGGTCAACCCCGGCATGGAGGAGCCGTATGGCGCGGTGAGCGCCAGCCCTGCCACCATCACCGGACAGATCGCGAACGGCTGGTCGGACAACTCATATTGGCAGGCGCCGGCCCCCACGATCGCGTACTCCGAGGACACGGTCAATCCGCACGGCGGCTCCGCCTCGCAGAAGGTCGTGGTGTCGAGCGTCGGCGGCGACCGCTTCCAGATGATCCAGCGCTTCGGGCAGCAGACGGGTAATGTCTACACGCTCTCGGCCTGGGTGCGCGGCACGCCCGGCGTTGAGGTTTCGCTTTCCATCCAACAGGCCGCCTCGCCGTACACGACCTACATTCAGAGTTCCCTGGCGCTCACCAACGATTGGCAGCAGATTACGACGATTGGCTACATCACCACCACCGAGGACGTCTACCTGATTCTGGGCATGAGCACTCCCGGAACGTTATGGGTGGATGACGTCGCCGTTTCCTATGTCCCCGGCTCGCCCGGCCTCTCGCCCAACCTGGGCCCCATCGCGCCGACGTTCTTCGGCATGCACGTCGCCAACTATCAGCAGAGCATGTTGAGAAACGCGGGCATGGAACCGCCCTATACGCAGGTCGGAGTAACGAACGGCATCAGCGGACAGATCGCCGTCCACTGGACCGATAACTCAGGTTGGGCCAGCCCAACGGTGACTTACTCGCAGGATACGGTCAATCCGCATGGCGGCACGGCGTCTCAAAAGATTTCTGTGCAGAGCCCGGGCTCTGGGGCGGTGCAATTCGCCCAGCCGGTCACGGTGATCCCGGAGCGAAGTTACACGTTCAGCGCCTGGATGCGCGGCGACGCCGGCTTGAGGGTTGCCGTAATCCTTCGCCAGCAGGCCGCGCCCTATGCCGCCTATGCGCAAACCACGGCCACCTTGACGGCTGACTGGCAGCAGGTGACGATAAGTGGCGTGGTCCACGACACCGGCGACGTGTATCTCATGTTTTACGCCTCCTACGCGGGCACTTTCTGGGTGGACGACGTCGCGTTCACCGACGCCGGCGGCAATCCCGTCTCGGGCGGCGTCCCGTGGCCGCAGTTTCCGTTCGGTCAGCTTCGCCTGTGGGACTCGGAGACGGCATGGACGGCGCTCGAACCGGTGAAGGGCGTTTGGGATTGGGAGACCCTGGACCTGTGGGTGGCGGCGGCCGAGGCCAACGGCGTCCCCCAGATTCTGCTGACGATGGGCCAGTCGCCGGGGTGGGCCTCCTCGCAGCCCGACAACGTCAACTACATCGGCGCCGGCGCGCCCGCCCCGCCCAAGGACATTCAGGATTGGCGCGATTACATCACCGCGGTGGGCCAGAGGTACAAAGGGCGCATACGCAATTACGAGATATGGAATGAGCCCAACGATCCGACTTACTACGCTGGAACCGTGGCGCAACTGGTCCAACTTACTCAGGAAGCTTACACCATCCTCAAGTCGATCGACCCGGGTAACACCGTCGTGGCGCCGGTTCCTTACGCAGCGGGCTACCTCGACCAACTCCTGCAGGGGGGCATCGCCTCGTCCATCGACGTCATTCCGTTCCACTTCTACACTTACGCGTTGCCGCCCGAGACAATCGGCCCCTCCATCGCGAACGTGCGCCTGGTGATGGCCAAGAACGGCGTCTCCAATATGCCGTTCTGGGACACCGAAGGCGCTTCCGGCGATCTGACCGTCTCGGAAACGCAGGGCGCGGCCTATATCGTGCGCCGCTATCTGGTCGACCTGGCCTACGGCTCGGCGCGCTACGACTGGTACACCTGGAGCAAGGGCTCCACGTTTTGCGCCGCGACCGAGGAGAACGATCCGCGGCAGCTCACCAAGACCGGCGTGGCTTTCGGCATTCTGCAGCGCTGGCTGACCGGCGCCTCGCTCAACGGCGTCGTTATCGATGGGGCAGGCACGTGGCAGATGAGTTTTACGCTGGCCGGTGGCACCCCCGCGATGATCGTCTGGAATCCTTCCGCCAGCGCGTCGTTCTCCGTCCCCTCGTCTCTCAACGCTGCTACCGCTCTCGATATCTTCGGCGGCTCGACGGCGGTTCAGGGCTCCACGATCGCCGTCAACGGGTATCCGCTTCTGCTTTCGGGCTTCAACGGGACCTTGCCCTCGGCGCCCACCAGCCTCACCGCGGCCGCGGGCAACGGTCAGGTGACTTTGACCTGGACCGCCAGCGCGGGAGCGACTACTTACAATGTCTATGGTGGAGTTACAGCGGGCGTAGAGAGCGCTTTGCCCATCGCTTACGGGCTCACCAGCGCGAGTTACACGGCCACTGGTCTGATCAACGGCACGCCGTATTACTACACGGTCGCCGCGGTGAACGTTGGCGGCACCAGCACGCTCTCGAACGAAGCCACGGCGACTCCGCAGTCCGGCGTATCCGGTCCGGCGTTGCTTTTTGTGCCGGTGACTCCCTGCCGGGTCGCGGACACGCGCAATCCCAGCGGGCCGTTCGGCGGGCCGGCGATGGCCGGCGATTCCACGCGGTCCTTTGCGATTCCGCAGAGTGGGTGCGGTGTTCCCAGCACCGCTCAGGCGTATTCGTTGAATGTGACGGTGGTGCCCAAAGGGCCGCTCAGTTACCTGACGCTGTGGCCTGTGGGACAGAGTCGGCCGTTGGTCTCAACCTTGAATTCCTTCGGCGGCGCCGTGGTGGCAAACGCGGCTATCGTGCCGGCAGGGGCGGGCGGGGCGGTGAATGTCTACGTCACGAATCCGACCGACGTGATCCTGGACATCGATGGCTACTTCGATACGTCGGCGGGCGCGGGTTCGTATTCCCTGTATCCCGCTACACCTTGCCGCGTCGCCGACACACGCGGTGCCACCGGCCAGTTTGGTGGGCCGGCGATGGACAAAGGCGAGATCCGGGACTTCCCGATTCCACTTGGTCCCTGCGCCATTTCCGCCACGGCGCGGGCCTACTCGCTGAACGTGACCGCGGTGCCGGCCGGGTATCTGGGCTATCTGACAACGTGGCCGACCGGAGGGGCGCAGCCGTTGGTCTCGACGCTGAACTCCTGGACCGGAAAAGTGGTGGCGAATGCCGCGCTTGTTCCGGCGGGCACCAATGAATCGGTGTCGGTTTTCGTCTCCGACCCGAGCAACGTGATCCTGGACATCAACGGCTACTTCGGCCAGCCCGGGTACCCGGGCGCGTTGTCGTTCCACCCGGTGGCGCCGTGCCGGGTTGCGGATACGCGGAATCCCGATGGCCCGTTCGGGGGTCCGGAGATGGCGGCCCGGACCATGCGGTCGTTTACGGTTCCTGCGAGCGGCTGCGGCATTCCGGCCACGGCGGCGGCCTATTCGATGAATCTCACCGTGGTGCCCGAGGGGATGCTGTCCTACCTCACGGCGTGGCCGGCGGGCTCGGCGCAACCGTTCGTTTCCACCTTGAACTCGTTCGACGGGGCGGTGGTGGCGAACGCGGCGATCGTTCCGGCGGGGAGCAATGGAGCGATCAGCGTCTTCGTCACGGACCGGACGCAGGTGATCCTGGACATCAACGGGTATTTCGCGCCGTAGGGCGAGGGCCGTTACTTCAGACCGTTGCCGCGGCGTCCGGCTGGTGGATGCAGCGGGCTTCGGCGGCGAGATAGTCGCCGGTGAGGGCGAAGGCGCGGGAGCGGGAGCCGCCGCAGAGATTGCGGTACTGGCAGAGGCCGCACTTGCCCTTGAGCAGCGAGCTGTCGCGGAGGACCTGGAAGAGCGCGGCGTTCTGGTAGACATCGACCAGCGAATTGCGGCGCACGTTGCCGGAGGAGATGGGCAGGAAGCCGCTGGGGTAGATCTCGCCGGTGCGGGAGATGAAGACGAAACCGCGGCCGCTGTTGATGCCGGCCATTTTGTTGAGCGGGTTCTCGCCGGGATGGCCCGTGGCGGCGGCGCTGACTTCGTCTTTTCGACGCTGCATCAAGTAGCGGCGATAGTGCATCGCTTCGGTGGTCTTGATGACCGCGCGGGAGCGCTTCGAGCGCTCGTACATGAACTTGAAGACCTGCTCGAACTCGTCGCCGTTGAGCTCGGCTTGCGAGGTGCCGCGGCCGGTGGGGACGAGGAAAAAGATGTCCCACATGTCGCAGCCCAGGCGATCCACCATGTCCGCGATCTCTTCGAGGTGCTTCCAATTGTGGCGGCTGACGGTGGTGTTGATCTGGGTGGAGAGGCCGATGCGCTGGGCCTCTTCGAGCGCCAGCGTGGCGCGGTCGAAGGAGCCGGGAACCTGGCGGAAATCGTCGTGCGAGGCGGCGTCCCATCCGTCCACGCTGATCGAGATGCGCGCGACGCCGGCGCTCTTGAAACCGGCGATCGCCTCGCGGTTGAGCAGCGGCGTCGGGCTGGGCGAAACCGTGGTGCGCAAGCCGAGGGCGACGCTGTGTTCCAGAAGCGGGAACAGGTCTGCGCGTTTGAGGGGATCGCCGCCCGTGAAAATCATAATGGGGTCGCCGAACTCGCGCACGGTGTCTAGGAGGCGGAAGCCCTCCTCAGTGCTGAGCTCGAGCGGGTGGCGATAGGGGTCGGCCGAGGCCCGACAGTGGAGGCAGGCCAGATCGCAGGCCCGCGTCACTTCCCAGATCACCAGGAACGGAGCCTGGCTGAAATCGCGCATGTCTCGCGAGAAGCAATCCCGAGTCCAAACCGAGACCGAACGGATGTGATTGATTCTACATAGCGGAGATCGGCTGGACCGGCGAGGCTTGGGGCAAATACCCCAGCCGCAGGCCGGGCACTGTACTATTTTGCCG
>Ga0265314_10003844_pt1 | contig 14316 bp, 16 predicted proteins | sample 4126metaG_FD_203106 | JGI IMG/M metagenome (GOLD analysis project Ga0265314, IMG submission 203106) | Rhizosphere microbial communities from Carex aquatilis grown in University of Washington, Seatle, WA, United States - 4-1-26 metaG | ecosystem: Host-associated > Plants > Roots > Rhizosphere >... | reverse complement strand
CTCGACCAGCTCCTACGCACCAAGCCACCGACGTTCACCGAGGGCATGCGCTTGCTCGGGCGCATCGCACGCGCGCTCGACGTGCTGCACGAGCGGGGCATCGCGCACGGCGACGTGAAAGCGGGCAACGTCCTCGTCGACCGCGACGGCAACATCAAGCTCGCCGATCTCGGGATCACTCCTCTGCTCCTGCGCGCGACGAGCGGCGACGTCGTCGGGACGCCCGCCTACATGCCACCCGAGCGCGCGCGCGGCCTCGCCGTGCCGACGGCGCTACATGGGCGTGGGGACGTCTATTCGTTCGCCGTGCTCGCGTTCGTCGTGCTCGCGGGCCGGCTGCCCTTCGTCGAGACGAGCCCGCACGACCTGCTCCGTGCGCATGCGGCCGATGCGCCACCGAAGCTGAGCTCGGTCTCGGGCCTCTCGCCTGCGCTCGACGCACCGCTGGCAGCTGGGCTCGACAAGGAGCCGAACGCGCGACCGGCGACCGCAGGCGAGCTCATGCGCGCCATCCGAGCCGCCGCACGCGGTGTCGACGTGGACGGACACGCGGCGCACGTGCTCGTGGTGGACGACGACGAGTCGCATCGCGAGCTGCATCGCGCCGTGCTCGCGCGCGATCTCGCGGGTGCCGTGATCGAGACCGCGTGCGATGCGCGCTCGGCGCTCGAGCGCGTGCATCAGGGCGAGCTGAGCGTGCTCGTGCTCGATCTCTCGATGCCGAAGACGTCGGGGCTGATGCTGCTCGAGCGTGTCCGCGACGTCGCTCCGAATCTGCCGGCCGTCGTCGTGACGGGGATGGGCTCGGGCGCAGAGCGCGAGATCGCGACCACCATGGGCGTGCGCCATTTCCTGATCAAGCCGGTGCAGCCGAGCGAGCTCGCGCGGTGCGTCGCCGAGTGCATCGCGGGCGACGCACCCGACGCGTGAGCTCTCGACGGCGCGGACCCCTCCGGTCGAGCTCACGCGCGCGTCAGAGGACGTGCTCTTCGCGAGAGATGCGCAGCACTTCGAGCGAGAGGCGCACGATGATCGGGCCGAGGAGCATGCCCCACGGACCGACCGCGGCGAGCCCGCCGAACACCGAGACCATCACGACGAAGGGGCTCAGCTCGAGCTTGCCCCAGCGCACGAAGAAAGGACGGATGACGTTGTCGATGCCGGCCACGAAAATCGTCGAGAGAACGGCCAGCGCGATGGCCTGTGGCAGGTGTCCGGTGAGCGCCATCCCGATGGTGATCGGGACCCATACCAGCGCGGTTCCCACGCCGGGGATCACGGACGCGAGCAGGGTGAGAAAGCCGAGCACGAACGCCCGCGGCACGTCGAACGCGAAGTAGAGGACCGTCGCGATCACGGCCTGGACGAGCCCCGTGAGCCCCGATCCGATCAACAGACCTCGCCCCGTCTCGATGAACGCGTCCCGCAGACGGACCATGCTGCGGTGCGAGGCGGGCGCGAGGCCTTCGAACCACGTGAAGAGCGCCGGCCCGCGCACGAGCAGCACGTACGCGCCCGAGAAGAGGACCATGAAGCCGAGCAACCCTTCGACGAGCGAGCCGGTAACCGTGAGAGCGAGGGCGAGCGCGGCGTCGGCGTGCGCGCGCGCGAAATCCTGCATCTGAGCCGCGTCGACGAGCGGCGGCCCCGAGTCGCCCTGCTGCACCAGTGATGTCAGCGCATCGCGGCTCGAGTCTGCGTGGAAGAGAGATCCGACGAGCGCGACGGCGTCGACGGTCAACGACGCGATGACGGCAGCGACGGGCACGAGCACGATCATGCAGAGCACGACGGTGATGACCGCCGCCGCACGCCGACGACCGCCGCAGAAGCGCTGCAGGCGATCCAAGAGCGGTCGCGCGAGAGCGGCCGACCACGCGGCCAGGACGAGCCAGCCCCAGTACGGCCAGAGCACCCAGACGACGGCCACCGCGCTGACGCCGAGCGCGATACGCAGCGCGAGCAAGCGCGAGGGCGCGATCTGCGGCGGCAACGGGCTCGGATCCTCACGCGGCAGCATGTCGGAGAGGTCGGTCGAGGCGCTCGCGGGCTCGAGCGCGCTCGGTGGCGGGACGAGGACGGGCAGAGGTCGTACGGCAGAGCTCATGACGGGTGCCTCAGAGGATGGTGATGCGATGGAGCGGGGTGATGACGACGCCCAGCAGAACGACACCGATGAACGGGTTGGCGTCGTGCCACAGCCTGTTCTGCGGGTCGGACGAGTCGTGCTTCTTCGCCATCCTGAACTGCGTCAGAGCAGCGCACGTGCCAGCGGTCGAGCGCGACCTCGTGGAGCCCGAGGGCGAATCGATCGAGCGGTCGCGTCACGCATGTGCGCGTGCGCGCTCACGGGATCGGCGTGCAGTCGACGCGCAGGCCGAGCGTGATGGTCGGCGAGCACATCGCGATCATCTCGGGATCGGTCATCAGCGCACGCTCCCTCAGGGCGTGAACGCAACGCGCAGGCTGCGCATCGGCGCTGCAGCGGCAGAGATCGACACGCTGCGTGTCCGTCAGATCGAGCGTGCGCTGCGCCTCGAGGTAGCAGTCGAGAGGGCCGCGCGCGCTCGGCGTGGCGATGCAGAGGCGTCGGATCTGCCCTGGAACGAGGTCGGTCTCGTGCTGGGCGCGGTCGGCGCAGAGTGCGGTGTCTTCGAGCGTCGCGCGCTGGCCGGTGCGTGGCTGCGCAGTGGTGGTGCGCGCGAGGGCGAAGCTCGCGCCGAGGAGGCCGATCAGAGCGAGAGGAGTGACGATGGCACGCATGGGGCCGTGTCGAGCAAGACGGCGGCCACCTGGCCCTTCGACTGGCCCGGCGGTTGCTCGGAGCGAGTGCGGAGGCTCGAGATGAGCTGGAACGAATCGTCGACGGAAGGGGAGCTGGTGCGTGAGCTCTCGAGGTGTCTGGACGCGTGTCGCGCGAGCGAGCTGTATTGCACCATGGCGATGGACGTCGCTTCGGTCACCGACGACGCCGGGTACGGCAAGCACAGCGCCGACGTGCTCCGCGCCTGTGCGACGCTGTGCTCGATCACGGCTTCCTCGATCGCCTCGCTGCGAACGCCCGATCTGGACACGGTCGCCGATGCGCTCTTGACCTGTCGCGTCGCATGTCGCGCCGCCGGCTCCGAGTGTCGGCGCCGTCCGTTCGATGCGTGCTGCACCGAGTGCGCCGCGGTCTGCGGTGAGTGCGCGAAGCTGTGCGAGTCGCTGCTCTCGCGAACGTCGCTCGCCGCAGCATGAGCACGGCACGTTCTTCTCACCGACCTGCGCGGCGGCGAACGCGGCGCTGGGCGGCCGATGTCCTCGAGCGCGGCCGTGCGCGATGGCGGAGCCACTGCCGCGACGGCGACAGTGCGGCGCTCGCATACGCCGCCCTCACGGTGCTCGTGCCCGCCGCCACGTTCGCGAGCGCGATCGCGATGCCCGAGGTCGTGGCGTGGACCGAGCTCTCGACGCGCACGATCATGCTCGGCGCGGGGATCTCGGCGATCGTGGGCGCGATCTACGCGTCGGCGCGCTCTGCCTGTACGCTCGAGCTCGTGCTCGCGGCACCGTCGCGGCCGCCAGGCGTCGTGCGCATCGCGACCGGCGTGCTCGGTTGGCTCGTCCTCGCCGTGGCGCTCGATCTCGGCGTGGTGGGCGGATGGACGCTCGCGCCGGTCGCGGCGACGTTGATCGTGCTGGCCTCCGCGGTCTGGTTCGGTTCCGGCCCGGCGCGGATGCCCGCTGGAGATCTCGCCCAGGCGACGACCGTGACGAGCACGAGCTTGATCGTCGTGACTCTGTGCGCGCATGCGCTCCAGTCGGTGCTCACCCCGCTTCCGCTCGCCGTCCTCGCTCTCGCCTCGTTTCCCATGGTGATCGCGCATGCGCTCTTGCTCGGCGCTTCGATCACCGCGGAGGTCCGCGAACGACGCCAAGACGCGGTGCAAGAGCAGCGGTCTCTCGAGTCGCTCCACGCGCTCACCGATTGACCGACACGAATTGCCCCGGGGCGCGCGTGATGCGCGGCCGCGCCGCACGAGTGCGGCGAGCTGGTGCGCGCGATCGATCCCGCGAACGGATGATTCGGCCGCGATCGCCGGGAGAAATCCACGGCACGCGTGCTGCAAATGACCCGAGACCGAAATGGAGGATGCGATGACGGGGATTCGAACTTTGTGTGTGCTTGCGATCGGAGGCGCAGTGGGCGCCGTGGCAGGTTGCGGAGGTGCGCCGCCGCCGACGCATGCGCAGACCGACGCCGTCGCGGCCGTCCGATCGGCCGAGGCGCTCGGGGCGCAGAGCACGCCCGCGGCCGCATATCAGCTGGAGCTGGCGCACGGCGAGCTGACGCAGGCCGACTCGATGATTCAGAACGGGCACATGGAGGAGGCCACGCGCCTTCTCGAGCGCGCGAAGGCCGACGCGAACCTCGCGATGGCTCTTCGTCGCGAGGACGAGGCCCGCACGGCTGCTGCGGCGACGCACTCGCACATCGATCAGATGCGCGACGTGACGATGGGCTCGAGCGGCGGTGAAGCGCCGACGACGACGACGGCCGCACCCGCGGCCACCACGACCACCACCGTCGTCACGACGACGCCCGCCGCGCAGTGAGGAACAGGAACATGAAGAACGACACGATGAAGCCTTTGGTGATCGCGCTCGGCGCGATCGGACTCTCCGCCGCTGCGATGGGCTGCGGACACGCCGCGGTCTCGCAGCAGCTCGTCGCCGCGCGCACGGCGATGCAGCAGGCGCGCTCCGGCGCGGCCGCGCAGCTCGAGCCCGACGAGCTCGTCGTCGCTCAGCGCGCGCTGACACAGGCCGAAGGCCAGGACGACGGATCGCTCCAGGAGCAGCACTGGGCGTACATCGCCGAGCGCGAGACGCGCGTGGCGATGTCCGATGCGCGCCGCGATCAGATCACGCAGGGCCTCGAGCAGGACCAAGCGTCCTACCAGGCGGAGCTCGAGCGCGTCGCGCGCGAGCGTGGCGAAGAGCTCGGCAGCGCGCAGCGCGCGATCCAGGATCGCGAGCGCACGGTCGCCGAGCAGCAGCAGTCGATCGCGCAGCACGAAGCGGCGCTCGCCGCCGAGCAGCAGGCGCGTCAGCAGGCCGAGCAGGCGCGGGCCGAGGCCGAGCAGCGTGCGAACGACGCGATGGCGCGTCTGCGCGAGCTCGCGAGCGTCCGCGAAGAGCCGACCGAGACGATCATCACACTGACGGGCGACGTGCTCTTCCAGACGGATCGCGCCGAGCTCCGGCCCGAGGCGCAGACTCGCCTCCAGCCCGTCGCCGATGCCATGCGTGCGACCGGCCAGACGGCCGTGATCGCGGGCTACACGGACTCGCGCGGCACGGCGGATCACAATCATGATCTCTCGCAGCGTCGCGCGGACGCAGTCCGCACGTTCCTCGTCGGGCAGGGCGTGAGGGCGGACCAGGTCGTGGCCGAAGGTCGCGGCGCCGCCAGCCCGGTCGCGCCGAACACGACGGCCGAAGGCCGCGCCGAGAACCGCCGCGTCGAGATCTCGCTGCACCCCACGTCGGCGACGGCCGGCGCGCCGGCGTCTCCGCCGGTGGCGACTCGCTGAGACGAGGCGGCCGTGGCGTCATCGTTCGATGATCTCGGCCGCCTTCATCGTCCGCGCCTGCGCACGCTCGACACACGCGTCCCGCAAGTGGGCGAGGCTCCCCCCATCGAGGCTCCCGCGAAGAGGCTTGCACCTCGTCGCTGGAGCCTCGAGCTCTTGGGCGCGGCGTACGATCGATTGCAGACCGACAACGGTGACGGCCTCGCGGCCAGTCTCGCGTTCGGTGCGCTGCTCTCGATCGCGCCGCTCTTGCTTCTCGTGCTCGCCGCGGCGAGCCTGATCCTCGGCGAAGGCAGCGCACGCGAGCAGCTCGAGAGCCTCGTGCGCGACTCGCTCGGCTACCGCGCCGTGCCCGTCCTGCGCGACTGGATCGACGACGCGCGCACGTGGAGCGGCAGCGCGACGTTCGTCGGGTTCGTGCTCTTCGTGTTCGGCTCGTCGCGGCTCGTCGGGCTCGTCGACGCGGCGTTCCAGACGGTGTTCGACGTCACGCCGCCGCCCTCACAGTCGTTCCTCCACGGGCTGCGTCGATACCTGACCGTGCAGCTTCGCTCGGTGATCGTGACGCTGGGCGCCGGGCTCTTGATGCTCGGCTCGATTCTCTTGCGCGCGGTCGGTCGCTCGATCGTCGGCGACGACGGAACGTTCGCGGCGATCTGGCCGGTGCTGCGAGAGCTCGTCTCGTTCGGCGTGTGGATGCTCGCCCTCGCGGGAATCTATCGCGTGCTCCCGCCGATCCGGCTCGATCGCGGCGACGTGCTCGAAGGCGCAGCCGTCTCGGCGGCGCTCGTGTCGCTGACGTTGCTCGTGCTGCGTCTGGGCGCCAGCACGTTCGACTTCGGGGCCGCGTACGGCGCTGCGGGCGCGATCATCGGGACCCTGCTCAGCTTGTACGTGGTGAGCCAGCTCTTTCTCTTCGGTGCCGAGCTCACGGCCGAGCTCTCCGCGCGACGCGGGATGCACGTACGAGCCGCGCACGAGCTCGCGCCGAATGCGCCGCGCTGACGATCTCGCCTCAGGTGTGGCTCGAAGGACCGCTTCTTGGCGTGCGCGCATGCCGCGCCGCGGCACCGACCTTGCGACCAGACACGCTCGACGGAGGCTCCCATGAACGACCGGAACCGAGACGGACGAGGATACCCGCAGCGCGACGATCGGGACGGCTGGCAGCGACAGACCGGCTCGAGCTCGCGTCTGGCGTACGACCGCGACTACGATCGCGATCGGAACGCCTACGACCAAGACGCTCGCTCGCGTCATCCGTGGCAGGGCGCGAGCCCGTCCTACGATCCGTACGCCGATCGCGGCCGCGGCATGGGCACACGCGACTACGGCTACGGCCAGCAAGAAGGGGTGCACCACGACGCGCGCGACGCCGAGCAGGTCCATCGGCACGGACGTGCGATGGGCGAGCGGGGATACGGCCCCGAGTATCGCGGTCGCGACGGCTACGGCGGCGCGGAGCAAGCGCCGGTCGGCAAGGGTCCGAAGAACTACGTGCGCTCGGACGAGCGCATGCGCGAAGAGATCTGCGAGCGGCTCGCGGCGCAGCCCTACGACTGGAGCGAGGTCGAGGTCCACGTCTCGGACGGCGAGGCGACGCTCACGGGCACGGTTCGCACGCGCGAGATCAAGTACGTCGGCGAGCGCATCGCAGAGGGCGTGCGAGGCATTCGCGACGTCATGAACCAGATCCGGATCGCGCAGGACGCTCGCCGGGCCGAGAGCGCCACGCAGGCAGAGCCGCACGCGAACGGCAGCGACAAGCGCTCGCGCAACACGATGGTCTCGCGATGAGCAAGAAGTCGGTCCTCGGGATCGTGCGAACGGAGATCGAAGCGGAGAACCTCATCGGGGATCTGCGCACGCTCGGATTCGCTGCCAGCGACGTCTCGGTGCTCTTTCCCGACAAGGGACAGACGCGCGACTTCGCGCACGTGCAGGGGACCAAAGCACCGGAGGGCGCGCTCATCGGCACCGGCGCCGGCGGCGCGGTCGGTGGCGTGATCGGGCTGCTCGCAGGCCTGGGCGCGATCGCGTTGCCGGGCCTCGGGCTCTTGATCGCGGCCGGCCCCGTGATGGCGGCGCTCGGCGCGGCGGCGGTCGGTGCGGCGGTGGGATCGCTGACGGGCGCTCTGGTCGGGCTCGGCGTCCCCGAGATCCAGGCGAAGCTCTACGAGGGAAAGATCCAGGGCGGCAACGTGCTCGTCGCCGTGCACACCGAAGACGCCGAGCACGTCGAGAAGGCCAAGCGCGTGTTCGAGAAGCATCACTCGGAGAACGTCGCGGTGGCGCCCGAGACGGCCGTACCCCTGGCCAAGGAAGAGCCGACAGCGAGCTCCGCGCTCCGGCCCTGACTTCCGGTACGCATCTCGCAGAAGACGTGCCCATGACGACCGCCATCACGCTGTTCTTCGCGCTCACCATCTCGCTCGCCGCATCGATCGTCCTCTACGCCTCGAGCCTGCGCGTGCTGGCTCGCGGCGGCGATCGTTTCCCGTGGCCGGCGATCGTTCCCTTCGTCTCGCCCTTCTATCTCTGGCGACGAGGCGAGCGTGGCCTGCCGATCGCGCTCGGCGGGGCGATGCTCGTCTACGCGCTGCTCTGGATCTCGGCGTCGATGATGGCGTGAGCGCGAAAGGAGACGGCGAGCCGGATCCCTCGGCTCGCCGCTCTCGTTCCCACGAACGTAGGCTCAGGCCGCGAGCGCCATCCGGCGCGCCTCGCGCATGTCCATGCCGGGGACCCCGTAGTCCGTGTCTCCACGACCGACACGCGGCGCATGCCAGACGTGCATGTACCAGTACGCGGGGATCGTGACCGGACCGCCCAGGATGAGCGCGAGCTGCCAGCGCGTGCGCGAGCGCAGGCGCGGGTTCTGTCCCGCGAACGCGAGATAGAACATCGTCAGCAGGCAGTGCGTGATGAAGAAACCGAAGACCATGCCGAGCAGGTACGGCGGCGGGTCGCCGCCGGCGACGATCGCGGCGAGCGCGAGCAGCGCGGCGATCATCGGCATCGAGAACGTGACCACCGCCAGCGCCAGGCGCGAGGTCGCACCCCAGCGCGGGATCGTCTCGCTCCTACCCACGCGTCGGTCGGCGGGCTGTGCGTCTACGTAGTGGATCACGATCTCGTCGTTCAGGCTGTCGCGCATGACTCCTCCGTTTCTTCTTCCGTGGGGATGTTCTTCAGCTGGCCGGCCTCGCCGTCCCGATGCATCGGAACGATGAGCACCGGAATGTTGGAAGCGCGCACGACGCGCTCCGCGACGCTGCCTTCGACGAGGCGCGCAAGGCCGGTGCGACCGTGGGTCCCGGCGACGATGAGATCGCACTCGTGCGTCTCCGCGTAGCCCACGATCTCGCGCCACGGCGTGCCCGGCAGCAGCCTGGTGACCACGCGCGCGTGACGCGGACGAACGTTCGTCGCGAGCGACTCGAGCTGATCGCGCAGCGTGGACGCGACCACGTCGAGCTCGCTCGTGGCGGGGATCATCCCGCCCTCGGGAGTCAGCGCCACGGCCGGCATCCACACGTGCACGAGGTGCAACGTCGCGTCGAAGCGCTGTGCGATCGAGATCGCCGTGTCGAGCAGACCGCTGACGGGCTGCTCGAAGTCGAGCGCGCAGACAACGCAGGAAGGCTCGAAGTCTTTGGTGTTCATCGGAGAACCTCCGTCGAGCCACTTTCATCGCAGCACGCGTGCCAGACGAACCACCCGAGATCGGCCCCGCGAAAGGCGCTTCCGGCCTCATCCGTGGCGTGCGCGCGCGGACGTGCCTTCGCGCCTCACACCAGGCCGTGTCGCAGCGGCACGAACCGCACGTCGGCGAGCTCCTCGCGCGCGTAGCGCTGGCGTCCGAGTCGCTCGATGCGCACGAGCTTCTGGCCGCGCGCGTCGCCTACCGGCGCGACGAGCCGCCCGCCGATCGCGAGCTGCTCGATCAGCGCGTCGGGCACGACGTCGTCTGCGGCGGCGACGAGAATCGCGTCGAACGGCGCGGCATTCACGAGGCCGAGCGATCCGTCGCCGAGCGCGCACTGGATGTTGTCGTAGCCGAGCCCGTCGAGCACGGCCTGCGCGCGCCGATAGAGCCGTTCGCAGCGCTCCACCGTGTAGACGACGGAGGCCAACTGCGCGTAGACCGCCGCCGCGTAGCCCGATCCGGTGCCGACATCGAGCACGCGATCGCCCCAGGCGAGACGCGCGGCCTCGGCCATCCGCGCGACGATCCACGGCTGCGAGATGGTCTGTTCGTCGCCGATGGGCAGGGCGCTGTCGTCGTAGGCGTGATCCATCAGCGCGGGCGGGACGAAGCTCTCGCGTGGGATCGACACCATCGCGCGGAGCACGTCCGAATCGCGGATCCCACGGCGGGCCAGCTGTTCGAGCACCATCGATCGTCGCTCTCGTACGTACGCGTGCATGCCTCACGAGAACCAAGTTTCGTGCCGGCGCGGCGCTTGCTGAGCAGAGTCGCGTGGCCACTCGACTCGACGATCATCAGTCCGAAGCATTTCGTGCGCAGGTCTTCGGCACCGAAGAAGCGCCACCCGAGACGACGACGGAGGCGCCGCCCGTCGCATCGCCGCCCCCGCCGAAGAAGTCGCGTCGGCTCTGGAAGATCCTCGGTGGGATCGTCTGCCTCGGGGTCGCGCTCGTCGCGCTCGGCGCGGGCATGATCGATTGGCTCACCACCGAGGACGGTCACCAGTGGATCGCGCGGCAGCTCGAGGCGAACATCTCGAGCCAGATCCGCGGACATCTCACGGTCGAGCATCTCGACGACATCGATCTGCACCACGTCGTCGCTCATGGCGTCGTGTTCTGGGACGAGTCGGGCCGTCCCGTGATCGAGGCCCACGAGGTCGACATGTCGTACGAGCTGGGCGACCTCGTGCACGGACACTTCGTCAGCCATCACGCGCGTGCGACCGGCGGCCGCGTGCTGATGGAGACCGATGCGTCGGGCGAGCTCCTGATCAACCGTGCGTTCCGCTCTGCGCATCCGGGCACCCCCGGACAGCCCGTCGGAGAAGACGTGGTCCACCTCGATCACCTCGAGACGCGCGACGTCGCGCTCATCCTCCATCTCGGATCGGCGCCGCTCTGCACGCTGAGCCGCGTCGGCGCGATGGTGATGGTGCGTGCTCCCGATCACGGCGCCGCGATCGTCGATGCCGATCACGTGCACGGCATGCTGCACGTCGAGGCGCCGATCCCGTTCGATCTGCGCGCGATCGCGGGCTCACTCGCGGTCGATGGCGCCGCACGGCGCCGCATCCACATCGATCTGCCGTCGCGCATGGGCGACGAGCACATCGGGCTCGAGGTCACGGCGATGGTCCAGCCCGACGACTCCTTCCACGTCGATGCGCGCATTCGTCCGCACGGGCTCTCCGCGATGTTCGCGGCCGCAGGGATGATCTCGCAGGCGTTGATCGCAGAGACGCAGACCCCCGCGCTCGACGTGACGGTCGAGATGCAGTGAGCTGAGCGTCTGCGCCTCGATCGTGTTTCATCGCCACGACGGGAGCCTCGGATCGCGCGGCTTTCCGGAGGCGGGATGAGGGCGCGCGAATTGCTCGGCGCGCCATCCGTCATGGCGCGCGCTCCGATGTTGCAAGGTCTTTCCATTCTACTCGTCGAGGACGACCGGGATCTCCGCGAGCTGCTCGCGCTCGCGCTCGGTCAGCACGGCGCACGCGTGACGAGCGCCGGATCGATCGCCGAAGCGCGAGAAGCGCTGCGCACGTCGATCCACGACGTGCTCGTCACCGATCTCGGTCTGCCCGACGGTCACGGGCACGTGCTCGGAGACGAAGCCCGCGCGGGCGGCGTCGATGCGACGATCGCTCTGACCGGTGACAAACGCGACGACATGGTCGATGCGTCGAGCGCGTCCGGGTTCCGACTGCATCTCGCCAAGCCGATCGATCCCGAGATGCTCGCGTTCGTCGTCGCGTCGCTCGAGCTCACGGCACCCGCGGAGTGACGACCCGAGCGACGAGCTCGCGGTGGTCGCATACCTTTATTCTATGTAGAGTCCCGCGCTGGGCCGTATCACCGACGAGAATCATTCTCGAATTCTCGCGTCATCCGCACGAAAAAGGGGGGCGAAATGCTCTCCGACGGCGTACTGAGAGCGCGACCAACGATTTTCGCAACCCCAGTTCCTCCAAGGAGACCTGCGTGACCAACCGAATTGCTCTGATCTCGTTCCTCGCCCTCGTCATCAACGGCTGCTGCATGGGCGGCGGCGCCAGCTCGGCTCCGATCACGCTGACCGGCCCCGGCTTCACCCCGAACCCCACCACCGCGACGGGCATGTCCGGCGGCGTCCAGCAGGCGAGCGCGCTCGCGGCCAGCGACGTCAACGGCAACTCGTGCGTCGGCAACATCCCGACCGCCCCGCAGCACACGGTCAACGTGTCGGCCGCCATCCCGCTGCTCCGCATCCTCGTGAACGGCGCGCAGGACAGCACGCTCGTCGTGCGTGGCCCGACGGGCACCTTCTACTGCAACGACGACTCGGGCGATCCGGGCAACGGTCTCAATCCCGTCGTCGAGATCGCGAACGCGGCGCCGGGCGCGTACCAGGTCTACGTCGGCGCCTACAGCACCGACAGCACGCTCTCGAGCTACACGATCGGCTTCACCGAGACGCCGGGCACGTTCCCGTCGCAGGTCGTGCACTGATCTCTGCCGGAGTGCCGCCGAACGCGGCCGACACGATTGTGTCGGGTCCGCGGTCGCGGACCACTCCTGCGTCGGACTTCGACGCTGAACCAAGAGCTCGCATCGGCAGCCGCCGGTGCGAGCTTTCGTTTTCCGCTGCGGTTGACGGTACCATCGGGGGATGGGTGGGCGCATTTCGTGGATCGGTCTCGCCGCGACGCTCGCTTCGTGCTCCGCGTCGAGCGCGCAGCTGCACGTGGACGTGCGGACCGATCTGACGCCGGGGATCGAGTTCGTCGTCACTCGGGTCGAGGTCTTTCGCGATGCGGACGCGGGCGCCGCCATCGACACGACCGATCACGCCGCGCTCGGCAGCGAGAGCTACGTGCGCGGGCAACGCGTCGCCGACGTGGCCCTCGCGAACGGTGACTATCGCGTGCACGTGGAGCTGATCGGTGCGCGCTCCGCGCTCGTGGTCGATCGCACGATCACCGCGCATCTCTCGGGTGATCTCTCCATCACCGTGGTGCTGACGCGATCGTGCGTCGGAATCGTGTGCACCGGCTCCGAGGTGTGCATCGCGGGGCAGTGTGCGGCCCCCGACTGCCTCTCGGGCGGATGCACGCCGCAGTGCGCGAGCGTGGCGAGCTGCACGGCCGGCGCGGCGTGTGCGAGCGCGAGCTGCGTCGAAGGCGCGTGCTTCTACGCGAGCACGCCGGGCGCGTGTGGGGCGAGCGAGTGGTGTGATCCTCGGGCGGGCTGCGTCGCGCTCACGACGCCGCTCGATGCCGGACCGAGCGATGCGACCACGCCGAGCGATGGGTCCGTACAGAACGATGCCGCCTCGTGCAGCTGCGCGGGGCGCGCGTGCGGCGACGACGGCTGCGGCGGCGGCAGCTGCGGAACGTGCGGTGCCGGCACGAGCTGCAGCGGAGCGTTCCAGTGCACGAGCGATCCGCCGGACTGCTCGGGGCTCGCGTGTGGCCCGGCGCACAACGGCATCGGCGGTGCCGACGCATGCGGCGTGTGCGGAAGCGCGATGATGTGCAGCGGCGGCGCGTGCATTCCGACGCCGCCCGATTGCTCCGCGCTGACGTGCGGGCCCGCGCACAACGGCATCGGCGGCCCCGACGCCTGCGGCACGTGCGGCGCTGGCTTCACTTGCTCGGGGGGCGCCTGCCAGTGCGGCGGTGGAGGTGCGGCATGCGCCGCTGGCTCGTGCTGCGCGGGTCTGTCGTGCACGAGCGGCAACTGCTGCGTGCCGGTGCAGTCACCGTGCGGAAGCGGATGCTGTCCGGGCCGTCAGTGCGACGCGAGCCGTGGTGTGTGCTGCGTCGTCATCGGCGATGGTTGCTCGAGCGACGGGCAGTGCTGCGGGTATCCCAATCACCAGTGCGGCGGCGGCATCTGTTGCGCGGTCATCGGTCAGGGCTGCGCGCATCCCGCACAGTGTTGCTCGGGCACCTGCACCAGCGGGACCTGTCGCTGATCTCGCGAGCCCGAGCTCAGATGCCGTGATCGAACGCTTCGTCGCCTGCGAGGCCCGCGGGATGACGAGTCGTCGATGTCTCGGGCGGATGCGGCAACGTCGGCGGCGGAGGCGGCGGCGACTCGTGCACCACGCTCGTCGGCGGTGGATGCGTCGCTCCACTCGACGGTGGTGCGTGCGCCGCCGTGCTCGGCGGAGGTGGCGGCGTCTCGGGCGCCACGCTCGAGGGAGGAGGCGCGCTCACTCGTGTCGGATGCGGCGCGTGGACCGGCAACGCGATGCCGGTCTGGGGCGGTGCCGCGGAGACCTGCGTCTCGGGAGGAGGTAGCGCGACCGGAACGACGGTCACCGAAACCGTCGTGGGCGGCGGCGACGAAAGCTGCGTGGAGACCGGCTCGGGGGCGCGCGTCGCGAGCGCGACGCCGATGACGAGCACGAGCAGCGCAGACACCGCGATCCCCGCGATCCACCAGCGGCTCGATGGACGCGAAGGTTCAGCCGACGACGTGATGACGCTCGGCGGTGCGAGCTCGGGCGGTACCGCGATCTTCACCAGCGTCGGCAGAT
>Ga0265314_10003843_pt1 | contig 14320 bp, 13 predicted proteins | sample 4126metaG_FD_203106 | JGI IMG/M metagenome (GOLD analysis project Ga0265314, IMG submission 203106) | Rhizosphere microbial communities from Carex aquatilis grown in University of Washington, Seatle, WA, United States - 4-1-26 metaG | ecosystem: Host-associated > Plants > Roots > Rhizosphere >... | reverse complement strand
TCGTTTACCAATAATTTTACTTCCGGCGATTGGAAAGGTGCTCGATTTTCCGGACCAACAGGTGATTTATCCTGAATCATTAGACGAAGTGATTCGCCCTTTCGTGCGGATCGTCAAACCGTGACCACGCAACACAATCCTTAAGCCTTGCTTGCCCGTCTCGCGCGCCTTACGTGCGCATCGCGACCGGGCGTCCCCGCATAGTCAACAGCCATGAATGTCAAAGCAAATATTGCCCTCAACGACCACGATATCCGGCTCAATCTGTTTCTCGGGGTAGCGAACTGGTTCCTGTTTCTCGATCACATTCCCGACAATGTGGTGAACTGGATCACCGCGCGGAATTACGGGTTCAGCGGCGCCGCCGACTGGTTCATCTTCATCACCGGCTATATGGCGGCCGTGGTCTACGCCAAGATCATGCTGGAGCGCGGCTTCATCGTCGGGGCGACGCGCGTGTTCAGGCAGGTGTGGCAGCTCTACGCCGCCTATATCGTGCTGTTCACGATCTACCTCGTCGCCATCAGCTACGTCGCGGCCCAATATTCCGCGCCCGACCTGATCAACGAATTCAACATCTCGGCGCTGTTCGACCATCCGCTCCGGATCATGATCCGCAGCCTGTTCCTGCAGCCGAAGGCGCTGAACCTCGACGTGCTGCAACTCTACACGGTGTTGACCGCCGCGCTGGCGCCGGTGCTGTGGCTGATGTTGCGCCGGCCCAATCTGACCATGACCGGATCAATCGCGCTCTATCTTGCTGCGCGCTATTTCGACTGGAATCTGTCGTCGTTTCCGGACGGCACCTGGTATTTCAACCCGTTCTGCTGGCAATTGTTGTTCGTGTTCGGCGCCCGGCTTGCGCTTGGCCGCGCGCCGGACACTTACCCGGTGCTGCGCTGGCCGCTCTGGTTCTATCTCGCGGTCGCCTATCTGCTGTTCGCACTGGTCAGCACCCTGGCCGGACGCTTTCCAAGCTTGGCCGCGATGTTGCCGGCGTGGCAGCTCGACACCTTCATTCCCAACGACAAGGTCAACCTGTCGCCGTTCCGCATGCTGCACTTCGCCGCCGCCGTGTTCGTCATTACCCGATTGATCCCGAAGGACTGGCCCGGCTTGCGGTGGCCGGTGTTCGATCCCCTGATCAAATGCGGTGAGCAATCGCTGGCGGTGTTCTGCGTCGGGGTGTTTCTGTCCTTCATCGGCCATTTCACGCTGATCATCAGCTCGGGCTCGGTGACGATGCAGATCCTGGTCAGCATCAGCGGCATCGCGGCCATGACCATCGTCGCCTATTACATCTCCTGGTCCAAGCAACAGGACAGCTGGAAGGTCGCGCACGCCTGAGCGTGATGAAGTCGGGTCGGCCTTGGCTGCAACGGAAGCGCGCTCCCTCTCCCATCCAACTCGGGTCTACCTGAGTTGGGCATCAACATTTGTCGAAGTCGGATATATCCGACTTCGTTGGGAAAGGGGTGGGGTACGCCCTATCGATAGACATTAACCCCTCACCCGGATCGCTGCGCGATCCGACCTCTCCCAAAGGGAGAGATGAACCGAACAGCCTCAGCCGAATACGGCGTTCGGCAGCCACAGCGTCATGATCGGCACATAGGTGATGATCGCCAGCACGATCAGGAGCAGGATCAGGAACGGCAGAATACCGCGGATCACCTCGCCGATCGGCGCCGACGAAATCGTCGAGAGCACGAACAGATTGAGCCCGACCGGCGGATGCACCAGCCCGATCTCCATGTTGTGGGTGAAGATGATGGAGAAGTGCACGGGATCGACGCCGAGCGGCACCAGCGCCGGAGCCAGGATCGGCAGCACCAGCAGCAGCGTCGCGGTGACCTCGAGGAAGCAGCCGAGCACCAGCAGCAGCCCGTTGATGATCAGCAGGAACTGCCAGGTCGCGAAATGGTGACCGATCACGAAATTGACCAGCTGGTTGGGAATCCCTGACTCGGTCATCCAGTGACCGAACGCCAGCGCGGTCGCGACGATCAGCATGATGGTGGCGGCGCTGCGAATGCCGTCGGTGATGACCTTCAGCGTCTCGGTCCAGTGAAAGCCGCGATAGAAGATCAGCGACACCAGCAGCGCCACCGCGGCCGACAGCGCTGCGGCTTCGGTCACGGTGACGACGCCGCCATAGATTCCGACCGTGACCACCAGCGGCACCGCCAGCGCCGGGATCGCGCGCGCGGTGACGCGCAGCCGCTTGGCCATCGGCAAGACCGGCTCGACCGGGAAATTATGTCGCCTCGCGTAATACAGCACCCACAGCGCGAACGCCGCGGCCTGTAAGAGGCCCGGCAGCACGCCGGCCAAAAACAGCCGCGGCACCGATTGCTCCGCGACAATGCCGTACAGGATCAACGCCAGCGACGGCGGCACCACGATGCCGATGGTGCCGGATGCGCCGACCACACCCAGCGCGAACGAGCGCGGATAGCCGCGCTCGATCATCGCCGGCACCAGGATGGTGCCCATCGCCAGCGCGGTCGCGACGCTGGAACCGCAGATCGCCGCAAACAGCGTGCACGCCACCACCGTGACGAGGCCGAGCGAACCGCGGATGCCGCCGAGCCAGGCGGTAGCGACGTCGACCAGCGCCTTGGCGACACCGCCCGAGCGCATGAAGGCCGCGGCCATCACGAACAGCGGCAGCGCCATCAGCGTCGTGGAGTTGAGCTTGTTGATCACCATCTGCGCCGCGCCGATCAGCGGCTGGCCGGTGGCGATGTAGAGAATGCCCGCGCACATGCCGAGCACCAGGAAAATCGGCATCCCGGCCGCGAGCAGCCCGAAAAACAGCACCAGGAACAGAAGGGTCAGCATGATGCGAACAGCGATCCTGACCGCTAGCGATCGGTCAACGGCGGCGACAGCCCGCTCGGCATTTCATCGGGAAGCATATGCCCGACCGTCATCGTCGCGGGATCGAAGAAAAACACAAAACGGACCAGCCGCATGATGTAGCGCACCAGCATCAGGGCGCTGCCGACCGGCAACGCCAGATAATAGATCCACATCGGAAATTGCAGATCGGTCGAGCTGGTTTCGTTGATCATGAGCGAGGTATCGACGATCTGGTAGCCGTACCAGACCAGCGCGCCGCAAAACACGATCGCGACCAGGCAATTGAATATTTCCATGATCCGCAGCCAGCGCGGCGACAACAGCCGCAGCACCAGGTCCGGCCGGACATGGCCGTCGCGGCGCACCAGCTGGCTCGACACGATCATGATCGCCCAGATGATCAGATAGACGATGACCTCTTCGGCGTAGCTGATGGCCTGCGCTGGATCGATGTAGCGTCCGACCACCTGCAGCAGGCCGATCACCAGCGCGATCAGGCCGAGCAGACCGACCAGGGTCTCCTCGACTTTATCCCACCAATGCAGCGCGATGGTCAGTTTCGGCCAACCCGATCCTGGCTGCGTCACGCTCAGCTGCCGCTGCCGACTTCAGCCATGATCAGCTTGACCATCTCGGGCGAGACCTTGATGTCCTTGGCAAGTTGATCCTGTTCCACCATCATCTTCTTGCGTTCGGCGGCGCTCTGCTCCGGCGTCGGATCGGCCATCTTGACACCGTGCTCTTCCAGCGTGGTGCGCGCCTTGGTCTGAGCCGCGGCCATGTTGGCGCGGTAGGTCGGAATGTTCTGCGCCCAGGTGTCGGTCATCATCTTCTGCAGGTCGGGCGACAGCTTGTCCCAGAACACCTGGCTGGTCATCGGGATATATTCGGCGACGAACTGGCGATCCTGCAGCGAATATTTGACGCCGGAATCCCACAGCTTGGCGCTGACCAGGCTTTCGTTCGACGACACCAGTCCGTCGAAGGTGCCCTGCGACAGCGCCAGCGGCACGTTCGGCCACGCAGTGGTGTTGGGGATCGCGCCAAGGAAGCGCGCGCGCCATGCCTGGCCGGCGCCGCCGGAATTGCGGATCTTCATGCCCTTGAGATCGGCGAGGCTCGCGATCGACTTGTTGGAGCTGTACCAGTTCTGGAAACCGAGATCGAGATAGGGCCCGATTACGTGCGAACGCAGCTTCTGCTGAATCTGGGTGTTGAGATACTGCCCGGCCTTGCCGTCGATCACCTTGTGGATCAGCTCGATCGGCTGCCCGTAGAGTGCCGGAAGCTGGAAGCAGTCTGCGTCGGAAACGATGCCGGTGATGGTCCAGCTGCCGGGCGCGGCCATTTCGACCTGGCCCTGGATCAGCGCCTTGCCGACCTCGAGGTCGGGATAAAGCTGGCCGCTCTCGAACAATTCGGTCTTGATCTTGCCGCCCGAGGCCGCCTCGACCTTGCCGAGGTAATCCTTCATCGAGACGTTACGCAGATGCGAAGGCGCGGTATCGAGCGAGCAGCGCAGGCGCAACGGCTCGTCGGCGCGTGCGACGCGGATCAAGGCCGGCGCCGCCAAAGCGGCCACCGACGCAAAGGCAAAATCGCGGCGTGAAAGGCGCTGTGTCATCGGAATCCTCCCAATCGTCTTATTTGTAACGGCCGCTCGCGCAGCTTTTTGCAGCGCCGGTCGCTTTGGGCGGCACCATACCCTTGCGGCCCCTCGATCGGCAACGCGCAATGATGTCGCTACATCTGCTCCATTCGACCTAGGCAGGGCCCGGTTGGCACAAGGAGGTCGCGACGGTTTCGTTTGCGCTCCAAGCGAAACAGGATCTCATCGTGCCGGACCGCTCTGCTGCACCGCGATATCGAGCGCATGACCTGATCGTATCCCGGCAATCCGTTGTGCCCGAAACGACCCGGCACCTGATGCGATGCGGTCGTTTCTGACGCCGGACAAGTTGATCGCCGCGCAATTTGATCGCGGCCGTCGCCCGTGCTGTAAGGGCGCGTCGCGCATCTTGCGCAATCCCGGAGTTTGGAATGACGCGCCGTATTTCTGTGTCCACAGCGCTGGCGATTTCGGCCCTCGCCTGCATCATTGGCCTCGCGACACCGGCCGCCGCCAAAGTGACAAAACTCGAGATCAGTTCGAAGGACGACTTCGGCACGTTCAGGCCCGGCGACTATGTCTGGTGGCAGGGCCGCATTTCGGGCGAACTGGTGCCGAGCGAAAAAATCCCCGATCTCGACAAGGCCGCCAAGAACGCCCGCGGCATGGTGGAATATTCCGCGAAAATTTCGCTGATGTTCCCGAAGAACCCTAGGAGCGGCAACGGCACGCTGCTGGTCGATATCCCCAACCGCGGCCGGGTCTATGCGCAGGCGCTCTATAACAGCCTGCACGACGAGCCGTTCGAATCCGGAACCACCGAGGTCGGCACCGGCTTCCTGCAGGATCACGGCTTTGCCATCGCCGAGGTGATGTGGGAACTCGGCCAGGGCGCGGAGTTGCCGACCTTCACCGACGGTTCCGGCAAGAAGCATTTTGTCGAAGGCGTCGGTTTTGCGATCGTGCGCGATGCCACCGACTTCCTCCGCAACGCGACCGCCGATTCCGCCGGCACCGCCAACCCGCTGCACGGCGCGATCAAGCATGTGCTGGCTTCCGGCAAATCGCAGTCGGGCCGCTATCTCAAGACGTTCCTCTACAACGGTTTTAACATGGTCGACGGACGGCGCATGTTCGACGGCATGCATGTGTTCGTCTCCGGCGCCGGCATGCTGCCGATCATGCAGTCGGGCACCGGGCCGCAATCCAGCGCCACCGGCGCGCCGGACTTCGATCATGTGGAATTTCCCGGCGTCCATGACGGCGTCCTGACCATTGGGGAGATCATCAAGCATGTGAAGGAGCGCGGCGAGAAGCCGCCGCTGATGCTGATGCTCAGTTCGACCACCGACTTCTACTCGCTGCGCGCTTCGCTCGGCCGCACCGGCGGCGACGGCGGCACCAGCGACCTGCCGCTACCGCCGAACGTACGGATGTATGATATCGCCGGCGCCTCGCACGCCATCCTGCTCAACGCCAAATGCGATCTGCCGATGGCGAAACTCGACTGGAGCCCGGTGTCGCGCGCCACCCTGCTGCATCTCGACGATTGGGTCGCAAAGGACATCAACCCGCCGCCGAGCCGGCTGATGCCGCTGGTATCAGCCAATGGCGACAGGACCGTGCTGCAGGCGCCCAAGAATCTACCCAAGGCGGTGATCCAGATTCCGAAACGCGACGCCGACGGCAACGCCGTGGGCGGCGTGCGGCTGCCCGAGCAGCAGGTGCCGCTCGGCGTCAATGCGCAACAAAACCGGCCGCTCTCGTTTGCCTGCATGCTGGGCGGGGCTTATGTCGCGTTTCCGCGTACCCAGGCCGACGCCGACGCCAGGCACGACAGCCACAAGCCGGTGCTGGAGCGCTACAAGACCCGCAACGATTACGTCAACCAGATCCGGATCGCCGCGCGCAGCCTCGAGCACGACGGCTTCCTGCTGCCGGAGGATTCCGCGATCATCGTCCAGTCGGCGGCGGAAAGTCGGCTGTGGCGCAACTGATCGGCGGGTGAGAGCCGGATCGATAGTAACGCACTGCTAAACTGCCGTTGATTAGTTGGGCTGCAACCGCACCGGAAACGCGCCCCCTCTCCCATGGGGAGAGGGTTGGGGTGAGGGGGTACGGACTATCAATAGATCAAAACCCCTCACCCGGATTGCTGCGCAATCCGACCTCTCCCTATGGGAGAGGTGAAGAGCACGCAGTGGTCCGCGTCGCAAAAACTTACGACGTCGCCGGCCTCTCCGAAGCCAGCGTCGAGCCGGCGGCGGCCTTGTTGCGCGCGATCATCGCTTCCGACAGCGCCTCCAGCGGTTGCTGCCTGGTTTCGATGCCGAGCACCATCACCACGATGGCCTGCAGCAGCAGCAGGCTGACCACGAAGGCCAGCACCGCGACGATCCCGTAGCCGGCAAACAGCCAGGTCGTGATCTGCGGCGTCAGGATGGTCATGAAGCGGCCGAGCGTGTTGCAGAACCCGGCGCCACGCATCCGGATCGAGGTCGGGAACAGCTCCGGCACATACATGCCCCAGGCGATCGCGACCATCACATAGATCGCCGTGACCAGCAGGAAGCCGGTGAGCGTCACCAGGGTCGGATCGGACAGTTGCGGATAGATCGCCCCGAACAGGATCGCGAGGAACGAGCACACCACGGTACAGGCCTTGCGCCCGTACCTGTCCGCCAGCAGCATGCCGAGCACTGCGCCGACCGGACCGCCAAAACTCATCAGGGTGATGTAGTTGAGCGATGACGCCACCGTCAGGCCCTGTCGCACCATGAAGGACGGCAGGAACGCGACGAAGCCGTAAAGCGCGGTATTGAGCGTAATCAGGATCACGCTGCCGGTGATGGTCCGCGCCAGGATATCGCGCGAAAACAGATCGGCCAGACGGCCCGTTTGCTGGACCGGAAGCGAGCCGGTTGCATTGGTCACGTCGGCCAGCTTGCGCCCGGTCGATTTCTCGACATCGGCTTCGATCGCACCGAGCACCTTTTCCGCTTCCTCGGAGCGCCCGTGCGCCTCGAGCCAGCGCGGCGATTCCGGCATGCCCTTGCGCAGATACCAGACGATCAGCGCGCCGACACCGACCATGACGAACATCCAGCGCCAGCCATAGGTCGGAATCACCGCGCGGCCGACCACCGCCGAAATAAACAGAGCGGAGTTGGTGCACACCGCGAGACCCGCGCCCCAGCGGCCGCGGCTCGCCGGCGGCATGAATTCCGAGAGCGTGACATAGCCGACGACGATTTCCGCGCCGAGACCGACGCCCATGACGAAGCGCGCGACGATCAGCCAGTCCATCGACGGCGCCGCCGCGCCGGCGAGCGAGGCCAGGCCGAACACCAGAAGGTTGATCTGATACGAGAACCGCCGGCCGTACCAGTCGCCGGCGAGGCCGGCGAACCATGCGCCGATCACCATGCCGGCGAATGTCGCGGAAAGGAAATTGGCGTTCTGCGCCGGCGTGGAAAATCCGAGGCCTGTCACCGCGGCCAGCACGCCGCCCTGCAGGTAAATTTCAAAACCGTCGAGAAACATCCCGCCGCCGATCAGGGCCAGAATGCGCCTGTGAAAGCGCGTCGCGGGCAGCCGATCGAGCCGTGCCCCTGCATTAACGGTCGCCATTATCTTCCTCCCCGAAGCTGTGATATTTGTTTTTTGTCAGGATATCAAATCTGTCCGGACAGGTTTATTAGACGTGCGACGAAACCCCGTCAAGGCGCGGGGACGGACGGGCGCCGAACGGAGCGACATGCACAAGGCGAAGAAGAAGCGCTCGGCACGTCCGGCGCGAGCCGACGCGACCAGCGAGCCGCTGTACCTGAAACTGGTGCAGGCGCTCAAACAGGACATCAGGAGCGGCCGGGCGCCGATCGGCGCGCTGCTGCCGTCCGAGACCGAGCTCGGCCGCCAGCACGACGTCAGCCGCCACACCGTTCGTGAAGCGCTGCGTCAACTGCGCATGGAAGGCCTGGTGGCGCCGCGCAAGGGCTCGGGAACCACGGTGGTCAATTCCGGCCCGACCAATCCCTACGTGCACGAGGTCGCCTCGATCGAACAACTGGTGCAGTACGCCACCGGCACGCAATACGAGGTCGGCAGCAGCAAGCCGGTGCGCGCCGATTTCAAGCTGGCGCAGCGGCTCGGCTGCGCTGAAGGCGAACAATGGATGCGGATCGAAGGGCTGCGCTACGCCCCGGGCCAGAGCGCGCCGATCTGCTGGATGGAAGTCTATATCGACGCCGACTATGCCAACGTGCTGCGCCTGATCGGCAAGCGGCCGGGGCCGATCTACGCCTGGATCGAGGACATGCACGGTGTGCACATCAACGAGATCGAACAGGTGTTGTCCGCGCGCGACGTGCCGGCCGCGCTGGGCAAGAAGCTCGGCGTCAAGGCCGGCAGCATGGGGATCGAGGTTCGCCGCACCTATCGGCTCGACTCTGGCAAGATCGCCGAGATCGCGTTCAATTTGCATCCGGCGCATCGCTTTCGCTACGCGATGACGCTTCGCCGCAACCAGGGCGGCTGACGCGAACCATCTTGACAGCGCAAAACCTCCCGCGTACCTGTCCGGACAGGTTTGGCCTCCGATAGCGATGCCGGCCTTGAGGAGGCTTCGCCATGAACCAGCTAGCGCCGCTCCGCCATTTCGATCCGGCCGACGAAGAGCTGCTGCTCGCGACCATCGACCGCTGGCTCGAAAAGGATGTTCGGCCGGTCGTCAAGCAATTCGATCACGAGGACCGCTGGCCGACCGAGATCGTCGAGCAGATGCGGCAGTTCGGATTATTCGGCGCCACCGTCAGCCCGGAATATGGCGGGCTCGGCCTTCCCGCCACGACCTATGCCCGCATCGTGATGCGGATATCGAGCGTGTGGATGGCGATCACCGGTATTTTCAACTCGCATCTGATGCTGGCGCTGGCGATCGAGAAATTCGGTACGCCGGCGCAGAAGCAGACCTGGCTGCCCAAACTGGCGGCGGGCGACATCCGCGGCGGGCTGGCGCTGACCGAACCGGATGCCGGCACCGATTTGCAGGGCATCCGCATGACCGCGCGCCGCGACGGCGATCATTACGTCATCAACGGCACCAAGACCTGGATCTCGAACGGCATCGAGGGCTCGGTCTTTGCGCTGCTGGTCAAGACCGATCCCCATGCGCAACCGCGCTACAACGGCATGAGCCTGTTCATTGCGCCGAAAGGTCCGGGCTTCACCGTCGGCAAGAAGCTGGAAAAGCTCGGCTACAAGTCGATCGATTCCGCCGAGATGGTGTTCGACAATTATCGAGTGCCCGCCGACCATCTGATCGGCGAAGTCGAGGGCCGCGGTTTTAAGCAGGCCACCGGCGGGCTTGAACTTGGGCGCATCAATGTCGCGGCGCGCGGCGTCGGCATCGCCGAGGGCGCGCTGGCGCTGTCCACCCAATATGCCCAGATCCGCAAGACGTTTGGCAAGCCAATCGCGGAGCATCAAGCGATCCAGCTCAAACTCGGCGAGATGGCGACCCGCGCCCGCGCCGCGCGGCTGTTGACGCTGGATGCCGCCGCCGCCTTCGACCGCGGCGAGCGCTGTGACCTCGAGGCCGGCATGGCGAAATATTTCGCCTCGGAAGCCGCACTTGAGAACAGCACCGAAGGCCTGCGGATTCATGGCGCCTATGGCTATTCCAAGGAATACGACATCGAGCGGCTGTACCGCGACGCGCCGCTGACCTGTATCGGCGAAGGCACCAACGAGATGCAGCGCATGATCATCGCCAAGCAATGGATCAAGAGGAACCAGGTCACATGAGACCGCTTGAAGGTTTACGGATTCTCGCGATCGAGCAGTTCGGCGCCGGCCCTTACGGCACCACGTTCCTTTCCGAACTCGGCGCCGATGTGATCAAGATCGAGAACGCCAATGGCGGCGATCCCGCGCGCTACACCGGCCCTCGCCTGCTCGGCGCCGCCGACAGCGAATATTTCCAGAGCTGGAACGCCGGCAAGCGCAGCATCACACTGGACCTGAAATCGCCTGAAGGCCGCGAGGCCTTCGAGGCGCTGGTTGTCGAGTCTGAAGCCGTGGTCAACAATCTGCGCGGCGACCTGCCGGAGAAGCTCGCCATCGACTATGCCAGCCTGAAGCGGCTCAATCCCGCGATCGTCTGCCTGCACATCTCGGCCTATGGCCGCGACAACGAGCGCAAGGCGTGGCCCGGCTACGACTATCTGATGCAGGCCGAGGCCGGCCTGATGAGCATCACCGGCGAACCGAACAGCCCGCCGTCGCGGTTCGGGCCATCGATCGTCGACTACATGACCGGCGTGGTCGGCATGCTCGGGCTGCTGTCGTGCCTGATGCAGGCGCGCAAGACCGGCAAGGGCTGCGACGTCGACACCTGCCTGTTCGACGTCGCCCTGCATCAGCTCGGCTACACCGCGACCTGGTTCCTCAACCATGGCGACGTCACGGAGCGGATGCCGCGCAGCTCGCATTTCTCGGTCGCGCCGGTGCAGACGTTTCCGACCGCGGACGGCTGGGTCTTTGTCATGTGCATGACGGAAAAATTCTGGACCGGGCTCACCTCGGAGCTCGACCGCAACGATCTGTTGCAGGATCCGCACTTTGCCTCGGCCGAAGCGCGCCGGGTCAACCGCGAGGCGCTCAGCGCGGCGCTGGACGTCGAATTCCGCAAGGCTACCACCGCGGAGTGGCTGCAGCGGCTGTCGGGAAAACTGCCGGTCGGTCCGGTCTACGATTTGCCGCAGGCGCTGCAAAATCCGTTTGTCGAAGCAACCGGCATGATCCACACCGTCGCGCATCCGGCCAATCCGGAGCTACGACTGCTCTCCAATCCGATCAAGGTCGATGGCAGCCGTCTGCACTCGCCGGTCTGCGCCTCGCTCGGCGCCGACAACGAAAAGCTGTTGCCGAAGCGGGCCTATGCGGCCGCAGAGCGGTGACGCCGCATGAAACTCAGCGGCATCCGCGTCATTGATCTCTCCTCGTTCCTGCCCGGTCCCTATCTGACCTCGGCGATGGCCGATCATGGCGCCGAGGTGATCAAGGTCGAGGCGCCCTCTGGCGATCCCGGCCGCAGCATCGGCAAGCCTGACGGCGACAGCACGGTGTTCTTCCGCAACGTCAACCGCGGCAAGAAGAGCGTCGTGCTCGATCTCAAACAGGACGGCGACCGCGAAGCGCTATTAAAGCTGTGCGAGACCGCCGACGTCGTGGTTGAAAGTTTCCGCCCCGGCGTCGTCACCCGGCTCGGCGTCGGCTATGAGCATGTCAAGGCGCGCAATCCCGGCATCGTCTATTGCGCGATCAGTGCCTTCGGCCAGGACGGGCCGTATCTGCGCCGGCCCGCGCATGACCTCGCGATCGAAGCGATGAGCGGCGCGCTCAGCATCACGCTCGGCAATGACGATACGCCGGCTATTCCCGGCATCCCCGCCGCCGACATCCTCTCGGGTTTGCAGGGCCTGTCTGCCGTCTTGATGGCGCTGCTGCGCCGGAAAGAGACCGGCCTCGGCGATTACATCGACATATCGATGTACGATTCGATGGTGTCGGCCTGCGTCAATGTGCTGGGACCGGCGATGGCGGAGAACCGCCAGCAGATTGCAAAACATGAACGCACCACCGGTGGCGCCGCGTTCTATCGCATCTATCGCACCTCGGACGGTCGCTATCTGACCTTGGCGGGACAGGAAGAAAAATTCGTCCGTAACCTGCTCGACGCGGCCGGGCGCGGCGATCTGATCGAGTTCTGCCTGCAAGGTCCGGGGCCGCACCAGGGGCCGGTGATCGCATTCTTCACCGAACTGTTCCGCGGCAAGCCGCTCGCGCACTGGACCGAATGGTTATCGAGCCTCGATGTCTGCTTCGGGCCGGTCCAAAACTTTCCGGAGATGCTGGCCGATCCGCAATTGAAAGCGCGCGGCATGGTGGTGACCGACGGCAACGGGCGAAAGCACATTGCTTCGGCGATTCGCTTCCGCGACGAACCGGCGCAGATCGATTGGCGCATTCCGGCGCTAGGGCAAGACACCGAAGCCATCACGCGCAACAGCCGAACAGACTAGGAGAACCGCCATGGTCGCGATCATGAAAAATGTAGGCGGACGCCGGTTGCGAGAGAGTTATGGCCGCTATTACGAGGATTTCGAGATCGGCGACATCTACGAACACCGGCCGGGCCGCACCATCTCGGAGGCCGACAACACCTGGTTCACGCTGCTGACAATGAACCAGCATCCCGTGCATTTCGACGCGGCCTATGCCGCCAAATCGGAGTTCGGCAAGCCGCTGGTCAATAGCTGCCTGACGCTGTCGATCGTGTGCGGCATGAGCGTCAGCGACGTCAGCCAGAAGGCGATCGGCAATCTCGGCTGGACCGACATCAAGCTGACGGCGCCCGTGTTCGTCGGCGACACCATCTATGCGGAGTCCGAAGTGCTGGGAAAGCGCGAATCCGCCAAACGGCCCACGCAAGGTATCGTGACGGTGAAGACGCTGGGCAAGAAGGCCGACGGCACCCAGTTCATGTCGTTCGACCGCAACATCCTGATCCCGAAGCGCGGGCACGGCGTCGACGAAAAGGCCGATTATTGAGGCTGGAAGTTTCCAACTAACGATTCGAAATCTCCAGCAACAACATTCCGCGAATGCATCCGCCGTGGTTAATCAACGAACAATCTTGTCTGGCGATGAATGTCTCATGCGGCCGCCGAGCCGGCACAGCGGAGATTTTCCAATGTCAGACATCATGAGCATCCTGCAAAACGCCTACGCGTCGACGCCGCAAAGCCTGATCGCGCCGGGCTCAAAATTCGCCAATGTCGACCCGACGAAGTGGCAGGGTACCTGGACCGGAAAAGACAGCTCCAACCAGCCGGTCACGATTTCCATCACCAAGGTCAGCGGCTACCGCGCCAACGTGACCTTTGCGAGTTCCTCCGGCGAACAGTTTCAGCGGGCGTTCATCACCACCAACAACACGTTCCGGATCGGCGATTCACAGTTCGCGCTGACCGGAACCGGCCAGGCCGCGATTACCACGATCAATACTGACGCAACGACCGGCATCCAGACCAGTTCGAAGACGAACCTGACCTTGAAAAGCTAGGTTTTGGGGGCGGGCCTGGGCGCCCGACCGGTCTCATTCCACGACCGCCTTGGCGTGATCCGGCCAATGCGCCGCGTTTGGTTAATCAACGATTAATTTTGTTCTGTCAGGAATGTCCGGGCCGCCCGCAAATCAGGGCCAACGGAGGGTTCCAATGGCAGACATCATGAGCGTCCTGCAATCGGCTTATGCGGCGAGCCCGCAAAGCCTGATCGCGCCCGGCTCGAAATTCGCCAATGTCGACCCGACCAAATGGGCCGGCACCTGGACCGGCACCGACGACAAGAAACAGCCCGTCACGGTATCGATCACGCAGGTCAAGGGCTTCCGAGCCAATGTCACGGTCAACGACGTGTCCGAAGGCCAGCAAAATACGCGGGCGTTCATCACCACCAAGAACACCTTTCGCGTCGGAAACTCGCAGTTCGCGCTGACCGCCGCCGGCAAGGCCACGCTGACCACGATCGTCACCGATTCCAATACTGGCAAACAGTCGGCGCTGACGGTTCCGCTCAAGCTCAAGACCTGAAGCCCACAGAAATCCCCCGGCGTCTACGCCGCCGGCGGCAAAATCTTTCCGGGATTGAAGATATTCAGCGGGTCGAGCGCCTGCTTGACCGCGCGCATGGCCTCGATCGCCTCGGGGCCGATCTCGGCCTTGAGGTATTTCTGCTTGCCCTGCCCGATGCCGTGCTCGCCGGTGCAGGTGCCGCCCATCG
>Ga0265314_10003842_pt1 | contig 14324 bp, 10 predicted proteins | sample 4126metaG_FD_203106 | JGI IMG/M metagenome (GOLD analysis project Ga0265314, IMG submission 203106) | Rhizosphere microbial communities from Carex aquatilis grown in University of Washington, Seatle, WA, United States - 4-1-26 metaG | ecosystem: Host-associated > Plants > Roots > Rhizosphere >... | reverse complement strand
CTGTACCTGTTTGCCGGCCTGGCGCGAGAGGACGGAATGGTGTCGGCATGCGTCTTCGAGGAGCCGAAGCCGCTGCGGGGCCACGAGTACATCGTCGACTACGCGGCGCTGTATCCGGCGACGGTGCTCGACTACGCCCGCGCGTCGAACGACTGGCAGACGGCGCGCGAGTTGTGGCCCGTCGCGAAGCGTCAGATCGAACTGCTCCGCCCCTCGGTGGATGCCGGCGGCCTATTTGTCGCACCGCCGCACTCCTGGGTGTTTGTGGACTGGAGCGACGCGCTCGACCGGACGGCCGCCATGCAGGGAATCTTCGTCTACTGCCTACGGCAGGCGGCCGAGCTTGGAACCAGGGCCGGCGATAGCGAGACCGCGGCCCAATATTCCGAGCTTGCCAAACGCATGACCGCGGCCGCGCGGGCGGCATGCTACGATTCGGCGCGCCGGGTCTTCGTCAGCGGCCCGCAGCGTCAGGTGTCCTGGGCGACGCAGGCGTGGATGACGCTTGCGGGCATCGCAACTCGCACCGAAGCCGCAGATGCCCTGCGTGCCGTCTCGAAGATGCCGGAAGCCGTCCGCCCCGGCGCGCCGTATCTCTACCACTACGTAGCTGAAGCGATGCTCCAGTGCGGCCTGAAGCAAGAGGCGCAAGACCTGATTCAGTGGTACTGGGGAGGCATGGTGGAAGCGGGAGCGGACACCTTCTGGGAAGTGTACGATCCGGCTGACCCTGGGCTATCCCCTTACGGCAACGTCCTGCTGAACAGCTACTGCCACGCCTGGAGCTGCACGCCGGCCTATCTGCTGCGTTCGAAGCTGATAGCCGATAGCTGACAGCCGATCGCTTCTCTTTGGTAGAGTTATCTGCGTGGACGATAGCTACCGGGCGTTGCCTTCGGTGGATGAAATTCTTTCCCGGCTCGAGCCCCTGCGGTCGCGCTTTCCGCATCGCTTGATCGCCGGCGAGATCCGCCGCGCGCTCGATCAGGCCCGCGCCTCCATCCGCTCCGGCTCTCCGGCGCCCTCCGACATCGAATCCGGCGTTCTGCGCGCACTCGAGGATCTGGAAACGCCCTCGCTCCGGCGCGTCATCAACGCCACCGGCGTCATTCTCCACACCAATCTCGGCCGCGCGCCCCTGCCGCCGTTCGCTCCCGCATTCGGTTACTCGAACCTCGAATACGACCTCGCGGCCGGCAAACGCGGGAAGCGCGACGTGCACATCGAGGGTCTGATCGAACGGCTGCTGGGCCGGCCGGGCATCGCGGTGAACAACAACGCGGCGGCGGTCTACCTGGCCCTGCACGAACTGGCCGCCGGTTTCGAAGTGATTGTCTCGCGCGGTGAGCTGATCGAGATCGGCGACGGGTTTCGCATCCCGGAGATCATGGAGCAGACGGGCGCCGTCCTGCGCGAAGTCGGCACCACGAACCGGACCCGCGTCGAGGACTATCGGGCCGCCATCGGAGAACGCACGCGGCTGCTGCTGCGCGTGCACCCCAGCAATTTCCGCATGCGGGGATTCACCGGGCGCCCCACGCTCGAAGAGCTGGTGGCCCTCGGAAACGAGACCGGGATTCCGGTCTATGAGGACCTCGGCAGCGGCTGCATCGCTGACCTGCGGCCGTACGGTCTCGACGAGCCGCTGGCGGAGGCGAGCCTCGCCGCCGGCGCCGGTCTGGTCTCTTTCAGCGGCGATAAGTTGCTGGGCGGCCCGCAGGCCGGCATCCTGGCCGGCCGTCCGGAGCTGATCGCGCGCCTGCGGCGCAACCCGATGTACCGCGCGCTGCGGTTGGACAAGCTGATTCTACAGGCGCTCGAAACCACCCTGCGGTGCCTGCTTTTGGAATGCTGGGACCAGATTCCCGCGCTGCGCATGATCCGCACTCCGGCGGACGAGATTCGCGCGCGCGCCCAGCGCCTGCTCGACGGCCTGCCAGGGATCGCCGCCGAGATCGTGCGCGGCGAGTCGTTGATCGGCGGCGGGTCTACGCCGGAACAGTCGATCGAGACCTGGCTGGTCGCCGTCACCGCGCCGGACGTAGTGGCGCTCGATGGGCACCTGCGTGCTTCGGACCCGCCGGTGATCGCGCGCATTGAACGGGACCTCCTGCTGGTGGACTTGCGAACCGTCTTTCCGGAAGAGGAAGCGGAATTGGCCGCGGCCCTTCGGCGGTCTCTGGGGTGACGCGCCCACGGACGGGCCTCTCCTGGCTAGGCAGCCGTCATCTCTTCAAGCCCTATTCGTACCTGGAACTGGTGGCGATCCGCCTGGCGGGCTGGCCGGACCAGCCTACGCACTTCTACGAGGTGCTGGAGTTGCGCCGCACGAAGTAGGGCCGCTATGCGCGTTCCTGATACGTGCCCTCGGCCGTGTTGACCCGGATCTTCTCGCCCTCGGTGATGAAGGGTGGGACCTGCACCACGAGGCCGGTCTCGAGCTTGGCCGCTTTGGTGACGTTCGACACGGAAGCGCCGCGCATTCCCGGCTCGGTCTCGACCACAGTCAGGTCCACCGTAGCCGGGAGTTCGACGCTCATGGGCTTGCCTTCGTAGAACTCGACGCTCACCTGAAGCTGGGGCACCAGGTACTGGATGGCGTCGCCGAGAATGTCCTTGGTCAGGTGCAACTGCTCGAAGGTCTCGGTGTTCATGAAGTAGTAATACTCGCCGTCGTCGTAGAGGTATTCCATCTTCTGCTCGTCGAGCGCCGCGCGCTCGATCTTGTCTTCCGACGAGAAGCGGTGCTCGATCATGGTGCCGCTGCGAACGTTCCGCATCTTGGCTTGCACGAAGCCGCGCAGGTTGCCCGGCGTGCGGTGGACTACGGAGAAGACGGAGAAGAGGTCGTTGTTGAACTTGACCACCATTCCCGGGCGCATCTGTGTCGACGAAATCATGCTGGCAGAAACTCCTTCTAACGCTCGAAGCGGCTGAAATCAGGGCAGATGCCTATTGTAGCAAAGAGCTTGGCTCAAAAATGGCGCGCGATTTCGGAGGCATAGCGGCGGCCCAGTAACACCTGGTTTTCCCGGAGCCAATCGCTCAGGCGGGTCGCTCCCGCATCGTGGCTTTCCGAACCAAGCAGCCCGCCCATGAGCCCCCGGTATTCTTCCCATGTCAGAATGGTGTCTCCGACGAACCAACCAGTCAGTCGCGTGAGCGCGTACGCCACCGGCATCGGCAGGTGAACGATGCCTACAGAGCGGCACACCACGGACGCTATGAGTCGCACCAGCTCTTCGAAGCTGAACGTCTCGGGCCCAACGGCGTCGGCCAAGCTGTTCTCCGACCCTTCGACCGAGCCGGCAATCAACCGTGCCATATCCTCGACGTAGATCGGCCGGATGGGATAGCGCCCGTCTCCCGGAATGCCGAACACCGGAAAGTGGCGCACGAACCAGGCGATGTTATTGATGAGTATATCTTCGAGGCCGAAGATCACCGTCGGCCGCAGAATGGCGTAGGAGAGGCCCGATTCGACCACGGCCCGTTCCAACTCGGCCTTCCCCCGGTAATACCCGAGCGGGGATTCGAGCGACGGGTTCGCGATGCTGACATGGACTATGCGCCGGACCCCCGCCGTCTTTGCGGCGCCGATCAACGTGCGCGTGTTCTGGACGGCCCGCTCAAACGTCGATTTGCCGCGGGGAAAGCGAACCCAGTAAGTATTGACCAGGGTCGATGCGCCGCGAAGCGTCTCGGCAAGATCGGTGGGACGATCGAAGTTGTACGGGAAGGCCTCCACCTTGTCGCCAAATGCGCTGGCGCGTTCCGGGTGGTATGTCAGCGTGCGGATTCGGTAGCCCCGGCTGAGCAGCAGCCGCGTGGCGTATTGGCCCGTGTAGCTGAAGGCGCCGGTGATGACGATCGTCTCGGCCAGAGCGCGGTCCCCAGGCATCAGGATAGCGCTCGGCGGGACTCCCCCCCAGCACTGAACCGCGACCATCAGGGAGCGAACATGATGTGGACGGCGGATTTCCGCTCACTCACGTTCGCGGTTCGGTGCAGCGCTCCTACTCCAGCCGCAGCGCCTGCACTGGGTCGATGCGAGAAGCCCGCCGCGCCGGAATATAGGCGCTCAACGCGGCCATCGCCAGCAGCGCCACCGGTACCGCCGCGAAAACGCGCGGGTCGAATGGCGGGACGCCCATGCCCGATGTGAGCGAGCGGCCTAGCGCCAGGCTCAGCAGAATGCCAACGGCCACGCCGATTCCTGTCAGCAGCAGCCCCTGCTTCAGCACCATCTTGACCACACCGGCACGGTCCGCCCCGATCGCCATGCGGATCCCGATCTCGCGCGTCCGCCGGCTCACCGCATAGCTCATCAGGCCGTACAGCCCCACCAGCGCCAGCGTCAGCCCGAGCAACCCCATCCCGCCCGTCACCTCGCTCAGCAGGGCGAAGATCTTCCGCGCCCGTTCTTCGTAATACTCTTCCATCGTGTGGACCGAGTAAATCGGCAGATTGGCGTCCAGCGAGCGGACCGTCTCGCGAACCGGCGTCAGCAGCGCCGCTGAGTCGCCGTAGGATTCGAGCATCAGCGTCATGCGGTTCTGTGCGTTCTGCTGGAGCGGCTGGTAGATCGCCGTGAAGGGCGGTTCGGCCAGCGAAATGTACTTGGTATTCTTGGCCACCCCGACGATCTCGAGCGCCTGGCCTTTCCGGTCGCCGATCCAGAACCGCTTTCCCGCCGGGTTTTGTTTCGGATAATACTGTTCGGCAAACCGCTGGTTGACCACCGCCACGCGACGCGAATCGGCCGTATCGGTCGGCTCAAAGCCCCGTCCCGAAACGATCTCGATGCCGACGGTTGCGAAGTAGCCGTCTCCAACGGTGTTGGAGAGCACGCTGACGCTGTCCTTATCGCGAGGCAACTGGTAGCCCTCGGGTATGACCGCCGCGTCCGAGGACATGTTGGCCATCGGCACCATGCGCGCGAGCGCGGCGGATTTCACGGCCGGAACCGTCCGCACCCGCTCCACCAGCCGCTTGTAGAAGTCCTGCGCCTGCGCCGGCGTGTATTGCACCAGCGTCGGGTCGAAGGTCACCATCAAAAGATGATTCGTGCGGAAGCCCGGAGGCGTCGACAGCAGATATGAGGTAGCGCGGTAGAGCTGGGTCGCGCAAACCAGAAGCAGCAGCGAGCCCGCGACTTGAGCGATCACCAGCGCGTTCCTCCCCAGGAACCGCCGCCGCTTGCCGCCGCCGGTCGAGTTGCCGGACTTCAGCGCCGGAACCAGGCTGGTCCCGGTGGCCTGAATGGCCGGGGCCAGGCCGAACAGCAGCGCGCTCGCAACCGCGACCAGCAATCCGTAGAGCATCACCCGAGTGTCGAGTCTCACGTCGAGAACGATGGGGATCTCGCTCATGATCCGGATCCGCGAGAAGAAGTTCACGCAGGCTTGCGCCACCACCAGGCCCACGGCCCCGCCCAGCAGCGCGATGACCAGGCTTTCGGTCAGAAGCTGCCGGATCAGGCGCCAGCGCCCCGCTCCGATCGCCAGGCGCACGGCAATTTCCCGGGACCGCGCCCGCGCCCGGCTCAGCAGGAGATTCGCCACGTTGGCGCAAGCAATCAGCAGCACGATCCCCACCAATCCCAGCAGCATGCCCGCCAATAAGGCGTCAAACGGAGAACGATCCACCCGCACCTGGAACTCGGTCTGCACTACCGCGGACCAGTAGCGGTTCGTGTCCGGGTAGGCTCGTTCGAGCCACTTCGCAATCACGCCCGCCTCGGTGTTGGCGCTCGCGCGGCTCACCCCCGGCTTCAGGCGGCCCTTCACAAAGAAGCCGCGCTCGCCGCGATTGTCCAGGAAGTGCGCGCCCTCGAGGCGCGGCCCCATCGCCATGGGAATGTAGAACGACGGCCGGTAATACTGATCGACGCCCGTGAACGACTCCGGCGTCACGCCCACGATCGTGAACTCGATCCCGTCCAGGAAGACCGTCTTTCCCACGGCGCTCGGCGACGCGCCGAACTCCGTCCGCCATAGGTCATAGCTGATCACGACCACGGCATCCCGTCCCGCCACCTGGTCTTCGTCGGGCCGGAAGCCGCGGCCGATCTGCGGCTCCACGTCCATCGCGTGGAAGCAATTCCCACTGGCCAGGAAACCCGACTTCATTTGCGGCAGCACGTACTTGCTCTTCGAGAAGCCGAGGGCGGCGATGTGGAACGCGGCCAGGTCGCCGAAGGACCTGGTTTTCGCCCGGTAGTCCACATAGTCCGGGTAGGACATGTCGATGGGGCGCTCGCCGCGAAGCTGGGAGCGGACCATCACCACCTGCGACGGCCTCGGAACCGGCAGCGGCCGCAGCAGCATCGCGTCCGCCACGCTGAAAATGCCGGCGTTTGCGCCGATCCCCAGAGCCAGGGAAAGGATCGCAACCAGGGCGAAGCCGGGGTTCCCGCGCAGAGTCCGGAGTGCGTATCGGATGTCGTTAATCATATGGACCTGATCGGATGTACGCACTCCACGTGCCAAAGTTCAAGTGCCGTAATCATTTGGATGCAGCCGGGATACCGCCCCGCCGTTGTCCGATTTTGGGACGGCTCATGTCGGCGGTGGGACGAGCCGCACCCGAACGGCTGTCCCGTTATAGAATGGTTCCCGCTAAGCGTCTGCGGCATTCCGCCCGCAGCGCGAGGATACTCGCTGAACGTGACAGTGGTTCCGCCGGGACCGCTTTCCTACCTGACGTTGTGGCCCACCGGGGAGGCCCGGCCCCTGGTCTCCACCCTCAACTCCTGGACGGGGAAGGTGGTGGCGAACGCGGCCATCGTGCCGGCGGGCACGAATGAGTCAGTCTCGGTCTTCGTCACCAACCCAACGGACGTGATCCTGGACGGCAACGGCTACTTCGCGGCGCCCGGCGGCACGGGCGCGCTTGCCTTCTACCCGGTGACGCCCTGCCGCGTGGCGGATACGCGGAATGCCGATGGCCCCTTGGGCGGGCCGGAGATGGATGCGGGGACGACGCGCTCCTTCGCGATCCCGGCCAGCGGCTGCAGCGTGCCCTCCACGGCGCAGGCCTATTCGGTGAATGTGACCGTGGTGCCAGAAGGGCGGCTGTCCTACCTCAGCGCCTGGCCGGCGGGCTCGCCGCGTCCGGTAGTCTCGACCCTGAACTCGTGGGATGGAAGCGTGGTGGCGAACGCGGCGATCGTGCCGGCGGGCGACAGCGGCGCCATCAGCATCTTCGTCACCGACGAGACGCACGTGATTCTCGATATCAACGGGTATTTCGCGCCGTAGGGCGGGTAAGTGGGAAGGCTCACGCCGGCCCGGCGCGGCTTCTTCCCGAAGACCCCTCATCCAGGTATAGAATGATCTACAACGCGAGCCGCTCAATTCCGGCCGCTGCTTGGAGGAGGGGTTTTATGAGAAGACGCCGATCGTTGCTGATTCCTCGATCGCTGATCATCCTGCTGGCGCTTGCGGCGGCAGCGTGCGCACAATTTACGGCGGCTCCCGGGAGCCCCTTCACCCTGGGAACCAAACCCATGTCGGTTGCGGTGGGCGACCTCAACGGAGATGGCAAGCCCGACCTCGCCATCGCCAACGGAGACGGCACTGTAACCGTACTGCTGGGCAACGGAGCGGGCGGCTTTGCGGCGGCGCCGGGCAGCCCCTTCGCGGCTGGATCGGGTGCTTCGTCCGTTGCGGTCGGCGACTTCAACGGGGATGGCAAGCCCGACCTCGCCATCGCGGACTACAACGGCAACAACGTGACCGTCCTGCTGGGCGACGGAACCGGCCGCTTCACGGCCGCCCCCAGCAGCCCGTTCCCGGCAGGATCGCAGCCCATCTGCGTGGCGGTCGGAGACTTCAACGGCGACGGCAAGCCCGACCTCGCCATCGCGAACTACAACAGCAACAACGTAACGGTGCTGCTGGGCGACGGAGCGGGCGGATTTACGGCGGCCCCGGGCAGTCCGTTCCCGGCGGGCTCGCAGCCCTACTCCGTGGCGGTCGGCGATTTCAACGGGGATGGGAAGCCGGACCTCGCCGTCGCCAACGTTGCCAGCGGCGACGTGACGGTGCTGCTGGGCAACGGAGCGGGTGGGTTCACCGCCGCGTCTGGCAGTCCGTTCGCAGTGGGATCGTATCCCGAATCTGTCGCGGTGGGGGACTTCAACGCCGATGGCAAGCTGGATATCGCCGTCGCGGGCGTCGGCTTGTATCAGTCCACCGGGATGAACGTGACGGTTCTTCTGGGCGACGGAACGGGCGGCTTCACGGCGGTCCAGGGCGGTCCCGCCGAGACCGGATCGTCGCCCACAGCCTTGGTGGTCGCGGATTTCAATGAGGACGGCCTCCCGGACCTTGCCGTCATCAATCCCGTAACGGGTACCGTAGCGGTTCTTCTGGGCAACGGCACCGGCGGATTTACAACCGCCACGGGCAGCCCGTTCACGGCGGGCACGCAACCGGTTTCGCTGGCGGCTGGCGACTTCAACGTGGATGGCAAGCCGGACCTCGCCATCGCGAATTACGGCAGCAACAACCTGACCGTGCTCGTGAACGGCAGCACGCCGCCGCTGAAGCTCCTGTCTCCCGTTAACGGAATGACCGGGGTTTCCGCGACGCCATCGCTGACCTGGACCGCTCAGAGCGGGGCAACCTCTTACGACGTGCACTTCGGCACTTCGTCCCCGCCGCCGCTGGTCACCAGCACCGCGGGAACCACCTACGCCCCGAGCGCGCTGGCCCCGGGGACACTGTACTACTGGCAGGTCGTGGCCCACACCGGCGCCACTTCGCTCAGCTCTCCCGTATGGTCGTTCATGACGCAGGTGCCGCCTCCGCCAGCGCCCGGCTTGTCCTTGCCGGCCAACGGAGCCACCGGCGTCCTCGTCTCACCGACCCTGGTCTGGAGCCCATCCGCCGGGGCCACTTCGTACGACGTCTACTTTGGCACCTCGGCATCGCCGTCCCTGGTGACGAACACCGCCGGAACCAGTTACGCTCCGGGAACGTTGAGCCAGAGCACCACCTACTATTGGCAGATCGTCGCGAAGAATGGCGCCGGTTCCGCCGATTCGGCGACCTGGTCGTTCTCGACCGGCACTCCCGCCGCCGGCCTGCACTTCCTGCCGGTACCTCCGTGCCGCGTGGCGGACACGCGAGGCCCAGCCGGCCCGTTTGGCGGACCGTCGATGTCGACCGGCTCGGCGCGAGTATTCACCATTCCCCAGGGCGCGTGCGGTATTCCTGCCACGGCGCAGGCCTATTCGTTGAACGTGACGGTGGTGCCACAGGGACCGCTTCCCTTCTTGACGCTGTGGCCCTCCGGCCAGACCCAGCCGCTGGTCTCCACGTTGAACTCGTTCGGAGGCACGGTGGTCGCCAATGCGGCCATCGTCCCGGCCGGCACGGGTGGGGCGGTGAGCGTTTTCGCCACGGCTCCGACCGATGTCATCCTGGACATCGACGGCTACTTCGACTCCACCACTGCCGCGAATTCGTTCTCGTTCTATCCCGCGACGCCCTGCCGCGTGGCCGACACCCGAGGTGCCGCCGGTCTGTTCGGCGGGCCCTCGCTGGTAGGCGGCCAGTCCAGGGACTTCGCCATTCCCTCCGCCGGCTGCTCGATCCCGGTCACCGCGCAGGCCTTCTCGTTGAATGTCACGGCGGTGCCGCTGACGAACTTCCTCGGCTATCTCACCACCTGGCCGACCGGGCAGACGCGCCCCGTGGTGTCGACGCTCAACTCCTGGCAAGGCCAGGTGGTGGCGAATGCCGCGATCGTTCCGGCGGGGGCCAACGAATCGGTCTCCGTGTTCGTCACGGACCCGGCGAACGCCATCCTCGACATCAACGGCTATTTCGGCCAGCCGGGGAACGCCGGCGCTCTGTCGTTCTACCCGATCGCACCTTGCCGCGTCGCGGACACGCGGAATGCCACGGGCCCCTTCGGCGGTCCGGAGCTGGATGCGCGGGCCACCCGCTCGTTCGCGATCCCGGCCGGCGGCTGCAACGTTCCGACGACGGCGGCGGCCTATTCGATGAACGTGACGGTGGTGCCCGCCGGGCCGCTATCGTATCTGACGGCGTGGCCCACCGGCTCGGCGCAGCCGGTGGTTTCGACGCTGAACTCTTTCGGCGGAGCGGTGGTGGCTAACGCGGCCATCGTTCCGGCCGGCGCGAGCGGTGCCGTCAGCATCTTCGTCACCAACCCGACGCACGTGATTCTCGATATCAACGGCTACTTCGCGCCGTAGCCCCCATCAACACGAAGGCCCCATCGCTCTTGGTAGGAGCGATGGGGCCTTGAGGCTTCGCTGAGCCTGACGACGCGCTTTACTTCGCGCCGCCCAGTGTGATGTCAACCGAAGCCATCTCTATCCCCGAGCTGCTGGCCCGGAGTTCCTGCTCCAGCTTGGGGGGCTGCGCCCGGCCCCGCAGACCGCCCGGACTCCAGACTTCGGAGAAGAAGTACCGGTCGCCGTAGCGATGGAAGATGACCTTGCCAGTGCCCGTCGGCTCGCCCTTGTAGGTCGATCCCGTAGCCGGCGCCATCACCATCACAGTCCGGGATGTGTCGAGGTTCGTGATCCGAAGCACTCCGTTCGCGCCCGGGAACGCCTGGAGCGAGTACTCGCCTGCGGGCAGGCTCACTGTGTTCACCGTGAATTGGAATGGGATGTTCGCAACCGCCCTGGTTTGCGCATACATTCCGGTAGTCCCCAGCACGGCAACGGCGCTCAATGCCAGGATCGTGTTCGTCAGCGTTTTCATCGTCGTATCTCCTTTCCCCTTTTTCCTCAAGTTCTTGTCTTGCGGAACGCCATACACAAAGGCACGCGCCGCGCCAAACCGGCGCGATCCGGATTCTTTTGCGCAAGGTATTGAAATGTCACATAATTAGGGTACAGATGGGGAGCGCGGGGCTGCCGCTTCCCGCCGGGTCCCTGTATCTCCAGGTGAATCCAGTAACCAAAAGGTGAAAGCGAGCGACGATGAGCCCGAAACTGTTGGCCATCGCTGGCCCGTTGCATGGCGCAAGCTACGCGATCGACGATGAGCGCTTCACCATCGGGCGCGACACGCACAATCATGTCTCCGTCCCGGACCTCGCGGTATCCCGCGAGCACTGCGTCATCGTCAGGCAGGGCGACGGTTTCCTGCTTCGCGACCTGGGCAGCCATAACGGGACCCTGGTGAACGAGCTTCCCGTCACCGACCAACTGCTGGCGCATCGGGACACCATCACCATCGGCCAGACGGTTTTTCAGTTCCTGACCCGGGACGATGTTGTTTTCGACGAACCCGCCGGGACCGCGACGCTTTCGCTGCCCGCGTTTCGCGATGCTCCGCAGACCCCCCAGCTCGCAACCACCGATCTGCACGCGTTGTTGCGCGTCAGCACCATGCTGCATTCCTTCCATGCCATGTACCGGGGCCGCGGTTCCTCCGCGCGCAACCTGCTGGAGTCGCACTTGTTGTCTCTGATCCTCGAGGTCATTCCCGCGGGCCGCGGTGCCATTCTGCTCTATGAGGAGAGCCTTGATGAGCCCTCCTCTCTTTCGATCGAGGACCGCAAAGGGAAAGTAAACCGTCCCGTGACCATTAGCCGCGACATGGTGAAGCGCGTGTTGAGCGAAGCCTGCGCCCTGATCGTGGAGGACGCCTCGCAAACCCTGCTGCTAGCGCCCCTGCTGATTCGCGGACAGGCCTGCGGATTGATCTACCTCGAGGGCACGGCGTTCTCCGAAGCGCACCTCCAGCTTCTGGTGGCCATCGCGCAACTCGCTTCGATGGCCATGGAGAACGCGTTTCAACTGGAATGGCTGGAGACCGAGAACGAGCGCCTGGAAGCGGAGCTGCATCCGGACCATCACATGATCGGCGACAGCCCGCCGCTGCGCAAATTGCAGCGAGACATCGCCCGCGCCGCGCAAGCCAATTCCACCGTGCTGATCCTGGGAGAAACCGGCACCGGCAAGGAGTTGGTGGCGCGCGCCATCCACCAGAGCGGCCCCCGCGCCCGCAAGCCGTTTGTGGCAGTGAACTGCGCGGCGCTCTCGGAGGCGTTGCTCGAGAGCGAGCTGTTCGGACACGAGAAGGGCTCTTTCACGGGAGCGATCGCCCAGAAGAAGGGCCGCCTGGAAATCGCCGAGGGAGGCACCGTCTTTCTGGACGAAATCGGTGAGATGCCCCTGCAATTGCAGGTCAAGCTGCTGCGCGTGTTGCAGGAACGCCAGATGGAGCGGGTTGGCGGCACGCAGCCGGTCAAACTGGATATACGCCTGATCGCCGCGACGAATCGCAACCTGGAAGAGGAGGCGCGCGCGGGGCGATTTCGGCAGGATCTCTACTACCGCCTCAACGTTGTGACGCTGCACACGCCGGCATTGCGCGACCGGCCCTCCGACATTCTTCCGCTGGCCATGCACTTCGCGGCCAGGTTCGGCCAGCAGTGCGGCCGGAAGATCACGGGCATTGCCCCCGAAGCGCAGGCGTACCTGGCGCACTACGAGTGGCCGGGCAATATCCGCGAGTTGGAAAACGCCATCGAGCGCGCGGTCGTGCTGGGCCCCGGCGACATGATCCAGCTCGAAGACCTTCCGGAAAGCATTCGCGAGATTGCGAAGCCCGCGGGCGTGGGCCGCAGCATGCCGCTTCAGGACGCCATTGACGAAGCCAAGCGGCAGGCTATCGCGCGGGCGTTCGACCAGGTTCGGGGCGACCACTCCGCCGCGGCCGGGCTGCTGGGCGTGCACCCGAATTACTTGTACCGACTCATGCGCAACCTGGGCATGCGGTGAAGGCAACATGGCTCGCCGGCGAGCCACGCCCCAGGCGGTCGTTGTCCGGCGCAGGGTATTGCTAAAGTAACTTGCCTGGGACCGCCGCAAGGCTCGATCCAACCTGCTGAAGCACCGCGTCTCTTTCGAGGATTGATCGATGACCCGGATCACTCCGACGAAGAAGAGCGGTTCGTGTTGCTGGGTTACAGTTTTCGGGCGCGCTGTCTGATCGCCAGTCACTGCTACCGGGGAACTGTATTGGAGACTCCGATGAGAAGCGAATACGATTTTTCCCAATCTCGCAAGAACCCATGCGCCAGCCAGCTCAAGCGCCAGATCACAATTCGGCTTGACAACATGGCGGTGGACTACTTCAAGAAGATGGCGGCCGAGTTGGGGATGCCCTATCAGAAACTCATCAATCTGTTCCTGAGAGACTGCGCCCTGGAAAAACGCCGGCCAGTCATTCAATGGCTCCAGAAGGCGTCGAAAGAGCAAGCGGGCCGCTGACGGCGCCGGGTTGCTCTCACGGACGCACGGCATCCGCCGAAATCACTTGGCCGGAGCTTCCGTCTTAGCGGGCTCGGAAGGCGCCGCGCCTTTCATCTTCGCCAGAGCGTCATCCACGCGCTTCTTGAATTCATCCGCGTCGTTGTGCTCAATCCCGCTGTAGTTCGAGCCGATCTTGATGTCGCAGGCCGCGCCATTCGATTCCAACGCGACATGGTTGGTTCGCTGGAGGATCGCTCCGCCGGCGCTGATATGAACGGCGTGCTTCACATGGTAGGCAGCGGTCATCGTGGTCTCGTTAAGCTCGACCTTGCTGTAGTTCTCCTCGTTGCCTAGCGTCTCTTTGACCGCGCTCCAAACCTCGCTGCAAGGAAACGAATAGCTGCTCTTGTGGCTCTTGCCGAAAGCCGGCAGCGCCAGGGCAAGCGACATGAGTGCTGCAACCAATAGTCTCGTCTTCGTCATGGCATTTCTCCTGGTACGGAGGTGCGTGCCCTCGGGCCGCGCCTCATACCAGTCAGCGCAACCCGGCGGCAAAATGACTCAGGGCGCATGCAGATTCGGGAACCGCGCCCTACGAGCTCGCCGCGGCCCGCCTCTTCCCGAAAAGGGCGTAAATCACCAGCCCGATGGCCAGCCATATGAAGAACCGCATCCAGGTCTCGAGCGGCAGCCCCACCATCAGCAGGAAGCAGCAGGCGATCGAGAGCAGCGGCGTGAACGGCACCAGCGGCACGCGGAAGCTACGCGGCCGTTCGGGCTGCGTACGGCGCAGCACGATCACTCCCGCCGACACCACGATGAACGCGAACAGCGTGCCGATATTCGAGAGCTCCGCGAACGTATCGATGTCCCAGATCCCCGCCGGTATGCCCACGACGAAGCCCGCGATCCAGGTCGAAATGTGCGGCGTCCGGTAGCGCTGGTGAACCGTCGAGAACATCCGCGGCAGCAGCCCGTCGCGCGACATCGCAAACCAGATCCGCGCCTGCCCGTATTGGTAGACCAACAGCGAAGACAGCATGCCCATCAGCGCGCCGGCCGTCACGATCAA
>Ga0265314_10003840_pt1 | contig 14341 bp, 13 predicted proteins | sample 4126metaG_FD_203106 | JGI IMG/M metagenome (GOLD analysis project Ga0265314, IMG submission 203106) | Rhizosphere microbial communities from Carex aquatilis grown in University of Washington, Seatle, WA, United States - 4-1-26 metaG | ecosystem: Host-associated > Plants > Roots > Rhizosphere >... | reverse complement strand
AAGGGCGTGCGCTTCATGCCGATCTGGGGCCGCCAGGCCTACAAGATCAACGGCATGTTCAAGTTCTGGGGCGGCCTGACGGTCGAATCCGTCGGCGGCGGCCCCGGTCTCGTCGACGCGCTCACCAAGATCGCGCTCAAGAACAACATTTCCATCGTCTACGGCGCCCGTGCCTTCGAGTTGATCGCCGATGACGATGGCGTGCACGGCGTCAAGGTCAAGCATCAGGGCAAGACGCATGAAGTAAAGTCGAAATGCGTGGTGCTCGGCTCCGGCGGCTTCCAGGCCGACGCCGAAATGCGCACGCGCTATCTCGGCCCCGGCTGGGAGCTGGCGAAGATCCGCGGCACGCGCTTCAACACCGGCGACGGCATCAAGATGGCGCTGGCCATCGGCGCGCAGCCGACCGGCAACTGGTCCGGCGGTCATGCGGTGGCCTGGGACCGCAACGCGCCGGAAACCGGCGACCTCACGGTCGGCGATAATTTCCAGAAGCACTCTTATCCGTGGGGCATCATGATCAATGCCAACGGCGAGCGCTTCCTGGACGAAGGCTCCGACTTCCGCAACTACACCTATGCCAAGAACGGCCGCATCATTCTCCAGCAGCCCAAGCAGTTCGCCTATCAGGTGTTCGACAACAAGATCATCCCGATGCTGCGCGACGAGTACCGCATCAAGCGGGTGTCCAAGATCCGCGCCAACACGCTGGAAGAGCTGTGCGAGAAGATGGAAGACGTCGATAGCAAGAAGGCGCTGGCGACGATCAAGGAATACAACAAGGCGGTGATGACCGACGTGCCGTTCGATCCCAACGTCAAGGACGGCCGCGGCACCAAGGGCCTCGCCATTCCGAAGTCGAACTGGGCCAACACCGTCGATGAGGCGCCGTTCGAGGCTTACGCCGTGACCTGCGGACTGACGTTTACCTTCGGCGGCCTGAAGATCGACACCAGCGCCCGGGTGATGGACTCAGACGGCGCCGCGATCCCAGGCCTGTTCGCGGCCGGCGAATTGGTCGGCGGCATCTTCTGGTTCAACTATCCGGGTGGCACCGGCCTGATGAACGGCGCGGTGTTCGGCAAGATCGCCGGCACCACCGCCGGCGAACGCGCCAAGCAGTTGCCGTAAACCGAGCGGCTCCCAAGGTTGAAACCGGGGGCAGCTGCAGGGGCGTTAAATGTCGAACTTGCGTCAAGCGCGACGACGCGCTGATTGTCGCTAACGACGGCAAGCTTATCACTCGGGTCGGCGTCCTCGCCCTATGCCGTTCCCCTTACCGAGAAAAGCGAGGATCAGGCCGACATTCCCGACGACATTCCGCGGCTCATGTTGAAACGGCCGTCATTCTGAGCTGCCGAGCAATTCGGACGCGGGTCGTCGGCATACTTCGCTCAGCGACTATTCTGTTGTGGAACGTCGTTTTCCTTCATGATCTTCGCCCATTTTTTGACTTCGTCGGCAAGATATTGGCGGAGGTATTCCGGCGTTCGTCGCTCTGGTGCCACCACCGTAGAAGCGAGCTCGCTTAAGCGGGCTTTCACGTTAGGATCGTCGACGGCCTGCGAAATTGCCTCGCTCATTTTCTTGACGATTTCAGGCGGCGTACCTTTGGGCATAAAGAACGCGTTCCAGTAGTAGCCGTCAGTCACGTCGAGGCCCTGCTCTTTCGCTGTCTTCAAGTCCGGGAAGAGTGGCGTACGATCGGCCGTAAGCACGGCAAGCAACTTGACAGAGTTGTTCTTCACAAAGGGCACGGCCGAAACCGCGAGCGGGCAATAGTAATCGATTTCGCCTGCCACCATATCAAGCAACGCCGGTGCGGCCGCGCGGTACGGCACGTGCGTCGCTTTGGCGCCGGCCGCCTTGGTAATCATTGCACAGGCAAGATAGGGCGCAGCGCCGATACCCGCCGATCCAAATTTTACGTTCTCCTGATTTTTGTTTAAATAGGCGACAAACTCCTTCACGTTGGAAACTGGCAGCGTCGTGCGCGCCAACAGCACCAGCGGTTGATCGGTGACGAGCGCGACAGGTTCGAAATCCGTTATGGTATTCGCCGGCGGCGGGTCAAACAGATATTGGCTCTGCGCAAATGTGTCGACCGCGCCGATAATCATCTGATAGCCATCGGGAGCAGCGTGGGCAACGCGCATGACAGCGGTTGAGCCGCCCGCGCCTCCGCGGTCCTCGATAACCACTAACTTGCCCAGGATCTCTGATACCTTACTAGCAATAATGCGAGCTTGAATATCCGTGCCGCTTCCAGGTCCAAACGGAACCGTCAGCGTGATCACGCGGCTTGGCCAGTCATCGGCTAAGGCAGGCGCGCTCGCGACAATCCCTCCCAGGGCGAGCCCTAACGCCACGCGCAAAAATTGCTTTCTCATTGTTTCCACCTTGTCTCATTTTGTTGTTAGTTCTGCACAAACACGGCGTCGCAATCAGCCCTTCACCTGCAAAGCTCTCCACACTTTCTCCGGTGTGCAAGGCATGTCGATATGACTGGGCGCCCCGGCGCGCGCAAGGGCATCGGCGATCGCATTGGTAATCGCCGGCAGGGAGCCGGTGACACCGCATTCACCGGAACCCTTAACGCCGAGCGGATTCTTTGGCGACGGTACAGGATGAAACTCGGTCTCTATTGACGGCAAGTCAACCGCGCGCGGCATAGCATAGTCCATGAAAGTAGCGGTCAGAAATTGTCCTTCGCTGTCATACTGGCAGTGCTCCATGAGCACCTGCCCAAGCCCCTGACAAACTCCGCCATGCACTTGCCCATGCACAATGGCGGGATTAATAATGGTACCGACATCGTCAACTGCGATATAACGATCAAGCCTCACCTTGCCTGTCTCTGGGTCAACAACGACTTCGCAGATATGGCAACCGTTCGGAAAGTGCATGTCTGGGGCAATATATTCGCCTTCGGTGTCCAGCGAATCGTCGTCGAATACGCCAGGCTGCACCCGCATCTCCTTTGCGAGATCCAGCAAGCCGACGCCGCGGTCGGTACCCACCACCCGAAAACTGCCGGCAACGTATTCGATATCAACCTCACCGACTTCAAGATACTGCGCCGCGGCCTTGCGTCCCTTTTGTAGAATGGCCTCACAGGTGTGCGCTAAGGCCGAGCCAGCCATGATCATCGAGCGCGAACCCACCGTGGCGAAGCCAAGCGCTGGCAGCTCTCGGCTGTCTCCCTGACGTAGTTCGATTTTGTCGTAAGGAATTCCGAGCCGGTCGGCCACGACCTGAGGGAATGATGTTTCATGTCCCTGCCCGTGCGATTGCGTCGCGACAAACAGCAGGACGCGCCCGTCATCGGCGAAGCGGATTTGCGAACTTTCCTGCCATGAGCCACCGACACATTCGAGAAAGCTGGCGATACCGAGGCCACGCACAAGACCACGCTTCTTGTCAGCTCGCGCGCGCGCTGCAAAGCCTTTCCAGTCGCCGAGTGCCAAAGCTTTGTCCATAATCGCTTCGAACTCACCACTGTCGTAAAGCTTGCCGGTTGGCGAGCGATACGGAATAGCCCTTGGTGAGATCAGGTTACGCCGGCGCAGCGCAACACGGTCGATCTTCATTTCGCGCGCCGCTTCGTCAATCAGCCGCTCTACGATAAATGCCGCCTGCTCTCTTCCCGCGCCACGGTAAGGGCCAATGGGCGCCGTATTGGTCATCACGGTCTGCACACGTACATGCACTTTTGGCGTCTTGTACACGAGCGGCATACCCCAGGGGGTATTTCGGATCGATCCGTTGGGGCCATTGCAACCGAAATATGCGCCCATGTTGGCAAATATGGTGGCACGAAGGGCTAGAAAACGACCTTTTGCATCGAGCGCCAGCGCGCAATCGATAACGGCATCGCGGGCGTGGTTGTCGGAGAGCAAGTTCTCGGTGCGCGCCGCATGCCACTTTACCGGTTTACGTAGCGCCTTGGCGGCGAACAGAATTGCAACATCTTCTGGATAGGGCTGTTCTTTCGAACCGAACGCGCCACCGACGTCGTAGGTGCGGACATGCACCTTGTCGTCGGGCACCTTGAAGACTTGATCGCACAATACGCGCTGCATGTAGCGGACGCCCTGGCTCGGCGTGATCCAGACATACCGATCGTGCTCGAAGTCATAGTCAGCAATGCTTGCACGGGGCTCAATTGCATTGGCAAATATACGTGTGTTGCGCAGCTTCAACCGCGTTACATGTGCCGCTTTGGCAAAAACAGCATCGACTTCCGCTGCGTCTGAGTTTTGCCAGTCGATCGACACATTGCGTGGTGCGTCTAACCACAACTGCGGTGCGCCCTCAGCCATGGCCTCCTCGACATCGGTGACGCAGGGCAACGACTCTATTTCAATTTCGACTAGCGCCGCTGCGTCGGCAGCCTGGGCTGCCGTTTCTGCGACGACAAGCGCAACGGGCTCGCCGACGTATCGCACGCGTCCTTGCGCCAATCCTGGACGTGGCGTGTCCAGCGTCTTCCCCAGATCAAACCCTTTCAGCGGTAGGCGATGCAAAAAACCGACACCGGCTTCCATCAGGTCGTGGCCGGCAAAGACCGCAACGACGCCCGGCATCGCTTTGGCCGCTGCGCTGTTGATGGACCTGAGCTCACCGTGAGCATGGTCGGAGCGCACAAAACTTGCGTGCAGTTGACCAGGAATATCAATGTCGTTGGTGTAACGACCAGCCCCTGTGATGAAGCGAACGTCCTCGCGGCGGAGGACCTTGTACGGCAAGACTAAATTCTGGCTTTTTGTCATATCTTCATTTGGACTTTCACAGCACGCTCGTTTCGGTTCTTCGTCTCGTATCAGGTTTTAACTAGGATTCCTGCAACGCGCCTGATGCCTTTTGAGGTCGCTGTGCAGGGGGTGGAGAAATGGGCGCCATGGCTCAGAGGGCAGCGCCCACGCGGCGCTGCGGCGGACCCCCGCCGTTTTCAAGTCGCCGTGAAGCATGAAGGGCGGAAACTAAAGGGTCGCACTCTTCACGACTCGAATAGCGATCTATGTGCTGGCCATAGATCGGCGCCGCGATTTCGCTCGCCTCTCGTTCGCTCAAAGCACGAGGGCCGGCGCGCAGATTTTGCCACTGAGCATCAAGCTCCGTTATGAGCTGAGCGTGGCGCACCTTTGCCTCTGCAGGGTCTCGTGTACCGAGGCTGCGCTTTTCCTCGCGCTTGCCTACCAGCGCGCGCAGATCGTCAGGAACGCGCCGTCGTAGCCAGTAAACGCCGCTGTTGGGATGCTTCCAAGGTCGAGCCATTGCCAATGTCACGTGTACCACCCGTGTGTACCAATCGGGCAGCACCAAGTTGTTGTTTCAACATCAACTTCACGATTTCAATGACTTAGGCAAGGTCTGGCGGAGAGGGAGGGATTCGAACCCCCGATACGGTTGCCCGTATGCCGCATTTCGAGTGCGGTGCATTCAACCGCTCTGCCACCTCTCCGGAGCCCGGAACCGGCTGATCAGCCGGCCCGGACCGGGGCTATCTACCCAAGCGGGCCAAGACAGACAAGGCTTCCACGCGGTATATTGCATGGAGCAGCGAAAACCGGCCGCAAAGCGTAGCCCCCGATGCCCGCAAACCTGTTATTCGACCGCCTGCGCAAGGAAATCCCCGGAATCGGCATGACCATCGCCATGGTCCTCGGCCTGACGGTGATCGTCTATACGTTGGTCGTCGAAACCGGGCTGGACTATGCCTCGGTGGTCTTTCTCCTGCCGGTGCTGGTCGCGGCCACGCGCTGGGGTCTGGTCCCGGCCATTGTTGCCGCCATTGGCGGCGTGCTGGCCTCCGCCTATTTCTTCTACCCCCCGCTCTACACCTTCCGCATCACCGATCCGCTCGAGGTGCTCAACCTCATCCTTTTTCTTATTGTCGCGGTGATCGTCAGCCAGCTCGCGACCCGTTTAAAGCGGCAACTGGAAATGGCGCGGCAGCGCGAGATCGACGTGCGCGATCTCTACGCCTTCTCGCGCCGCCTCGCCGTCGCTTTCGACGTGTCGGATATTCACGCCGCGGTCGAAGACCACATCGCCACCGTCCTGCATCGCGAAGTGGTGCTGTTCGCCGGCCTGCGCGATACCACGCTCGGCGGACGACGCTCCGGCGTCGCCGTGCCGCAACAGGTCCTCACCGAGGCCGCCGAAGTCGCCGCCGGACGGCGCGACGCAACGGGGGCGATTGCCGCCGCTTCGAGCGGTGCGGCCTGGCTGGTGCGCGCGGTGTCGCCGAAGAACCCGGAATTCGGCGTCATCGCCATTGATCTCGGCGGCGAGACGCAAGACGCCTTCGACGAGGTCCGCGTTCGTGTCGATGCCGTGCTGGCCGACGCCACCGCGACGCTCGAACGGCTCGGCGTCGCCCACGCCATCAGCGAGGCGCGCATGCGCGCGCAAACCGATCAATTGCGCGAGGCGCTGATCGGCTCGGTATCGCACGAGCTGCGCACGCCCTTGGCCTCGATCCTCGGCGCCGCCACGGTGCTGATGGCCGCGCCCGCGCTCGCCAAGGAAAAGAAATTGCAGGCGCTGGTGCTCGACGTCCGCAACGAGGCCGAGCGCCTCAACAACGACATCCAGAATCTGCTCGACGCCACCCGCATCAGCAGCGACGGCATCAAGCCGCATATCGAGTGGGCCGATCCGGAAGACATTCTCAACTCGGCGATCGAACGCTGCCGCCATCGCCTGACCGACCGCCGCGTCACGCTCAATTTGCCGCAGGATCTTCCGCTGGTGCATGTCGATCCGGTGCTGGTACAGCAGGCGCTGGTCCAAATCTTCGACAACGCGGCAAAATACTCGGAGCCAGGCTCGCAAATCTCGGTGGCGGCGCGCGCCCGCGATGGCCGCATGATTCTGAGCGTCAGCGATCAGGGCAGCGGCCTGACGCCCGAAGAAGCCGCCCAAATCTGGGATCGTTTCGTTCGCAACCCTCGCCACGCCGCCACCACCAGCGGCTCCGGCCTGGGGCTCTGGATCGCCAACGCCTTCATTGCGGTCAATGGCGGTAAGATGCATGCTGTCAGCGACGGGCCGGGCCAAGGCACCACACTGACGATCGAACTCCCGGTGACGCAGGCGGCCGTGCCGCAGATGGAAAGCGACGCAGATGAGTGAGCCCTCCCCGATCGTGCTCGTCGTCGATGACGAGATCCAAATCCGCCGTTTCTTGCGCACCGGCTTCGAGCTCAATGGTTTCGTCGTGCACGAGGCCGGCTCCGGCGCCGAAGCCATCCGCTCGGCGACGTTGCGGCCGATCGATCTGATGATCGTCGATCTCGGCCTGCCCGACATGGACGGCTCCGAGGTGGTCGAGCGCATCCGCTCCTGGTCGACGGTGCCGATCATCGTCTTGTCGGTGCGCTCCAGCGAACCGGAGAAAGTGCGTCTGCTTGAACTCGGCGCCGACGATTACGTGGTCAAGCCGTTTGGCATGGCCGAGTTGCTGGCGCGCGTGCGCGTGGCGCTGCGCCGGCAGATGCGCGCGGCCAGCGGCGAGCCGACCGTCAAGGTCGGCCCGCTGACCATCGATCTCGCGGTGCGCGCCGTCACCCTCAATGACAAGCGCCTGACGCTGACGCCGAAGGAATACCGGCTGTTGCAGGTGCTGGCGCAGCACGCCGGCAATGTCGTGACCCACCAGCATCTTCTGAAGGAAGTGTGGGGCACCATCCACGTCCACGATACGCATTACCTGCGCATTTTCGTGCGCAAGCTGCGCCAGAAGATCGAACCGAACGCGGATTCGCCGAAAATTCTGGTGACCGAACTGGGCGTCGGCTACCGCCTGGCGCATTCGGCCGACGGCGACAATGGCGCGCCTTCGACCGCCACGGCGAAAGTGGATTCGTAGCCGCTACAGCTCGCGGCCGATTTTGCGGTCGAGCGAATAAGGCCCGCCGCCGCGCAACGCGATGGCCAGCGACACCAGGCCCCACATCAGCACGTATTCGTAGCCGCGGCCGTTCCACGAAAAGCCGTGACCCCAATACGTGTGAAACGTCAGCACCCCCATCTCGATGGCAACGGCGGCCGCGAAAAACCGCGTCGCCAGCCCGAGCGCGATGCAGACGCCGCCGACAAGCTCGACGAACAGCAGCAGCAACGCCAGCGCGATGCCGCCGTCGCTGCCGTCCTTGGCCAATTGGGCGGCCTGCGCGGCCGGTCCGCGCAACACCTTGCCCCAGCCGTGGACGATCAGGTTCCAGGCGACGGCAACTCGGACCAGCGGCCAGGCCAGCGGCACCACGAGGCGGTAGAATGGCGCGAGAAACGGCAGCAGCAGGCGCGGCTCGCGCGTGGCGTCGGTCATGGCGGGGTCCCCGGGCAGATTGTCGGGTTAACGATAGCATGGCCCTGGGGCGCGGTAGCGAGGCCGGGGAGGCCGTTTTGGGCCGGGTTTTCTTGACAGGCAGCGGCCTTGCCCCCATAACCCTGCCATTGCGGGGCTTTGGCTCCGCATGCTTTTTTGAGGGCCATTAAGCCCTTCAAAACACAAGCAAAAATCCGACTGAAAGAAGCTGGCCCGGAATCCTCCGAGGCCGGAAACGAACACTGAGGAAAAAACGATGTTCGCAGTCATTAAGGCCGGCGGTAAGCAGTACCGCGTCGTGGCTGAAGATGTCATCCGGATCGACCGCGTCGAGGCCGAACCGGGCAAAGTGATCGAATTCGGCGAAGTCCTGCTGCTGGGTGGCGACACCCCGCAGATCGGCGCCCCGACCGTGTCGGGCGCCATGGTGGCCGGCGAGGTGCTCCAGCACACGCGCGGCGACAAGGTCATCGCTTTCAAGAAGCGCCGGCGCAAGAATTCGCGCCGCAAGCGCGGCTTCCGCCACGAGTTTTCGGTGATCCGCATCACCGAAATCCTCACCAACGGCGCCAAGCCCGCGAACGAGCCGCCGCCGCGGCCCAAGCGCGAACCCAAGGTGAAAGCCGAAGGCGCCACTGGGGAAGCCGGCGAGGCCAAACCGGCCAAAGCCAAAAAGCCCGCTGCCAAGGCGCCCGCCCGCAAGAAACCTGCGGCCAAGGGTAAGAAGTAGCAAGAAAAAGTGAGATGATTCCTTCACGGAATCGGTGTAGAAAATAACGGAATTCGAGAGAGTAGTTCGATGGCACACAAAAAAGCAGGCGGCTCTTCCCGCAACGGTCGCGACTCCGACGGCCGCCGTCTCGGCTTGAAAAAGTCGGGCGGCCAGGCCGCGATCGCCGGCAACATCCTCGTTCGTCAGCGCGGCACCACGTGGCATGCCGGCCGCAATGTCGGCATGGGCAAGGATCACACGCTGTTCGCGCTCGTTGACGGAAAAGTTCAGTTCGCAACCAAAACCAAAGGCCGCACCTACGTCTCCGTCGTACCGATGGTGGCAGCGGCCGAGTAAAGGTAGACCAAAAATCGAGGTCTGCCGGTCATCTAGTCAAACCGGCGGGGCTCATGGGCTTCGAGAGGGGGAGACGGGTGACCGGCTCCCCCTCTTCGCATTTCAGAACTCATTCCGAGTTCTAAAACTGGAGCCGAGCCATGACCCTGCTGGAAGAAATACCAGGCGGAATCTTTCGAGAGGCGAGTATCCCCGTCCTCGAGACCAAGCGGCTGGCTTTGCGCGCGCCGCGCCTTGAGGACGCTAAAACGGTGGCAGCGCTCGTCAACGACCGCCGCATCGCCGAAAACGTCGCGCGCATTCCGCATCCCTACAAGAAATCGGACGCAGATAGTTTCATTGCCGGCGCCAACAAGCCGGGCGGCGAAGCCGTGTTCCTGATCACGCTGCACGACGACACCATCATCGGCGCCTGCGGGCTGACGATGACGGATAAAGAACCCGTGCCCGAGCTCGGCTACTGGCTCGGCGTCAAATACTGGGGCAAAGGCTACGCCACCGAGGCGCTGCACGCCGTGATCGACTACGCGTTCACAGATCTCGGCTACCCGGCACTGACCGCCGCCGCGCGCGTCACCAATCCGCTGTCGCGCCGCGTGCTAGAGAAATGCGGCTTCCAGTGGACCGGCGTCGGCCTGTGCCGCATCCGCGCCATCAACTCGTCGGCGCCGATCGACCGCTTCCGGCTCGAACGCGGCATCTGGTCGGCGATCAAGACCTGGGGCCGCACGAAGAAAGTGTCGTGATTTCCTCCCCTTCCCCGCGCGCTTGAATCGCGTGGGGAGGGGCCGGGGTCACACCAGATCCGCGCTCGCCACCGTCTTCGCCACCGTTTGTTCGTGGATGAAGATATAAATGCCAGCCGCGATGATGATGCCGGCGCCGGACAACATGCCCCAGCCCGGAATGTCGCCGAAGAAGATATAGCCGAGAATGATCGCCCAGAAGATCGTCGAGTATTGATACGGCACCACCTTCGACGCCGGCGCCAGCTTCAGCGCGCGATTGATGCAGATGTGCGCGATCATCGCGGTGACGCCGAGCAAAACCAGCAACACGGTGTCGCGGCCGTTCAATGCCACCCAGGTGAAAGGCGCGACGATGGCCCCGAACGCCAGCGAGCCCACCGCCTGCGTCGTCACCAGCACGATGTCGGAGGTGCCGCGCACCAGCCGCGTGCACACCATCAAAATCGAAAACGAAAAGCTGCCGGCGATCGCCACCCAGGCCGCCAGCGTCAGCGATTGCGCCGAGGGGTTAAGCGCGATCATGACGCCCGCGAATCCTGCAACCACGGCCAGCCATTGCCGCCAGCCGACATGCTCGCCCAGAAGCAGCGGCGACACCGCCGTCACATAGATCGGCCCGGCGAGATAAAACGTCATGACGTCGGCCAGCGGCATCGACGCCAGCGCCCAGTAGAAGCAGGCGACCTCGAAGGTGGCGAACACCGGCCGGAACCATTGCAACAGCGGCCGCGGCGCGTCCCGAAACGCGGCCCACCCTTCGCGCCGGATGAAAGGCGCCAGGAACACCAGCCCGGCGGCACTGCGCACCAGCAGCAATTGCCCGACCGAATAGGTCGCGATCAGCCATTTTCCCAGCGCGTCATTGAGCGCGAAGAATAAGATGCCCGCCAGCATCAGCCCGATGCCGGCCAGAACCCGATCCTGCTTTGCATCCGGCGAGGTCATGCGGGGGAACCTATAAGCCGCTGGCGTCGGGCAGCAAGTTCGGCGAAACTGCCGGCAACAAGAATAATTTCGGGAGACACGCCATGGCCTATAGCCTCGACCAATTCATCGCCGACACCAAAGCCACTTTGTCCCGCGATCCCGGCCCGGCCGGCCGCGAGCAGGTGCGGCTCAATCTGGAAAAGTTGCTCGCCGAACCCGACTTCATCCAGAAATATGCCGGCGATGACCAGCCGCGCGGCCTGAAGGTACTGTACCAGGACGACAAGCTCGGCTTCCAGGTGCTGGCGCATATCAACGACAAGGCGCGCGTGTCGCCACCACACGACCACGGCGCGTCCTGGGCGATCTACGGCCAGGCGACGAAGTACACGGACATGATCGAGTGGGAGCGCGAGGACAACGGCGCCGATCCAAAGCACGCCAAGCTAAAGCCGGTGAAGACGTACCGGCTGACGCCGGGCAAGGCCGGCATCTATCAGGACGGCACCATCCACTCCATCGACTACCCGGATTATGCCCGCTTCATCCGCGTCACGGGCACCGACCTCGACAAGATCCCGCGCATCCGCGTCGACCTGAAGACTGGCGCCGTCGAGCAAATGTATACCGGCCGGGCGTCGTAGCATTGCGTCCGCTCTCCCCTGCCGCCGTCAAAGCCATGCTGACCGACGGCGAGGAACTGGCGCTGATCGATCTGCGCGAGGAACTCATCTTCTCGCAGGACCATCTGCTATGGGCGCGCAACGTGCCGCTGAGCCGGCTCGAGTTGCGCTTCGCCCGGCTGGTGCCGCGTCTGACCACGCGCATTGTGCTGTGCGACGATAATGATGGGCTGGCGACACGCGCCGCCACCATCCTTCAGCGCGCGGGCTACACAAATTTGTCTTATCTCGATGGCGGCGTCGCCGCCTGGAAGAAAGCCGGGCTGATTACATTCTCGGGCGTGCACGTGCCGAGCAAGGCCTTCGGCGAATTCATCGAGCATCGCAGCGGCACGCCAAACATCAGCGCCGATGAATTGAACGCCATGATGCAGGCCAAGACCGACATGGTCGTGCTCGATAGCCGCCCCTTCGACGAATATTCCCGCGTCTCCATCCCGACGGGCATCAACGTGCCCGGCGCCGAGCTGGTCTTGCGCGTGCGCGACATCGTGCCCTCGCCGGACACCACCATCGTCGTCAATTGCGCCGGCCGCACCCGAAGCATCATCGGCGCGCAGTCATTGATCAATGCCGGCGTGCCGAACAAGGTCGTGGCGCTGCGCAACGGCACCATGGGCTGGCACCTCGCGGGCCTGAAGACCGCCAGCGGCGCGACGGCGCGCTTTCCCGACGTCACCGGCACCGGCCTCGCCTTCGCCAAGGGCGCCGCCGAACACGTCGCCCGCAAATACGGCGTGCCGCGCATCGATCGTGTGGCGCTCGAGCGCTTCCGCGCCGACACCACGAAGACGACGTATGTCTTCGACGTGCGTGACCCGGCCGAATTCGAGGCCGGCCACTTGCCCGGCGCGATCTCCGCCCCCGGCGGTCAGTTGGTGCAGGCGACCGATCTCTATGCCGGCACGCTCGGCGCCCGCATCGTGCTGACCGACGACAAGGAAGCCCGCGCGGTGATGACCGCCTCCTGGCTCAAGCAGATGGGCTGGAAAGACGTGTTCGTGCTGCCGGAAGCGGGCGGCGAAACCGGCCAGCCCGCGCTGAAGCTTCTCGGCAACGCCCCCGCCGACGCGGGCATGGACGTTTCAACGCTGATGAACACCGACGACGTTACCATCGTCGATCTTTCCACCAGCCCGCAGTACCGCCGCGGCCACATCCCCGGCGCCTGGTTCGCCATCCGCGGCCGGTTGGCCCAGGCGCTGCCGAAGATCGCGCCGCGCGGCACGCTGGTGCTGACGTCGGAAGACGGCGTGCTCGCCGGCCTCGCGGTCGAGGAAGCCCGCGCGCTGGTGCAAATCCCGGTACGCGCGCTGACAGGCGGCAATGCCGCCTGGGCCGCCGCCGGCATTCCGCTGTCGGCGGACAGCAAGATGGCCGACGAAGCGCTCGACGTCTGGCTCAAGCCTTACGAACGCGCCGGCGACCCCAAGAACGCCATGAACGAATATCTGTCCTGGGAAGTCGACCTGCTGGAGCGCATCAAGCAGGACGGCACGACGGATTTCGTGACAGCCTGATTACTGCTTCAGTGCCGCCTCGAATTTGTCGCCGAATTCGTTGAGCTCCTCGGCATTGATGTCGCTGACCGCCCAGAGATTGAGCCCATTGTCGGTCCAGCGCCGCACGTTGAAGCCCTGCAAACTCTCCATCGCAGCGCGCCGCGTGGCCGCGCCCGGCGCCGGTGCGCAAAACAGATTGATGATGTGGACGCGGCGGCGATAGACGATGGCCGCCACCGGCTTGGCGTCGACGTAATCCAACCTTCCGCCGAGCAGCGTGAACCCAAGCGCGGTCAAATCCACCACCGGAGGTGCGAGGTCGAGACGGCCGTTGAACCACGGCTTCACCGTATGCTGATCGCTCGACACCACATCGGTCAGATGCTGCGCCTGGAGCGACCGCAGATGCGCCGACACCACCTCGCCGAGTACGCGGCGGTCATCGCCCTGGCGCAGCACGATCGCCAGCAGCCCCGAGGCCGCCAGCGCGCTCGCCGTGGCGCCGATGGCGAAACCTTTGAGCACCGAGCGGCGGCTCGCCGCCTTTTCCGGTTCCGGCAGCTTGCCTTCAATACGGCTGCGCAAACTCGCCGGCGCGGGGAAATGCAGCACCCCCGGATTCATTGCCCGGCGCATTTCGGTAAATTCGCGCAGGCGCGCCGCGCACTGCGGGCACCCAGCAACATGCTCTTCGACCTCGCGCGCGTGTCCGGCATCGAGTTCGCCGTCGATCAGCGCATGCACCAGGACCTCAGCCTCTTCACAATTCATTTTGATTCACTCTCGCCTTCGGCGGCGATCCAGGCGTCGCGCAGCATCGTCCGCGCCCGCGCCAGCCGCGACATCACCGTGCCGATGGGCGCATCGATCACCGTGGCGATCTCGCGATAGGACAAGTCGTTGATCTCGCGCAGCACGATCACCTCTCTGAAATCCGCCGGCAGATCGCCGATCAGCCGCCGCATGGTTTCGGTCGAATGCCGGCGCAGCACGGTCTCTTCCGGCGTATCGATGCGTTCGCGCCACAGCGGCTCGGCCTGTTCCTGGGTCTCGTCGGCCGTGTAAACCAGCCGCGC
>Ga0265314_10003837_pt1 | contig 14348 bp, 8 predicted proteins | sample 4126metaG_FD_203106 | JGI IMG/M metagenome (GOLD analysis project Ga0265314, IMG submission 203106) | Rhizosphere microbial communities from Carex aquatilis grown in University of Washington, Seatle, WA, United States - 4-1-26 metaG | ecosystem: Host-associated > Plants > Roots > Rhizosphere >... | reverse complement strand
TTGCAGTTTCGCATTGACCCCGACGGAGGTCGGATATCAGGACATTGCGTCCCGACTGGCGCAGCAACCGGGCGTCGCCGAGCGCTGGCATAATCGTGTATTCGCTTCCGTGGATACGATCCACGTCGCCGCCTACAGCTTCAGCCGGCCGATCGGGACTGCTGCGCCGCAGGCGCCCACCTACCAGCTCGCAAGCTTCAGCCAAAGCACCGACATCACCGGGTCGATTCCGCGCAATTCAGTGATCCAGACGCCGCCGCGCTATCAAGCTTCCGATTTTCCCACGGTCGATCGCACGCTGAAAGGTGATCGCCTCGTCGTAACGCCGCCGTCGGAAGCGGCTGCACCCGTGGACGCCGCGCCCAAGGAAAACCCCGCAGCCGTTGGTTCTCCGGTAGCCGGTGCCAAGACCGCAGCAGGCACTTCGCCGGCCCGTGCGCCGCTCGATCCTGAACTCGCGGCAGCTTTGAATGCGCCGCCGCTGCCGCAATACGATGTTTCGATGTCGCTGGAATCCCAGCCGCTCCAGGGGGCGAAGAACGGCTCCGAGGCTGACACGACTTCCTTCGATAGCGAGCCTTCGCGCGAAGGTTTTTCGGTCAAGACGGCGAGTCTGTTTTTCGGTAGCCAGTCACTCGGCGCGCCACTGGAGACCATGGAACGCTGGCAGCCCGGCGAGGCACCCGTGGTTGTGATACCGGAAGCGCGCGTGGATCCCGATATGAAGGTTGCATCGCTGCCGCGGAACGAAGCATCCAGGACGGCCGGGAGCGGCGAGAGCGTTGCGCCCAAGGGCGAGGTCAACTCCGACGATCAGCGCGACAAGACACCAGCCGAACGCCTCGGCCTGCTTGACGAGAAGTCGCGCAACAAATCGGAAAAGTGCCTCGCCGAAGCCGTCTACTTCGAATCGCGTGGCGAAGCCGTGCGCGGCCAGATCGCGGTGGCGCAGGTCGTACTCAATCGCGCCTTCTCCGGTTTCTATCCAACCACGGTGTGCGGGGTGGTCTACCAGAACAAGCACCGGCATTACGCCTGCCAGTTCACGTTCGCCTGCGACAATGTCGCCGACGTCGTCCGCGAACCCGACATGTGGGACCGCGCCAAGAGAATTGCGAAGGCGATGCTCGATGGGCAACTCTGGTTGCCGGAAGTCGGAAAGTCGACGCACTACCATGCGTATTGGGTGCGCCCGTCCTGGGTCAGCGAGATGAAGAAGATGTACCGGTTCGGCGTGCACACGTTCTATCGCCCGCGCGCCTGGGGCGATGGCAGCGAAGCGCCAAGCTGGGGCACGCCGGCGCAGACCGCGCAGATTTCAGCGGAACTCGCCGGAGCCGCCAGGAGCTCGGCCGAAATGTCGGAGAGTTCTGCCCGGCGATAAGAGGTTATGTCAGCATGTCCCTGACATAACCTCATTCGAGGGCCCTCTGCGGTGACACGCAGGGCTGGATTGCAAGCCGCGTGTATACCCATTAGTCACTTTCGGTTTTAATGCGTTTGCATTAACTTGGGTGCCGACATGCCCATGGGCTGACGGCGCGCTCCGTATAATCCGGAGCGGTGCGGCGGGCGCTTTCAGGAGATTTTCAATGGCTTCGATCGGAATCGACCAGCGTCGGCTCGCTACCGGCTGGCGTACGCCGCTGGTGATCATCGTCTGCGGCTGTGCGATCGCGCTATTGAGCTTTGGGCCGCGCTCCGGTCTTGGTTTCTTTGTCCAACCGATGAGCCGCGAATTCGGATGGGGGCGCGATGTCTTCGGCCTCGCGCTAGCGGTGCAGAATCTGCTTTGGGGATTAGGTCAGCCGATTGCCGGCGCGATCGCCGACCGGTTTGGCGTGATGCGCGTGATGTGGGCCGGCGCCGCGCTTTACGCGGCGGGCCTGTTCTTGATGAGCCATGGGACGACGCCGCTCTCGCTCGATATGGGTGCGGGTGTCCTGATCGGCTTCGGGCTATCCGGTTGTTCGTTCAATCTGGTGCTGTCGGCCTTCAGCAAGCTCTTGCCGCCGGAGCGGCGCGGCGTAGCGCTCGGCGCAGGCACCGCCGCCGGCTCGTTCGGCCAATTCCTGTTTGCGCCGTTCGGCGTGGCCATGATCGACAGTTTCGGCTGGCAAGCCGCGCTTTCGGTGTTTGCTGCTTTGATGCTGCTCATCCTGCCGCTGTCGCTGGCACTCTCGACGCCGCCCGTGGCGGCTACGGCCGAGGTGCCCGTTGCAGATCAGCAGTCTTTTAAGACTGCACTGGCGGAGGCGTTCGGACATCGCTCCTATGTGCTCCTGGTGCTCGGCTTTTTCACCTGCGGTTTTCAGCTTGCTTTCATCACGGTGCATTTGCCCGCCTATCTTTCCGATCGGGGCATATCCACGTCGACCGGCGGCTGGGTCCTCGCGGCGATTGGCTTGTTCAATATCATCGGTTCGCTCGGTGTCGGCTGGCTGCAGAACCTGTTTCCGAAGCGTTACATTCTGTCGGTGATCTATTTCACGCGGGCGCTGGCAACGGTTGCGTTCATCTCATTTCCGATCACGCCGTTCTCGGCGATCGCATTCGGCGCAATCAGCGGGCTGACCTGGTTGTCAACGGTGCCGCCGACCTCGGCTTTGATCGCCTTGATGTTCGGTACCCGCTGGTTTTCGACGCTTTATGGATTTTCATTCGTCAGCCATCAGGTCGGCGGTTTTCTTGGCGTATGGCTCGGCGGAATCGTGTTCGAAAAATTCGGCTCGTATACACCGATCTGGTGGCTTTCGGTCCTGTTCGGCGTGCTTTCGGCTCTGATCAATCTGCCGATCGTCGAGGCGCCGGTCCGCCGCGCGGTTCCGCAACCGACCTGAGGTTAGATCATCTCTCTCGCCGTGCGATTTCGTGAGTGCTAGGATTAGCTGGCTCACAAAATAAACGCCGGGAGACGTTGCGTTGGCCACATTCAAAGCGATCAGGATCGACAAGGCGGAGAAGGGCACGACCGCAGCCCTCGTCCAGTTCGACGAAGCCGATTTGATGGACGGCGACGTCACCGTTCGCGTCGAGTGGTCAACCCTGAATTACAAGGATGGTCTGGCCGTCACCGGCAAGGCGCCGGTGGTCCGACGCTTTCCGATGATCGCGGGTATCGATTTTGCCGGCACGATCGAGCATTCCTCGCATCCGCGCTGGAAAGCGGGCGACCGCGTGATCTGCAACGGCTGGGGTCTCGGCGAGACCCATCTGGGCAGCTATGCGGAGAAAGCGCGCGTCAAGGGCGACTGGCTGGTGCGTCTGCCCGACGGCGTCTCGGCGCGCGACGCCATGGCGATCGGCACCGCGGGTTATACGGCGATGCTCGCCGTGTTGGCGCTGGAGCATCAGGGCCTCAAGCCGTCTCATGGCCCGGTCGTGGTGACGGGCGCCGCCGGCGGCGTCGGCTCGGTCGCAACCGCGATCCTGTCGAAGCTCGGCTATCACGTCATCGCCTCCACCGGACGGATGTCGGAAACCGATTATCTCAAGAGCCTTGGTGCGGCCGAAGTGATCGACCGCAACGAACTCTCCGCGCCGGCCAAACCACTCGCCAAGGAGCGCTGGGCGGGAGGCGTGGACAGCGTCGGTTCGACGACGCTCGCGAATCTGTTGTCGATGACCAAGTATCGGGGCGCCATTGCTGCCTGTGGGCTGGCCGCCGGCATGGACCTCCCGACCTCGGTCGCACCATTTATTTTGCGAGGGGTGTGTCTGTTGGGTATCGATTCCGTGATGTGTCCCCTGGAGCTCCGCGAAATCGCCTGGAAGCGCCTCAGTAATGACTTGGATTCGACAAAACTTGCTGAAATTACTCATGAAATTGGTCTCGACGAAGTCATCGGGACCGGGGCCAAGATCCTCGCTGGGCAAGTTCGGGGTCGAATCGTGGTAAAAATTTCCTGACGACATTCAGACTTTACCAACGAAGCTGCGCCAATGTTGCCACGGTTAGTATGGTAAGCAGCGGGTAAAGAGGCATCCGCGGCTGGGTAAAGTCGGAGTTGAAGCATGCTTGCGCGTTTTGTGTTGGGGGCAGTCATGGCCGGTGCGGCGATCGTGCCCGCCATGGCCGGGCAGATGAACGCCGAGGAAGCCAGGCGCTTCGTATCCGGCAAGGTGTTCGCATTCACATGCTTCGACGGCACCCGTGGTGCGGGCCGCATCCTTGACGACATGGGGGCTGCGGGATCGGTGCAGTTCAGCGGCTCCGGTCCGATCCGCCATGTCCGGCTACCGGGCAATACGCTCCAAATTCGCGGACAGGCGGTCTGCGCTTCGCTTCGCGGCATTCCGTTCGAGCCTTGCTTCAACCTGGACAAGCAGGACGAGGTCAGTTTCCGCGGCTCGGTATCGGGCATGGGCTTCGCGTATTGCGACTTCCGCCACCAGGGCGGCGCGCAGATGCTGATGGCCCGTGCAGTGGCTCATCCGCGCGCGCGGCGGGAACGGGCGCCCGAGCAGACTGGCTCGGTCGAAGTGGTTACCCGGGTCGAGACGCCGGCGGTAGAGAGCGCCAAGCTCGAACCGATCCGTCCCGAGCCGAAGCCCGCGCCGGCAAAGTCCGAACCCGCTCTGGAATTGCGTCACTCGACCGAGTAACGCACAAGAGCGCTTTCCGTCTTTCGAGTTTCTCCATCTGAAATTTGCGTGACGCGCGCATCGGCTGCGCCGCGTTCGTTCGTTGTGTGACGCCTGCGAGGCATCGCGGGCGCGATAGGCGCGCCGTTGTGATGACGATGTCGGCGTCGTTGAACCCTTAATTTACGAATGGGTAGCTACGTTCGAAAAGCTGAGAAGGCGGCTGGAATAGATCGTGCCGTGTCGTGAGACGACGGACGGCACATCCTTGGGGGCTGGATTGCCGTGAAGAAACTGTTCAAATTCATCGCTCAACATTCGATCGCGGCGAAACTTGCCGCCATGGCCGCCGCTGGCGCGCTGTTCATGCTGCTGGTCGCGCTGACGGTTCTGTTGATCGCCCGCGGCGAACTGGCGACCGAACGGACCGAGCGGGCCCACGCCGTCGTCGATTCCGTCTGGAGCATGGCCGAGAGTTTCAAGCGCGCGGCCGAATCCGGATCGATGAGCGAGGACGAAGCGAAGGCGCGCTTCTATGCCGCCGCCGGCGCCATCTGGTTCGAGAACCACAGCAACTACGTCTTCATCTACGACACCGAGACCGGCCTCTGCGTCATGAACACGGGCAATCCGGGTCTGGTCGGCAAGGACGTTCGCGGCCTGAAAGATTCGGCAGGAATGCCCTTCGCGCAGATGATGCTCGACATGGCCAGGCAAGGCGAGGGAACGATCCGCTATACCTTTCCCAAGGGTGGCGCGAAGACCCCGCTCGATAAGGCCGCCTATGTCCGCGGTTTCGGGCCGTGGCATCTGATGATCGCTTCCGCCGAATACATGACGGATCTTGACGTCACGTTCTGGAACATGGTGCAGACAGTTGCGGCGCTGATCGGCGCTCTGTTGCTGGCTTCCATCGGCATCGCGTGGCTGGTGGCGCGCAGCGTGGTGAAACCGTTGTCACGCCTGAAGTTGCGCATGGACGCGCTCAGCAAGGGCGAATTGAGCCTGCCGGTCGCCGACACCGGTCGGTCCGACGAGATTGGCGAGATGGCGCGGACGGTCGAAGTGTTCAAGGAAGCCATGATCGAAACCAACCGCCTGCGTGCCGAACAGGTCGAAACCGAACAGCGGCAGTTGCTTGCACGCAAGGAAGACATGCATCGCATGGCCGATAGTTTCGAAGGCGCAGTCGGCGAAATCATCGCCACTGTATCGTCGGCGTCCGCGCAGCTCGAGAATTCCGCCGGCGTGCTGACCTCGACTGCCACGCGCTCGGAGACGCTGGCGACCAAGGTTGCAGGCGCATCGGAAGAAGCTTCCAGCAATGTTCAGTCGGTCGCATCCGCCACGGAAGAACTGTCGTCCTCGGTCCACGAGATCAGCCGCCAGGTCCAGGAATCGGCACGCATGGCCAACGACGCCGTCATGCAGGCACGTCAAACCAACGATCGCGTCGGCGAGCTCTCCAAGGCTGCGGGGCGCATCGGCGACGTGGTCGAACTGATCAACACCATCGCCGGCCAGACCAACCTCTTGGCGCTCAACGCCACCATCGAGGCGGCGCGCGCGGGAGAAGCCGGCCGCGGCTTTGCCGTTGTTGCGTCGGAAGTGAAGGCGCTTGCCGAGCAGACCGCAAAAGCCACTGGCGAGATCGGCCAGCAGATCAACGGCATTCAGTCGGCGACGCAGGAGTCTGTCGGCGCCATCAGGGAGATCAGTGGCACCATCGAGAAGCTGTCCGAGATCGCGTCCGCCATTGCCGCTGCAGTTGAGGAGCAGGGCGCTGCGACCCAGGAAATCTCCCGCAACGTGCAGCGAGCCGCGCAAGGAACCATGCAGGTCTCTTCCAATATCGCCGACGTGCAGCGTGGCGCCAGCGAAACCGGGTCGGCGTCCTCGCAGGTCTTGTCGGCCGCAAAGTCGCTCTCCGGCGATTCCAGCCGCCTCAAGCAGGAGGTCGGCAAATTCCTCAACTCGGTGCGCGCGGCCTGACAAAGGCCCGCGTTAGCTTCCCGGGACGGGTGTTGCGGACGCGGTTTCCCGGCGAAACAGGACCTTCTGGTAGAACCAGCCGATCGCGACCAGCACAAGACCGAGCCCCATGAATGACAGTGCGCGGTAGACGCCTGTCAGCGTCGACAGATCGATCAAGAAAACCTTGCCGATCGTCAGCGCGATCACGACTGCCGAAGCGAGACGGGCGCGCTGCGAATTGGCCCAAATACCGATCGCGAGCAGCAACACACCGAAGCCGAGCCACGCGATCGAGTAGGTGTATTGTTCTATGTCGGGGGTCCCGCCGCGCGATAGTACCGGTCCTTGATAGAACCGGCGGATCTCGAGTGAAATATAGCTAAGCGCGAGGATCAGCGCGCCGGCGGCCAGCGTGTTGCCATAGGCGGCGTGGCGCCGTCCTGCAACTGCGTAAGACAACAGTAGCGCGAGAACGGCCGGCGCAGCGTAGCCGAGCAGAAGCTCGTTGATGAACTCGCCGTTTATCTCGATATGCCAGATCGCGGGGTTGTTGAGGAAGAACAGCCCGAACAAGGTGGCGGCGCCTGCAAACAGGGTGAGCAGGATCGCGCTGACGTTATGAACGATGCTGCCGCTTCGAAGCCGCAAGCGTTCGAGCCCGATCGCCATGGCGAGCGCGGCACAAACCTGCAATGCCGTCTCGGTCAGTCCGGCCGTATCGCGATAGACATTGCCTCCGTTCATGGCGTGGCGGATTTCCAGGAACACCAGCAGCACCGTGAACAGGATGGCGGCCGCCTCCACCGAGCGCAGCGGCGCATCGTCGCCGCGCCGGCGCAGGAAGATGCTAGCGGTCCAGAACGACAAAGCGGGAATGCCATATCCCCATAGCAGCCAGTTGAAGATTGGCGTCGTACCAACCGCCTCGCCGACGATGCGCGGCTCATAGGCGATCCGCAGTACCACGATGACCGCGAGGATCGACGCCAGCACGCGCAGGAACGGGATCGGTCGTTGCGTCGAGACCCAGGCGGCTCCGGCTGACGTCAGCGCCAGCGCAATCGTGAGCCAGCCCTTGTCGAGTGCAAAGGTCAGCGCGAGTGCCAAAGCGGCGAGCGTGCCGGTGGCAAATAGGGCGGTCGAACTGACCAATCCCGGTCGCGCGTCACGCTTGCTCAGGATTTCGGTCGCCGCCGCAAAGAGAATCGCAAGCCCCACGGCAAGAATTGCGAACGGGATCGAGCGGTCGAGATGGGCGATCCGGGCATAAAGCGCAATCAACAGAGCGAGCGGGGTGAATACGCCCGACGCCGACCAGATCACCGGAACAAGCGCGTTCGTGCTGCGGCCTTGTGCGAGAAATCCGGCGGCACCGAAGGCGACGGCGAACAAAGCGGCCACCGTCAGATGCAGCGAAACGGACTCGTCTGTCGACGACGGGCCGATGCCCGGCAGCGGGCCACCCGGCCACACAAGCATGTCCGGATTGACGCGTACGGCCCATACCAGGAACACCAGGCCAACGAACGCGGCCGCAGGAGCGACCGCAGCCGTGGCGGACGGCGCGCGCCAGGCCACCAGAAGCGTGGCCGCGGTCAGGATGGCGAAGACGACGATGGCGGCGCTGGCATGGAAGCTTGCGAGCACGATCAGCACGGCACCAAACAGATAGGCCGCGAGTGATCCCGACGAGACCCATTCGACATTGTCGTCTTCGCTCGACGGGCCGAACAGGAAACCGCACACCACCAACAAGGCTGCGAGCGCAAATCCTGAGATCGCGTGGAACGCATAGGGGCCGACGTCCGGCGGGTCGAATTTCACCACCGGCAGGATCCAGATCAGCGCGAGCACGACCGTGGTTACGGCAAGCCAGCTCCATAGCCGAGCACGGGCAAGGCTGAAGGATGCCCCGGTGACGACGGCAAGATAAATATAAAGGGCCCAGAAATCCGGCTTCTCCGACGACACCAGTAGCGGTGTGCCAAAGGCGGCAACGATACCAAGTCCGGCCAGCATCGGGCCGTGCAGCAGAGCGGCGGCGAGCGTGCCCAGCGCCACCAGCCCGAGCAGGATGAAGGCGGAGGCTGGCGCCAGGAAGTCGTAAAGCGCGTAAGCGGCATAGGCCGTTCCGAAGGCGACGGCGGTACCGGCCGCGGTCAACACGGCTGGAATATTGGCAATCGGTAGCACCGCAATCGGCGATGTGCTTTCCTTGCGGCGCGTCCATTCGCCGGCGGCAAGCAGAGCCAACGCAAATGCGCCCCCAAGCAGCGTACGCACGCCGGGTCCAAGCAGCCCGGCGTCGATCGAATAGCGGACCATGAAGAAGCCGCCGAGCGCCAAGGTCAGCCCACCGAGCCAAACCACCCAGCGCGTGCCGACGCGCTCTTCGAATCCGGGCGCCGCCGGCGGCAGTGGTGGAGGTGTCATGGCGACCGCGCCGGCTTCGTCTTCGGCGATCGAAGGCGCGGCTTCGTGGAACGGCGTTTCCGACTCGGAGGCAATTGCCGTCGCCGGAATTTCGGGTGGTTTGACGGGCTCCGTTGCCTGCGCCGGCACCAGCGGCGGCGGGACCGGCGCGGCGCGCCAGCCGCTGGCCTCAAGCGCGTCCAGCCGCGACTTCAGGGTTGCGGCTTGATTCAATGCCTTGCGCGCCACGATCAGCGCGATTACCGCAATCGCAACCGCAAAGAATTCAAACATCAGGCTCCCCGCAACCAGCCGCCGGCATGGATGCCGGCCGCATTCTACCTGAGTGTCGTTCTGGACGGCAAAAGTTCAAATCGGCCGATAGCGTCGCTAATGGAGTGGATTTGACATCCGCTCCCCGTAGACGGGAATGCACCAAGCGAATGTCAAATCCAAAACTCCACTAGAACCTTATATTTACTAGTGGTCCTTTGATTCTAACATTTGCAAAAATGCCAGCGACACCGGGATGCAAATGCTAGAATTGGAGCACTAGGTCATTCGAGGTCGATGCGGAACGGCTGGCCCACGGTCGTGAGATTTCCCGGGCCCATCTCGTCGAGCGCGCGCAGCATCCGGCCCTCGCGCCCCAGCGCCTTGTCCGCCAGGCTGACAATCAGCCGGTTTGGAGCTGCAATCGGCGAGGCCGCGCGAATCTGGCGTGCGATCGCGATCTCGTCGCGATGCGGGTTGAGCGCGCAGACCGCGGCAAAAGCGCTCGCGGTCGAGCGGCTGATGCCGGCGTAGCAATGCACCACCAGCGGCGCGTTGCGATCCCAGCCGCGCACAAAGTTCAGGACCTGTTCGATATGGGTATCGGACGGCGCGATGAAGCCTTCGGCCGCTTCGGTGATGTCGTCCATCTGCACCCTCAGATGATTGGCTGGCAGTACGGAGGCCGGCCGTTGCACCTGAGCGACATTGGCCATCACGGTGAGCACATGGCTGGCGCCGGTGGTCTCGACGGTGGAGGGGAGGGCCGCGAGCGAACAGACGTGGATCATGGGTATCCTTTTGTTTCCTTCACTATAAAGCGTACCCGGGAACTTCTGCTATGGGCTACAAGGGATTTAGACAAATCCATCCGTCGAGCCAGCCCGGACGCCGGCTATTGACGCACCTTTTTAGGCCAACATAGCTTCAGGCCAGCAGGAACCCGAAATGGCCGTCGCGTTCAGAAATCCGTTTATTCCATTTTTGGTTACTTTATGCGTTTTGGTTTTTGCCCTGCCGGCCAGCGCGGGCGATCTCGAAGATGCGCAGACAGCAATCAGCGCTGGCGACTACGTCACTGCACTGCGCCTGCTCGGGACCCTGGCCGATCAGGCCAATCCCTATGCCGAACGCATTCTCGGGATCATGTACGTCAAGGGCCAGGGCGTTCCGCAGGACTACGCCATGGGAATGAGGTGGCTGCGATTAGCAGCCGACAGGGGGCAGCCGGACGCGCAGAACGAGGTCGGGGTCCTGTATCAGCAAGGCCAGGGTGTCGAGCGCAACAGAGCCGAAGCGGTGAAATGGTTTCGCCGTGCCGCCGATCAGGGTGGCCTGGCCGTCGCGCAAAACAATCTCGCGGACTGCTATCTGGTCGGACTAGGCGTGACGCAGGACTTCGGCGAAGCCTTCAAATGGTATCGCATCGCTGCGGATCAAAGCTCTTCTTACGCGGAAAATGTTCTCGGCGTAGCTTACGAACGTGGCTTTCAAGTCGCCCAGGACGATGCCGAAGCATTCCGTTGGTACCGGCGTGCGGCCAACAAGATTTACGATCGGCCCGCCAACACGTGGATACACACCCCGCAGTACAATATCGCCGCCATGTACGCGTCAGGCCGCGGCACGGCGCCGGATTATGTCCGCGCGCTGATGTGGTTCAATCTGGCGATCGCTTTCGGCGATACAAAACCGCCGGCACCGCTTGGCATCCAGCTGGTCGATACGCCGAAATACACGGCGCCCGAACAACGAGACAGGCTTATGGCGCTGATGACGAGTGCGCAAATCGCAGAGGCGGAGAGGCTGGCGCAGGAGTGGAGGCCTCATCCCGTCGTGACCATCGAATCCCAGGCAAAATAAGCCGGCGCCTCATTTTGGCGGCGCAAAGTTCTGGTTGCTGAGCGGAGTGTCGTTCGGCCGCTGGATGCGGATGAACGGTTTGCCGGCCTTGGTGTGGCAACTGTTGCAGCCATCGGTCAGAGCATCGAAGGCTGAGGCAAACTGGGCGCTGTTCTTGGCGCCGACTGCTTTTTCGATTCGCTCGAGCCTCGGATCGAGGATGGCCTTGATCATCTCGGCGACAGGAACTCCATCAACGGTCGCGTGAAACTTCGCCGCGTCCTGAAGCCCTTCCCTGATCTCGTCGACCTCATAGGCCGCGAGGTCCCAGTTGCGGTTCTTTCCAGCAAACCAGAGCTTGGCGTGACGAAGCTGGGTCGCCGTCATGAACTCGCCGAGGCCGGGCTCATAGAGCTCTTTGGCCGGCTGGGCGGCTGCGAGCATCGCCGAGCCGACAATCACAATCGCGGCAATAACGACCCGTTTCATTCGCGCGTTCCCGTCCGAGAGTTCTGCCGGTACGCGAGAAGCCTACGCCACCATGTCCTTGGGGGCTTGCTTGGCGTCCAGCTTGAGCTGGGAGATCGGTACCGGCCGGCCGAACAGATAGCCTTGTACCAAGTCTACCCCGGCCGCGCGCATATACTCCAGTTGTTCCTCGGTCTCGACACCCTCGGCCGTAGTCACGGTTCCGAGACCCTGCGCGAGTGCGAGCGTGGAAGCCACGACCGCCTTGCAGTCGCGGCGACTGAGGACGCCTTGCGTGAATGACTTGTCGATCTTGATCTTGTCGAACGGAAAATTCGTCAGATAATTCACAGAAGAATATCCGGTGCCGAAGTCGTCTAGCGCCACGGATATGCCGAGATTCTTGACCTGGCGTATTGTCGTCAAATGAGCTTCCTGGTTCTCGAGCAGCGATGTTTCGGTGATTTCAAGCTCAAGCCGCTCCGGTTTGATGTCGGTTTCCAATAGCGTGCGTATGATCACCTCAAAGAGGTTGCCTTTCTGGAATTGAATGGCGGAAATGTTGACCGCGAGCTTTATATGGTCGGGCCAGGAGGCCGCGTCCGTGCAAGCGCGCCGCAGGATCCATTCGCCGAGAGGGCCGATGAGGCCGGTGGTTTCTGCCAGCGGAATGAATTTGTCCGGCGCGATAAAACCCTTGACTGGATGACGCCATCGGACCAGGGCCTCGACGCCGGAAAGCGTCCGCGTCTTTACGTCGACGACAGGCTGGTAGAACAGCTCGAACTGTTCCTGCTCGATGGCGTCTCGCAGTTCAAGCTCCGCGGTGCGCTGCGTGTCGGCGACCTCGAGGAGTTCGTTGCGGAAGAATCGGTAATCATTGCGACCGCTTGACTTGGCGTCGTAAAGTGCAAGGTCGGCGCACTTCAGCAGGCCCTCTGGATCGATCTCATGTTCCGGCGCGAGCACGATGCCGACGCTGGTACCAAGATTAGCACGGCTGCCGTTGAGGTCGAACGGCTGGGCAATGGAGTTGATAATTCGCAGCGCGAGCGCGATCGCCGCCTCCCGCTGATTAGTGCCACCCTCCTGGATAATGGCGAATTCGTCGCCGCCCAACCGGGCCACGGCATCGGTTTCACGCACCGTGGACTGCAGGCGTCGTCCGACCTCGATCAGTAATTGATCGCCGGCCGGATGACCGAGCGTGTCGTTGACGACCTTGAACTTGTCGAGGTCGATCATCATGACAGTGACGGCGCTGCCGCTGCGTTTTAGACGCTTGCACGCCTCTTTAAGCTTCGCATTGAATTCGGCCCGGTTTGCCAGTCCGGTCAGCGCGTCGTGACGCGCCAGGTGAACGATCTCTGCCTCGGCCCGCCGCCGTTCGGTGATGTCCTCATGCGTCGCCAGCCATCCGCCGTCGGCCATCGGCTGCCGGGTGACCAGGATGAAGCGTCCGTCGGCGAATTCATCGACCCGGCACGATGCCGCATCCTTCGGAAGCTGGTTCAGGGACGCGAGCTTCTGCTCGGTCGCAGACGCGCTGGTGTCTCCCTTGAGAATACCGCGAGAGATCCGGTCGGCAATGACGGCTTGATGGGGCGTTCCGACCCTCAGGAGCTCCTGCGGCATTTGATAGAGCTTGGCATAGCGCTCGTTCCAGACCACGAGCCGCTTCTCGCCGTCGAACATGCAAAGCCCCTGAGCCATATTGCTCAAGGCCGCATCGAACTGCACGTTGATGCGCGCGAGGTCGCTGGCCTGTTGCAGGATGGCGTTTTCCTGCTGCGTCCGCTCGGTGATATCTTCGTGCGTGGCGACCCAGCCGCCGTCCGGCAACGCACGATGCGCGATTTGAATTGAACGCCCTTCGGTAGTTTCCAGGGTAACGGACTCTCCACGCGCAACGTGCTCGACAATCCGTTCGCAATAATCGTCGACATCGACCCGGATCGATCCGAGCTCGTTTCGATGGGCGATCAGGTCATGAAGGTGGCAGCCGGGTTTCACCACGTCGGGCGATAACCCGTACATCTCGATATATCGCTGGTTGCAGACGACGAGCCGCCTGTTTTGATCGAACAGCGTCAGACCCTGCATCATATTCTCGACGGCAGTATCCAGGCGCTGCTTTTCCAGTCTGACGCGTCGCTGCGATGATTGATGCTGCCAGCTCAGGCGCCGGACGATCAGCAAGATTGTGATCGCAACGATGACGGCTGAAAGAGCCGCGGCGACCACCAGGAAATTGGTCTGCGCCCGCCATTCGGCGAGAGCTGATGCGACTGTGGTCGTTGCTACGATCGAAATCGGAAAATGCGCCAGGCTCTGAATGGATACCAGCCGCTCGGCCCCATCGACCGGGCTGAACAACCGCGTCGTTCCATGGTCCAGTTTCAGGAAGGCGGCGGCTTCCGGCGTAGAGTCTGTCTTGAAGTCTTTGCCGATCACAGCATCGACATGCGGATAACGCGCCAGCAACTTTCCGCCGTGATGGTGCATGGAGATCGTGGCGTCTTTTCCGAGCGCGACCGCGGAGAAGAATTCCTCGAATCTTGCCGGCGCAATAGCGCGCGAAACAACGCCCAGGAACTCGCCGCTTTCGCCAACGACCTTGCGGGCGAGCAGGGTTTTCCAAACCCCGGAGAAGCGGCTGAGCACCAGCTCGATCTGGGGCTCGGTCTCATTCGCGCTGGCCTTGAGAGCGTTGAAATAGGCGCGGTCGGCGATCGTGACGTACGGGACGGCCGCGGTTTCCGACGAGTTGATCAAGAGGCCATCGGCGTCATAGA
>Ga0265314_10003836_pt1 | contig 14351 bp, 12 predicted proteins | sample 4126metaG_FD_203106 | JGI IMG/M metagenome (GOLD analysis project Ga0265314, IMG submission 203106) | Rhizosphere microbial communities from Carex aquatilis grown in University of Washington, Seatle, WA, United States - 4-1-26 metaG | ecosystem: Host-associated > Plants > Roots > Rhizosphere >... | reverse complement strand
TCTGGTCGCGGTCGACGTGGAGGGCGAGGTGCTCAGCGCGGGAGGTGGGGCGACGAATGCCGTCGCGCTGCATCGCGCACGGGCCGCGGGTCTCGGCGGGTTCGAGTTCGCGTCCGCGATCCCGGGCACGGCCGGTGGCGGCGTCCGGATGAACGCGGGCGCCTACGGCCGCGAGTGGAAGGACGTGATGATCGATGCCGTCGTCGTCGACGCCGACTACGTGCGCACGCTGACGCCGATCGAGCTCGGGCTGTCCTACCGGCATTCGGCGCTGCGGGCGGGCGAGGTCGTCGCGCAGGTCCGCTTCCAGCTCGAGCCGAGCTCGGCCGAGGCCGTCAAGGCCCGCGCCGGGGAGCTGCTCGCACAGCGGAAGCGGACGCAGCCGACGAACAAGCGCACGTTCGGCAGCGTCTTCAAGAATCCGGACGGCGAGCGTGGGGCGGGAAGGCTGATCGAGGAGTGCGGGCTCAAGGGCCACCGGATCGGTGGAGCGCTCATCTCGCCGCGCCACGCGAACTTCATCGAGAACTCCGGCGGGGCGACGAGCGCCGACTGCATCGCGCTCATGGCGGAGGCCCGTCGCCGCGTGCATGACGAGTTCGGCGTCGTGCTGCAGCACGAAGTGCAGTTTCTCGGCCCGCTCGAGCTCCCGCCCGTGTAGGGGAAGCTCCGGCCGCGGCGAACTCAGCCGCGTGGCTGCCCGCAAGAGGTCGACCGCGCGTACCGCGGCGCTGCCCGCGCGCCGCGGCGTGGATCTGAGCCGGATCGCGCCGTCGGGCCGGTCGGTGCTGATCGGCTTCGCGCTCCTCGTGCTCGCCGTCGGCGCCTACGCCGTCGCCCGCGAGACCTCCGTCTTCGCCGTGCAGACTGTCGAGGTGCGCGGCGGCACGCCTGCCCTGCGCGCCCAGGTGCGCGCGGCCCTCGCGCCGGCGGTCGGCAAGAGCCTCCTCCGCGTCGACGGCGACACGGTTGGCCATGCGCTTGCACCGCTGCCCGGGGTGCGGTCGTACTCGTTCGACCGGTCGTTCCCGCACACGCTGCGCATCGACGTCCGGGCCGAGCAGCCGGTCTTCGTCCTGCGCGTCGTCCCGGGGCAGGGTGCCTACCTCGTCGCCGCGAGCGGGCGCGTCATCCGCAAGCTCGCGCACCCGCACCTGTCAAGCCTGCCACGCCTCTGGTCGGCGGCGAAGGACGTCCACGCCGTGGTCGGGGACCGCCTCGGCACGCAGGCGACCGAAGCCGCGTCGGCCCTCGCGCTGCTCCGTGGGGCGCCGCTCCCCGGTGGGGTGCACGTCGTGCGCGCCGCGGCAGGCGAGCTGACCCTCGTGCTCGGCGGCGGGCTCGAGTTGCGCCTCGGCGACGGCGGCGATCTGCGGTTGAAGCTCGCGATCGCACGCCGCATCTTGCGCCTGACCGGCGCGGCAACCGCCGGTGGCGGGTACCTCGATGTCAGCGTGCCTGAGCGTCCGGTGCTCTCCACCAACTCTCAAGTCGGAGGTTGAGCTTGAGGGTTATGCTGCTTGAGATTCGTGGTTTGCGCGTTGACAGGGCAGGAAACCACCCGTACCCTCCCGAAGGAAGGAGGCGCTCGACAGCCCCACCCTGCACTCGAGCTTGAGGTCGAGCCCACACGAGATGAGAGATCGCTCCGGCAACTATCTAGCTGTGATCAAGGTCGTCGGCGTCGGCGGCGGAGGAACGAACGCGGTCAACCGGATGGTCGATGCCGGGCTGACGGGCGTCGAGTTCGTCGCCGTGAACACCGACGCGCAGGCGCTTCTGATGTGCGACGCCGATGTGAAGATCCACATCGGCGCAAAGGCGACGCGCGGTCTCGGCGCCGGCGCCGATCCGACCGTCGGGCGCGAGGCAGCGACCGAGTCGCGCGACGAGTTGAAAGAGGCGCTCAAGGGCGCCGACATGGTTTTCGTCACCGCGGGCGAAGGCGGCGGCACCGGCACGGGTGGTGCGCCGATCGTCGCGGAGATCGCACGTGAGCTCGAAGCGCTCACCGTCGGTGTCGTGACGCGGCCGTTCGCGTTCGAAGGGCGCCGCCGCTCGCAGCAGGCCGAGCAGGGGATCAGCGAGCTCGCCGAGAAGGTCGACACGCTGATCGTGATCGAGAACGACCGGCTGCTGCAGGTCGTCGAGAAGAAGACGCCGCTCTCCGATGCGTTCAAGCTCGCCGACGACATCCTGCGCCAGGGCGTTCAGGGCATCACCGACCTGATCACCGTGCCCGGCATCGTCAACCTCGACTTCGCCGACGTGCGCACGATCATGCGCGACGCCGGCTCGGCGCTGATGGGCATCGGTAGCGGCTCCGGCGAGAACCGCGCCGGCGAGGCCGCCCGCCACGCCGTCAGCTCGCCGCTGCTCGAGTCGTCGATCGAAGGCGCCACGGGCATCCTCCTGAACATCAGCGGCCCGCCCGACCTCGGCTTGTTCGAGGTCAACGAGGCGGCCGAGGTCGTGACCAGCGCCTCCGACCAGAACGCGAACGTGATCTTCGGGGCCGTGATCGACGACCAGCTCCGGGACGAGGTGCGCGTCACGGTGATCGCCACCGGCTTCGGCGCCCAGCGCCGCCGCCGGGGCCGCCCCGGGGCCGCCGAGACCGGCACGCCGCTCGGCGCGCGCGGGCCGATCTTCGACCCGGGTGACTCGCTCGACGTGCCGTCGTTCCTGCGCGACGAGTGACGTTTCGGGGTCCTGCGCCCCGAGCCAACCCTCGTCTTTTCAGGAATGCGGTATTACCCCGATACTCAGAGGCGCGCCTGCGGTTAGCATCGCCCGCGGATGCAAACGCTTCGGCGTACACCTCTCTATGACCGCCACGTCGCCCTCGGCGCCAAGCTGGTGCCGTTCGCCGGCTGGGAGATGCCCGTCCAGTACGAAGGCGTGATCCAGGAGCACCGCGCTGTGCGCACCGACGCAGGCGTCTTCGACGTCTCGCACATGGGCGAGTTCGAGGTGGAGGGACCGACCGCGCGCGACCTCCTGCAGGCCACGCTCTCGAACGACGTCGACAAGCTTCACTCGGGTGAGGCGCAGTACTCGCTGATCACGAACGACCACGGCGGGATCGTCGATGACGTGATCGTCTATCGCATCGACGACCACCGCTACTTCGTGGTCGTGAACGCGTCGAATCGCGAGGGCGACTTCGCATGGTTCAAGGAGCGCGAGATCCGCGGCTCCGACGTGCGCGACGTCTCCGACGACTATGCGCTGCTCGCCGTTCAGGGGCCCCGCGCGCTGGAGCGGCTCGGGCTCGAGCCGGCCAAGGCGTTCACGTTCGCGATGGCGGAGCTCGACGGGATCGAAGTGATGGTCAATCGCACCGGGTACACGGGCGAAGAAGGCGTCGAGCTTGCGTGCACGGAGGAGGACGCCGTCCTGCTCTGGGACGCGATCATCGCCCGCGGCGTCACACCCTGCGGGCTCGGTGCGCGCGACACCCTGCGCCTCGAGGTCTGCTACCCGTTGCACGGCAACGACATCGGCCCGCAGTGGGACGCTGTCTCCTCGGGCCTAACCTGGGCGTGCGCGCTCGACACGGAGTTCACCGGCGTCAACCTGCTGCGTGAGATCAAGGAGCGCGGCCCCGAGCAGAAGCTCGTGCCGTTCGTGATGACCGAGAAGGCCATCCCGCGCCAGCACATGCCGATCAGCGTTTCTGAACAGCAGGGCGGAGGCGAGGTCACGTCCGGATCGCATTCGCCGATGCTCGACGTCGGGATCGGCATGGGCTACGTCCCGGCCGGCTCCGCGAAGAGCGGCACCGAGCTCGTGATCGACGTGCGCGGACGTCTGCGCAAGGCACAAGTCGTGAAGAAGCCCATCTACAAGAAGGAGACCTAAGCCGTGGCCTCGAGCGAGTCCTACCCCGACGATCTCCTCTATCACCCCGAGCACGACTGGGCACGCGTGACGGGAGACGAAGCCGTGCTCGGCGTCACCTGGTATGCGCAGGAGGCGCTCGGCGAGCTCGTCCACTACGAGGCGCCGGACGTCGGCGCCACGATCGAGAAGGGCTCGTCGTACGGTGAGGTCGAGTCGGTGAAGGCCGTCTCGGATCTGATCTCGCCGCTCTCGGGCGAAGTGCTCGAGGTGAACCAGAAGGTCGTCGATGCACCCGAGACGGTCAACGAGGACCCCTACGGCGACGGCTGGCTGATCCGCATTCGCATCACGAACCTCGACGAGCAGTCGGACCTCCTCGACCTCGCCGCGTACAAGAAGGTCCTCGAAGACGCATGAGTTACCTCTCGCTCACCGACTCGGACCGCGAGGCGATGCTGGCGACGATCGGCGTCGCCTCCGTCGACGAGCTCTTCCGCGACATCCCGGCCGGCATGCGGTACGACCGCGTGCTGGACGTCGCACCGGCGCTCACCGAGTCGGAGCTGCAGCGGCACCTGGAGGAGCTCGCGGCGAAGAACGTCGTCGACGAGATCTGCTTCCTCGGCGCCGGCATCTACGACCACTACGTGCCTGCCGTCGTCGACGCCGTGCTCCAGCGCGGTGAGCTGCTGACCGCATACACGCCGTACCAGCCCGAGATGAGCCAGGGCGTGCTGCAGTCGATCTTCGAGTACCAGACGGCGATCTGCGAGCTGACCGGCATGGACGTCTCGAACGCATCCGGCTACGACGGCACGACGGTCGCCGCCGACGTCTGCTTCGTCGCGAAGCACGCGACAGGCCGGTCGAAGATCGTCGTCACCGAGGCGACGAACCCGCAGGTGCGCCAGGTCGTGAAGACCTATGCGCCGGGCTTCGGTCTCGAGGTCGTCGAGGTGCCGCACGAAGGCGGCACGACCGACCCGAACCGTGTCCGCGAAGCGGCGCAGGACGCAGCGGCGGTGATCTTCCAGCAGCCCAACTTCTTCGGGATCCTGGAGAACGCGCCGGAGCTGGCCGCGGCCGCGAACGACGCCGAGGCGATGGCGGTCGCGCACGTCGACCTCGTGTCGCTCGGCGTGCTCGAGGCGCCTGGCAACTACGGCTGCGCGATGGCGATCGGCGAAGGCCAGTCCGCCGGCAACGCGATGAGCTACGGCGGTCCGCACTACGGCTTCCTCGCCGCGCGCTCGGAGTACATCCGCCGGCTACCCGGCCGGATCGTCGGCGAGACGGTCGACGCCGCGGGCGACCGCGGCTACGTGCTGACCCTGCAGACGCGCGAGCAGCACATCCGGCGCGAGAAGGCGACCTCCAACATCACCACCAACCAGACGCTGCTCGCACTGGCAGGGCTCGTGCATCTGAGCCTGCTCGGCCCGCAAGGGCTGCGCGAGCTGGGGGAGACCTGCATGGCGCTCTCGGCCTACGCGAAGGAGCGGCTCGCCGACGCCGGGCTCGAACCGGTGTTTCCCGACAAGGCAACGTTCAAGGAATTCGCGGTGCACACCGGACGCAACGCGCGCGAGGCGCTCGCTGCTGCGCGCGCGAAGGGCGTCTACGCGGGCTACCCGCTCGGCCGCGACTACGCCGGTCTGGACGACGCGCTGCTCGTCGCGGTCACCGAGAAGCGGACGGTCGACGAGATCGACCGGCTCGTCGAGGCGCTCTCATGAAGCTGATCTACGAGAAGTCGCAGCCGGGCCGCCGCGGGATCGGCGTGCCGAAGCCCGACCTGCCCGTGCCCGAAGTGCCGGCCGAACTGGCGCGCAAGGATGCACCACGGCTTCCCGAGCTCGCAGAGCCGGAGGTGCTGCGGCACTTCACCGAGCTCTCGACCCGCAACTTTGGGATCGACACCGGCTTCTATCCGCTCGGCAGCTGCACGATGAAGTACAACCCGCGCATCAACGAGCGGCTCGTCGGCCTGCCCGGGTTCGCGAGCCTGCATCCGCTCGTCGAGGACGACGCAGCACAGGGTGCGCTCGAGCTCGAGTGGGAGCTGCAGAAGATCCTGCTCGAGGTGACCGGGCTGCATGCCGTCAGCCTCCAGCCCGCGGCGGGCAGCCAGGGCGAGCTGACCGGGCTGATGCTCTTCCACGCGTACTTCCGCGACCGAGGCGAGGACGACCAGCGCCGCAAGGTCGTCATCCCCGACACGGCGCACGGCACGAACCCCGCGAGCGTGACGATGTCCGGTTACGAGCTGACGCCGGTCAAGACGGATGAGCGCGGCAACATCGACATCGAAGACCTGCGCGGCAAGGTCGACGAGCACACGGCCGGCCTGATGCTGACGAACCCGTCGACGCTCGGGCTGTTCGACGAGAACATCGAGGAGATCGGCAAGATCTTCCACGGTGCGGGCGCACTCATGTACTACGACGGTGCGAACCTGAACGCGGTCTGCGGCATCTCGCGGCCGGGCGACATGGGCTTCGACGTCGTCCACATCAACTTGCACAAGACGTTCTCGCAGCCGCACGGCGGCGGCGGCCCCGGCGGCGGCCCGATCGCGGTGCGCGACATCCTCGAGCCGTTCCTGCCGGTGCCGGTCCTCGTCAAGGACGGCGACAGCTTCCGGCTCGACTACGACCGCCCGAAGACGATCGGCAAGGTGCGGGCGTTCAGCGGGCCGTTCGGCGTCTTTGTGCGCTCGTACGCGTTCATGCGCTCGTACGGGCCGGGGCTCCGCGAGATGAGCGAGGTCGCCGTCCTGAACGCGAACTACATGCTCGCGCGGCTGAAGGGCGACTACGACCTCCTGTACGACCGGCTCTGCATGCACGAGTTCGTGCTCAGCGCGCGCAACCTGAAGAAGGACTACGGCGTAGGCGCGCTCGACGTTGCGAAGCGGCTGATGGACTACGGCTTCCATCCGCCGACGGTCTACTTCCCGCTCGTCGTGCCCGAGGCGCTGATGATCGAGCCGACCGAGTCGGAGGCGAAGGAGACGCTCGACGCGTTCTGCGACGCGATGCTCGCGATCGCGCGCGAGGCGGCCGACTCGCCGGAGCTCGTGCACGAGGCCCCGCACTCACGGCCGGTCAAGCGGCTTGACGAGGTGCGGGCCGCGAAGGAGCAGATCGTCAAGTTCGCGTTCGAGGACCACCGGGCCGAAGAGAAGGCGTCCGATCGCCGAGAATCGGTCCAGCCCGCGAGTTAGGACTCGTCGGCCGGCCAGAAGTCCTGGTGCATCTCTCCGTCTCCGGTTGCGCCGGCGCCGAAGGCGAGGAACTCGATCCCGTCGGGGCCGCCTTCGAAGGCGCGCTTCGTCAGCGGTGCGACGCGGATCGCGTCCCACTGCTTCACCTCGACGATCTCGTCGTCCAGCTTCATGCGGCCGCTGCCCGAGAGGATCACGTACGTCTCCTCTTGCTCGGCGTGGTGGTGGCCGAACGGTTGCCGGAAGTTCGGCTCGAGTCTCTGGTAGCTGAAGCCGCCCTTCTCGGCATCGAGCGCCTTACGGCCGAACCGGGCCTCGACGTGAGGGGCGAGGCCGAACTGCTCGGCGGCGTTGTCGAGCTCCTTGATGTTCTTGATCGCGTAGTCAGCCATGACGCCACCCTACCCAGGTCTGCAACTCTTCAAAGATGCAAACACGCAAGCTCGCACAACTCGAAGTCTCCGCCCTCGGCCTCGGCTGCATGGGCATGTCGGAGTTCTACGGAACGGCCGACGAAGGCGAGGCGATCGCGACGATCCACCGCGCGGTCGAGCTCGGCGTCACCTTTCTCGACACGGCGGACATGTACGGCCCGTTCACCAACGAGCAGCTGGTCGGACGTGCGATCGCGGACCGGCGCGACCAGGTCGTGCTCGCGACGAAGTTCGGGAACGAACGCAATCCGGACGGCAGCTGGATCGGCATCAACGGCAGCCCGGAGTACGTGCGCACGGCGTGTGATGCGAGCCTCGAGCGGCTCGGCGTCGACCACATCGACCTCTACTACCAGCACCGTGTCGACCTCGACACGCCGATCGAGGAAACCGTCGGCGCGATGAAGGAGCTCGTCGAGGCCGGCAAGGTGAAGCACCTCGGTCTCTCCGAGGCAGCGCCAGACACGATCCGCCGCGCGCACGCGGTGCATCCGATCACCGCCCTCCAGACCGAGTACTCGCTCTGGTCGCGCGACCCCGAGGACGAGATCCTGCCGACGGTGCGCGAGCTCGGGATCGGGTTCGTCGCCTACAGCCCGCTCGGCCGCGGCTTCCTGTCCGGCCAGATCAGGTCGGTCGACGACCTGCCGGAGAACGACTTCCGCCGCCACGGGCCGCGGTTCCAGGGCGAGAACTTCCAGCGCAACCTCGGGCTCGTCGCTCAGGTGGAGGAGATCGCCGCGGAGAAGGGCGTGACGCCCAGCCAGCTCGCGCTCGCCTGGGTGCTCGCCCAGGGCGAGGACATCGTCCCGATTCCCGGCACGAAGCGCGTGCGCTACCTCGAGGAGAACGCCGCGGCCGCGGATCTGACGCTCACCGCCGAGGATCTCGCGCGGCTGGAAGAGGCCTTTCCGAAGGGCGCGACGGCCGGCGATCGCTACCCCGACATGTCGACCGTCAACCGGTAACGAATCGCCCGCGAACGAGTCTGAACAGACGTGGAGAACAAAACCAGCAAGTCAGAGGCCGAGTGGCGGGCCGAGCTCACGCCCGAGCAGTACCACGTGCTGCGCGAGAAGGGCACTGAGCGGCCGTTCACCGGCGAGTACGACCACGTGTTCGAGCCCGGGCAGTACCACTGCGCCGGCTGCGGCGCCGAGCTGTTCCAGTCGGAAGCGAAATACGACTCCGGCTGCGGCTGGCCCGCCTTCTACGCGCCTGCGTCCCAGGACGCGGTCGAGGAGGAGACGGACGCCACCTATGGGATGGTGCGCACCGAGGTGATGTGCGCCGCGTGCGGCGGGCATCTCGGGCACGTCTTCCCCGACGGGCCGCACCCCACGGGGCTGCGGTACTGCATCAACTCCGCGGCGATCAAGCTGGAAGAGGAGTAGAGCGAGGGATTAGGACCGGCGACGGCCGGGGAGGGAGTCGGCATGCCGAAGCTCGAACCGCCGTCGCCCGGCCCTGAGCCGCCGCCGATCCCGCCCGAGCCGAATCGTCCGACGACCTGAGTACTCCACCCGAACTGTCGACACAGCGGCTTCGCCGCCGTGTCTCTTTCGGGCGGGGGCGGCGACCGCGGCACCTGCGGGGCGGGCATTCGCCGGATGAACCGGCGAATGCGTCAACTCCTGCGGCGCGGCGCCGAACTAACGGACGTGCCCTCGTTCCGCCGCTAGAAGCAGGTCAGCAGCCGGAAGAACAGGCCGCCGGTCGGGATCGCTCGCAGCTTGCGCCGCAGTTCGAGCTGGGTCATGCGCCGCTCCTTGTGTAAGGGAGGCCCCGCCGCACAGGGCCTCGCACGCACCTTGAACGACCGGGGCGTGTTGACAAACCCCCCGTTCGGTGGTTCACCGCCGGGATTGACTGGCTCGTAGGAGGGCTTGGCGAAATACAGCGTTGTGTCGCAGGGCGCACCCCTGCAACGAACGTATTCCGCCAAGCCCTCCTACACGCCGGCGGCTTCGCGCTTGCGCTTCGAGTTCAGCGACGCGCGCTTCCCGGCGGCGAGCTCGACCTTGCGCAGGCGGATCGACTTGGGCGTCACCTCGACGCACTCGTCGTTGCGGATGAACTCCAGCGCCTGCTCGAGCGAGAGTGGCCGCGGCGGGATCAGGCGGATCAGCTCGTCCGCCGAAGAGGCGCGCATGTTCGTCAGCTTCTTCGGCTTCGACGCGTTCACGTCGAGATCCTCGGACCGCGAGTTCTCGCCGACGACCATGCCCTCGTAGAGCTCGTCGGTGGGCGCGATGAAGAGCGAGCCGCGCTCCTGCAGGTTTTCGATCGCGAAGCCGGTCGCCTGGCCGCGGCGGTCGGCGACGAGGCTGCCGGTGGGGCGGGTGCGCAACTCGCCGAACCACGGCTCCCAGCCCTCGAAGACGTGGTGCATGATCCCCGACCCGCGCGTGTCGGTGAGGAACTCGGTGCGGAAGCCGATCAGGCCACGCGCCGGTACCAGGTACTCCATGCGCGCCCAGCCGGTGCCGTGGTTGACCATCTGCTGCATCCGTCCCTTGCGCAGCGCGAGCAGTTGCGTGACGACGCCGACGAAGTCCTCGGGCACGTCGATCGCGACGCGCTCGACGGGCTCGTGCCGCTTGCCGCCGATCTCGCGCACGAGCACCTCCGGCTTGCCGATCGTCAGCTCGAAGCCTTCGCGCCGCATGATCTCGGCGAGCACCGCGAGCTGCAGCTCGCCGCGGCCCTGGACTTCCCATGCGTCCGGCCGGGACGTGGGGAGGACGCGTAGCGAGACGTTGCCGACGAGCTCCTGGTCGAGCCGTGCCTTGACCTGGCTCGCCGTCAGCTTGTCGCCTTCGGTGCCGGCGAGCGGTGACGTGTTGATCCCGACGGTGATCGAAAGGCTTGGCTCGTCGACGACGGTGACGGGCAGGGGCTGGGGGTCGTCCGGATCGGCGATCGTCTCGCCGATCGTCACCTCGGGCAGCCCCGCGAGCGCAACGATCTCGCCCGGGCCCGCCTCGTCGGCGGGAACGCGATCGAGCGCCACGGTGATCAGCAGCTCCGTGACGCGTGCGTTCTCGATCTCACCGTTCGCGCGGCACCACGCGATCTGCTGGCCCTTCTTCAGGACGCCGTGCCGGATGCGCAGCAGCGCGAGCCGGCCGACGTACGGCGAGGCGTCCAGGTTCGTGACGAGCGCTTGGAGCGGATGCTCGGGGTCGTACGACGGCGCCGGGATCGTCTGCTCGAGCGTGTCGAAGAGAACAGTCAGGTCGTCGTCGAGCGCGGTGGGGTCGAGACCGGCTTTTCCCTCGCGCGCGATCGTGTAGACGATCGGGAACTCGATCTGCTCGGCGCTGGCGTCGAGGTCGAGGAAGAGCTCGTAGACCTCGTTCACGACCTCTTCGACCCGCGCATCGGGGCGGTCCACCTTGTTGACGACGAGCACGACGGGCAGGTGCGACTCGAGCGCCTTGCGCAGGACGAACCGGGTCTGCGGCAACGGGCCTTCCGAGGCATCCACGAGGAGCAGCACGCCGTCGACCATCGTCAAGGCGCGCTCGACCTCGCCGCCGAAGTCGGCGTGGCCCGGCGTGTCGACGATGTTGATCTTCACGTCGCCACGCTGGACGGAGGTGTTCTTCGCGAGGATCGTGATGCCCTTCTCGCGCTCGAGGTCGCCCGAGTCCATCACCCGCTCAGCGACGTCCTGGTTCTCCCGGAACGAACCGGACTGCCAGAGCATGGCGTCGACGAGGGTCGTCTTGCCATGGTCGACATGGGCGACGATGGCGACGTTTCGCAGGTCGTTGCGATAGGCGAGGTGCTCGGACACGACCGGCCAGGGTAGCGGGGCGTGGAAACGCGCCCTCGCGAGGCCCAGTTCGGTCTACGGCTCGCCGGGGAGTCAGCGCAGCAGCACGACGGTCGAAACGCTCTTGTCGCCGTGCTGGAACACGAGCTTGACGAGGCCTACGCCCGGAGCGAACCAGCACGTGCGCGTGCCGCTGCCGAACGGGAACCCCGGCTGCAGGAGCGTGCTGCGCACGGCGAGTGCCTTGAACGTCCCGGCCGGGACCTGCACGGTCTGTACGCCGAGCACGCGCGTGGTGCCGGTGACGCCGTAGGTGTTGAACTCGCTGCTCTTGGTCGACGAGCTCCACTGCTCTCCCGCCGATGGGTAGGCGGTCAACACCGGGTTGAGGCCGAAGTCCATCAGGTCGAACGGCGAGGCGAAATGAATCTTCGCCGACGCGGGTGCGTCCTTGGGCCCGAGCGGCGGGAACGGCGAGAGCGTTGCCGAGGCTGTGCTGCCCCAGAGGTTCGCGATGCCGGCGACGCGTTTCGAGAAGCCGTAGCTGCCCTTGGCCTTGATCGGCCCGGTGGCGGTCTTGATCGTGAAGCGGGCCGTGTTGTTGACGACCGCGTCGACGACCAACTTCTCGACCTCGGCTTTACGCAGATGCTTCGAGTTCGTCCAGCGGTAGGTGAGGCTCCGTCCCTTGACGAGCGGGAAGTAGTCGACATTCGTCGGTGTGGGGAGCGGCTTCAGCGACGTCGACTGCAGCATCGAGGTGGCAACAGGCGCGCCGGCGCCGCCCGCATGGTCGAAGACGACCTTCACGGGGCCGACGCCGTACACCCACCAGGTGATGCGCACACCGCTGCCGTACGGGTCGCCGATCGCGCCGGCCTGGGTGATCTGCGTCCGGATCTTCGCGGCCATCACCCCGTGCGGGAAGGCGGGCACGGTGACCGGCTCGTTCCCGAGGTAGGTCGACACGCTCGAGACGTCGTTCTTCGAGCCGCCGGTCCCGCCCCAGGTGATGCCCTTCAGGAGCGGCTCCGCGAGCAAGGGGTTCCGCGAGCCCCAAATGATGTTGTAGTAGGTGCTCGCGAGGCTGTTTCCGCAGGATGTCGCGGTCGCGCAGAGGATCGGGAAGTTGGTCGGCGGCGGATCGCTCGTCCAGTCCGTGTTGACGATCCCCTCGTCGGTGTCCTGGAAGGAGACCGTGCCGTTGGACGAGACGGCCGTCTTCGCATTGTCGAGGTTGGCGGTCGTCCAGGCGAGAACGAAGCTGGTACCGGTCCGACTCTTGACCGTCACCTTCTCGCGCGTCGGCGTCGGGTTGTAGACGCTGTCGCTCCAGGAGTAGGTCCAGGTCGCGCCGGCGGAGTGCGGCAGCCACAGGTCGTCCGCGAAGGCACTCGGCGCCGCGGCGAGGAAGACCGCGGCCGTCGCCAGCGCGATCGTTGCGAGAGCCGAGCGCGTCACGAGGCGAAAGGTAGCCGCGAATCGTAGGACCGGAAAAGTGAACGAGTGGGTCTTCGGTCCCATGCGACTTCTTCGCAGGGCCACTACTCTCTTGCCGTGCGCCGCCTCACGGTTCTCGCCCTCGCGCTCGTCGCCGGGCTCCAGTTCGCGTCGTCGGCGGCAGCAGACGACTGGCTGCCCCATCCGGACGGCGCAACGTGGACGTACTCGTGGAGCGACAGCGTCTACAGTCCGACCCCGACGACGGAGAACGTCACGGTCAAGGATCAGAGCGGCGCGAGCTTCGACCTGGCGTGGACGACCGGGGATCCGACGGCGCCCACCTCGAGCGGGACCGTGTCGTTCCAGGACACGGACTCCGGGCTCGACAACACCAACTGGTCGAGCACGCCGCCGCCGACCAACTTTCCGATCCTCTGCGCGACTGCAGCCGGTTGCGGCAACAGTCTGACGAGCACGTACTACGACATCATCTGGGGAAGCCGGGCGCCGGTCCTCGCCGAGCCACTCGTTCGGGGCGCGACATGGAGCGGCAGCGGGGGCGCGCAGAACGACGTGTCCGGTGTGTCGACCTATCTCGGCCAGGACACGATCACGGTGCCGGCGTTCCCGCAGCCGGTCGTCGCGGCGGTCGTCCGCACGAGGGTCACGCAGGCCGGGGCGCTGGGCGATCCGTACGGCAGCGGGACGCGCACGATCTGGTGGGTGTACGGCGTCGGCCCCGTGCAAGTGGTGTTCGCGCACGCCGGCCCGGCGAATGCGCCCGTCACGACGTCCGTGCTCCAGTCGACCTCGCTGACACCGGGGGCGGTGCCGAGCGACCTCGACTACTTCCCGCTGACACAAGGGCTGACCGAGCGCTATAGCTGGACGAACTCGAAGTACCTCAAGCAGCCGGAGATCGAGCAGGTGGCGATTCAGGCGGCGCTCAACGGCACCGCGCGCTTCACGGTCACGAGCGTCCGCGGACCGATCAAGGCTGCAGGTAGCTACGGCTACACCGCCCGCGTCAGCGGGATCACGAATCTCTGGTCGACCGCACAGGCGAAGTCGCTCGCGAAGCTGCCACCGCTTGGGCCAAAGTTCGCGAAGCCGGCGAACCGTCGACACTTCTTCACGCCGCTCGACCTCTTGAACTTCGGGTTCGGCCCGATCCTGCCCGCCTACGCGAAGACGGGCGACAGCTGGGCCTCGTCACCGACGGGGACCGACTTCGAGGACTACGGCGTGACCGGCACCTCGACGGTGCTCGGCGTGCAGACTGTGAAGGTGCCGGCCGGGACGTTCAAAGCGCTCGCGGTGCGCACGACGCTCAAGCAACCGGGCTTCCTGTTCGGCAGCGGGACACGCACTGCCTGGTTCGCGCCCGGCAAAGGGCTCGTGAAGCTCGTGTTCCAGCACGCGGACCGAAGTACCTCGCAAGTCGTCCTGATCAAGAAGTAGCGAGCCGGTGCGTCGGCCCTTCGCTGTCCTTCTGGTCGGCACCGCATTGCTCGCCGCCGGATGCGGTGGCAGTTCGAAGCGCCATGAAGTTACGGCGTACATCAACCGCGTCAACGCCGTCGAGAAGAAGCTGGCAGTTCCGCTCGCCGAGGTGACCAGC
>Ga0265314_10003835_pt1 | contig 14352 bp, 16 predicted proteins | sample 4126metaG_FD_203106 | JGI IMG/M metagenome (GOLD analysis project Ga0265314, IMG submission 203106) | Rhizosphere microbial communities from Carex aquatilis grown in University of Washington, Seatle, WA, United States - 4-1-26 metaG | ecosystem: Host-associated > Plants > Roots > Rhizosphere >... | reverse complement strand
CACGTCGATCTTGGCGGCATCCATGGCGGCGCGCACCAGTTTCCAGCGCCGTTCCAGTTCGGCCGTGGAGATCGGGGTGTTCAGGCGTTCGGACAGAGCCATCGTTATCCTCCCCAAGAGGCAGGTTTGCGCACGATATTGATCATGCTTTTGAGATCGTTAGCGAGAAACTTCGCCATGTTGCCGGCGATCGTCGGCATGGCGCGGTCTTCGTAACCTTCGGAATAGCCGCCGAGATGCGGAAAGATGGTGATGTTCTTGGTCTTCCATAGCGGATTGTCGGCGGGCAGCGGCTCCTGCGAGAACACGTCGAGGCCGGCACCGGCGATCTGGCCGCTTTCCAAAGCCTTGATCAGCGCCGGCTCGTCGACCACGCCGCCGCGCGCGACGTTGACGAGATAGGCGGACGGCTTCATCGCCGCGAACACCTTCTCGCCGACGATGTTGCGCGTCTGCGCGCTCATCGGCACCAGTACGACCAGGAAATCGAGTTCGGGCGCCACCTTGACGAGGTCGTCGCGCAGCACCATGCGGTCGAAACTCGGCGTCTCGCGCAGCGACGACGACAGGCCGATGACCTTCATGCCGAAGGCCTTGCAGATCGGCGCCAGATATTCGGCGATCAGGCCGACGCCGAGGATGCCGACGGTTTTGCCGGCGAGCAATTGCGCCGGCCAGCGCTCCCATTTGCTCTGGTCCTGGGCGTGGACCGAACGCGGCATGTCGCGCGCGAGCGACAGCATGAAAGCGATGGTGGCTTCCGACACCGGCGCGCCATGGATGCCGCGGATATTGGTGACCAGCACCTCTTTGCCGAGCGAGGGCAGGTCGACGATGTTGTCGACGCCGGTGCCGAGCGCCTGGATCCATTTCAGCTTCGGCGCGTCGCGCACGACGTGGTCCGCCATCGGCGGCGAAAAGCACAGCAGCACGTCGGTGTCGGCGATATAGGGGCCGACGTCGTTGTGATGGCCGACGACGTTGATGGTCAGTTGCGGAAACCGCTCCAGCAGCATGGCCTTGTAGCGGGCCCGCATCGCTTCCTGGACTTCGGTAAGGATCAGAAGATTTGTCATGGCGGGCTGGTATAGAGGGAAAACTATGCCGGGCAAATGGCGGCTCGTCCGGTGGCCCGCATCGCGGGCCTGCGCTAGGATCCGTCCCTGGGGTGAAGGAGCGACAATGCCGATCGATTGGAGCGCCGTGAATTGGGTCTATGTCGGGGTGCTGGCGGTCTTCGCCTTTTTCGCCACCGTGGTCGGCAATTTATTGTCGTTCAATCACCGCGGGGTGGCGGCCTTCCTGGCGGCGCTGGTTTTCGCCGCCCTGTTCGTGGCCTGGAGCTATTATCCGCACGGCCTGCCGCTGCCGACCCGATTGGCGCCGTGACCTTTTCTTGACCTTTTCGCGCGGCCATAGTCCATGTAATGCTGGTGTTGGCCGGAGAATTGGGCAGGAGTTCATGAAAAAAGTATATCCCGACGCAAAATCGGCATTGGACGGCATCGTCAAGGACGGCATGACCGTTTTGGCCGCCGGCTTCGGCCTGTGCGGCATGCCGTCGACGCTGATCGAGGCGCTGCGCGACACCGGCGTCAAGAACCTGACCTGCGTCTCCAACAATGCCGGCATCGACGGCGCCGGCCTCGGCCTGCTGCTGGAGACCCGTCAGATCAAGAAAATGATCGCCTCCTACGTGGGCGAAAACAAGCTGTTCGCCCAGCAATATCTGGCAGGCGATCTCGAGATCGAGTTCAACCCGCAAGGCACCATGGCCGAGCGAATTCGTGCCGGTGGTGCCGGGATTGCCGCGTTTTTCACCAAGACGGGCGTCGGCACCCTGATCGCCGAGGGCAAGGAAGAGCGCGTCTTCAACGGCCAACGCTACATCATGGAAACTGGCCTGACCGGTGACATTGCCCTGGTGCACGCCTGGAAGGGCGATACCGAGGGCAACCTCGTCTACCGCAAGACCGCGCGCAATTTTAACCCGATGATGGCGACCGCGGGCAAGGTCACCATCGCGGAAGTCGAGCATCTGGTTGAACCGGGCGAACTCGACGGCGACGCCATCATCACGCCGGGCGTGTTCGTCCAACGCATAGTTCAAACGAACGCCGAAAAGCGCATCGAGCAGCGTACCGTGCGTAAGCGCACGCCGGCGCCCGCTTACGGCGCAGGAGGAGATCTCTAATGCCTTGGACACGCGATCAGATGGCGGAGCGCGCCGCCAAGGAACTGCGCGACGGCTTTTACGTCAATCTCGGCATCGGCATTCCGACGCTGGTGTCGAACTATATCCCCGAGGGCATGAGCGTTCAGTTGCAGAGCGAGAACGGCATGCTCGGCTTCGGCCCGTTCCCTTACGAGGGTGACGAGGACCCGGACTTGATCAATGCCGGCAAGCAGACCGTCACCGAGCTGCCGACCACCAGCTATTTCTCGTCGGCCGATTCATTCGCCATGATCCGCGGCGGTCACATCGATCTCGCGCTCTTGGGCGCCATGCAGGTGGCCGAGAACGGCGATCTCGCCAACTGGATGATCCCCGGCAAGATGGTCAAGGGCATGGGCGGCGCCATGGACCTCGTCGCCGGCGTCAAGAAAGTCGTCGTCATCATGGAGCACACCGCCAAATCCAAAGACGGCAAGGTCGAGCCGAAGCTCCTGCACAAATGCACGCTGCCGCTCACCGGCGCTGGCGTCATCGATATGGTGATCACCGATCTCGCGGTGTTCGCGATCGATAAGGAGAAGGGCGGCATGACGCTGATCGAACTTGCCCCCGGCGTCACCGTCGATGAAGTCAAGGAAAAGACCGAAGCCGATTTCAAGATCGACGCGAAGCTGAAACACTAGGCTTCAAGGCAACCGGATCAGCCGCTTGCCGAGGTTCTCACCGCGGTAAAGCTCGGCGATGGCGCCCGGACAATGCTCGAGGCCGTCCGCGATATCCTCGCGATATCGCAGGCGGCCTTCGCGCACCCAGACGGCAAGCCGTGCGATCGCCTCTTCGTAGCGGTGCTGATAATCGAAAATCAAAAATCCGGTCATGCGGGCGCGCTTGACCAGCATGTGCCGCTCGACGCGCGGGCCTTGCGGCGGCGGGTCCCAACTCGCAATCGACGCCGTGCCGCAGATCACGACGCGCGCGCCGACCGCGAGACGGGCTAGGACCGCGTCGCTGATCGCGCCCGCGGTGTTGTCAAAATAGACGTCGACGCCGCGCGGGCAGGCGGCCGCCAGCATCTCGCTGACATTGCGGGCTTTGTAGTCGACCGCCGCGTCGTAGCCGAATTCCTCGGTGCACAGCTTCATCTTCTCGGCGCCACCGGTGATGCCGACGGTGCGGCAGCCCATGAGCTTGGCGATCTGGCCGACGGCCGAACCGACCGCGCCCGCCGCGGTCGAAACCACGACAGTGTCCCCAGCGCGCGGCGCACCGGCTTCGAGCAGGCCGAAATAGGCGGTGACGCCGTTGAGGCCCAGCACGCCGAGGGACAGCGACAGCGGCAGATCGGCCTCTATCACCTTGCGGGTAATGTCGCTGCCGTCTGAGATGGCATAATCCTGCCAGCCGAGCATCCCCATGACGCGATCGCCTTCGGCGAAGCGCGGATGGCGTGACGCGATGACGGTGCCGGCCGAAAACGAGCGCATTGTCTCGCCGATGCCGACGGGGTCGGCGTAATTGGCGACGGCGCTGACCCAGCCGCGCATGGCCGGCTCGACCGACAGGAATTCGTTGCGCACCAGGAATTGCCGTTCGCTCAATTCCGGCACTGGCGCCTCGGCGATCTCGAAATGTTCGGCTTGCGGAATGCCGTTCGGCCGCGACTTCAGGATAACCCGACGATTGACCGGCATCGGTGCGCTCCGGCGTTACAGCCCTTCGACGCTCACCAGCCGCGCCTCGCTGCAGGCGTCGCGAATGGCCTTGAGGCTTCGATAGGTCGGGCCGTTGTAGAATTCTTCCCAGGCGGCGACGGAAGGAAATTCCAGCAGTACGATGCGGCGCGGCTGCCAGTCGCCTTCGTACACTTTGTGGGCGCCGCCGCGCGCCAGATATTTGCACCCGGCCTTTTCCAAAGCGGGCTTCACGCCGGCCATGAATTCTTGATATTTAGCCGGGTCGCGGATATCGACATCGAAAATGACATAAGCGCTCATTGGGATTTCCTTTATTTCTCTAGGCCGCCGTGGCTGGCTTCGCCAGTTCCGACTTCTCGCGCGGCACGTATTCGCCGCCGCCGAGCTTGCCGGTGAGTTTACCATCGCGCACCACGAATTTGCCCCGCACCATGGTCGAGACGGGCCAGCCGGTCACCGCGATGCCTTCGTAAGGCGTGTAGTCCGTCCCGCCGTGCATCAGCGTCTGCGAGATCGTTTCTTGCCGCTTGGGGTCCCAGATCGCGATGTCGGCATCGCTGCCGACCGCGATGGTGCCTTTCTTGGGATAAAGCCCGTAGGTCTTGGCGTGATTGGTGGCGGTCAGCGCGACGAATTCGTTCAAGCTGATGCGGCCCTTAGACACACCTTCCGAAAACAGAATAGGCAGCCGCGTCTCGACGCCGGGAATGCCGTTCGGGACCCAGCGGAAGCTAGTCTTGCCCTTCGGCAATAATTTTCCCTGCGGATCGTCGTAGCGGAACGGGCAGTGGTCCGACGAGAACAGCGAGAAGATGCCCTGTTGCAAACCCTCCCAGCACGCCTGCTGGCTCGCCTTGTCGCGCGGCGGCGGCGAGCAGACGTACTTGGCGCCTTCCATGTTGAGGCCTTCGAGATCCTTCTCGGTCAGCATCAGATATTGCGGGCAGGTCTCGCCGTAGATCTTGAGCCCGCGCCGCCTGGCGCGAGCGATTTCTTCCATGGCCTCGCGGTTTGACACATGCACGATCATGATCGGCACGTCGATGATTTCGGACAGTGAGATGGCGCGATGCGTCGCCTCCCGCTCGACCGGAATCGGCCGCGACGCCGCGTGATATTTCGGCTCGGTCTTGCCGGCCTGTTCGAGCCGGTCGGTGAGAAAGCGGATGGCGTCGTAGTTCTCGGCGTGCACCATGACCAGCGCGCCGGTCTCGCGCGCCACGCTCATCACCTTGAGCATCTCCATATCGGAGAGGGCGAGGCCCTCGTAAGTCATGAAGACCTTGAAGGAGGTGTAGCCGTCGTTGACCAGCGCCGGCAGTTCCTGGCCGAGCACGCGGTCGGTGGCGTCGGCGATGATGAGATGGAAGGAGACGTCGACGTAGCATTGGCCGTCGGCCTTGGCGTGATACTGCTTCACCACTTCGCGCAGGCTTTCGCCTTTCTGCTGCATGGCGAAGGGCAGCACCATGGTGTTGCCGCCGAAGGCCGCCGAACGCGTGGCGGAAGCGAAATCGTCGGCCATGACGATGCCGGGGCCGGACGGCTGCGCGATATGGACGTGGCTGTCGATGCCGCCGGGCAGGACCAACAGGCCTGTGGCATCGACAATGTCTCCGGCCCGGCCAAGATCGGCTCCCAGCGCCGTGATCCTGCCGCCGCTGATGCCGACGTCGCAGGAAAACGTATCGGACGCGGTGGCGACGGTGCCGCCGCGGATAATGGTGTCGAAGCTCATGGCCTCTTTTAACATTTCTCCTTCGGCCCGCCAGCAACTTCGGCCGGCCGCAGGGCAGGGTTGATTTGAGGGCGCTTTCGGCGACATGGTCGGGCGTAACCAGCCGCGGGCCATCGCATGCATAAAATTGAGGCGCTCAACGACCGCATCGAGGCGCTGGAAACGCGCGCCGCGTACCAGGACAAGATGCTCGACGACCTCAACGCCACGATCACCGATCAGTGGAAACAGATCGAGCGTCTGACCCGGCAGGTCGCGCGGCTGGAAGAACAGTTGCAAGACCTGCGCGCCAGCGCGTCGCCGGGCGGCGAGCAGGAGCCGCCGCCGCATTATTGATCCAGCGCAAGCCCGCACATCGGCCGGGCGATAGGTTGCAAGCCCCCGCCGAAAACCGCTACAGGATCACGGCAAAGAAACGGGAGTGAACGAATGCTTTCCAATGCCGACCGCAGCAAGGCAGCCGATATTCTCATGGCGGCGCAGAAGGAACGCAAACAGGCGGTCCAATTATCGACCACCTTTCCCGGCATCACCATCGAGGATTCCTACGCCATCTCGACCGAGGTCGCGAACCGCAAGATCGCGGCCGGCGCCAAGCTGATCGGCCACAAAGTGGGCCTCACGTCGAAGGCGATGCAGCGCTCCTCCATGATCGACGAGCCGGATTTCGGCTTCATCCTCGACGACCAGATGATCGCCGACGGTGCCAAGGTGAAGCACGCCGACTATTGCAAGCCGCGCGTCGAGGTCGAACTGGCTTTCGTGATGGGAAAGCGACTGATTGGTCCCGGCGTCGGCCTCGCCGAGGTGCTGCGCGCCACCGAATACGTCATCCCGGCGATCGAGATCGTCGACGCCCGCATCCAGGACCAGCGCAAGATCTTCGACACCGTCGCCGATAACGGTGCCGCCGCCGGCATCGCGCTCGGCGGCCGCCCGGTCGGCCCGTTGGATGTCGATCTGCGCTGGGTCGGCGGCATCATGTACCGCAACTCGGAAATCGAGGAGACCGGCCTTGCCGCCGGCGTGCTCGGCCATCCCGCGCTCGGCGTCGCTTGGCTCGCCAACAAACTCGGCACCGTCGGCACCGCGCTGGAGCCCGGCCACATCGTGCTCGCCGGCTCCTTCACCCGCGTCGTCTTCGCGCAAAAAGGCGACACGCTGCATGCCGATTTCGGCCCGCTCGGCGGCATCGCTATTCAGTTCATCTAATAAAAAGACAACGAGGAAACGATGACCGAATTCAAGCGCAACACTTTCAAGGCCAATCTCGCCGCCGGCAAATTGCAGATCGGCCTGTGGTCGAGCCTGTGCAGCAACATTGCCGCCGAGATCATCGGCGACAGCGGCTTTGACTGGATCTTGCTCGACACCGAGCATTCGCCGAACGAAATCCCGGACCTGGTCGGCCAGTTGCAGGCGATGCAAGGCGGCCCGACGACGCCGATCATTCGGCCGGCCTGGAACGACGCGGTGTTGATCAAACGCGCGCTCGACATCGGCGCCCAGTCGCTGCTGCTGCCCTATGTGCAGAACGCCGAGGAAGCCCGCGCTGCGGTGGCGGCAACGCGTTACCCGCCGCATGGCATTCGCGGCGTCTCGGTCGCCGCGCGCGCCAGCCGTTACGGCCGCACGCCCGGCTATCTCAGCAAGGCCAACGACGAAATCTGCGTGCTGGTGCAGGTCGAAACTCGCGCCGCGTTGAGCGAACTCGAAGCCATTGCCGAGGTCCCCGGCGTCGATGGCGTGTTCATCGGGCCGTCCGACTTGGCGGCCTCGCTGGGCCATGTCGGCAATCCGCAGCACGCAGACGTGCAAAAAGCGATCAAGGACGCGGTGGATCGCCTCAAGAAGGTCGGCAAGCCGGCCGGCATGCTGACCGGCAACGAGGAAGAGGCGCGGCGCTATATCGACTGGGGTTATCTGTTCGTCGCGGTCGGCGCCGATGTCGGCCTTTTGGCCAAGAACGCCGACGCGCTGTGCAAGCGGTTTAAGGGCTAGGCCCGCGTCCTTGCGCTAGATCAAAGCGCCGCTTTTGGCTTCCGCGCGATAGTTGCGCGGGAAACCAAGGGAGGCCAAACATGACGGCACAAGCCGAGCCGCTGCACGACATCGCGCATCTGGGCAACGTCGAGCTGTTCACGCCGAAGCCTGAAAAGAGCCTCTGGTACTTCCGCGACCTCTTGGGCATGGAGCCGGTGCATCGCGCGGGCCAGTCGGTCTATCTGCGCGGCTACGGCGATTACGCCACCTCCACCCTTAAGCTCACCGAAGCGGCAGAGGCCGGCCCCGGCTGTATTTCGTGGCGCACCTCCAGCCCGCAGGCGCTCGAGCGGCGCGCCAAGGCGATCAATGAGGCGGGGCTCGGCATCGGCTGGAGCAACGGCGATTTCGGTCGCGGGCGCTCCTACCGCTTCCGCGATCCTGACGGCCACGTCATGGAAATCTATTACGAAGAACAGAAATTCGTCGCACCGCCGGAATTGCAGTCGACCCTGAAGAACCTGCCTCAGAAATTCACCGGCCGCGGCGCCGGCGTGCGCCGTATCGATCACCTGGCGCTGCTGGCCAAGGACGTCGGGGCTAACCGCAAGTTCGCCCAGGACCTGCTCGGCTTTCAGTTGCGCGAGCAGGTGCGCTTCGATCACGGCAAGACCGAGATCGGCTCATGGATGAGCCCGACCGCGATCCACCATCAGCTTGCATATGTCGTCGACGTGAAGGGCGCGCATGGCCGCCTGCATCACTTCTCGATGTGGGTCGACAACCGCGACGACGTCATGCGTGCCGCCGACATTCTCAGCGAGAACGGCATCTTCATCGAAGCCGGCCCCTCGAAGCATAACAATTCGCAGGGCTTCTATCTGTACAGCTACGAGCCGGGTGGGAACCGGGTCGAGGTCTATTCGTCGAGTTTCCTGGTCATGGCGCCGGACTGGGAGCCGGTGACCTGGAACGAGGAGGAGCGCGGCACCGGTACCTACTGGGGGGCGACGTTGCCGGACAGTTTCATCGAATACGCTACGCCCAATGTGCAGGGCGAGGTGACCAAGGCGCCCGAAGTTCTCAAGGAAGCCATCGCGTCGTTGTCGTGAGGCGGCCGGGATGCCGGAACTGCCGGGATGCCAGCAAGGCGCTGTCACAAAGCCGAGCGGGCGGAAGGCCTCGCTTGGAGGCCGTTCCGGTCGCAAAGTCTTATTTCCAATCCGCGATTTATATGGAATACCAGCCTCTTATAAACTCTTGCCGTCATGTGAAAACATGCCGAGAATAAGAGTGGTGGGGAACGCCGCGTATGAGTGACGATTTGATCCTCGAAACCGAGGATCTGACCAAGGAATTTGCCGGATTTACCGCCGTCAATGGCGTGAGCCTGCGCGTCAAGCGCGGCACGATCCATGCGTTGATCGGCCCTAACGGCGCCGGCAAAACGACCTGTTTCAACCTCCTGACCAAGTTCCTAAGTCCGACTCGCGGCCGCATCCTCTACAAGGGCCAGGACATCACCGCTTTGCAGCCCGCCGACGTGGCGCGGCTCGGCCTCGTCCGCTCGTTCCAGATTTCGGCGGTGTTCCCGCACATGAGCGTCCTGGAAAACGTGCGTATCGCGTTGCAGCGAGCGCGCGGCGGCTCGTTCGATTTCTGGCGCTCGGCGTCATCGCTCAACGATCTCAACGGCCGCGCGCTGGAATTGATCGCGGACGTCGGCCTGACGTCTTTCGCCGACTGGGCCGCGGTCGAACTGCCTTACGGCCGCAAGCGCGCACTCGAAATCGCCACGACGCTGGCGCTCGATCCGGAAATGCTTTTGCTGGACGAGCCGACCGCCGGCATGGGCCACGAAGACATCGACCGCATCGCGCAACTGATCAAGCGCGTCTCCGCCGACCGCACCGTGCTGATGGTCGAACATAATCTGTCGGTGGTGTCCGATCTGTCCGACACCATCACCGTGCTGACGCGCGGCCGCGTTCTGGCCGAAGGCGACTACGAGACGGTGTCGAAAAATCCGGAAGTGCGCGAAGCCTATATGGGGACGGGCCATGCTTGACGTCACCGCGCCCTTGCTCGCGATTGCGGATTTGCAGGCTTGGTACGGCGAGTCGCACATCCTGCACGGCGTGAATTTCGACGTGCGGGAAGGCGAGGTGGTCACGCTGCTCGGCCGCAACGGCGCCGGCAAGACCACGACGCTGAAATCCATCATGGGCATGGTCGGCCAGCGCACGGGTTCGGTGCGTTTCGAGGGGCGTGAGTTGATCGGCAGCGCCGCCAACCAGATCGCGCGCGCCGGCATAGCCATCTGTCCCGAAGAGCGCGGGATTTTCGCCAGCCTCAGCGTCGAGGAAAATCTATTGTTGCCGCCGGTGGTCAAAGCCGGTGGGCTTTCGGTCAACCAGATCTTCGAGTTGTTTCCCAACTTGAAAGAGCGGCTGAGCTCCAGTCAGGGCACCAAATTGTCCGGCGGCGAGCAGCAGATGCTGGCGATCGGCCGCATCCTGCGCACCGGCGCACGGCTCTTGCTGCTCGATGAGCCGACTGAAGGGCTCGCCCCCGTCATCATCCAGCAGATCGGCAAGACCATCCGCGCGCTGAAGCAGCAGGGTTTTACCATCCTGCTGGTCGAACAGAATTTCCGCTTCGCCTCGACGGTGGCGGATCGCTACTACGTCATGGAGCATGGACGTATCATCGACCGGTTCAGCAACGCTGAACTGGATGCCAATGTGGAGAAGCTGCACGACTATCTAGGGGTTTAAGACAGGCGGTCGGCGATCAATCAGCCGAAACGTTGCAACAAAAGCAGGGAGGGAATTCGCAATGAAAAGGACAATCGGTCTTGCGGCTGGTCTTGCGACCTTGGCCGCCATCTTCGCTTGCGGGACTGCCGCTGCCCAGCAAATCAACGTCAAGGTCGGTGTGCTGACCGACATGTCGAGCCTCTATGCCGACGATACTGGCCCGGGCTCCGTGGCCGCCGCGAAACTCGCGGCGCAGGACTTCATGAAGGATCATTCGAACGTCAAGGTTGAGGTGGTCAGCGCCGATCACCAGAATAAGGCCGACGTCGGTTCACAAGTCGCAAATCAATGGTTTGACGTCGATCATGTCGACATGATCGTCGACGTGCCGAATTCCGGCGTGGCGCTCGCCATTACCCAGATTGCCGCGCAAAAGAACAAGGTTTTCATCGGCTCGGGCCCTGCCTCCTCCGACCTGACCGGCGCGAAATGCAACGCCAACAACGTGCAATGGACCTACGACACCTGGATGCTGGCCAACGGCACCGGCAAGGCCGTGGTGAAAAGCGGTGGCGATACCTGGTTCTTTATGACCGCCGACTACGCCTTCGGTCATGCGCTCGAGCGTGATACCGCGGCGGTGGTCGAGGCCAATGGCGGCAAGGTGCTCGGCAAGGTCCGCATCCCGCTCAACACCAACGACTTCTCCTCGTTCCTGCTGCAGGCACAGGCGTCGAAGGCCAAGGTCATCGGTCTGGCCAATGCCGGCGGCGACACCATCAATTCGATCAAGCAGGGCGCCGAGTTCGGCATCGTCAAGGGCGGGCAGAGTTTTGCCGGCCTCTTGGTGTTCGCGCCGGATATTGGGGCCTTGGGTCTGCAGACGGCGCAGGGCCTGATGCTGACCGAGACCTGGTACTGGGACCGCACCGACGCCGACCGCGCCTGGACCAAACGTTGGGATAAGGAGCGCAATGCCCCGGGCAAGATCCCGAGCATGAACATGGCGGGCGTCTATGCCGGCACGCTGCACTATCTCAAGGCAGTGGCCGCGTTGAAAAGCGCCGCCGATGGCAAAGCGGTCGTCGCCGAAATGAAGAAGCTGCCGACCGACGACCCGCTGTTCGGCAAGGGCACCATTCGTGCCGACGGCCGTAAGATTCATCCGGCCTATCTGTTCCAGGTGAAGAAGCCGGAAGAATCCAAGCACCCCGGCGACTTCTACAAGGTTCGCGCCACCATTCCGGCCGATCAGGCGTTCCGCCCGCTCAAAGATGGCGGCTGTCCGCTGGTGAGCGGTTAGAATTCTACCAAATCTAAGACTTAACAAGGAGGATGCGTGCAATGAAGAAACTTCTAGGGATGGCGGCACTCGCCGCTATGCTCGGCTGCGGCGCCGCCCATGCGCAGCAAGTCAACGTCAAGATCGGCGTGCTTAGCGACATGTCGAGCCTCTACGCCGACATCGGTGGTCCCGGCTCGGTCGCGGCGGCCAAGCTTGCCATCGCCGACTTCACCAAGGATCATCCGAACGTCAAGGTCGAGATGATCAGCGGCGATCACCAGAACAAGCCCGACGTCGGCTCGCAGATCGCCAACCAGTGGTATGATGTCGACAAGGTCGACATGATCATCGACGTGCCGAACTCGGGCGTGGCGCTCGCGGTCAGCCAGGTTGCCGCCAACAAGAACAAGCTGTTCATCGTCTCCGGCGCCGCGGCCTCCGACCTCACCGGACCGAAGTGCAACGTCGACACCATCCATTGGTCCTACGACACCTGGATGCTGTCGAACGGCACCGCCACGGCGATGGTCAAGAACGGTGGCGACACCTGGTTCTTCCTCACCGCCGACTACGCCTTCGGCCACGCGCTCGAGCGCGATGCCGGCGCCGTCGTCGAAAAGAATGGCGGCAAGGTCGTCGGCAAGGTTCGCGTGCCGCTCAACAATGCCGACTTCTCGTCGTTCCTGCTGCAGGCGCAATCGTCCAAGGCCAAGGTCATCGGCCTGGCGAATGCCGGCGGCGACACCATCAACTCGATCAAGCAGGCGGCCGAATTCGGCATCGTCAAGGGCGGCCAGAAGCTCGCCGGCTTGCTGGTCTTCGCCTCCGACGTCAACGCGCTGGGTCTGCAAACCGCGCAAGGGCTGTCCCTGACCGAGACCTGGTACTGGGACATGAACGACGCCAACCGCGCCTGGACCAAGCGCTGGCAGGCCGAGCGTAATGCGGCCGGCAAGTTCCCGACCATGATCCACGCCGGCGTCTATTCTGGCATCCTGCATTACCTGAAGGCCCGCTTGGCACTCGGCGGCGACCCGGACGGCAAGACGGTCGCCGAAAAGATGAAGGCAACGCCGACCGACGACATCCTGTTCGGCAAGGGCACGATCGACGTCACCGGTCGCAAGCGCCATCCCGCCTATCTGTTCGAGGTGAAAGCTCCGTCAGAATCGAAGCACCCGGGCGATTTCTACCATTTGAAGGCGACCATCCCGGCCGACCAGGCCTTCCGCGATCCGAAGGATAGCGGCTGTTCGCTGGTGAAGGGCTGATCGCTCAATCGACAATGGGGGGACGGGCTTAGAGCCCGTCCCTCAAATTCGGGACAAGCATGTTCGAAATTTTCGGCATTCCGTCGCAAGCCCTGTTTGGCCAGCTCCTGATCGGGCTGATCAACGGCTCGTTCTATGCGTTGCTGAGCCTCGGCCTCGCGGTGATCTTCGGCATGCTCAACATCATCAACTTCAGCCACGGCGCCCAATACATGATGGGCGCTTTCGCGGCTTACCTGCTGCTGCAATTCTCCGGGGTAAACTACTGGGTGGCGCTGATCCTGGCGCCCCTCATCGTCGGCGCGACCGGCGTGATCGTGGAGCGGTTGCTGCTGCAATGGCTCTATAAGCTCGATCATCTCTACGGCCTGCTGCTCACCTTCGGACTGGCGCTGATCATCGAAGGCGTGGCGCGGCATTATTTCGGCTCCGCCGGCCTGCCTTACACGGTGCCGGAATCGCTGCAGGGCGGCCGCAACCTCGGCTTTATGTTTCTGCCCAATTATCGCGCCTGGGTCATCGTCGCGTCGCTGACGGTGTGCTTCGGCACCTGGTTCGTCATCGAGCGCACCCGACTCGGCGCCTATTTGCGCGCCGCCACCGAAAACCCGGCGCTGGTGCGCGCCTTCGGCATCAATGTGCCGCGCATGATTACGTTGACCTATGGCTTTGGCGTCGCGCTCGCCGCCTTCGCGGGCGTCATGGCGGCGCCTATCTATAACGTGTCCCCGCAGATGGGTTCCGAACTGATCATCGTGGTGTTCGCCGTGGTGGTGATCGGCGGCATGGGCTCGATCCTGGGCGCTATCCTCACCGGCTTCGGGCTCGGCATTGTCGAAGGCCTCACGAAGGTGTTCTTCCCGGAAGCGTCGAGCACGGTGATCTTCGTCATCATGGCGATCGTGCTTCTGGTCCGGCCGGCGGGCCTGTTCGGACGGAGAACGTGATGGAACAGCGCGTTGCCGGTCCGGTCGAAAGTCCGATTGCCGCCCCGCATTCGGCCGCGCGCAGCAATGCCGCGACGATCTTCTTCGTCGTCATGGTCGCCGGCCTCATCGTCGCGCCTTTTGTGACCTATCCGCTGTTCCTGATGCAGGTGATGTGCTTTGCGCTGTTTGCCTGCGCCTTCAATCTGCTGATCGGCTATGTCGGCCTGCTGTCGTTCGGTCACGCGCTTTATTTCGGCTGGGGCAGCTATCTGTCGGCCTATAGCGCCAAGGCCTGGGGCCTGACGCCCGAACTCGCCATCCTCACCGGCACCGCGACCGCCGCGATCCTCGGCCTGGTTGCCGGCGCGCTCGCCATCCGCCGTCAGGGCATCTATTTCGCAATGATCACGCTGGCGCTGGCGCAAATGATGTTTTTCTTCGCGCTGCAGGCGAAATTCACCGGCGGCGAGGACGGCATCCAGGCGGTGCCGCGCGGGCATCTCTTCGGCCTGATCGA